>Ga0157371_10005260_pt1 | contig 10976 bp, 9 predicted proteins | sample C45metaG_FD_113462 | JGI IMG/M metagenome (GOLD analysis project Ga0157371, IMG submission 113462) | Corn rhizosphere microbial communities from Kellogg Biological Station, Michigan, USA - C4-5 metaG | ecosystem: Host-associated > Plants > Roots > Rhizosphere > Soil | place: USA: Michigan... | reverse complement strand
TTTAGCTGCCGTTAATTAAGGAATAAAACCAACCTATAATATGATAAAACAAACGTTAGCCATGCTGGCCCTTTGTGCTTTCGGCGCTGTTTCATGCCAGTCGAAGCCATCAGATAAATCAACTACTGCTGCCCCTGTTGCCGAAGTTCCGGCTGCCAATGCAACATCACAGGGTGATGCGGCCGCTATTTTAGCCCGCAAACAGGTACCTATCCTCTGCTACCACCAAATCCGCGACTGGAAGCCTACCGATTCAAAAAACGCTAAAGATTATATAGTTCAGGTTGCTGCTTTTAAAGAGCACATCAAAATGCTGGCCGACAGCGGTTACCATACCATACTGCCCGATCAGCTTTATGCATACCTTACCAAGGGCGCGCCGCTGCCTAAAAAGCCTATCATGCTTACGTTTGATGATACTGACCTTGATCAGTTCACCATTGCCAATCCTACCCTTAAAAAGTATGGTTTTAAGGCAGTTTATTTTGTGATGACCGTATCGTTAGGCCGTCCGCATTACATGACCAAAGAGCAGGTAAAACAACTATCTGACGAAGGTAACGTTATTGCCAGCCACACCTGGGACCACCACCGTGTTGACCGTTATTCACATACATCAACCCTTAAGATCATCGGCAAAAATGGTAAAATAACCAATCGCCCGGTGGACGACTGGGTTACCCAAATCGAAAAACCAACTAAAACATTGGAAGAAATCACCGGCAAAAAAATGGACTACTTTGCTTATCCGTTTGGTATCTGGAACAAAGCCGCTTTACCTGAACTTAGGAAACGTGGTTTTAAAATGGCTTTCCAATTAGCTGATAAACGTGATCAAGCCGATCCATTAATGACTGTGCGCCGGATTTTGGATAGCGGGTACTGGAGCACTAAAACGTTAAGCAACAGTATCAGGAACAGCTTTTAGCCCCCGCCCCCTTAAAGGGGAGATACGGAGGATATTTAAACAAGGAATGCCGGCTCAAAGAGTTGGCATTTCTTGTTTTCTGCCATCTATTTAGGCATAGCCATCAATTTAAGGACTAAAAAGCTGGGAACTTGCGATTCCCCTTTTGGGGGCGGACGCCTCACAAATCCTCACCCGCCGGGCCTTGCCCTTTGTTTGACGACGGCATTTTGCTAATATCCTTTTCGTCGGGTTTTAAATGAACTATCTCGGCTATTATGGTATCATCACCGGTATTTTCACCTAACTCATCATTGTGCAGATCTGAATCATCATTATTCATAGCTGCTCTTTCATCTATAGTTTCCATAATGATATTTATTTATTTCCTGTTATCCATTTTACGGCTTCGTCTAATTCTTCCAGCCTATAACCTGCAAACTTGCCCGGTAAAATATATTTAAACAAATGACTGAACTCCCGAACACCGTCCTGATCGGTTACAACAGCAACTTTGTTCCATCGGGTAAAATATTTAAGGCCCAGCCTGATATTACCGCACCAGGCACCTGCTGTAAAATTTTTAATATTAGTTTCCAGCACCAGTAAAAAGTTTATCCGCCCGGTTTGTTTTACCTGTTGCTCAAGCAATGGTCGTAAAGCCCTTTCATAATCGCCAATAGTAACGTGGCCTGCTGCATGCATCCCTAACACATGCGCAGGCAAATATTTAATATGCTCAAGCATGCTATAAATTCTTATTTTTTAATCAGATACAAAAACTGAACCAATAGTAAACTTATAGCAAAACGGAGTAAAGTATAATAACGAATAATGTGCTTATGCAAGTATACAAACCTGATTGGGGGGGCGTCTCTGTACACTCACCAATTTCAATTTATAGTATCTTTGCACAAATGCAGCAAAACAAATCAACATACAGTCAACTCATTAAAAACGAGGCGCAAAAACTTGGCTTTCTGTTTTGCGGCATCGCCAGGGCTGATTTTTTGGAAGACGAAGCTCCACGCCTTGAAGCCTGGCTTAATAAAAACATGCATGGCGAAATGGCGTACATGGAGAACCATTTTGATAAGCGCCTTGACCCTCGTTTGTTGGTTGATGGGGCAAAATCTGTCATCTCGCTTGGTATAAATTACTATACCGATCAGCAACAGGATGATCCGTTATCGCCCAAAATCTCTAAATACGCTTATGGAATTGACTACCACACGGTGATTAAAGATAAGCTGAGGCTATTACTGCAAATCATTAATGATAAAATTGGTGAAGTAGGCGGCCGTGCGTTTGTTGATTCGGCTCCAGTACTTGATAAGGCATGGGCACGTAAAGCAGGAATGGGCTGGATTGGCAAAAACAGCAACCTGCTCAACAAAAAAGCCGGCTCGTTCTTTTTCCTGGCCGAACTGATCATTGACCTTGAACTGGAATACGATATAGCCCCCACAGCCGATCATTGCGGCACCTGCACCAATTGTATCGAAGCCTGCCCTACCGATGCTATAGTTGGCCCATATGTGGTTGATGGCAGCCGCTGCATCTCCTATTTAACCATCGAGCTTAAAAATGAAATTCCGCAGGAGTTTAAAGGCAAGATGGATAACTGGATGTTTGGCTGCGATGTTTGTCAGGATGTTTGCCCCTGGAACCGTTTCTCGGTGCTTAATACCGAGCCGGCCTTTACTCCGCACCCCGATTTGCTACACTTGAAAACTACCGACTGGCAGGACATTACCCAGGATATTTTTCAAAAAGTATTCAAAAACTCGGCTGTTAAACGCACGAAATTTAGCGGGCTAAAAAGGAATATTGATTTTTTAAAGGCTAAAGGCTAAAGGCTAAAGGCTAAAGGCTAAAGGCTAAAGGCTAAAGGCTAAAGGCTAAAGGCTAAAGGCTAAAGTTGAACGAATCCATGAAGCTTAGGTTTCAGAATATTATCAACAAAAAGCCCTTGCACAAATACCTGCAAGGGCTTCATAAAAAATCCTGAAAATCCTTTAATCCTAAAAATCAGGGTTCAGACAAATTTACCCCTTTTTAAACTTCAAAGCTAACTGAGCCAGCATATCATCGTTAACAGGCTGGGCAGGCTCATCCTTCTTTTTGAAAGGTTTGTTTTGATAATGTTGATTTTTAGTATGATCGGGCTTTGTGTATTCTTTTTTCTGATACTCAGGTTTGGGGGCAGCAGGTTGTTGATCGGCCGGTTTTGGCTGGGCTGCTTTGTTTGCCTGACGCTCGGCAACTTTTTTGGCGTTCCAGCGGGTATAAATTTCTTCGAGCTTGCGCTTGGTATAAAGCGGAAAGTCACCCTGCATCATCCACGAATAATAACTTGGCTCGGCGTTTAATACGTCTTCAACACGTTTGCCTTTATGTTTGCCAAAGTTTATCAACTCCTCGCCCTGTTCATTATAAACCATACGACCGGCAAAATCAACCGGTTTGCTCAGGTTAGTAAATACGTGCAGCGCTTCAACATCGCCCACAACAGGGATTATTTTATTGCCTTTTTTATCTTCCCACTCTACATTTTCATAACGCTCAATCTGCGCCAGCAAAACCTCCATGGTAGCGCGGGTATCTGCTTCGGCCGAATGGGCGTTTTCAATTACTTTATTGCAATAAAACTGGTAGGCCGCCTTTAACGTGCGTTGCTCCATTTGATGAAATATGTTCTGTACATCAACAAAATGGCGGGCATCCAGGTTGAAATCCACTCCGGAACGTAAAAATTCCTCCATAATCATGGGGATATCAAACTTATTTGAATTGTATCCGGCCAAATCACTATCACCAATAAAATCGGCTATTTCCTGTCCAAGTTCTTTAAATTGCTTTTCGTTTTGTATATGCTCATCATAAATGCCGTGCACCAGCGACGACTCGAGTGGGATAGGAATGCCCGGGTGAACACGCCACGTTTTCACTTCTTCGCTGCCATCAGGGTTAAGCTTGATAACAGATATTTCAACTATACGGTCGGCACCGATATTGGTACCTGTTGTTTCAAGATCAAAGAAAGCCAGGGGCCGTTTTAAATTTAATTTCATTTGTAAGTGTTCAGAGATGCAAAGGTCGCAAATGTCCTAAAATTAATCAGCAGAATAAATTTTTTAATTTATTTAATATACCAATTTATTATTTAATTTGATTATCCCTAATTATCACAATTTGCATGAACAGATTTCTTCTTATTCTTTTGATTTTCATTACCTTATCACACCTCGCGTCGGGCCAGGACTTTGAAACCGGTATAGAAGGACCGGAAATTGATATGGTTAAATATGATAAAGATCCGCAGGCCAACGCCGTTTTTTTAAACGAGTTTGGCAGTGTTCGTATAGATGAATACATGGACCATATCAGGCTCATTCACACTTATCATGCCAAAATTAAAATTTTCACCAAGGAAGGATTAACTCACGGTACTATAGCTATACCTATCCACAATGGCGATAACTCCGCAGAAGAAGTTAACAATGTTAGCGGGTTTACTTATTATAAAGATGATAACGGTATTATTCAAAAGGCCGAACTTGATTCCAAAAAGGTATTTACATCTAAAGATTATAAATATGGCAGCACTGTAAAGTTTGCGTTGCCGGCATTACGGCCCGGCTGCGTTATTGAATTTAAATACGAACTTATCTCACCATATTGGGACAATTTCCGGGAATGGGCATTTCAGGACGATATCCCCAAAATAAATTCGCAGTATGAAGTACACATCCCGGGCTTTTGGACATTCAACGCTTCGTTACGCGGGGCGCTGAAATTAACCAAAAGTAGTTCGGAAGTTGAGCGTGAATGCTTTTCATCGGGAGGTGCAAAAGCCGATTGCTCACATATTACTTACAACATGAAGGACATTCCTGCATTTGTTGATGAAGATTATATGACCGCCCGTAAAAACTTTTTATCAGCTATATTTTTTGAGCTTGTTGAATACACCAACCCTTATAACAACGTCAAAACCGTTATGACAAAAGAATGGGGCGACGTTGACCATCAATTAAAGATATCCGATGAATTTGGCGTTCAAATGAAAAGGACCAGCTTACTTAAAGAACGCATTGGGCCGGTAATTGCAGGTAAGGCAAATGACCTTGACAAGGCAAAAGCTATTTATGCATGGATCAAAAGCCAAATAAAGTGGAATGATTATATAGGTATCTACAGCACCGATGGCGTAAAAAAATCATTGGATACACATGCCGGCAGTATCGCCGATATTAATCTGACACTTATTACCGCGCTAAGCGCCGCTGGCCTTAACGCCGATGCCGTATTGCTTTCAACCCGCGACCATGGAATGGTGAATAACCTTTACCCGGTACTTAGCGACTTTAACTACGTTATAGCCAGGTTAACTATTGGCGATCAAACCTATCTGCTTGACGCTACCGATCCGCTGCTCTCGTTTGGCTTGCTTCCCCTTAAATGTATCAATGATAAGGGCAGGGTAATCAGCCTCAATAAACCATCATACTGGATAGAGTTAAGCACCCAGCCCAAAGCAGCCACTACACGGATGTTCGATCTTACACTGCTTGATAATGGGAAGTTAAAAGGCACAATAACCAATTATTACAAAGGTTATGATGCTTATGAAAAACGCAAAGCCATTAAAAAGTTTAATACAGTTGATGAATACGTTGAAGATTTTGATGAGAAACAACCTAAATTAAAAGTACTTAAGTCAGACATAGCAAATCTCGACAGCCTTGACAATCCGCTACGTGAAACCTTTGAAGTGGAGATAGATGCGTTTGATAATACCAATCATGACAAGCTTGCATTTAACCCTTACTTTTGGGAAAAACGCACTACCAATCCTTTCAAACTGGCTGAACGCGATTATCCGGTAGACTGGGCCTTTGCTTCAGACAAGAGATTGGTTTTGGTAATGCACCTGCCTGCGCAATATATCATCGAAACCCCGCCCCAGGTAGTGGCGTTTTCATTACCAAACAAAGGTGGTATGTTTGCTACCACCTTTGAGAGCCAGGACAGTAACAGTTTTACTTTTTCAAACATTACCCAGTTTAACAAATCGGTTTATGATTCGGCCGAATACCCTTATCTTAAGGAGCTGTTTAACAAGATCATCCTGACAGAAAAAGGGGATATGATCTTCAGGAAAAAATAATGAAAGCATTTTTAACTACCCTTTTTATCTTTTTGGCGGTAACCTGTGTAAAAGCACAGGAAAACTACGACGTATCGCTCATTTCAAAAGACCTTTTGCCTTATGCCAGTTCAATAGTGCGTAATGAGGAAGTTACTGTTGAGGTTAAAGACTTAGATAACACACTTTGTCACGTAAAACAAGTAATAACTGTACTCAATAAAAATGGTGACGATGACGTTGATATAGCGATATGGCATGACAAAAGCCGGTATATCAAGGATATAAAAGGCGTTATTTATAACCAATGGGGCAAACCCACAGGCAAATTTTCAGAAAGCGATTTTGAAGATAATACCAACCGTGATGGCTTTTCGCTTTTTACCGACCTGAAGATAAAACATTACCGGCCCAGGGTAGCAGATTATCCTTACACCATCAGTTATGAATATGATGTAAAGTCGAAACAATCACTTGACCTTGAAGGCTGGCTCCCAATACCTTCGGATGGTATAGCCGTTGAAAAAAGCTCATATACATTAATCTGCAAGCCCGATTTTAAGATCAAATACAAACAAACCAATTTATCTGTTAAACCAACAATTGGTACAAATAAACAGGGTATGCAAACATACACCTGGCAAACTAATAACCTTAAAGCTTTAAAGCATGAGCCATATAGCCCTGTTTACCGATCAATAATGCCCAGCCTGGAAATAGTGCCCGAAAAATTCATTTACCGTGGTATCAGTGGCTCATTTACCAACTGGAAAGAACTTGGGCAATGGCAATATGACAAGCTTAATGCAGGCCGCCAGCAGCTTTCGCCTCAAACTGTGGCAAACATGAAGGAGCTTACAGCATCAATAACCGATCCTAAAGCCAAAGCGCGTAAGGTTTATGAATACATGCAGGGCAAAACGCATTATATCAGCATCCAAGTAGGGATAGGCGGCTTACAACCCTTCCTGGCTTCGGATGTTGACGCTCAAAATTATGGTGATTGCAAAGCCCTCGTTAACTACACACAGGCGTTATTAAAGGCTGTCGACATCGATTCATATTACTGCGTGGTGTATGCAGGATCATCGAAGGTAAATTTCCAGCCCGACTTTGCAAGCATTGACCAGGGCAATCATGTTATTTTATGCCTGCCTTTTAAAAATGATACCACCTTTTTAGAATGTACCAGTCAGAACATACCTTTTGGCTTTTTAGGTGATTTCACCGACGACAGGATCGTACTGGCCTGTACCCCACAGGGCGGCAAATTAATGCGTACGCCAAAATACACGGCCCAGGCTAATCTCGAACAGCGCAAAGCCAATTTTACATTGAGTGCCAACGGTAACCTGTCGGGTACAATGGTTACCAATTTTAAGGGCACTAATTATGAAGATCGCGACCATGTGATCTATGAATCGAAAACAGAACAGATCAAAGATCTGAAGAAGATTTATCCCATTAATAACCTTGATATTGAAAGTGCAGATCTGAAGCAGTTTAAAGTTGAACAACCATACACCACCGAAACGTTAAAAATTTCGGCTACAGACTATGGCTCGGTATCTGACGGAAAAATAATTTTTCTGGCCAACCCGGCCAACCGCGTAAGTTCGCCGTTACGTGAGGTCCGTAACCGACATAACGATGTTTACATTAACCGTGGATATACCGATGAGGATGAGATCACTTATACCCTACCCGCGGGATACAAGGTTGATATGCGTCCTAAAAAAGTAAGTATCGAAAAACCTTTCGGAAAGTTTGAATCAAGTGCAACTGTAAATGGGGATAAGCTGGTATACAGTCGCAAGCTACAAATCATAGATGGTACATATAGTAAAGACACCTATCAGGACCTTGTTGATTTTTACCAGTCAATTGCGGATGTAGATAATGATAACGTTACCTTAGTTAAAGGTAACTAAATATCACGATACCGAGGATAATACCAAGCACCATGATCACATAAAGCATGATTTCGGTGCCTGCGAACCGCTTGTACTTAGTCCAGAATGAGTAATCTTGTTTTTTGTCGGCCATAACAGCGCAAAATTATTGAAAATAAACACACCAATTGGGTCAAATTTTAACGAATTACACCAATGTGATTTAAGCTTAATATTGGTGTAATTCGCAAAAATCCTTCTAAAATTTGTGTTACTTAATTCATGCTGGTGGGCACATTTTCGATTGAGCCAGCCCTTGAAAAGTATTTGTATAACGACGGATCGCGCAGTTTTACAATGATAACCCCGCGACGTGAGCTGGCATGCACAACATAGCCATTCTGCAAATAAACCCCAACATGGCTAAACTGCTTTCCGTCGAAATCAAAAAACACCAGGTCGCCTTCCTTTAGCTCATCTTCATATTTTCGTTTGATGACGGAGATCTGCTTGCTGGTCATGCGGGGAATGGTGACGCCATAGACCTGCTGTTCCAGCAGAAATGCCAGGCCGGAGCAATCAATACCATCTTTATCAAGTCCGCCAAATTTGTAAGGCGTACCCATCCATTGATCAATAAAAGCGTAAAGGCGACCATTTTGAATACTGCCCTTATCAACCTCCATAATTTCGGAATATTTTGAAGCGATATCAGGCGAGGGATTAACCACCTCACCCGGCTGGCCGCGCATAGCGGCCTTGCGCGAGTGACATGAACTTAATATAAATGGGGAAAGGAAAAGTATAAACAAATAAAAACTACGACGCAGGTATATGCTCATAAAGTAAAATTAACTTTAATGTTTATTGAGAGGATGCGGATGTTTTTAACATATTAACATGGGTGGAAGAAGTCTGCAAGTCCGATGTCCGAAAGTCCGGAAGTTAATTTCTTTGAATTAAAACCTTTACAAACTTCGACCTTTCTGACTCGCCGACTTTCGGACATCGGACTTTCGAACCTCGAAAATCAACTCTTCACCACCCTTTGAATTTCATCCAGTTTCATGAGTGCTTCAACCGGAGTAAGGGTATTTACATCAAGATTGTTCAGCGTATCGCGGATCTTAACCAGTACCGGGTCATCTATCGAAAACATCTGCATTTGTACAGCTTGTTTCTGAACCTTGCGGATACTTTCTTTGATATGCTCGCCGCCGGTACGTTCGTTTTCCAATTTCTTTAGGATCTCATTGGCGCGGCTTAACACTTTTGAGGGCATCCCAGCCAGTTTAGCTACGTGGATCCCGAAGCTGTGTTCGCTGCCACCCGGTACCAGTTTGCGTAAAAATATGATCTGCTGGCCCACTTCTTTTACCGATACGTTAAAGTTTTTAACCCGGTTAAATGAGTTGCTTAATTCATTAAGCTCATGATAATGTGTAGCAAATAAGGTTTTAGCCCTCGCTGTTGGATGGTTATGCAGGTATTCGGCAATCGACCACGCAATGGAAATCCCATCATAGGTTGATGTACCACGACCGATCTCATCCAGCAGGATCAGGCTCCTGTCGCTCAGGTTATTGAGGATGCTTGCCGTTTCATTCATCTCTACCATAAAGGTTGATTCGCCGGATGAAAGGTTATCCGACGCTCCTACCCTTGTAAAGATCTTATCAACCAGGCCTATTGACGCAGCTTTAGCCGGCACAAAACAACCCATTTGGGCCATCAGTATTATCAAGCCTGTTTGCCTTAATAAAGCCGACTTTCCTGCCATATTAGGGCCGGTAATAATGATGATCTGCTGGGTTTCCGAATCGAGATAAACGCTGTTGGTGATGTACTCCTCGCCTATCGGCAGGTTCTTTTCAATAACAGGGTGGCGACCGCCCTTAATGTCAAGTACCTTAGTTTCATTAATTTCGGGCTTAACGTAGTAGTTTTTAATGGAGATGGTTGCAAAGTTGAGCAGCACATCCAAACGGGCTATCAGTTGGGCATTCAACTGGATTGGCTTAATATATTCGGCCAGTGAATACAGCAGGTCATTATATAATTGTGTTTCAAGCGCCAGGATCTTTTCTTCGGCACCTAAAATCTGTTCTTCATATTCTTTAAGCTCGGGCGTAATGTATCGCTCGGCATTAACCAGCGTTTGCTTGCGGATCCATTCGGCTGGTACTTTATCCCTGTGGGCATGGGTAACCTCCAGGTAGTAACCAAATACGTTATTGAACGATACTTTAAGCGACGGGATCCCGGTTAACTCAGCCTCACGCTTCTGGATCTCCAACAGGTAACCTTTACCGCCGAAGGCGATCTTACGCAGCCTGTCAAGCTCTTCATTAATCCCCTCGTTCATTACAGAGCCTTTTACCAGCATCACCGGCGGCTCGGGGTTCAGTTCCCGTTCTATCTTTTCACAGATCAACGCGCAGGGGTTAAGCTGCTCGCCAATGGCACGCAGCGGGGCACTTTGTGATGATTCGGCAATCCGCTTAATTTGTGCTATGGCGGTGAGGGCCTTTTTTAACTGGCAAACCTCACGTGGATTGGCTTTTTGTAAACCTATTTTTGAGATGAGCCTTTCCAAATCACCTATCTGGCGCAGGTATTGGAGCAACTCTTCCCTCAGCTCTTCGTTTTCTATCAGGTATTCAACCACGCCAAGGCGGTCGTTAATTGCTTTAATCTGCTTCAACGGCATTACAATCCAGCGGCGCAATAAACGCGCGCCCATGGGCGAACAAGTATGATCAAGTACATCAACCAGCGTCATGGCGTTTTCGTTAGCCGAGCCAACCAACTCCAGGTTGCGGATGCTGAACCTGTCGAGCCATAGGTACCTGTCTTCCTCTATCCTGCTGATGGCCGAAATGTGGCCCAGGTTGCGGTGTTCGGTTTCATTCAAATAATGAATAGCCACGCCGGCAGCGATGATGCCTAAATTCAGTTTATCAATACCAAAGCCTTTGAGCGATTTAACGCCGAAATGCTTGAGCAGCGTTTCGGTAGCGTAATC
>Ga0157371_10005259_pt1 | contig 10979 bp, 6 predicted proteins | sample C45metaG_FD_113462 | JGI IMG/M metagenome (GOLD analysis project Ga0157371, IMG submission 113462) | Corn rhizosphere microbial communities from Kellogg Biological Station, Michigan, USA - C4-5 metaG | ecosystem: Host-associated > Plants > Roots > Rhizosphere > Soil | place: USA: Michigan... | reverse complement strand
TTATCGCAATGCGCCGGCCGATGCTGTCAATTCGATGCATGCCGACCGCCGGGCCAAGCGCAGAATGGAGTGGGACGCGCGTAACGGCGCAGTCTGTCGGCTGGGCCGCAAGCATTCGATTCCAACCCCTGTCAGCGATACGGTAACGGCACTCCTTGCCGCCATTGACGAGCGCGCTGCCGGTTAAGCCACAATCGACAGCGCCGGTCAGTACTCCGAATGCGTACTTCTGCGCCGATAGGCTCAGGCGTGCAGCGTCTAGGTCGCCCGCGGCGCCGAGTGCACAGGCGACAATCGAGCGCACTTGCAGCCTTCACGCGGCGCCTTCCAGTTGCTCGGCTAGCTGCCGCCACCTGGCTTTATAGCCTGCAAGATCCGCTTCGAGCGGTGCCACGAGTCGCAGCGATGAACTGGGCTGCAGGTTCGGATCTAGCAAACGAAGCGCGCCGAACGAGACGTCGTTGTGCGCATTGGCGACATAGACCTTCGTGCCAGGTCGCAGCGAAGCGAGTCCGCGCACGACCACTTCGGCCTCGGCAAAGCGTCCTTCGACCAGAATCCGTTCGCATGAACCGATGAGGTCGAGCGCGGCGTCGGCAACGAGCGCGCTGTAGAGACTCACCGCCGCACGCCGCTGCGCTTCATTGGCGGGTGCGGCAATCCAGCGGCCGGGAGCTGCCGGATAGGGACCGACCCCCGCGGCGAAAGTTGGAAGAACCATCGAGTTGTCGCGAAGCACCGCCGGAACCGCTGCAACGAGTGCGGGCTGATCGGGCTTGATGTCGATCCGCCTCGTGTCGATACCGGTCAAAGTCTCAATCTCCCGGCCCCCCATGAAACGGGAGGACGGGACCGGGTGCCCGAGCGCATCGATGTTCACGAGGCAATCGCGCCTTTCCGGAAGCACGCTGATATCCACGACTGCATCGGCGCCCGGCGTGCGCATTGCGACGAACCAGGTGCCTGTCGATAGGACGGTCGCTTCGCAGTCGGCGATCTCGGCAAAGGCTCGCGCGGCCACCAGAGCAGCGTTGGAGTCGTGCAGCCCACAATGGATAAGCGTGTTGCTTGGCAATCCCGTGCGTGCTGCGATCTCCGGCCGGATCGGCCCCAGCGCCTCGCTGGCACGGCGCAAAGGCGGAAGCATCGCCGCCCAACCGCGCCTGACTGCCAGCTCGGATGGTCTCCGGTCGACGGGAAGCCATAGATCCGTGTGACAGCCGAGGCTGGTCACTTCCGATGCTGCGACTCCGGAGAGGAGCCAAGCCCAATATTGCGGCCACAGCAAAAGGGCTGAACCCTCGAACGCACCGGGACTGAGCGTCTCCAGATGGTGCAGCTGCGCGCCGAGATTGAGACCGTCGGGAAGTGCGGGAGAACCGGTCTTCGCAAACGGATCGCGCTCCCTGTCGTAGTCGTCGCGCTCGGCGGCCGGTATGGGGCTTTCATAGTCCATCGGGGGCACCACGAGGGCGCCGTCGCGGACGATGGCGGCCGCAGCGCCATGGCCGACCGGGATGACCGCACCGATATCCGCTTTGCGGGCGAAACGGGCGAGCACTGTTAGCAGCCAATGCTCGATGCCGGCCGCGTCCAACGCAGCGTAACCAGGTCCCTGGACTCGCGCGTTCGGGCGAGTTTCGCGCGCAAGAAGCTCGCCGCCGCTCCACAGCGTCAGCTTGGACATGGTCTTGCCAACGTCGAGAACGACGACCGCTTTCAAACTCTCTCCTGCTCGAATTTGATCGCTTCTTAGCGAATGTGATTGTGTTTTGCCAAGCCTTTCGATAAGAGCCGCCCATCCCCGTGAGCTTTGGAAAGACCGATGTCCGACGTATTAGACCGCCCCTCCTCCGCCGCCGCAGCGATTCCCTTCGTCGTGCCGACGAACCGCTGGAATGATGCCGAGGCGAGCGGCAAATCCGAGCCGGAACTGCTTCTCTATCGTTCAAACCTTCTCGGGTCGGACCTGACGGTCACTAATTTCGGCGGGGGAAACACGTCGGCCAAGATCGAGGAGAAGGATCCCCTCACGGGCGCAGCGGTTTCCGTGCTCTGGGTCAAGGGTTCGGGCGGCGACATCGGGTCGATGAATCTCGGTGGATTCGCGACCGTCTATCTCGACAAACTGCTGGGTCTCGAAACGCTATACCGTGGCCTCGCGCATGAAGATGAGATGGTCGCCTATCTGCCGCACACGACCTTCAACCTTAACGCGCGCGCGGCGTCGATCGATACACCGCTTCACGGCTATCTGCCGTTCGCACATGTTGATCACGTCCACCCGGACGCCATCATCGCGCTCGCCGCCTCGAGCGGCGGTGAAGCTGCCACTCGGGAGATATGGGACGGCAAGGTCGGATGGCTGCCATGGCAGCGGCCCGGTTTCGATCTGGGGCTTAAGCTGCGTGACTATGTCGCTGCCAATCCGAGCCTGCGCGGGGTCATGCTTGCAGGGCACGGGATCATCTGCTGGGGCGAGACATCGAAGACCTGCTACGAAAACACGATTGGATTGATCGCCGATGCCGCGCGCTATTTGAATGAGCGGCTTGCCGACGCCCCTGCCTTCAGCGGGCAGGTCATCGATCCGCTTGCGCCGGACGAGCGTCGTGCAGTTGCCGCCCGGCTGATGCCGCGCCTTCGCGCCAATATGTCCGGCGCGCGGCCCAAGGTCGGCCATTTTTCAGACGATTCCGAAGCCCTCGAATTCGTCGGCAGCAGGGATTTCGAGAAACTTGCAGCAATCGGCACATCCTGCCCCGATCACTTCCTTCGGACAAAGATCGCGCCGCTGACGCTCGATCCTTCAAGACTCGAGGATCAGGCGTATCTCGCCGGAAGGCTGGAAGAATATCGCACTGCTTACCGCGGCTATTACGAGCGTTGCGCCGGACCGGACGATCCGGCCATGCGCGATCCCAATCCGGTCGTGGTGCTCGTTCCCGGTGTTGGCCGGATCACCTTTGCCGCCGACAAGACTACGGCCAGGCTGGCCGGCGAATTCTACGGGAACGCGATCAACGTCATGCGCGGTGCGGAGGCGATCGGGTCCTACGCAGGACTGGACGAACAAGAAGCCTTCAATATCGAATATTGGGCACTCGAGGAGGCCAAGCTCCAGCGCATGCCCGAGCCGAAATCGTTGGTCGGCAAGGTCGCGCTGGTTACGGGGGCGGCCGGCGGAATCGGCGCCGCAACGGCCAGGCGCCTGGCCGGGGAAGGTGCCTGCGTGATGCTGACCGACCGCGATGCAGACGCGCTCGATTCCATCCGCGAGCAGATGGCGAAGGCGTTCGGCAAGGATGTCATTCGCGCTTCCGTTTGCGACGTGACGAGGGAAGACGAGGTCAAGACGGCATTCGCCGCAACAGCTGTCGAGTTCGGCGGCGTCGACATTCTTGTGGCAAACGCTGGCCTCGCCTCATCCGCCCCGATCGAGGAGACTACGATCGAGCTGTGGCGGAAGAATTATGATGTGCTGGTCGAGGGTGTTTTTCTGAACGCGCGCGCCGCATTCCCGCTGATGAAACTCCAAGGCGCGGGGTCTATCATCATTATCGGTTCGAAGAATGCGCTTGCGGCGACGCCCAACGCATCGGCGTACGCATCGGCGAAGGCGGCGGTCGTGCACTTTGCGCGTTGCCTCGCTCTGGAAGGGGCCGAGCACGGCGTGCGGGTCAACGTGGTCAATCCCGATGCGGTGATCCGCGGATCACGGATATGGGACGGCGAGTGGCGCAAGGAGCGTGCCGGCGCCTACGGCATCGATGCCGGTGACGAACTCGAGGAATTCTACCGCAAGCGGTCGATGTTGAAGCTCAACGTGCTTCCGGAGGACATTGCCGAAGCGGTCTATTTCTTCGCGTCGAACGCATCGTCCAAATCTACCGCGAACATCATCAATGTCGACGCCGGCAACGCACAGGCATTCACGCGCTGAGGATCAAACATGACAAACCGCCCAATTTCGCAGGACCAGATCGACAGCCTCAATGCAGAGGCGGCTAATGCGCTTGCCGACGATTATGCAAGTCTCGATCGGCAGCTCGGCCGCCGCGGAATTGACATCGAAGCGATCAAGAAGCGAATTACTGGCTTCTCAGTGGCAGTTCCGAGTTGGGGAACGGGGCGCGGCGGAACGCGCTTCGCCAAGTTCCCGATCGAAGGCGAGCCCACCAACATCCACGAGAAGCTCGAAGATTGCGCAGTCGTCGAGCAGCTTTCGCGGACGACGCCCCGCGTCTCACCGCACTTTCCGTGGGACAAGGTCAGCGATTATGCGGCGCTGCGCGACGAGGCGGCGGACTACGGCCTCTCGTTCGACGCGGTGAACAGCAACACCTTCCAGGATCAGCCGGATCAGAAGCTGAGCTATGCCTCCGGCAGTCTGTCGGCGACCGATCCCGCGGTTCGCGCGCAGGCGGTCGAGCATAATCTCGAATGTATCGAGATCGGCAAGAAGCTCGGCTCGAACGCGCTCACCGTCTGGGTCGGCGATGGCACCAACTTCCCGGGTCAGCAGGACCTCAGCCGGTCTTTCGACCGCTACCTCGAAGCTGCCGCTCAAATCTATGCAGCGCTTCCGGACGGCTGGCGGATGTTGCTCGAACACAAGATGTACGAGCCTGCCTTTTACTCGTCGGTCCTCGCCGATTGGGGAAGCTCGATCCTCGCCGCGCAGGAATTGGGTGACAGGGCGCAATGCCTGGTCGACCTTGGCCATCACGCGCCGAACACGAACATCGAGCAGATCGTCGCGCGGCTTCACCGTTTCGGAAAGCTTGGCGGGTTCCACTTCAACGACAGCAAATATGGCGATGACGATCTCGACAGCGGGTCGATCAACCCGCACCAGCTGTTCCTCGTGTTCAACGAGCTGGTCGAGGCAGAGCAGAATCCTCGCGACTCGTTCAATCCTGCTTACATGATCGACCAGTCGCATAATGTAACGGATCCGATCGAAAGCCTCCTGTCGTCTGCGGAAGCAATCGCCACCTGCTTCGCCCAGGCACTGCTGGTTGACCGCGAAGCGCTGCACCTCGCGCAAGAGCAGAACGATGTCATGATGGCCTTCCAGGCACTGCGCACAGCCTATCGCACGGATGTCAGCCCGATCCTTGCGCAGGCGCGGCTCGATCAAGGCGGCGCCATCGATCCAATTGCCGCTTATCGCGCGAGCGGCTACCGGTCGCGCAAAGCGCAGGAGCGCAGCCGTGTCGGCGTGGGAGCAGGGATCGTCTGAAACACATGGCCGACGCCGGTGGTGAAAGGATGCACTCCGCGGAACGCGAGGCAGCCATCTTTCGCCTGATTGGCGAAACCGGCTTTGTTAGTTTTCGTGAGCTCGAGCGGAAACTTGATGCTTCACCCGCGACAATCCGGCGCGATCTTGAGCGCCTCGCAAGCCAGGGGCACGTGATCCGCGTGCACGGCGGTGCAAAGCTGCCGTCGGATTTGAGCGCGAGCAGCCTCACCGGCGTCCCCTTCCATCAGAATATCGATCGCAACCGCGAGGCTAAGCAAGCGATCGGCAGGCGTGCGGCCGAGCTTTGCCATCCGGGCGAAGGGGTCATCATCGACGGCGGGTCGACAACACTGCAGATGTGTCCTCACCTTGACGGGCTCGGGCTGCAGGTCCTCACCAATTCGCTTCATATCGTCAGCGCGCTGCTGTCCCAGGCGACGACGCGCGTTACTGTCCCCGGCGGCTCGGTGTTTCGCGAACAGAATATCATCCTCTCGGCGGCCGGCGATGACCTGATGCCGCGCTTCCACGCGCCCAAGCTGTTCATGGGCGCTGCCGCTGTCGGCCCACAGGGGATCATGCAGGCTGACATCGTGCTCGTTGCGGCTGAGCGCCGGTTTATCGAACGAGCCGACCGGGTCATCCTGCTGGTCGACAGCAGCAAGTTCGAGGGCTCATCCGGCCAGGTGGTATGCGATCTCGACGAGATCGATGTGGTCGTGACCGACGGCGGCATCGATGCTTTGCATTGCTCCATGCTGGAGCGCGCGGGAATCGAAGTCCACATAGCGCGTTGACCAGCTCGTCCGCCGCACCGGCGGCGCCCGGCGAAGGCTGGTCGGCTCGAATTTCATATTGTGAGATGGTGTCTCACATGCCATGACAGGGATAGGGAGAGTCGGTCGTGGATATCAACAGGCGTGAGTTTCTCGTTCAATCCGCCCTTGCCGGAACTGCGCTGACGAGCGGCGCCCAGAGGGCAGCCGTAGCGCACGGTGTAACAGAATCGCGCGCGCGTTCCTCGCTGGCGGACGAAGCTGTGTGGCTCGACGGCGAAGCGCCGAGCGCGCACGAAGGACAAACCTGGGGCATGCCCTGGCCACGCGGGACGAGGCAGCGTCGAACGAAGATCAGGCTGCTGGATGCGGACGGCAATCCGGTGCCGCTGCAGAGCTGGGTCACCGCGACCTGGCCCGACGGGTCGGTCAAATGGACCGCTCATGCCGTTGCCTCCGGCGCGGGCAAACAAGCCCCCTTGCGGCTTGTGCCCGGTCCTCCGGTTCCCCCGGCGCAGCCGGTCACGGCGACCGACCGCGGAACTCTTGTTGAGGTGCGGAACGGTCCGATCAGCTGGCAAATCGGAAAATCCGGTCAGAACATCATCGTCTCGGCCGCCAATGTTTCAAGAGAAGTCCTCCGCAACGTCGCCTTCGTTGCGACCATGCAGAGCGATCCGGACGACGAAGCCGACGGCCCGATCGAGCGGCAGCGCTTCACGAGCGAAATTACAGGCGTGACGGTCGAGCAGGCTGGTCCCGTCCGCGCCGTGATCAAGGTTGACGGCCACCACCGCGGAGGCAGCCGGACTTGGCTCCCCTTCTCGACCCGCCTCTATTTCTATGCGGGATCGGAGGCTGTCCGGATCGTCCACAGCTTCGTCTTCGATGGAGACGAAAATCGCGACTTCATCAAGGGGCTCGGGCTGACCGGCACGGTGCCGATGAGTAATGCGCCGTACGATCGGCATGTCCGTTTCGCCGGCGCCGGGGATGGCCTGTGGGCCGAGGCAGTCCAGCCGCTCACCGGGCTTCGCCGAGACCCGGGGCGCGCCTTTCGCGAAGCGCAGATCGCCGGTGTGGCCGTGCCGCCGACGGACCGCATGCCGGTTCAGGTCGCCAATCAGATTCGATTCGTGCCCCAGTGGGGAGATTTCACGCTTAGCCAGCTGAACCCCGATGGCTTCACGATCCGGAAGCGGACCAAGCCAGGCCACGCGTGGATCGACGCTGACGCTGGCGGAAGGTCTAGGGGTGTCGGCTACGTCGGCGGCGCGGCCGGCGGCGTCGCATTCGGGATCGCAGACTTCTGGCAACGCTACCCAGTGCAGCTCGACATCCGCGGCGCCCAGAGCGACGCTGCCACCTTCACCGCCTGGCACCGCTCGCCTGAAGGTCCGGCGATGGACATGCGCTTCTATCATGATGTCATGGGAATGGACGACTATGCCGATCAGAACGAAGGGCTCGACATCACCTATGAAGATTACGAGCCCGGCTGGGGCACGCCGCAAGGCATAGCCCGCACCACCGAATTCATGCTTTGGGCACTTCCGGCGACGCCGACGCGCGCCCGTTTCACGGAAATGTCGGCATGCGTCGCGCAGCCGCCACGGCTGGTCCCGCGCCCAGCGCGCATTCATGCCGCGGGCGTTTTCGGCGACTGGAGCCTCACGGACCGGTCAACGCCCGCGCGGCGCGCGATCGAGGACCAGAATGACTTTCTGCTCGATTTCTATCGCGAGCAGATCGAGCAGCGCCGCTGGTATGGCTTCTGGAACTACGGCGACGTTATGCACACATACGACGCCGACCGTCACGTTTGGCGGTACGACATCGGCGGTTTTGCATGGGACAATAGCGAACTCTCGACCGACCTTTGGCTCTGGTACAGCTTTCTCCGTTCCGGCGATCCGAAGGTCTTCCGGATGGCGGAGGCGATGACCCGCCACACGGGTGAGGTCGACGTCTACCATCTCGGCCGGTTCCGGGGTCTAGGTACGCGCCACGGCGTGCAGCATTGGGGAGACAGCTCGAAGCAGCCCCGGGTGTCGAACGCCACCTATCGCCGAATCTATTATTATCTGACGGCGGACGAGCGGGTCGGCGACTTGATGCGCGAACTGCTGGAGGGCGACCACACGCTCCTTCACGTCGACATCTATCGCAAGGTTGGGGCGCGGCGGCCGGGTTCGCAACCCGAGCCGGGCGCGGGGGCCCCGGCAGTAAGGCCGCCGCTGCCGCCGGGGCAGGTCCTGATGCAATTCGGCACGGTCTGGTGCCCGCTGGTGGCGGCGTGGCTTACGGAGTGGGAACGCACTGGCAACACGCGCTGGCGGGACCGGATCGTCGCCGGCATGACCTCAATCGCCGCGCTTCCAAAGCAATGGTATGCGGGCGAGGCGGCGTTCGATGTCGCTACCGGGCGCTTCGTCGGACCGGGTGACAGGGTCAACTTCAGCCACCTCAACGCCGTTTTCGGAGCGGTCGAAGTCAATTCCGAGCTGTTCCAGCTGCTTCCTCTCCTGGCTTATGAGAAGGCGTGGCTCGACTATTGCATCGCCTACAACGCGCCTCCGGCAGAATTTACCGCGCTGACGGGAGCGGCAGCCACAAAGCTCAACCTGGAAGAAGCCCATTCACGCCTGACCGCCTTTGCGGCGAAACGCCGAAACGACGGCGCTCTCGCGCAGCGGGCGTGGAAGGAATTCTTCTCCGGTCATGCGGGGCTGGGGATGGGCGTGAGCAGGATGCACCGGCAGATCGACGGACCTGATGTGCTCAAGCCGATCGACGAAGACCCAAGAATTTCGACGAATGCCGCTGCGCAATGGGGGCTCGCGGCCATCCAGAACCTGGCCCTCGTCGGTGGCGCCGTTGACGAGGCGTTCTCGGCCTCGCCAAGCTAGGCGACGGGGTTGCGCCCCCACAGACGTTCATAAGGCCAGCCCGACAAATCCTCAACGATCGCCCGCGCGGACGCGGAAGTTGGCGCATCCGACCTGGTCTTGAATCGGTCGATTTCCTCCATCAGGACGTCGTGAGTGCGCGAGTCCAGCTTGAAGCGCAGCGAGACGAGGATACCGAACAGCAACATTGCCAGCGTGCCGATCCCGAGCACCGCGGCGATCGTGTCGATCGCATGCGGGCTCTGCACCTTCGCTTTGGAATCGAACCCGCCCAGACTCATGATCACGCCGACGATGCTCACGGCCGCGGCTTGCGTCACCTTGCGAATGAAGGTCATCACGCCAGCGAATGCGCCTTCACGCCGGCGACCGGTAACGATCTCGTCGACGTCGGCCATGTAATTGTAGGTCGCCCAGGGGATGTAGTTGAGCGCGCCGCGCCCGATCCCCGCCAGGACGATCGGAATCCACAGGAGAAGGTCGCCCGAACGAAGGCCGGCATTCCACATCAATAGCAGCACGATCACTCCGGCCGCGAAAAAAGCGGCGGCGATCCGGTAGGCGAGGGCTGGAGAGGCGCGCAGCACGAGCGCGATGGTGATCCCCACGGCGACGAACTGAACGGCGTACAGCCATCCGATCATCGTCGACGCGATGCTGATCGACCCCGCGAGCGCGAACACGATGAAGAAAGTGAAGGCGGCGTTGAAAATGTCCTGGCTGATGTAGCCGCCGAGATACATTCCGAGGTGCAGCCGGAACGCGCGAATCCTGAACGTCGAGAACAGGTTACCGTAGAGTGCCTTGAACGCCGCAGTGATCGAGGGGCTCGTTTCGCCTGCGGAGCGAAGCGCGGCCACGTCCTCCGGCGGCCGTTCCCAGCTGAACAGAAACAGCAAAGTCGCCGTAACGATGAACAGGACGGCAAAGATGATGCCCATGTAGAGGAAGGTCTTGGGGCTATTCTTGCCGAGCGTGTTGATCAACATCGCAGGGAGGAAGCCGGCGAGGATTGCGGATAGATGGGAGAAGAGGATGCGGATGCCGGCGAAGGTCGCTTTCTTCTTGTAATCCTTGGCCATTTCCGCCGCTAGCGTCTCGTAAGGGATGATCTCCATCGCGTAGACCAGTTCGAACAGGACGTAAGTGGCGAGGTAATACCAGAAGCCGAGTCCCGCTATCCACATGATGGCAAAGGAGGGGAGCAAGGGGATCGCGGCGAGAATGAAAAAACGGCGGCGGCCAAACCGTCTGCCGATCCAAGTCCCGCCCATCCTGTCGGAGATATGGCCGATGAGCGGTGAATTGATCGCATCCAGAATGCGCGCAATGGTGAAGATTAGCCCCGCCTGCCATGCGGCGAGGCCGCAGAAGCTGGTGTAGAAGATCAGTACCCAAGCGCTGACGACAGCCATCGATCCGCCGCCAAAAATGTCGTTCGCTCCGTACGCGGCGTAGTTGTACCAGCGGATCCGCCGGCTTCCGGTAGGAGCAAAAGCGCCCGTTATCGCCATGCTCAGACGTAGGTCCTGAGAAACTCGGCCAGCGCGAGGATCGCCAGCGATTGGCCGTACGGCATCGAAGTCAGCGGGATCTCGCGATAGCCCTCAAGGTCGTCGAACACCGGCGTTCCGAATGAGACCTGCTGCAGCTCACCGTCCTCGCTGATATTGTCGAGCACGCCGCGCACCGCTTTCAGTCCAACCTTCTTATATTTCTCGTCGATATAACCCTTTCGAACGGATTTCAGAATTCCGTAGGCAAAGCCGGCAGTAGCCGACGCTTCGAGATAACTTGTCTCGTCCGTTATGAGGGTGTGCCAAAGGCCGTTCGCGTGCTGGGTTTCCGCGAGCGTCTTCACCTGCGCAGCCAGTGTGTCGACGAGGAAGGTGCGGAATGCATCGCCCGGGTGCAGGTCGAGGATTTCGATAATCTCGGGAATAGCGATCGTCACCCAGCAATTGCCGCGCGCCCAGAGAGCTCGCGCGAAATTGTGACGCCCATTGAAGTTCCAGCCGTGGAACCACAGGCCCGTCTTCCTGTCGA
>Ga0157371_10005255_pt1 | contig 10987 bp, 13 predicted proteins | sample C45metaG_FD_113462 | JGI IMG/M metagenome (GOLD analysis project Ga0157371, IMG submission 113462) | Corn rhizosphere microbial communities from Kellogg Biological Station, Michigan, USA - C4-5 metaG | ecosystem: Host-associated > Plants > Roots > Rhizosphere > Soil | place: USA: Michigan... | reverse complement strand
TGGCGCTGCGCCTGGCGCATCCGTTCATGCCGTTCATCACCGAGGAAATCTGGCAGCGCCTGGCGCCGTTGGCAGGCAGCACCGGCAAGACCATCATGCTGCAGCCTTGGCCGGTGGCCAATGAAGCCCGCATCGACCAGGCCGCCGAAGACGACATCGAATGGCTCAAGGGCCTGATGCTCGGCACGCGCAACATTCGCGCGGAAATGAACATCGGCCCGGGCAAGCCCCTGGCCCTGTTCCTGAAGAACGTCAGCGCCGAAGACCAGCGTCGCCTGACCGAGAACGAAGCCTTGCTGAAGAAGCTGGCCCGACTCGAATCCATCACCGTACTGGCTGCCGGCGACGAAGCACCGCTGTCCGCCACGGCGCTGGTGGGCGAGATGGAAGTGCTGGTGCCGATGGCAGGCCTGATCGACAAGGGCGCCGAACTGGCGCGCCTGGACAAGGAAATCCAGCGCCTGCAAGGCGAAGTGCAACGCGTGGGCGGCAAGCTGTCCAACGCCTCCTTCGTCGACAAGGCCCCGGCCGAAGTGATCGAGAAGGAACGCGCCAAACTGGCCGAGGCCGAACAGGCCCTGGGCAAGCTGGCGGAGCAGCACGCACGGATCTCCAGCCTGTAACGGCGATTCGCGCAGTGTGAAAGAGGGAGGCCCGCAGAGGCCTCCCTTTTTTATTGGCGGCAGATCGCTTTCGCTGGCAAGCCAGCGAAAGCGTTACGCGGTGGTTTGCCAGGAGCCGGCTTGCCGGCGGCGAAGCCTCCCGCCCCAACGCCGCAAGATATGGGACAATGCCCGCCACTTTGAACCAGCCCCGAATCGATCCCCCATGACCGCCCCCAACACCCCCAAGCCTGCGCGCAAAAAACCCAAGCCTGCCTCCCCAGCCAAAGCCGCCACGCCCCGGGAAAAGGCCAGCCTGCATCCGCGCAATCGTCACCAGGGGCGTTACGACTTCCCGCAACTGGTCAAGAGCACCCCGGAGTTGGGGCAGTTCGTGATCCTCAATCCCTATGGCAAGGAAAGCATCGACTTCGCCGACCCGGCCGCCGTGCGGGTGTTCAACCGAGCCCTGCTCAAGGCCTTCTACGGCATCGCCCACTGGGATATTCCGGCGGACTTCCTCTGCCCGCCAGTGCCAGGTCGCGCTGACTATGTGCACTTCCTCGCCGATCTGCTGGCCAGCCACAACCAGGGTGAAATCCCTCGTGGCGCGGCCGTGCGGGTCCTGGATGTCGGGGTCGGCGCCAACTGCATCTACCCCCTGATCGGCTACAGCGACTACCGCTGGCAGTTCCTCGGCTCGGACATCGACAGCACCGCCCTGGCGGCGGCCAAGTCGATTGTCCAGGCCAACGGCTTGAACAAGGCCATCAGCCTGCGCCAGCAGGGCAATCCCAAGCAGATCCTCACCGGCCTGCTGGACAGCACCGAGCGTTTCGACCTGACAATGTGCAACCCGCCCTTCCATGCCTCCCTGGACGAAGCCACCCGCGGCAGCCAGCGTAAATGGCGGGCCCTGGGCAAGGCCGACCCCAAGCGCAAATTGCCGGTGCTGAATTTCGGCGGGCAGGCCCGGGAGCTCTGGTGCGAAGGCGGCGAGATCCGCTTTGTCAGCCAGTTGATCAGTGAAAGCGCCAGCGTCGGCCAACAGGTACTGTGGTTCAGCACCCTGGTGTCGAAGGCCTCTAACCTGCCGGCGATTGAAAGCGCGCTGAAAAAGGCCGGAGCCCTGGAAAGCCAGGTGGTGGAAATGTCCCAGGGGCAGAAACAGAGCCGCTTCGTCGCCTGGACCTTCAAGGACAAGGCACAGCAACAGGCCTGGAGCCAGGAACGCTGGATGAGGAAGAACTAAAGAGGCGGGGGATTCAAGGACGATTCACCTTGCGTGAATCGGTGTTACACAAACCGTGCCCGGAAAACTTCTGAGCACGGTTTCACTGCAAGTATTACTTGTTAACAGCGTCGGTCAGGCCTTTAGCCACAACCAGCTTGATAACTTTCTTGGCAGCGATTTCGATGGCAGCGCCAGTCGATGGGTTACGGCCAGTACGGGCAGGACGCTCGGTCACTTTCAGTTTGCCGATACCTGGCAGAGTGATTTCGCCGCCATTTTCCAATTGATCAGCAACGATCTGAGCCAGTTGGTCCAGGGCGTTACGCGCGGTGGTTTTCGGCGCGTCGATAGCTTCAGCGATATCAGCGATCAGTTGGTCTTTAGTAATAGCCATTGTGGTGTTCCTTCCCTATCAAATTCATTTGGATTGCAGAGTGCAGTGTCAGCCATCGAGCCAGATCTTGTGAATCTGGCACCCCGGTTACAACCACGACAGATCGGGGTTATAGATACCGAAATCAGGGTTTGGTTCGACCCGACAAATGCTGAATGCACGCTTAACGCTGAGACATCGCGTAAGACGGGGCAAAACTAGCACACAGACGGGGAAATATCCGCCTCTACCTAGCCATTTGGTCAGCTTTATTGCTCTAAATCGGTAAAAAAATGCATAAGCCTTACCGACGAGCCGTTCATCACCCGGCAAACCGCGCCAAAACCAACGGGTGCGGTACACTGGGCACTTTTTCGGGGAGCCCGCCCTCCCCCTTCAATCAGCCGAGAAGCCCATGCCGATCCGTCATTGCATCGTCCACCTGATCGACAAAAAACCCGACGGCAGCCCAGCAGTCCTGCACGCCCGCGATTCCGAACTGGCAGAGTCCGCGGCCATCGAGAACATGCTCGCCGACCTCAATGAAAGCTATAACGCCAAACAGGGCAAAGCCTGGGGCCTGTTCCACCCCGAGTCCGGTGCGTTCCCCTTCAGCGGCTGGCTGAAGGAGTACCTGGAAGGCGGCCAGGACTTCACCGCGTTCAGCCGGGTGGCGGTGGAGCATCTGCAGAAGCTGATGGAAGAGTCCAACCTGTCGGTGGGCGGCCACGTACTGTTCGCCCACTACCAGCAAGGCATGACCGACTACCTGGCGATCGCCCTGCTGCACCACAGTGAGGGCGTGGCGGTGACCGACCAGCTGGACGTGACGCCGTCCCGTCACCTGGACCTGGGCCAACTGCATCTGGCGGCGCGGATCAACATCTCCGAATGGCAGAACAACAAGCAGTCCAAGCAGTACATCTCCTTTATCAAGGGCAAGAACGGCAAGAAGGTCTCGGAGTATTTCCGCGACTTCATCGGCTGCCAGGAAGGCGTCGACGGCCCGGGCGAGACCCGCACCCTGCTCAAGGCCTTCAGCGACTTCGTGGAAAGCGAGGACCTGCCGGAAGACTCGGCCCGGGAGAAGACCAAGACCCTGGTGGACTACGCCAGCAGCCAGGCCAAGCTCGGCGAACCCATGGGCCTGGAAGAACTCTCGGAACTGATCGACGAGGATCGCCCCAAGGCGTTCTACGATCACATCCGCAACAAGGACTACGGGCTGTCGCCGGAGATCCCGGCGGACAAGCGCACCCTGAACCAGTTCCGCCGCTTCACCGGTCGCGCCGAGGGCCTGTCCATCAGTTTCGAGGCCCATCTACTGGGTTCGAAGATCGAGTACGACGAAGAAGCCGGGACCCTGATCATCAAGGGCCTGCCCACCCAGCTGACCGACCAGCTCAAGCGCCGTAACTGATGCTCCAGGGGGTATTGAAGAAGTTCCTGCTGATCCTGCTGGTGGTGGTGACCTACCAGCACTGGGGCAAGATCGAACGGCTGTTCAACCCTTCGGCAATGGTCAGCGAAGAGACCCGCGAGCATGCCCGGGTGGTGCTGTACGCCACCGACTGGTGCGGCTACTGCAAGGCCACCCGGCGCTTTCTCGATCAGAAGGGCATTCCCTTCCGGGAATTCGACATCGAGAAAGACGCCGCGGCACGCCAGGCCTACACCGCCCTGGGCGGTGCCGGGATTCCGATCCTGGACGTGAATGGCACCCTGATCCGCACCTACGACCCCGACGCAATCATGGCCGCGCTGAAGCCCTAGGAGCCGTTTCGCTTGCCGGCGAAGGGGGCGGCCGCTCTGGGAACGCCTTCGCAGGCAAGCCAGCTCCTGCAGATATGCATCACTGGGCCTGGATGCGAAAGCCCAGCCGTGGGAAGTGCACGTGGACCACACCGGCACGTGGATCTTCACGGCGCAGGATCAGCTCTTCAGTACCGGCGAACAGCAACTCGCCCGCCACCGGGTCGACACCGTAGTCAGTCGCGGCAATCACCACCTGCTGGCCCGCCTTGAAGCCGTTGGGGTCGACGAACTGTTCATCCGGCAGCGCCGCCGGGGTGGCACTGCGCGAGACCTCGAGGGCCTCTTCGGCGCTCATTTCGGTGAAGGAGCCATGCCCGAAACCCAGGACCCGCGCCAGCCAGCCAGCAACCGCCGGGTAGTCGTCCACCAGCGGCGCGGTCACCGGCGTGCCCTTGAGGAACCACAGCGGGTGAGCCAGGGCAATATCGGCAATCGACGGTTGGCCAAACAGGAAGTCCCCGGGCTCGCGCTGCAACTGCTGCTCCAGGCGCGCCATGAGGGTCGGCCACTGATGCTTGGCCACCTCCAGAGGCAGCCGGCTGGCGCTGCCGCCACTGAACAGCCCGGCACGGTCGGCCATGAAGGCCTTGACCGCTTCCGGCGGCAGCTTGCCGAAACGCACGGCTGCGGATTCAGGCTGGAATACCAGGGTCACCGCGTGCTGGAACACTACCGAATCGACCCAGGCGGCGAAGGCCGCACTGATCATTTCCTGGCCTTCGGGAAACAGCGCAGGCGAGGATTTTTCCTGCTCCAGGCGGCGCGCGATCAAGGCCGTGTCGCAATAGATATCCGCGCCGACCTGCAACACCGGGGTCTTGCGATAGCCACCGGTCAGGGCGGTCAGGTCGGACTTGGGCATCACCGGGGAAATCTTCACCGAGCGCCAGGACAGCCCCTTGAAACCCAGCAGCAAGCGGGCTTTTTCCGCAAAGGGAGAGGTCGGGTAATGGTGGAGAATCAACTCTGACATGCTGGGGTCCGCCGGAAGAGGGAGAGCGCTGAGCTTAGCGCGCAATCCGTGGACGGCCTACAGATCCGGCTGATGAGAACCTATCAGTCAGATTGATGCCGCGGCGGTGGCCGAAGCCACCAGGCATTCCTTGGCACTCTTCCTGAGCTTCTTGATCAGCCGCTCCTGGCGCAAAGCTTCGCCCTTGTCCCGGCAAGCCTCGGTATAGACCAGCGCCACCGCCGGGCTGGAGAGAAAGAAACGCGCGCCCTTGCCGCTCTGGTGCTTGGCGAAGCGCTTCACCGGGTCGTCGCTGATACCGCAGTACAGGGCACCGTTGGCCGCCCGCACCAGATACACGAACCAGGGCTTGGCGTCAGTGGCAAGCTGCGCCGTTTCGGCACTGGAGGATGAAAGAGGGCTGGTCACAAAAGGTATCGAGGCCTGTGGATAACAAGCCGCGATCTTAGCAGAGGATGGCTTTCAGCGACCGCTCTGGAAGGCCTTGAGCCCCTTGCGCGCCTGGGCTCGAACAGCATTCTTGAGCAGCGGCGTCCAGCCCAGCAGCAGGCCCTTGGTGCCCAGGGCCTGGCGCGCCCAACGCCACATGTCGAACTGATCGTGATGCTCGCAGATCTTGCCGTCGCGAAACACGAACCGGGCCTGGATATCGTTGATCACCGTATTGCCGGTCTGGCTGAACAGGTAGGTGGCAACCCAGTGCGCGCCGCCGGAATTCGAGTCGGCACGCACCTGATCGAAAGTCAGGGAAAAGTCCTTGGCACGGGAGGTGAGCATGCGCCACATATCGCCGGCATCACGCCCGCGCAACTCGCCGAACGCCGGGTCACTGAACAGCACATCCTCGGTGTAGCAGGCGCTCATGGCCTCGGCATCCAGGCGCTGGAAAGCCTGATAGAACTCGGTGATCAGGGCGCGATGGGCATCACTCATGAACGGACTCCGAAAGGGCAAGGGGGATGCAGCACAATAATCCGCAACCCCGGCGAACACTATCGGCATTTACCGGGCAAATAGTGCAAGCAAGGCCCGTCAGATTCTCTCGCTCTGCACCTGCACATGCAGCGAACGACCGGCGCCCAGCCCGGCAATGATCGCACCGCAGCCCAACACCGCGAAAATCCAGCCCACAGCGTTCCAGCCCCCGGTCCAGTCGTGCACCAGGCCCACCGCAAACGGCCCCATTGAAGCCAGGGTGTAGCCGATGCCCTGGGCCATGCTCGACAGGTTGGCCGCCACATGGGGGTCCCGGGAACGCAGCACGATCAGGGTCAGGGCCAGGCTGAAGGTGCCGCCCTGCCCCAGGCCCAGCAGGACCGCCCAGCCCCACAGGCCCTCGATGGGCGCGTACAGGCAACCGAACAGGCCGCCCAGGGTCATCAGCATGACAATCACGATGGCCAGGCGCTGGTCCTTGCCCCGGGTCGCCAGCCAGGGCGCCGCCAGAGAACTGGCCAATTGCACGATCACCGAACCGGACAGCACCAGCCCGGCCTGGGTCGGGGTCAGCCCACGGCCGATCAGGATCGACGGCAACCAGCCAAACACGATGTACGCCAGGGAGGATTGCAGGCCCATGTACAGGGTTACCTGCCAGGCCAGGCGGTCCCGCAACAGGCCGCGCACGCGAAAGGCCACATGGTGAGCACCGTGCTTGTGCCCGACCTGAGGCAACCAGAACAGGGCCGCCACCAGCGCCGGCACCACCCAGAAGCCCAGCCCCATGGCCCAACTGCCCCCGAAATGCTGGCTCAGAGGTACCGTGGCCCCCGCCGCCATCGCCGCGCCCAGGCACAGGGCCATGGTGTAGACCCCGGTCATGGTGCCCGCGTGCCGGGCGAAGTCACGCTTGACGATACCCGGCAGCAGCACCCCGATCACGCCGATGCTGGCGCCGGCCAGGATGCTCCCGGCAAACACTCCGACCTCACCGAAGGAACTGCGCAGCACAATGCCCAGGGCCAGGGTCATGAGGATGCCCAGCACCACCCGCTCGGCGCCGAAGCGCCGGGCCAGCAGCGGCGCCAAAGGCGCGAACAGCCCCAGGCACAGCACCGGCAAGGTAGTCAGCAGCCCGGCCTTGGCGGCCGATAGCCCCAGGTGCTGCGACACATCACTGAGCAGTGGCGCCATGCTCGACAGCGCCGGACGCAGGTTCAGCGCCACCAGGATCAGCCCCAGCAGCAACAGCCAGGGGCGCTGCAGAGGCGGTGGAGCCTGCTGCACCTCTTCATCATCAGCCTCGGCGTCGATCAGCAGCTCTTCGAGCTCGGCGGAACGCCGAGGCGAGGACGGGGTATTCGCAGGTACCGTTTGATTGGACATGGAGGTCTCGGACTCAGGATTCGTTGATCAGCTGGCGGGAAATGTTCTTGGCTCGTTCGGGGTCGCGTTGCTCGATGGCATCCAGCAGGTGCTGGTGCCGATCGAAGACTTCCTGACGCCTGGGGGTCACGGTCAGGGTCTGGCGCAACTGGACGCCGACCACGCTGGAGAAATAGCGATACAGCTGGCTGAGGGTCGGGTTGTGGGCGGCGTCCACCAGGCGCTGGTGAAACACCAGGTCGCAGGCGATGTAGCTTTCCAGGTCGCCATGAAAGTGCCCGCCGCTGACGGCCAGCGCATCGCTCAGGGCGTGCAGGTCCTCGTCGGTGCGGCGCAGGGCGGCCAGGCCGACGGCCTCAACTTCCAGAATGTGGCGGGTTTCCCGGGCCTGCTCCAGGGAGCACTGGGACAGTGCCTGGAGCATGTCCAAGGGATCGGCCACCGCCCGCAGGTAACTGCCGTCACCCTGGCGGATCTCGATCAGCCCGGAAAACGCCAGTACCCGCAGGGCCTCGCGCACCGTGTTGCGGCTGATGCCCAGCTCACTGGCCAGTTCCGGTTCGGTGGGCAGGCGCTGGCCCACGACCCAGGCGCCATTGGTGATGCGCAGGCGCAGTTGCTCCAGGGCCTGGTCGACCAGGGAACGTTTGATCAGGGGGGATATTTCGCTCATTGAACTCACTCTTTCATCCAATCATCGGATGAATTGCCTGGCATGGTATTCAGACCTTTCCCAGAGTTCAACGTTTTAGGCTGGAGCAGGCACTTTCGCCATTTCAGCCAGGCCTTGACAAAAAACCCTATAAGGGTAATTTCAATCAAGCCTCAAGGGTGTCTCATGGAAAAGAAAACACCTCATTACGACCTGTCGCTGATCGAGGCACAGGTCGTTCGGCAAGGGGCACAAGCCTTCACTCGAAGCGCGTTGCTCTGCGGCAAGGAACTCGGATTGTCCTTGGCGGCCATGCAACGAGTGATAGCCGGACTCCAGGGCAGCATGTTCTACAAATCGATGACCACCTATCACGATCACCGGGTGTGGCAGGACGTGTATTACACCGGCATCGATAACCGGACGCTCTACATCAAGATCACCCAGCGCCCCGGCATAGGGCCTCCAGTGATCTCCTTCAAGGAGGCACAAGCATGAAACGACAACAGTGCTACAGCTGCGGCGCTCCCACCGGCATGCTGGCGTTCGAGCAGCGCAGCGAGCTCATCGACTACCGGCACCTGCAGCGTCACCTCCATGGCCTGGCGGGTTGGGAATGCCAGGAATGCGGTGAAATCGAATTCGACGCACCGAGCGCAGAACGTTACGCCGCCGCGGGCGACCAATTGCTGGAGGAGTACCGGCAGAGCGTCGCCGCCGACATGAAGCGCATCCGCCGCAAGCTGCACCTTTCCCAGAAAGAAGCGGTCAGGCTGCTGTCGGGTGGCGGGCACAATGCCTTTTCCCGTTACGAGCGCGGCGAAGTCGGCGCGCCCCAGCCGCTGTACATGCTGATGCGCCTGCTGGATCGCCACCCGCAGTTGATGAAGGACGTACTGGAGCTCAGCGAACCGCAACTGGCGCCCTCAGCCTTGAGCGACCAACCCGAACCACAGCTCGGCGCTGCCGGCCGTTGAACGCCGGGCAAAAATAAACCCGGAGCCAGTCCGGGTTTATCGTCAGCGCAGGCCCCGCAGCAGCATCAATGCAGGATCTGGCTCAGGAACAGCTTGGTACGGTCGTTCTGCGGGTTGTCGAAGAAGTCGTTGGGCGCCGCCTGCTCGACGATCTCGCCCTTGTCCATGAAGATCACCCGGTTGGCCACGGTGCGGGCAAAGCCCATTTCGTGGGTCACGCAGAGCATGGTCATGCCGTCTTCGGCCAGGCCGATCATGGTGTCCAGCACCTCCTTGACCATCTCCGGGTCGAGGGCCGAGGTGGGCTCGTCAAAGAGCATGATCTTGGGCTTCATGCACAACGCCCGGGCAATCGCCACCCGTTGCTGCTGGCCACCGGAGAGCTGGCCAGGGTACTTGTTGGCCTGCTCCGGAATGCGCACTCGCTCCAGGTAATGCATGGTGATTTCCTCGGCCTTGCGCTTGGGCATCTTGCGTACCCACATCGGCGCCAACGTGCAGTTCTGCAAAATGGTCAGGTGCGGGAACAGGTTGAAGTGCTGGAACACCATGCCCACTTCCCGGCGAATAGCCTCGATCTGCTTGAGGTCGTTGGTCAGCTCCACGCCGTCCACCACGATGCGCCCCTGCTGGTGCTCTTCCAGGCGGTTGAGGCAACGGATGGTGGTGGATTTGCCCGAACCCGAAGGCCCGCACAGGACAATGCGCTCGCCTTGGCGGACGTTGAGGTTGATGTCCTTCAACACGTGGAACTGGCCGTACCACTTGTTCACACCCTGCATCTGAATAATGCCTTCAGGGCCCACAGGCTTTTTGCTCGCTTGACTCATGGAGATACTCCTAACGCTTGTGGCCTGTGTCCAACTTACGCTCCAGGTGCATGGAGTAGCGGGACATACCAAAACAGAAAATCCAGAACACCAGGGCCGCGAAGACATAGCCTTCGGTGGCCATGCCCAGCCATTTGGGGTCGGCGGCGGCTTGCTTGACGCTGTTGAGCAGGTCGAACAGGCCGATGATGATCACCAGGCTGGTGTCCTTGAACAGGGCGATGAAGGTGTTGACGATGCCGGGAATCACCAGCTTCAGGGCCTGCGGCAGAATCACCAGCCCCATGGCACGCCAGTAGCCCAGGCCCATGGCCGCAGCCGCTTCGTACTGGCCCTTGGGAATGGCCTGCAAGCCACCCCGCACCACCTCGGCCACATAGGCCGACTGGAACAGGATCACCCCGATCAGCGCACGCAACAGCTTGTCGAAATTCATGCCTTCGGGCAGGAACAGCGGCAGCATCACCGAGGACATGAACAGCACGGTGATCAGCGGCACGCCGCGCCAGAACTCGATGAAGGTCACGCAGACCACGCGGATCGCCGGCAGGTTGGAGCGCCTTCCCAATGCCAGCAGGATCCCCAGCGGCAGTGCCCCGGCGATGCCCACGGTGGCAATCACCAGGGTCAGCATCAGGCCACCCCACTGGCTGGTGGCCACCGTGCTCAGGCCCAGGTAACCGCCGTGCAACAGGCTGTAGGCAATGATCGGGTAACCCACCAGGAAGCACAGCCCGTAGATCGCCTTGCGCGGGAAGCGCGAGATGAACAACGGTGCGGCACCGATCACCGCCAGCCACACGCTCAGGTCCACTCGCCAGCGCAGTTCCACCGGGTAGTAGCCGTACATGAACTGGCCGAAGCGCTGCTGGATGAACACCCAGCAGGCGCCGCCCCTGGTGCAGTCGGCGCGAGAGGTACCGACCCAGTTGGCGTCGAGAATCGCCCAATGCAGCAGCGGCGGCACCACCAGGTAGATCAGGTAGAAGGCAAACAGGGTCAACAGGGTATTGAGCCAGTTGGAGAACATGTTGGCGCGCATCCACGCCAGCACGCCGATACTGCGGCTGGGCGGCGGCATATCGGGCTTGAAGGTATGAGTCGTCATGGGCGCTTCCTCACCGCTCGATCAGCGCAATGCGCTTGTTGTACCAGTTCATCAGCAGGGAAATGCTGATGCTGATCGCCAGGTACACGCTCATGGTG
>Ga0157371_10005253_pt1 | contig 10993 bp, 9 predicted proteins | sample C45metaG_FD_113462 | JGI IMG/M metagenome (GOLD analysis project Ga0157371, IMG submission 113462) | Corn rhizosphere microbial communities from Kellogg Biological Station, Michigan, USA - C4-5 metaG | ecosystem: Host-associated > Plants > Roots > Rhizosphere > Soil | place: USA: Michigan... | reverse complement strand
CTTGCGGAAAGCCTGAATTCCGGCCCCATATAAGTTTTAATTATTTTTCCCGAAGGATAATAATTGGTTGCTATCACATTATTCAGATCGATGGGCAGGCCGGGAGCATACGTATTTACATGTTTTGCCCCCAAATAATTAAACATAGAGAATCTTATGCCGCCATCCAATGACAAATTGTTTGATACATCGAAATGATCAGATAAATACAGCGCGCTTTCCAATCCATGTTCGGCCTCCAGTGTATCGGGGACAATCAATGATGTTTTTGAGGTTGGAGTAACAGAGCCTGAATGTACATCATATAACAAACTGTTTAAGCCAAAGGACAGCGTATGTTTATTGCTCAGGAAATAACTGAAGTCTGTATTGAATTTATATTGGTTAATCTTAAAAGCCAGTTTATACGCATTTACTGAATCACCATTAAAAGCTACCTGGTAATCGTAATGATCAATACCGGCGGTAAAGACGCCATAGAAACGGTTATTAAAAATGTGTTTCCAATTGATGTTACCATTTTGATTGTGATATTGATAAGTAGTATCACTGTTCAGGTTAAATTTGTCACCACTGATATAACCATTTACATACACATTGTTCTTGCTGTTTATTTTGTGGTTAATATGAATCGTTCCGTCCTGGAAGGAAGCGTGACTCTTGTTATAATCTTTGGGTAAGATTTTGAAAAGCCAATCCGAATAAGTGGTTCTTGCTCCTAAAACAAAAGTGGTTTTATTTTTGACTATCGGCCCTTCAAGTGTAAATTTACTTGTCAGCGGGCCAATGCCGGCAGAACCGGATATTTTTTTATCGTTGCCATCGAGAGAAGTAATATCAAGCACAGAGGATATTCTTCCCCCATATTTTGCAGGAATGCTGCTTTTGTACAATGTAACATCTTTTATTACGTCAGGATCAAATGCAGAAAAGAAACCAAAAAGATGTGAAGGATTATAAATATTTGCTCCGTTGAAAAGAATAAGGTTTTGATCGGTAGCACCTCCTCGTACATTCAAACCTGTACTTGCTTCACCTACCGATTTTACCCCGGGCAAAGTAAGCACCGCTCTTAATACATCGACCTCTCCCATTACCGCCGGGATTTGCTTTATAGCTGTCATTGAAAGTTTGTCCATGCCCATAGTAGTACTGCGAACATTCTTTTCTTTTCCGGCTTCTACCAATACTTCTTTTAGCCTGAAAACTTTTTCATCCAGATCGATATCAAAATTTCCATCTGAATAAATCATCACCTGTCTCCTTGTATCAAACATACCCGGAGCAATAATGTTTAAAATATGTTTGCCTGCTGGCAGTATGATGGAATAATATCCAAACTGGTCGGTTCTTACCTGTACTGAAGGATGATCCAGGTAAATCAGTGCTCCGGAAATGGCTTCTCCGCTTTGCGCATCATGAACATAACCTGCAATGTTTACCTTTCCCTTTGGAGTACCATTTCTTTTTATACCGATGTCAAACAATTTATTTTCTACAGATATTTCCTGCTTCACCGCTTTTCTCTGGTTCATATAACCGGCAGCCTTCGGTTCACGTTTTGCCTCAGCAGCTGTTGTATCTGTTTCTCCATTGAAAAAACCATAGGGAAGATTTGCAGCCAGCGAATATCCACGGGTAATAAAAACATTATTGTCTTTGTCAATTGTATAATGAAATTCAGTGCTGCTAAACACCTTATCTAATATGGATGGAAGATGCGCACTTTTCACGGAAATTGTAATGGTAGTACTGTCCAACTGGGAAGGCTCATAATAAAAATGAAAGTTCGTCTGAGCTTCCACCTTTTGTACAAATTCGTCGAATGTTACATTTTGAAAATTGCCGGTAACAAGGTTATCGTTTTGTTGAGCGAAACTATTGACTGTTAATAGTAATAAAACAAACGAAAACAATAAAGAGATTCCACGGTTCATATTAATGAGTTAGTTGATCGTAAAAAGCGCTTGCTTTGGCGGCAGCAGTTTCAAAATTTTTTCGTCGTAATTTAAGATGATTTTGACGCATCAGTTTTTTTAAATCCCGCATCTTGTCACTATAAACCTTGAACAGCTCTTTTTTATTGCTCACCAGGTAATAAAGACCATTTTTATGGATATAAAATCTATTCTTTAATAGAAAACTTGTGATCATTGTGTTTGATACAATTCTTGGGTTCAGCACTTTTAACCGTCTTTCTAAAAACTGAACTTTTTGTCCGTTATATAACAGGTCGTAAAAACCCGTGTTGTAAAGATTCTGCGTATGATCTTCCTGCAATGCAATAAAAGTATGCCCATATAAGGAGAAACTGTCGATAAACTCATTATGCATTACGATTGGGGTTTTCTGGTCTGGCGACAAAACCACCAGCTGATTCCTGACAAGATCAAACAACAGAGCAAGTGAAGCATATTTTCTTCCTTGGTAACTTACCCATCCCTCCACAAAACTTACCGATCCGTCGCCATAAACACTTGTTCCGAAAAACGGATCACCTTCCATTTTAAAAGTATAAAATAAGTATTCGGTGCCATTAAAGACAGGCGCATTGTCTGCATTATAATGATCATACATCGCAATTGCATTTTTCACCTGTGCATATGCTGATGAATCTTTTTGGATGCTTTGTGAAAAAGCAGGCGCGATCAAAAATAATATTGAAAGAAAGGAAAGAAAAAACTTCATCTGTTTTGTTTATTTAACCTTGTATTATTGATGAGAAAAAGCGATACGAAAACAGGGCCGCAGTCAGCTCTGTCAAAGTTAAGTTTTGTTTGTATCTATAAGTTGGTTACTTGATGAATGGTAAAAGCATTACCCTACTTACTCTTCAGCGCTTTCTCAATTCCTTTTACGACCAATGGTTCCATGATCCGGTAACCTTCCAATGTCGGATGAACTCCATCTTTTGATAAGTTTGATGGTAGTCCTTTTCGGGCATCTGCCATTGCATCGTAATAATCTACGTAGACAAAATTATTTCTTGCAGCATAATTTTTCATCCATTTATTTAACTCTATTATACTTTCAATTGGATTAATTCCAGGACGCCATGGAAAGGCAGCTGCGGGAAGTATTGAACAAAGAACCACTTTAATATTGTTAGCCTTTGCCAGTTGCGCCATAGACATTAGATTATTTTCGATCATCTGTAAACTTGATGGGCCGGTATTTTCGGCAATATCATTTATGCCAGCGAGTATAGCCACTGCTTTCGGTTTAAGATCGATCACATCCTGCCTGAAGCGTACCAACATTTGCGGTGTAGTCTGCCCGCTAATACCGCGATCAAGATATGGTTTGCCTTGGAAAAAAGAAGGATCCACATTTATCCAAGCATCTGTAATTGAGTTGCCCATAAACACTACGCGGTTTTCGTTTGCAGAAGGCAATCCGGCTTTTATGTTTTCGCCCCGGTAGCGTCGCAATTGAGGCCAGTCGTTATTCTGATTTAGTCTTTCCGTCACTGAATCTTTTTGGGCTTTTAATGAAGGAGCTAAAAATAAAAATAATCCGATACAGATAAATTGAAAATATTTCATTGCAAATTGGTTTTGAATAATCGTTTTAAAAGATGAAAATAACAATAAACATTTGAATGACAGCGATGATATTTAAAAAGGCATTAGTTTAATGCTTCTAATTAAGATATAAAACCTACTTTGGATAAAAATATAATTGTCTATATGAAAGTCTTTACATTCTTCTTCAGTTCGCTTTGCCTAATTGGATTAAATGCATGCAATAACTCGAATAACGCTGTTACAAAAAATATGAAGGGAAAAGCCATAGCTTCCAATGATTCGATTGCAGTGAAGCTTGAAGAAGTTTCAAATATTGCTGAGCTTCCTGTTGAGTTGAATGAACCTGTGCCCGGCGGAAATTTATTTATTACAGATATTACCGGCAAAGTATGGATACTTAAAAAGGATTCTGTTTTAGCAAAACCTTTCTTCAACAAATACGGAAAGTTATACGAGGGATCGCCAAGCTCTGCTGCTGGTCGTGTCTATAGCGTTGCCTTTCATCCAAATTACGCGGTCAATCATAAATTTTACGTTTGTTATGTTGAACCTTCACCAATGAATAAAAAAACAGGAAAGCTCGTTATTTCTCAGTTCTCTGTTAATTCTGCCGATTCTGAAAAAGCCGATTTAAATAGCGAAAAAAAAGTCCTACAAGTGGAAGGATTTACTACTTCCTTCAATGGAGCAGAAATTAGCTTTGGCCCTGATGGCTATTTGTACATTTCAATTGGTGACGATAAAGCAGGAGATTCTACTTATAAATACAAGGCGCAGGATCTGCATTATTTACAGGGAAAAATTCTGAGGATTGATGTGAACCAACTTCCTTATCGTATTCCTGCCGATAATCCTTTTGTAGGAGTAAAGAATGCAATGCCTGAAATATGGGCTTATGGATTTCGTAAATTCTGGCGTTACTCTTTCGACCCCGTTTCGCATCAGCTTATTGGAGGTGATATAGGAGAAAAAATGGAAGAGGAAATAGATATCGTTAATAAAGGCGGCAATTATGGCTGGCCTGTGAAAGAAGGTGACAGTACCTTTGAAAAAAGTGAACATGCGGATTCACAATTCAAAAAGCCCATCTATACTTATACACATCTCACAGGTATTTGCGTAATCGGCGGCGATTTTTATTATGGAAAAGATTTGCCGCAGCTTACCAACAAATATGTTTTTGCAGATTGGAAAGGAAGTTTGTTCGCGCTCAGCAAAAATCAAAATAATAAATGGAACTGTCTTCCTATAAATATAGTGAACAACCCTCCCACTCATTTTTTTATTTGCGGTATTTTCGTTAATGCAGCTAACCAACTTTTTTTGGTTGGATACCATACAGATAAAGATGCAGAGAAAGGGGTTATTTATAAAATTGTAAAAGCGTAAAAAGGAATATGGATATAAATACGATTGCCTGGATCTCTTTTACTTCCGGTATCATTTGTCGGCGGGCAATTTTGATGGATATAATACGACTTTCACAAAGAATGTGGATCATGAATAGTGTATGGCCCATTACTGCATTGTATTCAGGCCCCGTTGAATTGTTGGCTTATTCTAAGACTGGCCGTACGTCTGTAATCAAACCAATGAACCATCTTTAATCCAAAGAAGCGATTGTTGCTGCGCTTAAAGCTGAAACATTATGTTTGACATCACCGGCTGAAGCTTTAACTCCACTTTTTTGGCTGATGAGGCAAATCGCTATGCTTCTCGGATTTCTAACTGCGTACCCGGTAAACCGGTGGCTCGTAAAAAAAGATATAAAGGGAAAAATGAAGAACTTCTCTGTCTTTTTATTGAAAAATAATGCTGAGACTGTCTTTCCGATGGTTTTGCTGCAAACGTACTTTCATCCATTTTTCTATTTTGGATCTTTCGTCCCCAGGAATTCCTTCGTCTGAATTGATTAAAACGAGGTAAAGATTTTTGTTTTTTGAACTATCAGTAAAAACCGTGGAAGGCTCAATGACAGCACTTTTAATATGCGGATATTGCACTTTTAATTCTGCAAATACCTGCGAACCCAGTTTTCTCTCATTGTTGATGCTGTCTAATTTTGCTTTCAGCAAAGTCGTCTCTTTTTCTTGAACAGAAAGTGCATTTGAAAGTAAGGTATAACGGTCATCCGCATTGTTTTTTTTGGGCTGCAGATAAGCAAAGCCTTGTTTAATTTCCAAAGAACTTGTATCCATCCTGTATTGCTTCATCTTACTCTTTAGCCGGCTTATTTCATTGGCAGTTATTTCCTTTCCTCCAAAAACCAAAGATATTTTTCTTTTCTTCGGGTCAATTGATTTTGATAAAAGGTAATCGTTTGGAAAACGTGCTTCGTACTGGATAAAATTTTCTGCATTGGATGAGAATCTTTCTTCCATTACAATGTTGTATCCAAGATAAATGCTGGGCAAAAGAGTGGCAATAACGATAACCCAAACAATCCTGTGTGCACGGTTCATTAATTCTTTGCTTAGGAATTTTTTCATGGGAAAGCGAAGAAAACGCACCATTAAAAAAGTGGCCAGGGAAATAAAAACTGTATTAATAATAAAAAGATAAAAGGCACCTATAAAATAATTCCATTGAAAGGTGGCAAGTCCGTAACCTGCAGTACACAAAGGCGGCATTAAGGCAGTAGCAATGGCAACACCAGGAATGACATTGCCTTTTTGCTTGCTTGAAGTTGCAATAATTCCTGCCAGTCCACCAAAAAGCGCAATTAGCACATCATAAATATTGGGGGAAGTGCGGGCAAGAATTTCTGAATGAGCTTCACTTAAAGGAGAGATAAGAAAAAAGACAGTAGAAGTTCCCAAGCCTGTCAAAGCTGCCACGATGTAGTTATTGACGGCTTTACGGAGTAAAGCCATATCATTAATTCCAATGCCCAGTCCAATCCCCATGATGGGACTCATCAATGGCGAGATTAACATAGCACCAATGACTACGGCAGGTGCATTTACATTTAAACCAAGAGAGGCAACAAAGATGGCAAAGATGAGAATCCACAAACGAGTGCCGCGAAATTCAAGATCGTTATTAATCACATCAATAACCGTTTGGTATTCTTCTCTTTCTTTGTTGAGATTAAATTTATCCAGGAAGTTTTTCAAAACCGGTTTTATCTGATTTATTTATGTTTCAAAGCTAAGTTTTTCTTTTTTCGCTAACAATTGGCTTTAAATGATCACAACAGAGAAAGAAACATATGATGAAATAGGTATTAAATGTCTTGCCTAGAAAATAAATAATTAAAGTCAATTTTGATTTTCTAAAAGGATAAATTTTCACAGGTAAAAGAAACGTTTCCAATCTTTTAAATAAAACATTCTATCTTTATTTTTAATCGTAACCTATCTTATAATTTAATTTTTTGCCTGAAACGATTAAATATACTGAAGAAGAATTGATCACGCTGATGCAAAGTGGTGATCAGTCTGCTTTTGAATATTTATACGATCATTATTCAGGAGCGCTCAATGCAGTTATTTTTAAATTGATAAACGACCAGCAATTAGCCGAAGATATACTGCAGGAAGCTTTCGTCAAAATATGGAACAATTTCTCGTCCTACGATGCTTCAAAAGGACGCTTGTTTACATGGATGTTGAATATAACCAGAAACCTGACTATTGATACGATCAGGAGTAAAGGTTACAAGAAGCAGTCAAAAATCCAGGCTGCAGAAAGTGTCGTAAGTTATACAAGTAATAATATTGATGAAAATAATAAATTTGATTCCATTGGCATAAGGCAACAAACGCTGTTGCTGAAAGAAGATCAAAAGCAGGTAATTGACCTTGCCTATTTTGAGGGATTTACACAAGAAGAGATCTCTAAAAAGCTAGGCATACCATTGGGAACGGTTAAGACGAGAATGCGAACGGCCATTTCAGTATTAAGAAAATTATTACAAGCATAAAACATTGACAAAAGAAGAATTCATATCATCCGGGTTACTTGAGCTTTTTGCGACAGGCATTGCTTCTCCTGAAGAAACGCAGATGGTTCAGAATCATCTTGCACAGTTTCCTGAATTGCAACAGGAACTGAACGAGATAGAAATGTCGCTTGAAAATTATGCGTTATCACAATCCGTACCACCAACTGCATCGGTAAAAGAAAAACTTTTAAAAGAGTTATTTTCAAATGAAGAAAAAAAAGAATCAAAAGAAGCCCCGGTGGTGTCTATTAACAAAAAATACCTGATTCCTTTGTTTTACAAATCCATTGCTGCGGCAGTATTTATTTTATTGATCGGAAGTATGATATTAAATTATTCTTACTTTAATAAATATCATAAAGCCCAGGATGCGTTAGAGGTGGCAGAGAAACAATTGCAGCAAAAAGAAAAATCCAATGAAGCGATGAGCCGCGATCTGGATGTGGTAACCAATAAATATGCAATGCCTGTTGTTCTAAACGGAACCGCTCATGCACCTGATGCACTGGCCAAAATATTCTGGATGAAAAATACCGGCCAGGTTTATATTGATCCAACTAATCTTCCTCAAGTACCTGATGGCATGCAATACCAGCTTTGGGGCATTGTAGATGGTAAACCAGTGAGTGGCGGTATGATTGAAACTTCAAAAGGAACTTATCATATTCAGAAAATGAAATCTTTTGGTAAAGTGGATGCATTTGCCATCACACTTGAAAAAGCAGGGGGAAGCCCAACTCCTACTATGGATCAAATGATTGTTAGCGCCAAAATGTAATTCTGTTTACTAAAACATTTTTCTCTTCCTCTTTCTTTTTTCGTCTACACGTCACTGTTTGTGTATGTTTCTTTTTCATTTTAAGTGCGTCTACTTGTTACTGTTAGTAAATGCAATTCCTTTTCTTTTCAGAAAATAAAACCAATCAGTAAGTTACTGCGTAAATAGATGAAACAATCACAATTAAAAAATCACAAAATGAAAAAAATTAAAATCCTTGGATTATTTATCCTTGCAATTGCAGGAGGAAACTCATTTGCGCAAATGAAAATGGTAGGTGGAGCAGCTATGTATCCAACAAAAAATATTGTTGAAAATGCTGTGAACTCTAAAGACCATACAACTTTAGTAGCAGCTGTAAAAGCTGCAGGATTAGTTTCTACATTGGAAAGCAAAGGCCCGTTTACTGTATTCGCACCTACGAATGAAGCATTTGATGCATTGCCTGCCGGAACGGTACAAACGCTTTTAAAACCTGAAAACAAAACAAAGCTCACTTCCATTCTTACCTATCATGTGGTTCCGGGAAAACTGTCTTCTGAAGAGCTGATGAAAATGGTAAAGATGCATAACGGGAAAGCGTCTTTAAAAACTGTGCAAGGCGACGATTTATATCTAAGTATGAAAGGGAAACACCTTATGATTACAGATGAAACCGGGAATACTGCGGATATAACCATTGCAGATGTGAATCAAAGTAATGGGGTAATACAAGTTGTGGACAAAGTGTTATTGCCTAAATAAAAGATTGATAAAGCACAAATATTTTGAGCCGGCAGAAACGCCGGTTTTTTTTAATGGTAAATAAACTTTTAGAAGCATTTTTATTTACTAACGGTGACGGTTAATCGAAAGAATAAATTGAATAGCGTTCTGAGCACTGCAAAAGCATTTGAAAACCTGGCGTTTCAGCAATAGGAAAGCATCAATTATATAAAGCAAAATCTCCGGTAGATTTCCGGAGATTCTTTGATTTTTGAGAATAACTATGCAAAGAAAGGTGTTACGATTATCACTTTAGTCCATAAACTACAACCTGATTAGAAAAGGTGGCCAGGTAAACATGTCCGTTAGCAATAGTGGGCGAACAAAATTTGGCATAATTTCCTGCAGCGTCACTTGGATTGGCAGTATTGTTCCAAAGTTCTTTGGTAATATCTTCTGCATCGAAAGCACGTAAAATACCCGGTCTTGTTTGTTGATTTGCATCTCCGGAAGAAGGATAAGAAGCCCATAAAATTCCCGTTCCCGGAAGATCGTCATTTGATGAGGTAGACAACACAGCTCCGCTTTCGCCCTCTGGTCCGGGCAAAGACGACATCTTTTGATTTGATACATCCAACCTGTTGGTGTTCCTGTCAAATGGGAAAGCTCTTAACTGATCATTTTCAGACCATATATAAATGTATTCCACTGCTTTTCCTTTATAATAAGCAGGTTGAGCGTGCAACATTGCATCCGGTGAGAGACTTATGTTTTGCCAATTATGGTTTGAAGATGGTGAATAGTATCCCATATTGTCTTTGTCTAACAAATAGAGATTACCATCTTTACCACCGGTAAGGAAATAATCAGAATTGGGAATCAGCATTGCGCCCATGCCTCCATAGTCCAAATCATAATCTTCAAGATATTGAAAGTTATTTGGTGTGAAATAGCTTTCAATTTGGAGTGTGTTGCCAGATGGGACAAGCTTTAAAGCGCTTTCACCGCGATTTATTAAGTTAGTTGGATCTCCGTTTAAGCCAACTGTTCCGTTTCCGACGGCCGCATAAAGGTTTCCTTCGTTATCAGCTGCCATTCCCATACCGCTTTCCCAAATGCCACCATCGGTGCCATCAGGTGTATCGTTAAAAACTATCTTTTGTTGAAGCGTTTTGGAATCATAGCCCAATATCCATCCATGATAAGGCTCCCAATCGCAATGAGCAGCAAAGGTCACATACACAATTCCATTAAGTAGCGTTAAAGCTTGTCTTTGATTTTGTTTGTGGGCATCGAAAGTGAGCACGTTATTTACAGAACCTGCTCCTGTTCCATTATATGTAGCAGCTATTTTTACTGGACTGCCGGCTTTGTCGCTTCCGAGAATAATATCAATCGCATGAAGATACTCAACAAAATTATTATTTGTCACACTTCTTGCTACAAAGTACATGGTGTGGGAAAGCGAATCGATAACCGGTGTTCCAACTATACCAATATTACCGCTAAAGTCCTGGTAATTACCGCCACATGCACCTGTCATATCGGTGTTTTTCACCGGCCTCATTCCGGCTGCGGTAAAAGATTTTTTCCAATATAACTGTCCGTTGTCTGCATTGAAAGCATAGACGGTGTTGTTAACAGTGGCTATATAAGCAACATTAATAAGACTGTCGCCAATATTTATATTTGATACTACGAGGGGTTGAGCGTAGACCTGGTCATCAACTGGCAAAACAAACAACTTACCGAATAGCTTCGAATTTACAACTGATGTAGTAAGAATTGTTTCATGGCAGTTAAGACCGCTTCGGTAATTATCGTTGTGCTGGGTGAGGACAGAAATATTTTGATTGTCAAAAACTGTTTCATTTATTTTTTCCCGCTTGCAGGAAACGCAAAAAATAATAAAAATGAATATTAATCTCTTTACCATAAAAAGTAACTCGATAATTCAGTTGAATAACGGAAAAATTAAAAGATTCTTGCATACAAACTTATTATTAATTAGAATGTAAAGTTTTATAACTGCTTAAT
>Ga0157371_10005251_pt1 | contig 10994 bp, 6 predicted proteins | sample C45metaG_FD_113462 | JGI IMG/M metagenome (GOLD analysis project Ga0157371, IMG submission 113462) | Corn rhizosphere microbial communities from Kellogg Biological Station, Michigan, USA - C4-5 metaG | ecosystem: Host-associated > Plants > Roots > Rhizosphere > Soil | place: USA: Michigan... | reverse complement strand
GCCATTGCTTGTAGCGGTCCTCCAAATGTATCCTGTGCAGTAACGGTAAACACATTATCTCCCATCACATAAGGGATCCATTTAATGGCAGTACCAGCTGCCAAGCCAATAATAATTGTGATAATCCAAAACACTTTTAACTCTCTTGCTCTTTCAATTAACTTTAGCTTTGCAGCTGCTGCGCCAATTAATAAAAACGGAACGATCATAAATAACATCATAATAACAATTAACCCATTACCTGACATATATAACCAATCAGCTAATCTTTGCCAAAATACATCTAGCCAAGACCCTTGAGAATAGGCGATGATTGATGCTTCTACTTCTTGAATGCCGGTATATAATATTGCATTATTCGGATCAATCTTAGCTAAAACAAACAAAAATCCGCTTAATAACCCATTTGGAATTAAAAATAAAAGAGCACTTATTAACAATAACCAAAAAGGCTTTAGCTTCATCATTGTTATTAAAACTAAGCCTGCTAGTGCATAGGTAATCAGTATATCTCCCGACCAAATAAGAAAAGCGTGGATGCAACCAATTCCAAGCAGAACTAACAGTCGACGAACTGCTAGCTTTGTAAAGGAAGTTCCTCTTTCCTGCGTCTTCATAAATTGCATCGCAAGCCCGTACCCAAATAACATTGCAAATAACGGATAGACACTCCCTTGTACAAAGATATCTATCCACTTATATGTTTCATAATCCCCCGGAGCTTGGTACCAACTATATGGATTTACATAAATGTATGGACTATGAAAAAATAACATATTGACGACAAAAATCCCTAATAACGCAAACCCTCTCATAACGTCAATGGATATTACTCGTTCTTTCTCTCCTGTTGGACTCATCAACAATCTTATTTCCCCCTATAATGACACAGTTTTATTTCCATCAAATAAATACAGTGTTTTTTCTTTAATCTCCACTTGCATAATCGCTTCAATCGCTTGAGCATAAAGAGATAGCTGAATCTGGTAACGATTTTTCATTTCCTGTTGTAGTAAAGAATCATTATTTAATAAATGCTGGACCCGATCCGTTTTATAATCGAGTAAAACCCAGCGGCCATCATCTTCTAAAAACAAGCAGTCGACAACCCCTTGAATAATTTGCTTATCTCCATCCTGATCATGTAAAGCGTATGTGAATGGAAATTCTCGCATCACTTCTTTTGCATCACGCAAACGTGCCGCTATGTCGGAATGGAAGAAAGGCACTATTTTTTCTGGATGAATCGAAAGTTGTTCTGCTTTTGTTAAGATTTCTCGTTCTGCAAGCTTATCTGCAAATGCGCTCACTTGCTCTACTGTTTTCACTTCTGCCAAATCGACATTTTGCATAAATGCATGTACTGCTGTACCGACTTCTGCTCCAGTCAATTTTTCTTCTTGCTGAAGAAAGAATGGGCGCTTCGCGATTTTGGTGAGACTACTAGTATTACTGTTTGCTTGAAAATAGTCTTCTTCTCGCTCCATTAATTGTTGGATTTTTTTCATCTCGCTTACCGATTGTTTCGATCGTTTATGCGTAGCATATTCAAAGGCATATGGTGTATCAAATCGAGCCTGTATATCCGAAAGTAGGTCGGACTTCTCATGGTCTATAAGCATGTCTAACGTAATTTTCTCTTTTACTTTTGCTTCTGTCTGAATTTTTAAGTCATCGATGTGTTTCGCAACAATTGTCCACCTCGATTCACTCGCGACGATGTTGGCTTCCACTACGTTGGATATTTGCGTATAATCTGCATGTCTTGCAAGTGCCGGACCAATCCAATCCAAATATCCCTTCGCTTTAGCACGAATATAGTCAGGTAGCATCTCATCGCTCATAAGTGCCTGTGCGTCTTCCCATTTCTCCAGTGTTTTCGCAAGGTCTTTCACAGATGCAAGGAGAAATAAATGCTCTTTTGCACGAGTCATAGCCACATATAGGACACGCATTTCTTCCGCTTTTAACTCCATTTGTTTCTTTTCTTTCATAGATAAGAATGGCAAGGAAGTAAAGGAAATACGTTTGTCAGGATCAATTGCTTTTACAGCAAGTCCAAACGATTGGTCGAATAAATACGGTTCATTAAAGTCCATTTGGTTAAACGGTCTACCCATTCCTGCCAAAAATACAATTGGGAACTCCAAGCCTTTGGAAGAGTGAATCGTCATCAGCCGGACAACATTTTCTTTTTCACTAATCGCACGTGCTGTTCCTAAATCATCTCCACGTTTTCGCATGCGATCGATAAAACGTAAAAAGCGGAATAACCCTCGGAAGGAGGTCTTTTCATAATCGACAGCTCGGTCATGTAGAACACGTAAATTCGCTTGTCGCTGCTTTCCATTTGGCATCGACCCAACTATTTCATAATAATGGGTATCTAAATAGATTCGCCAAATTAAATCGGCTAGCGACCCTCTACGACTTAAATTCCGCCAATCTTCAAACTGTAATAAAAAACGCTGTAGTTTCTCGCTCGTTTCTGCAGAAATCCCTGCTCCCCCGCTTGATACAAAGGATTTTAAAGCATCATAAAAAGGTTCTTTCGGTGCAGAAAGACGTATAAGGGCTAGCTCCGACTCTGTTAATCCAACAAAAGGAGAACGGAGGACGGAAGCAAGGGAAATATCTTGGTAAGGATTATCAATGGTTCGAAGCGTATGAAGCATAATAAGCACTTCAATCGCTTCAAAATATCCTTTAGATAGCTCTGCATATAACGGAATCCCCGCTTCTTTAAATTGGTCTGTTACTTCCTGAGACCAAGTCATGGAACGCATTAAGATGACCATGTCGCTATATTGAACCGGACGAGAAATTTGCTTCCAAGGATCGTAAACAGTAGCTCCTGTGTCTATCATTTCTTTTATTTTGGATATGATATACCGAGCTTCTGCTTGTGATTTCTTTAGCTCTTCCTCCGCATTTAATTCTACTTTTTCTCCGTCCTCTTCTACTATTTCTACGCTACCATCCTCTACTTCATAGAGAAGGGCAAGTTCAACAGCTGCTTCTGCCTCATCGTAGGGAGCTTGAGGTTTTAAAGAAGCCGCATCATCGTAATTTATTTCGCCTACTTTTTCCCCCATCACTTGCTGGAAAATATAATTTGTTGCGTGTAGCACTTCTTTTCGACTTCTGAAGTTTGCATTTAAATCGATCCTCACCCCAGAATTCTCGGGCATTTCATTGAAAGTAAGATACTTTCCTAAAAACAGCATAGGCTCTGCTAACCGGAATCGATAAATGGATTGCTTCACATCTCCAACCATGAACATATTGCCAGTACTTTCATCCCTGCTTTTCACAAGTTTTAAGATAGTTTCCTGTAATCGGTTCGTATCCTGATATTCATCGACCAGTACTTCCTTGAAGCGATTTTGATATTCCTCTGCAATGGCGGACGGTACAAGCTGCCCATCCTCTTGACGCTCGGTTAGGATTTCTAACGCATAATGCTCTAAATCAGAAAAATCTACTAGCCCTTTTTCATTTTTAGCGATCGTATAACGTTCACCATAAGCAATTGCTAGTTCCACTAATGTTTGTAACTGAGGAGCCATTAAGCGCATTTCCTCTAGCAAACGTTCTGGTGTTCTTGTAAAATAATTTTCTTTTAGATCATTTACAATTTTTTTCACTTTATTTCTTTTACTTGTTGCCTGTTTCTTAAGTGCTTCGTCACAAGAATCTTTTTTTATCGATGCAGCTTTGACCCACGCCATGCTTTGGAAATAATAAAACACATCTTGCCAAGCACTCATTTTCATTAGACGTATTGCCTCTTGAATCACCTGTTCATCCTTCATAGCAGTTTCTGCCAGTGGAGCAGGTCCATTCGGAAGTGTTGCGAGCTTACGAATTTCTACTGTTACTGCAATGGCTTCTTCTAAGTGGTGAATAATGGCAAGCTTCAGTGGTTCTATAAAAGAAAGCTCATCAATGGTAATATCATCGCTTAATGTGTAGGCTTCTGGAATAGCAAGTAACCATTTTTTCGGTTCAGGATGTACCCGAGCATACGTGTACAACTTGTCAATCATTACTTCAATGGACTGATCATCTCGGTCAGATGTGAAGCTATCAGAAAGTCGGTACATCGCCTCTGGATTTTCCATTTGATACGCTTCTTCTAGTACTTCAGCTAATATATCATCCCGCATTAGAGCTGCTTCTGTTTCATTTGCAATCCGGAAACCAGGATCAATTGTCAACATATACGAATATTGTCGAACAATGTTTAAACAGAAGGAATGAAGCGTCGATATTTGCGCTTTATTTAAGAGATTAAGTTGCTTTCGTAAATGACTCGATGTTGGGTCGAGAGCGATTGCTTTTTCTAAAGCTTCCCCCATTCGATGACGCATTTCCGCTGCAGATGCATTGGTGAAAGTCACTACTAAGAGTTCATCGACATTAATCGGATTTTCTTTTGCAATTACTTTTTGAATGAGCCGGTCGATGAGGACAGCTGTTTTTCCTGAGCCTGCTGCTGCAGACACAAGTACGTCTGCACCGGTTGCCCAAATAGCTTTCCATTGCGCTGGTGTCCACGTTAGCTCTGCTGGCATATTAGGAATGTTCATTTTGTCCCATCTCCTCTCGAATTTTTTCTGTAACAACATCTGGTTGCTCTACTTTTAGTACACGTACTCCTTGTGCTGGATCTTGTGGATCAAATTGACACACACTTCGATACGAACAATACGTGCAAGGCATTTTGTCCTTTAAACGATACGGATACACGCGCGTATCTCCTGCATTCATGCCGTTACCTGCCTGCTCATGCTTTTTACGTACAAAGGTCTGCAAAAGTTTCATTTGCTCGGGCTCTACTACTTTAGAGGAAGCTTTTGACAGGTTTCCATCTTTATTCATCCGAACAGGAATGACCTTCGAAAATCCTTCTATTTGTTCATCCATTTCCATAATGACCTCAGGATCATCGAGCAATAAGCCGTTCATTTTATAGGATTTATAGATAGCATCCTGCAGCTCGGCATCTTCCATTTCTTTTTGGGATTGAATAAATGGATTATGCATATGCACATATAAAACACCTGCTGGCTCCGCATCTTCATGTAACCATATTGGTGCATTCTCAATGGCAACATCTAAATAAGTTAACATTTGAAGGGATAAACCGTGATACACCTCGTTTAAATCAATGCCTTTTTTCGAAGATTTATAATCAACAATTCGCACGAACATATTGCCATTTACATTTGCAGCATCCACCCGGTCAATTCGCCCACGCAACTGCATGTTACGACGATGCTTTAACGGAATTTCAAGGGAAGGTAATTCTTCTCCAGGGCCAAATCCAGCTTCAATTGCAATCGGTACAAAACTGGATACTTTGGAATGTTTGCTAAGTGCTATAAGTGTTGACGCCACAATTTGCTCTAACTTACGCTGAATATAACGGTAGCGATTCGTACTAAGTAATAATTGATGGACAAATACAGGCACGATTTGATTTACCGCTTCTTTAGCCAGTTTCACGCATTGCTCTTTGGAAAGTTGGCCCCAAGTTAGATCTAACCGTTTCGTTTCATCTGCAATCCATTTAAGTGCTGCGTGAAATAAGTCGCCCATTGCTGGAGCTTCTAATCGATACTCTGCACGTTCCTCTAACTTTAAGCCATAGGCAGCAAAGTGAGCAAATGGGCAGCTATAGTATTTCTCTACACGCGACACACTAGATGTAATCGTTTCCCCGTATAAAGCAGACGTCATTTCCTGAGATAGTCTTTCTGTTTTATTCCCTTGGATTAATGGTTTTATAATGCGATTTAACAATTTGGACCAATACGGATCATCCATATAATAGTGATACACCGATTGCCAAACTTCCGATAGATTTCCAGTTTCCATCGCTTCCCGTAATTGCATAACCAGGTAAGGTAATGTCGTTCTAGGGTGACTGATTGCAGACATATCAAATATTTTTTCCGAAATATCCGTCGGGTCCATCACAGCGAATTCTACGGAAACTCCACTAACCATTTGTTGCAGTTTCTTTATATACATGGATGCAAGCAAAGCTTTCCCTTCACTATCCGCAATAGGATAGGACACGAACAAATAGTTAGAGGCAGTAGTAAATGCTTTATAGGTCAAATAATTTTCATCCAGGAGACGCACTTTAGAAGTTGGAGCAAGTTCAAAACCGATTTGTGTAAACCACTCACGCTCGGAATCCGATAATAATCCTTCATGGTCCATCCGTTTAGGATATACACCATCATTTACCCCAATAACAAAAACAGCTTGCATATTAGACAATCGGGCAATGTCAACACTTGCGACGATTACTTGATCGACTGTCGGAGGAATCCGAGAAAAGGTTAATTGATCATACCCTTCCTCTAATATTTTCGCTGCTTCCTCTATTGTCATTTCTTTTTCGCCAAACATTAATACGAATTGGTCTAATACATTTACCCACTCATTCCAGGCCTGCTCATGCTCTGAAGCGAGTAACAATTGACCACTTTCTTCTTCTATTTGCTTCAGGCTTTGTAGCTTGTCATACACTTGAAGAGACTCCATAAAGGTAAACAAAGCTGTCGCAATGTCCAAAGCCGTTTTACTTTTATCTAATTGCTTGGAAAGTTTTAATAAAGGATCAACGACAATATCTCGAACAGCATGAATATCTGCTTGGATACTTAATTCCTCATCTGTTTGCACTTTCGAATAAAATTCTAGGCCACGATACTTTTTGTAAATCCACCTGCGTGCGTCATGCCATCTATCCCCGTATATACCAAAAGACAGCACAAAATTTTCTAACCTGTCCGCACGCTCTCTCCACTTATTTTTCGGAGCGCCTGGAGGAAAGAATAAATCTGTTTTTATTGCCCGAAACATTGGCTCGTACTTCCAATCCGTTCGAATAATTTCCAACACCGTTCGACTTAGCTCAATTAAAGGATGATGTAGCATCGATTTCTTTTGGCTAATAAATACAGGAATATCATACTGCGGGAATATCGTTTCTATTAAACCTTCATATGTTTCTGCATCGCGATGTAAGATCGCCATTTCCTTGTAACGAACCTCTTTATGCTGCATCAGTTCCCGTATTTCCCTTGCCACAGCATGTATTTCAGCGCGACGATTGGACGCTTCCGTTATTCGTAAATATCCTTCTGTTTTCACCTCTAGCGGAGGTAACTGATCAAAGTTTTCTTCTATATGAGCAAGTTCCGCTACAGCAAAACGCTTTTGTTCTGCTAAGTGAACGATATTTTCAACTTCCAAAGTTTCTACTTGTGCCATTTCTAATAATCTAGCACATGTATTGGCTGGTTGATAAAATAAGGACTGCTCGTCTAGGGAATCCGCTAAGGACTCCATCGGAAGGGCAATAGTAATTCGCTTCACTTTTTTCATTAACGCTAGAATAATTTCTAGTTCTCTCGTTGTGAATGATGTAAATCCATCTATATAGATTTCCGATTTTCCTAGCAGCACAGAGTCTTGAATTTTCGTTGCTAGTAATGTTAAAAAACCTTCTCCGTCAATATAGCTTGCTCCTAATTTTTGTTCCATCAAATCAAGCATCATCATAATGTCCGATGATTTATCGAGTAAGGTTTTAGGTGCATTTACTGTTTGCAAATCATTTAGAGCGTTGGACATTGTCGCACTGTCGAGACAGTAGCGACTAAACTCTTTCAATAGCACTTCTATTTGATCTGTAAATCCTCGTTTGGTTGCAGCTCTCTTAAATAATTTAAACTCTTCTTTATTGTCTTCCAACAAACTTCGGATCAGCATCCGGTACCCAAATCCACTTATTTCTTCTTTAGCAATTCCGCCAGTCTCTTGTAGCACACGCCAAGCCAATCGCTTAAATGTCGTCACCTGTGCTCGTATTAACCCTTCAAGTCCTGAACCAGCAGCAAGATCATACTCACTAGAAAAAGACATTTGGTCTGGAACAATATAAAATAACGGATCTCCTAATGGAGCCGCCTTTAGCGTATTAACTATTTCTCTTTGCATGAACTTTGTCTTTCCTGATCCAGATCGACCAGTAACTATTCGTAATGACAAAATAACCTAGCCCCTCTCCATAAAAAAATCCGAATAATCCCTTACTTCTATTGTACAAAACATACGATAGAGTGGGAAATTATTCGGAATAAAAGTTAAATGTAAATCTAGAAATTGGCCAATATCTCACTTTTACTTCACCAATAATCTCATTTTTTTCAATAAAGTGAAAGTATCGACTATCTAGACTAGACATACGATTATCACCCAATACAAAATACCTATTCGGAGGTACCGTTTTACTGCCAGTTACCTCGGATAACTCAAAATCCTCCGTAAAATTTTCTTCCGGATTTTTATAAGCTTCAAACGTCTCTAGAAATGGCTCTTCTACTTTTTTATTGTTAATAAATAACTCATCGTTTTCGTATTTAATCGTATCTCCTGGAATCCCAATCACTCTTTTTACATAATCTTCATTTTGTGCTCCATGAAATATAATAATATCCATCCGATTGATCGGTGAAAGCTTGTTCACAATCACTTTATCATGATCAGAAAATGTTGGCATCATGGATTTTCCAACAACTTCGTAATTAGTTGCAATAAACATACGAACTATCGTAACGATAACTACCCCAATGATGATTGCTGCTAACCATTCTACTACTTCTTTTTTAGTTTTACTCAAGATTTTCTCCTCTTTTAATTTTACTTTCATTACTAATTCTTTGAAGATCATCTTCCACTTTTGTATTAATTCGTTTTTCGATCCATTTCCCGACAAACCAAAGATTGGCAATGACAAGCACAACAATAGCCGTTCGCAATGGTTGCGTTACAAATGATTTAATATCAGATCCAATGAAACTCACGACGGATATCATGATGAATTTCCCAAGCGTAACTGTCCATAGATATGTATTCTTTTTCATATTAGACAAACCAGCAACAATATTGATAATCGCAGATGGAGTGAACGGAAAACAAATGAGCAAAAATAGTGGACCGAAACCATTCCTCTCTACCCATAATATTAATTTTTGAATCTTTTCATGCCTCGTAATAAAACCAAGAACTCGAGCTCGTCCATATTTACGAATGACTAGAAATACGGTATATGCACCTGCAACAGATCCTATCCAAGAAAGAAGAAATCCAAAAAGTAATCCGTATGCGGTTACGTTCGCTACGATAAATACCACTAACGGCAAAAACGGTAAAAAGGCCTCTAAGAAGGGCAGAAGGATACCGATTATTGGTCCGAGAGCACGATACTCATTCGTTAAATTAGTTAATGTCTCCAATGAAAACCAATCAGGCATGTTGCTTTCCTCCACTACTATGTATATTTATACTATTCCCTATTATTGTATACATAAAACTATTTTCTTATAGTATAATTTGTTCATTATGTTTTTTAGGGGGTTAAATTCTAATTGAAAAATTCATTATTTGGACAAGGTTTAAAGGCTGGAGTTAGTATTGCAATTGGCTATTTTCCAGTTGCTTTGACATTTGGCTTACTTGCCAAAACATCTGGTCTATCCATTTTAGAAGCTACAGCCATGAGTATTTTTGTGTATGCTGGAGCAGCCCAATACATGTCCTTAACGCTAATATCAAAAGGTGTCGATCCTATTTTAATCGTTTTAAACACTTTTGTCGTCAATATACGTCACTTTTTAATGACGGCTGCACTTAATGAAAAGATGCAGAGTGACAAAAAATGGATTAAAGGAATCTATGCTTTTGGAATAACGGACGAATCATTTTCAGTGCTTGCAACGCAAAAGGAAGAAAAGATAGCTACTTCCTTTGCATTTGGAGTCGCATTGATCGCGTATAGTAGCTGGGTTATTTTTACTGCAATTGGTCATGTAATTGGAGCAAATCTCCCTGCTTTCTTACAGGCAGCCATGTCAATTGCTTTGTATGCTATGTTCGTCGGTCTTCTTGTCCCTTCTATGCGAGGAAATCGGAAAGTTGTCATGCTTGCGTTAATAGCTGCAACTATCAATGGATTTTTTTATTGGTCACATCTATTATCGACAGGTTGGTCCATTTTAATCGCTACACTGGCATCTTCTATTTTTGTCGAAATAATTTATGCACGGCGTGATCGCGGTTTGCCGAAAGGAGTTTAAGTAAATGGGTGCATGGTATTGGTGGACACTAATTGGAATGACGCTTGTTACATATATCCCTCGAGCTTTTCCACTCACCTTCTTAGAGGGTAAAGAATTACCACCAGTCGTTTCTGGTGTATTACGAAATATTCCCTATGCAGTTTTAGGTGCATTAATATTTCCTGCTATTTTATACGTGCAAGAAGGTCATTTACTATTTGGCATAATAGGTACAGTTGTTGCGTTTTCTTTAGCTTTTATTTTCGAGAATGTAATGGTTGTAGTGCTAGGTACTATCGGAGTTTTAGCTCTATACAGTTTTATATTTTAATAATTCAGAATTATTTTATTTTAAAAATATACTTGACGGCTAGGTTTTAAATGTTTAAAGTTTAAAACAATTCTTACAACAATTAAATAGCACATCACTTTCTTATCCAGAGAAACCGAGGGGCAGGCCCTATGACGTTTCGGCAGCAGGTTCAATTCGAACACTGTGCCAATTCCTGCAAGCGAATTTCGCTTGAAAGATGAGAAGAGATGGTTTTTCGTATATTCGAAGAGCTTTCTTTTTCTTATCTAACTTTAGATAAGATCAAGAAAGCTTTTTTTGTTCTCTTGATAGAAAGATAGATGACTGCAAACCATTGTCTGTTAAGAATAGATGAACTATCAGGAGGTCTTCACATGATTGAATTTAAAAATGTTTCCAAGACATTTCGTCTTGGCAAACGGGAGGTGCATGCAGTCAAGAATGTTTCTCTAAAAGTAAGCAAAGGAGAAATATTCGGCATTATCGGATTTAGTGGAGCTGGAAAAAGTACACTGTTACGACTTGTCAATATGCTCGAG
>Ga0157371_10005247_pt1 | contig 11002 bp, 16 predicted proteins | sample C45metaG_FD_113462 | JGI IMG/M metagenome (GOLD analysis project Ga0157371, IMG submission 113462) | Corn rhizosphere microbial communities from Kellogg Biological Station, Michigan, USA - C4-5 metaG | ecosystem: Host-associated > Plants > Roots > Rhizosphere > Soil | place: USA: Michigan... | reverse complement strand
CGGGAGCGCGGCGAGCGCTGGCATCGCTCGGCCTGGATGACGAACGGGCGCGGCGCGACATGGATGAATTGCGCGAGCTGCTGTCGGCGTGGCGCGACGCCAAGCGCAGCGCCTGGCGTGCGGTGGTGACCTGGGCGGTGAGGCTGGTGCTCGCAATGCTGCTGATCGGGATCGCGGTGCGCCTCAGGCTGACGGATTTGATGGGGTCGTGAGGTTCGCGGGATATGCGGCGGTGTTCGACCGGCCGGACCGGGGCGGGGACGTGGTCCGCAAGGGCGCGTTCGCGAGGGCGCTAAGCCCGGCGCTCGAGGTGCCGCTGCTTTGGCAGCACAAGGCCGGCGCGGTGATCGGCCGGGTCGAGCAATTGCGCGAGGACGAGCGCGGCTTGCGCGTGATCGGACAAGTCGGCGACGCGCGCGCGGCGCGTCTGCTCGCGAGCCGCAAGGTCGACGGGTTGAGCTTTGGATACCGGGTGCGCGAAGCGAAGGGCGAGGCCGGGTTGCGCGAGCTGATCGAGCTCGACCTGCTCGAGGTGAGCCTGGTCGCCAACCCGATGCAGCCGAAAGCGCGGGTGCATGCGATTGAATGAAATCATTTTGTGAGCGACGATCAGCTAATGAGATCACTGGTTCTGTTCGCCGCTGCCTTGGTGTCGGGCTGCAATTACGAACCGGTCAGTGCCTACCGTGATTACCGTGATCGGGTTGAAGCTCTCACTGGATTGCCGCTCTTTGGCTCGGGCCCGTGCTTCCGCGCGATGCACGATCCCAGAATCGAGGCCAAAAAGAGCATGACCGAGATTTGCTACAGGCTGACTGCGCCGCAACGATGGCGCGGACTGTGGCGCGACGAGTTCGAGGGCTCGCGATTTTGTCCGGCACCAGCGAAGCAATGTTCATTTGCAACGGGCGGCGAGAAGATCTGGCTTGGCTATTCGTTCGGCTTGACCGACACGAGGCCGAGGACATGGAAGGTGCCGCCTGGTGGACTCTACGATGTGGATTTCATCGGTCGGCGGACGGCGGTGAAAGGCCATTATGGGACGGGCGTATTTAATTATGAAATTGTCGTCGATCGCATGATTTCAGCGCGGGAGCTGGAGCCTCCCCCAAAGCAAGAAAAATAAGGCGGATCCCCGCTCAGGGGCGGGATGACGAAGGTGAGGTGACGAGGGTCGCGGGTTTCCGCGGCCCTTTTTGTTTGGGTTTTGCACGGGAGAAGAGTGAATGGTGGAAGTGAAGGCGGATGCGCTCGAGCAGTCGTTCGAGCAGTTTGAGGGCGAGGACGACGGCGTCGCCGCGCTCAAGGTCGAGCTCGACACGCTGAAGGCGAAGATCGCCGCCGGCGAGATCGCGGCGCAGCGGCCGGCGCTCGACGGGGTCAAGTCGGCGGAGGCTTCCGCGTTTGTCGACCAGTACGTCCGGCGCGGGATCGAGACGGGCCTCGAGACCAAGGCGCTCGGCTCTTCGTCGGGCGCGATCGGCGGCTATGCGGTGCCGCAGGAAATCGACGCGCAGATCGACAACACGCTGATGGCGATCTCGCCGATCCGGGGAATCGCGAACGTCGTGAAGGTCGGCAGCGCGGGCTATCGGAAGCTGATTGCGAGCGGCGGCACTCCGTCCGGCTGGGTCGCTTACGAAGCGGACCGGCCGGAGACGAACACGCCGACGTTCAGCGAGATCGTGCCGGCGTCGGGCGAGCTTTATGCGAACCCCGCAGCGTCGCAGCAGATGCTCGATGACGTCATGTTCGACGTCGAGAAGTGGCTCGCCGAGGAAATCGCGACCGAGTTCGCGCGCGCCGAGGGCGCGGCGTTCGTCGGCGGAAGCGGCGTCAACCAGCCGCTCGGCTTCCTCAGCTCGCCGACTTCGGCGGCGGTCGACAGCGTTCGACCGATGGGGACGCTGCAGACGATCGGAACCGGCGTGTCGGGCGGCTTTGCCGGCACCGATCCCGAAGATGCGCTGATCGACCTCGTCCAGGCGCTACGCTCGCCCTACCGCCAGGGCGCGGTGTTCGTGATGAACTCGACGACGGCAGCCGAAATTCGCAAGTTCCGGACGAGCACGGGCGCCTTCATCTTCCAGCCGAGCCTGGCGGCGGGGCAGCCGGCGACTTTGCTCGGCTATCCGCTGATCGAGGCCGAGGACATGCCCGACATCGCCGCGGGATCGCTGTCGATCGCGTTCGGCAATTTCAAGGCGGGCTACGTGATCGCCGAGCGCAATGCGACCCAGATCCTGCGCGATCCCTATTCGCACAAGCCCTACGTCCACTTCTACGCGACCAAGCGCGTCGGCGGACAGGTGGTGAACTCCGAAGCGATCAAGCTGCTGCAGTTCGCCTGATCGGCGAAGGGCCGGCTGCCTGGGTGGCGGCCGGCCCACTGTGTTCAAACCCCTCTTCCGCGAGCCGGAGAGGGGCTTTTCATTTCAGTGAGGAGCGCGAATGGCAGACGCCTTTCAGCCCAAGTTCGTCGATCTCGTGCGCAATTATTCCGACACCGTCGGCACGGACGATTTCGTTCTCGGCCCCGCGGTCAACGGCTTCACGAGCTTCGCCGACGCCTGCCAGGCCGGCGACGCTTTCTATTATTCGGCTTCGAACATCGAATTCCCGGCCGAAACCGAGGTCGGCCGCGGCACGCTTCAGGCGGACGGGACGGTCAGCCGCGATCCGCTCGGCGGGACGCGGACGAATTTTTCCTCCGGGACCAAATCGATCGCGCTGGTCGCGGCGTCGGAATGGTTCGCCCAGGCCCAGGCGCTGATCGGCAGCGCAACCGCGGTCGGCCAGTCGCTGCTCGCCGCAGCGACGCCGGACGACGCGCGAGCGGCGCTCGAGCTGAGCGGCGGCTTCAACGTCAAATGGTTCGGGGCGAACGGCGACGCCAACAGCGACCTCAGCGAAGGCAGTGACGACACCGCCGCGATCCAGGCGGCGCTTGACCATGTGAACAGCATCGGCGGCGGAAAGGTCTTCTTCCCCGAAGGCTCGTACAAGGTGAGCTCGTACCTGACTGTGTACCCGTTCACGACCCTGGTCGGCACCGGCCGGCGGACGTCGAGGATCGTCGGCACCCACGCGGGCGGCGGCGGCAGCACACCGGCGGAGAGCGTGAGGAACGGCTCGATCCTCTACAGCGAGTGCCCGATCAACACGACCACGGCTGCGCATATCGCGATCGAGCGGCTGTGGATCGACAATGTCAGCGGAGCGAACGAGGGCGCCGGCTTCTACCAGCAATCGGGCGATACGATCCTCGTGCGCGAATGCGAACTGACCGGGTGCAAGTGGGGGATCATCCTCGACCAGTCGGAAGACGTGGTCATCGACTGCTGCGAGCCAAGCTCATTCTATGACGGCGGCGCGGGGATCTGGATCGTCAACGGGCCGGACCTCAACCCCGACGCGCTGGGCACCTTCACGAATGTCGTGACGATCCGTGACTGCCATCTCAACGTGATGTCCGGATCGTACGGGATCGTCGACGACGGCGGCTCGGCCCATCTCATCCGCGGCGGCGATTTCAACGGCGGGATCAACGCGATCCGCGCGGCGGGCGTCGCCGGCCTTGGCATCGAGGGCATCTATGCGGAGAGCCAGTGGAGCGAGATCATCTCGCTGAGCAACGACACGCTCGCCGGCCGCGGGGTCGGAGGGTCGCAAGTCGTCATCACGGGCGGAGAATTCTCACCCAGCGCGGGCAATGCGACGATCAAGGGCTCCGGCGCGCCGGGAACGGTGACGATCATCGGCGGCTCCTTTTCCGGGTCGGCAACGCCGCTCCAGGGATCGGGCGCCTTCTATGGAATCGCGGCGATCAGCCCGGGCCTCGCCGGCTATCCGTCGGTGCCGTTCTGCGACGGCAGCGCGGTCGGAGTCCATTTCGAGCCGGTTCACATCAGGGCCGGGCCGGACGGCAAGGTCGGGGTACTCAATCTCAACGGAGTCTCGGGCGGAATCACCCTCACTCCGGCGGCGAGCGCCGGCCTCATCGAGACATTCAACAGCGGCGGCGCAAGGCAGGGCTACGGCTTCTTCCTCAACGGCACCAGGCTGCAGTTCGGCGCCGAAGGGGTTGCGACGAGCTTCCAGTTCCTCGCTCCGCTGTCGTGCACCGGGTCGATCACCTCCACCGGAGGCGGGGTGGGCTATGCCGCCGGCGCCGGAGGCACGGTGGCGCAGGCGACGAGCAAGTCGAGCGGCGTCACTCTGAACAAGCTGTCCGGCCAAATCACGATGACGGCCGATACGATCGCGCCAGGTGCGACCGTGTCGTTCAAGCTGACGAACAGCCAGGTCGCTGCCGGCGACGTGCTGATCCTCAACCATGTCTCGGGCGGGACGACGGGCGCCTATGCGCTGAACGCGCACGGCGCGACCGCGGGGTCGGTGACGATCGACGTGACCAACGTCAGCAGCGGATCGCTCGCCGAGGCAATCGTGGTCCGGTTCGCGGTGATCAAGGCGGTGACGGCATGAGCCTCGCCGCGAACGCGATCGCCGAAGTGCCGCTCGGCGGCGACCGCAGGCCCGCGCTCTATGCCGGCCGCGCGCCGGCCGCGCGAACGATCACGGCGAAGCCCGACGCGGTGCTGCAGCCCGAAGCGCGCTGAGCCTTCAAGACAAGGACGCAAGGATGAGCTTTCTCCTCAAGGACCCGGATGCGGTCCTCGACTACAGCATCGACTGGGGCGCCGATTATCTCGCGGCCGGCGAGCTGCTCGCCGCGAGCGGGTGGTCGGTGGTCCCGGACGAGGCGGGCGGAGTGACGGTCGCGGGAAGCGACTTCGATGCTTCGACGTCGACGGTCAAAGCCGCGGGCGGCGTTTCGGGCCACGTCTACAGCCTGGTCAACCGGATCACGACGGCCGCGGGACGGATCGACGATCGCTCGATCGTCGTCCGCGTGGAGTCGCGCTGATGAGCGGGGCTGGAGCGGCTCCGCCGATCGTCACACTGAGCGAGGCGCAAGCCTATCTGCGGATCGAGACGGGCGAGGAGGAGGCCTTGCTCGCGGGATTGATCCGCTCGGCGAGCGCGCTGTGCGAATCCTTTCTCGACCAGGTCGTGATCGCGCGCCCGTTCCAATGCGATGTTGCCGCGAGCTGCTGCTGGCAGCGGCTCCCGGTCACGCCGGTGCGCTCGATCGGCGAGGTCGACTCTGTTGCCACCGACGGGACCGCGACGGCGCTGGCGGCCGGCAGCTTCGCGGTGGACATCGATGGGACCGGCGACGGCTGGGTTCGCCTGCCGCGGCCGGGAACCGTGACGCGCGTGCGGGTCGGCGGGACGGCGGGCTTGGCCGACGACGAGAACGGCGTCCCCGAGCCGATCCGCCAGGGCGTGCTTCGGCTCGTGGCGCATCTTTTCACCGACCGCGACGGCAGCGGCGGGGAGCCGCCCGCGGCAGTCACCGCATTGTGGCGGCCGTACCGGCGCATGAGGGTATCTTGATGTCAGGCGCGACCACAGTGCGGCGGGGCCGGCGATGAGCGAGTTTGCGGGCACGCTGCGCGAGCGCATCCTGATCGAGCAGCCGGTCTCCGTGCGCAACGCCATGGGGCTTCAGGAACCGGGGTGGCAGGAGGTCTGCCGCTGTCTCGCTTCGGTCGTCCTGGCGAACGTCGGGCAACAAAGCGAAGGGCAGGCACTGAGCGCGATGCCGCGCTACCGGGTGACGATCCGCGCGCGCGACGGAATCGCGCTCGACCAGCGGATCAGCTGGGGCGCTCGAAGGATGATGGTCCGGCAAATGCTCGACGATCCGCGAACGAAGGACCGGATCGCGATGATCTGCGAAGAGGTGCGGTCATGATGGAGAGGCTGCTCGCGCGCGGCGCCGAGATCGGAGGGCGCGCGCAGGCGCGGCAGGTGCAACGGATTGCCCGGCAGCTGCGCATCATGTTCGGCAGCAGATCGGTCAGCATCGATGGCGCGCAGGTGCGCGTCAGCGGCCGCGGCATTTTCCGGCGCTGGTTGACCGAGCCGAGCGTGCGGTTTCTTTCAGGAGGGTTGAAGTGAGCGCGGGCGGAGCCTTGCAGAGCGCCATCGCGAGCGCTCTTTCGGCCATCAGCGAGCTCACCGGCGTGTTCGACGGGCCGCCGGCGCGCGCGGCCTTTCCTTATGTCGCGTTGGACGCGACGACGGAAACGGACTGGAGCCACAAGAGCGGCCTCGGCCGTGAGGTGCTGGTCGCCATCACCATCTGGGACGACCAGCCGGCAAGGCTGCACCAGCTCGCCGACGCGGTTGAAGGAAGCATGGCGTCGCTCGGCTCAATCGAAGGATGGCAGCTGGTGACGATGCAGCTCGTGCGGCGCCGCGTGGTTCGGGACGTGGCCGGGCCGTGGGCCGCGGCGGTGGATTTCCGGGCGCGGACGCTCGCCGCGGCCTAGGCGCGGCTCGCACGACAGACCCTCACCCTGAGCAGCTGCGCTGCTCTTTCCCTCTCCCGCAAGCGGTAGAGGGCTAACTGCAAGGAGAAGATTATGGCGGCGGAACGCGGGAGCGCGTTTTTGCTCAAGATCGGCGACGGCGCGGCGACGCCGACTTATTCGACCGTGGCGGGGCTCAAGACGACTCAGCTGTCGATCAACGGCAATGCGGTCGAGATCACCAACAAGGGCAGTGGCGGATGGCGCGAGCTGCTGTCAGGCGCGGGCGTGCGATCGGTGTCGGTCGCGGCGAGCGGGATTTTCACCGGAAGCGCGGCGGAAGCGCAGGTGAAGGCGCTGGCACTGTCCGGCGCGCTCGAAAACTATCAGCTGAGCTTCGAAAGCGGCGACCAGATGCAGGGCGAGTTCCTGGTGACCAGGCTCGAATATGCGGGCGACTTCAACGGCGAGCGCAATTACACGATCGCGCTCGAAAGCTCGGGCGAAGTGGTGTCGCTGTGAGCGCCGCCAATCCCTTTCGCGGCGAGGCGAGCCTGGACGTTGCGGGCGAGACGTTAGTGCTTCGACCGACGTTCGGCGCGCTCGTCGCGGCTGAGGAGGAGCTGGGATCGCTGTTCGAGCTGGTCGAACGCGCGGCCGCGGGAGCGCTGAAGCTCGGCGAGATCGCGGCGCTGTTCGACCATCTCTCGAAGGCGCGCGCGCAAGCGATCACGCGCGAGCGGATCGGCGAGGCGGTGGTCGAGAAGGGACTGGCGAAGATCACGCCGGTGCTGAAGCTGATCCTTGCTCAGATCCTCCAAGGACGATGAGGTTTGGAGAGGCGGCGGCGCGGTTGTGCTCCTTTGCGAGCCGGTTGCTGGGCTGGCGTCCCGACGAGTTCTGGGATGCGACCCCGGCGGAACTCGCGCTTGTGCTGAGCGTCAGCGGCGCTTCATGCGATGGACTCGACGCGGAGACGATCGACGCGCTTCGCCAACGCTTTCCCGACTAGAGAATCGACACTCCGGAGGGTGCAGCCAGGCCGCCCAGGATAAAAGCCCAGAGGACGACGCCGAGGAGGAGCCCGGCAAGCTTCGGCTGGGTCATCCGAGCGCCGTAGAAAACGCCATAGAAGAGCGTGAAACTGAAAATTAGCTCACCAACAACGGCGATCACCCAAACCACTGCGTGCACTCGGACTGGCCTCCGGCGGACAGCTAGCCAGCGCCGGTGGGCGTGAACAAGTCAATTCTTATGCAGAAAGCTTAATTGATGGACGAGCAGATCGAAACGCTCGTTGTCGGCGTGCGCGCTGATACGGCGAGCTTTGCGCGCGATGTCGCATCGATGCGCGGGGAGCTCGAGGGACCGCTGGTCGCCGGCGCCGGGCGCGCGGGACGGTTGATCGACCGTTCGCTCGCCAATGCGATCCTGAACGGCAAGACCGGGTTCGACGACCTCAAGAAGGTCGCGCTCGCGGCGATGTCGGACATCGCGCAGGCGTCACTTCGAGCGCTGTTCCAGACAAGCGGCGGCGGAAGCTTCGGCGCAAGCCTGGTCAACGGGCTCGGCGGATTGATCGCGTCGCTCGTCGGCGCACCCGGACGCGCTACCGGCGGTCCGGTCAGCGGGGGCCGTTCCTACGTCGTCGGCGAGAACGGGCCCGAGCTATTCGTGCCGTCCAACGGCGGGCGGATCGAGCAGGCGAGCGGGCGCGGATCGCGCGACGTTCGTGTGGCGATCTCGATTCAGACACCCGCGCCCGCCGATCCGCAAGTCCTTCGGCAATCGAGCAGGCAAGTCGCGCGAGCGATCCGCTCCGCACTGGCGCAGCGCCAATGAACCTGTGGTTCACGCGTCCCGACGCGAAGATTGCGCGCACGTTCGTCAAGCGCTTCGATCCGCTTCACTGGACGATCGACTTTCCGCGCGGAACGGTAGCGAGCGCGATCACCACTGGCGACGGACATGGACTGTCGATCGCGTGCGAGTTCCTGCGCGAAGGCGATCTCGTCGGGCTGATCTGGCAAAGCGCCGACGGCCGCGCGCACCCGGCGCATGCCCGCGAGACGAGCGGCGATTATTCGGACTGTACGCTGAGCTTCCGCTGGGAATCGAGCGGCATCATCCCGCTCGACGCGGTCAACGGGCCGACGCTGACGATCGAGGGCAGCGACGCGGACGGGAATGCGCAGACCTGGCTGGTGCGGCTGTGGAATTATGCGAGCGGCACCGGTGAAAGCGCGGACATCGCGCTCGACTTCAACATGCTCGACGGTGGGTTCACCCTGCCGGCGGAGGCGGTTCGCGTCGACCCGAAGCGGATCGACCGGATGTTCATCAGCTTGGTGGCGCCGGGATATGTCGAAGGCTCACAAGCGCTATTCGCTGGGCCCGGTCAAGGCAGCGTGACCATCAGCAATATCGCGTGCGACGGCGCCGGCAGCGTGCTTCTGGTCAACGACGCCGTGGTGCCGGAGCATCAGCTGCGGATCGCGACCGGTTACGACGACCTTTACGACCTGCCGCCGGAGCGGGTGGTGCAGGCGATCGAGCGGCTCGGCTACCGCGGACCGATCAACCACTACATCGGGATGAGCCATTATTTCGCGCTCGATGGCTCGGGTGCGGTCGATCCGGCGCGCACGCTCAACAGTGCCGCGCTCGCTTGGCACCGCGAATTCGCGCGGGCGGCGAAGGCGCACGAATATGAGCTGATCTGGTCGATCTCGTACGAGATCCTCGACACGTCCTGTCCCGAGGCGTGGAAGCAGCGCGCGCCGGACGGGACCGCCGGTTTGACGGCGTGGAGTCCGCCGTCTGCGCTGTTGTCGCCAGCGAACGCCGACGCAATGACGTTCTTGCAGAATGTCACAGTCGAACTCGTCGGCATTGCCGAGGAGGCGGGACTGACGCCCCAGGTGCAGATCGGCGAGCCGTGGTGGTGGGTAACGCCGAACGGAACGATCTGCCTTTACGACGATGCGGCCAAAGCGGCGCTCGGCGGGGATCCGCCCGTGATCGATGACGTGCGGGCTGCGCTTTCTCCGGTGCAGTTACAGCTTCTCGACGATGCGGGCGCACTGCTCGCTTCGTCGACCGCGGCAATCACCGCCGCAGTGAAACAGGCATCGGCGAGCGCAAGGACGTTGCTTCTGACCTATTTGCCGACAGTGCTCGATCCGCGGGCGCCGGAGGCGAAGCGCGCCAACTTGCCGACCGCCTGGGTCAAGCCGGCGTTCGATGTGCTCCAGTGCGAGGATTATGAGTGGGTGACCGGCGGGCGGTCGGCAGCACGGTCGGCGGCTTATGCGGAGGTCGAGGCGCGGCTCGGCTACGCGGTTGCAGAGCAGCATTATTTTTCCGGCTTCGTCGCCGATCCGGGGCAGCGCGAGCAATGGCGGCCGATCGTCGCGGCCGCGCTCGAGGCACGATCGCGCGGCTGTGCGGAGGTGTTTGTCTGGGCGCTGCCGCAAGTGCTTCGCGACGGAGTCACTTTGTTCGGAGAGGAGGAGGCGGTGACGCCATTCGACGATGTGCTGTTCCCGATCGAGATCGGCCAGGAGGCGAGCGTCGCGCCCAATTTCTCGACCAACGTCGTAACCAGCGCGAGCGGGTTCGAGGCGCGCAACGTCAATTGGGCGCAGGCGCGGCTGCACTTCGACGCCGGTCCCGGGGTGCGGGGTGATGCGGAGCTGGAAGCTTTGCTGTCCTTCTTTCGGGCGCGTCGCGGGCCGGGAGCGGCATTCCGCTTTCGCGATCCTTACGACAATAGCTCCAGCGGGATGACGGGAGTGCCGGCCGCGACCGACCAGCCGTTGGGGACGGGCGACGGTTCGGCCGACGGCTTCGCGCTCCTCAAGGCATATGGAACGGGCGAGCAGCGGCGGATTACGCGGCCGGTTGAGGGGACCGTCCGCGTCGCGGTCGACGGGACCGAGCTGGCGAGCGGCTGGACGCTGGAGGATCAGGGCATCATCCGCTTCGACGTGCCGCCGGCGGCCGGAGCGGCAGTCAGCGCCGGCTTCCTGTTCGACGTGCCGGTGCGCTTCGCGAACGATCAGATCGAGGTCAATCGCTCGACCTTCCTCGCCGGCGAAGCGCCGTCCGTGCCGCTGATCGAAGTGCGCGAGGCCTGAACCATGGGGATTGCGGACGGCGAGCTGACCAGCCTCGCCTTGTGCTGGCGGGTCGAGCGGCTCGATGGCGCGGGGATCGCGCTCACCAGCCATGACGAGCCGGTCGCGAGCGAAGCGACGCGCTTCGAACCGGCGCCGGGGATGACTCCGGCATCGGTGACACGGAGCCTGGGACTCGACCCGCAATCGGCGGAGGCGGCGGGAGCGCTCAGCAGCGCGGCGCTCGACGAGGCGGACCTGTCGCTCGGCCGCTGGGACGGAGCGCAGGTGCGGATGACGGTTGCGGACTGGCGCGACGGGAATGCGGCGCCGATTCAGCTGATCGCCGGCGAGATCGGCAGCGTCAGCATCGATGGAGACTCATTTTCGGCCGAGCTGCGCGGAGCCGCGGCGGCGCTGGATGCGCCGGTGTGCCCGGCGACGTCGGCCGAGTGCCGCGCCGAGTTCGGAGACAAGCAGTGCCGGGTCGACCTGGCGGCG
>Ga0157371_10005246_pt1 | contig 11003 bp, 8 predicted proteins | sample C45metaG_FD_113462 | JGI IMG/M metagenome (GOLD analysis project Ga0157371, IMG submission 113462) | Corn rhizosphere microbial communities from Kellogg Biological Station, Michigan, USA - C4-5 metaG | ecosystem: Host-associated > Plants > Roots > Rhizosphere > Soil | place: USA: Michigan... | reverse complement strand
TGGCGCAAGGTTGTCGTTGCTTTTAGCGCAAGCGTCCGCTTGTGCTGTTCATTAAAAGAAACTATTTTACTTATGAGCCGCAAATATAAATTTCATGATAATGATAAGTTGTATTTCATTCAGTCCCAGCCGAGTCTCCTAAAAGGGACTTGGCGTACATTAATAGAACAGTTAATATAAGCCGAGTCCTCTGCGAGAGACTCGGCTGAGACAAAAGATTTTTCAATAAAAATCAATCCCTGTCCGTACGTCTGTGACTACGGACAAAACATAAATTTCTTTATTTTGTTGGTTTACTGTAAATTATTGGGGTTATTAAAAATCTAAAGAATGGCGGCAAGCCTGCAGAACGATAAGCAAGATAGTAATATGGCCAAATTAAATACTATTCCAACAATAGAATTCAAAACAGTCGAAATGTTTGAAACCTGGCTTGAAAAAAATCATGAAAATTCAAGTGGAATTTGGATGAAAATATTCAAAAAGGATTCCGGTAAAAAGACAATCAGCTATGCAGAAGCACTTGATGTGGCTCTTTGTTACGGGTGGATTGACGGACAAAAACAAGCGTATGATGAACAAGCCTGGTTGCAAAAATTCTGTCCCAGGACAGCAAAAAGTATTTGGTCTAAAGTAAATGTTGGACACGTTGAAAGATTAATCAATAGTGCCAAAATGAGACCTGCCGGGTTGAAGGCAGTCGAAAGAGCCAAAGCGGACGGCAGATGGGAAAGGGCATACGACTCCCCAGCCAAAATGACTATACCCGAAGACTTTCTAAAAGAACTTGGTAAAAACAAAAAGGCAGAAGCGTTTTTTAAGGGTCTCAATAAAACGAACCTTTTCTCTATTGGATTTCGACTTCAAACTGCAAAAAAACAAGAGACACGGGAAAAACGCATGAAAGAAATTATTGAAAAGTTGGCAAAAGGTGAGAAATTCCAATAAATAATTCAGTTTAGTGACACCTGTTTGTACAGCGTACGCTTAACATTATGCTGACGCCATAATATGTAAAAAGCACAACACCAACCATGTTGTATAAAGATATGCTGGTGCTTGCAAAGCTGGCTTACTTTGCATAATATTGTGCTAGCTTAAATTAACCTGCGCCCATTTAGTTCAAATCAAAATATGAAGTTTATATTACTGTTTATTTTTGCGGTATGTTGCGCGACTGCCCACTCGCAAAAAACCATTTTTTATACCGTTCAACCCAGTTGGAAGCCTTGCCTTTCGGCGATGTTACAATCACACAATATTAAAAGTGACTCTGTGTATTACTATAAAAAGAAAAAACACAATAAGGATAGCACTTTAATAATGACCCAATATTTTGATTCTTTAGGAAATTTGATTGAACGAAATGAATTTGGTTTTGATGGAGAAGTTTTTAGAATTACTGACTACACTTATGTGGATACTGTGCTGGTGAAGGAAGAAGAAATGGCAAAAACTATGTTTTATGCAAATGGAAATATTTTATCTAAAAAAATCAGGATCTACGACCATGATAAGTCAGGTGACACTATAACCGAGAAAGAATATTCGTTCTTTGGTGATTCTTTAAAATTAAGGTCAGTTACTCAACGGGATAGGGTCTATGATAGTTCGGGGCATATAATCAAAGAATTTGTAACTCTTCCGAAGGAGGAGCGCTACCTCTATCACGCTTACAATTATACGAACGGAAACCTGGTTGAAATGAAGACCTATGAGATGAATCAAAATTGGATGTATTCCTATTTGTATGAGTACGACATCTTTGCGCACACAAAAACAGTTTATTTGTATAACAGTGAAAAGATCATAAGTCATCAATTTTTCTATAATGATACAAAATTGGTAATGGAAAAAGACTATGAACAAGGGCGCGGGCTTGTTGACCACATCACACAAACTTATTCTTATAATGATAATGGACTTTTAGAAAGCCAAACTTTAAAAGATCTAAAAGGCGATAGCTATTATTATAAACACTTTTACTCGAAATAAATGAACTATGGCTGTCACCACTTTCCCTAGAATCCTTCAAATAAAAATTCATTCATTGTCCGTACGTCTGCGACTACGGACGAATGTATTTTACCTCCCTCTCATTTCAAAAAAAAGTTTTACTTTACGCATTACTTTTTATCCATAATTATTTACCATGACTATAAACGATATGAAAGAAAAAATACACCAGGGCCGCAACGTAAAGCGCTTTCGGGAAATGCTGGGCATAAAGCAGGATGCACTTGCTAATGACCTTGGCGACGACTGGAACCAGCAAAAAATATCACTGCTTGAGCAAAAAGAAACGATCGATGATGACCTTCTGCAACAGGTTTCCCAAATATTAAAAGTACCGGTGGAAGCGATTAAGAATTTTGATGAAGAAGCTGCGATAACTTATTTTAATACCTTTCAGGAAGGAAGCATTAATCACGGACATTTTTCTCCTTCTTTTAATAATTGCACATTCAACCCCATCGATAAAATAGTTGAGCTATATGAGGCATTGGTAAAAAGTGAAAAAGAAAAAGTGGAAATGTTGCAGAAGATGCTGGATGGAAAGAAATAAATAATTTCAGCCTCTGACATGCAGGACGAATGATTTAGCATTCCCTTGCGGCCCTAACGGTTTCTTCCAAAATTAATGAATAATTTGCTTGACTATCCATGCATTCTGGCATACAAAAAGCCCTGATACAATCAGAGCTTTAGGGAGGTTACGGCTCCCCCGCTATGGTTCGTGTCGCACGAACCACAGTTTTTAAATTCTTCTTCCTGTCCAATTTTCAATTTCTCAATCGTTATGAGTGTATAACCAATAAAATTTATCAACAATGAAAGAGTTCTTAATGATTTTTAGAAATGAAAAGCCGGAAGGTGGCCAAATGCCATCTGCCGCGGAGATGCAAACAATGATGCAGGATTGGCAGAATTGGATCGGTGGTATTGCAGCACAAGGAAAGTTTGTGTCGACCAACCGCCTGTATTCAGAAGGCAAAAGCATCTTTGCGGATGGCGCTGTCATAGACGGCCCGTACGCAGAAGTAAAAGAAATGGTCGGAGGATATTTAATTGTAACCGCTGACAGCCTGGACGAAGCGGTGGAAATGGCAAAATCGTGCCCTAACCTTAAGTATGGTGGTAAGGTGGAAATAAGAGGCGTAATGTCTATTGACAGCGATGCTACTTCCAAAACATTTCTGATTGAGAAATAATTTTGAAAGCGACTATCTTCGATACTATTATCAGTTTGTAGTATCGAAGATTTGTTTATTACATGCAACAGGAGCTTTTACCACAATTATTTAAAACCGAATACCGTAAAATAGTTTCGGTACTGTATAAGCTTTTTGGATTGGATCATATAGAAATCGCGGAAGACGTTGTAAGTGATGTGTTTTTATTAGCATCAGAAACGTGGGGACTGAAAGGCATACCCGAAAATCCTACGGCATGGCTTTATGTGGTTTCAAAAAACAGGACCAAAGATTACTTAAAACGTAATTCCCTTTTTCAACAGACGATTCAAAGAGAAATTCTAAATTCCTCATCCGCCAGCCAGGAGATTGAAATAGATTTATCTGATAAAAATATTACAGACAGCCAGTTGCAAATGATGTTTGCTATTTGCCATCCTGCCATTTCACCGGAAGCGCAGGTTTGCCTGTCGCTTCGCTTTCTTTGTGGATTTAGTATTGATGAAATTGCAAATGCATTTCAGAGCAATAAAGAGACCATCAATAAAAGGCTGTTTAGGGCAAAGGAAAAATTGCGCGCTGATAAAGTAAAAATTGAATATCCCGGAAAAGCTGAAATTGCTAAAAGATTAGAAACTGTTGCCACCACATTGTATTTACTTTTTAATGAAGGATATTTTGCTACCAACAAAAATGTAAAACTGCAAAAGGAGTTTTGCCTGGAAGCCATGCGATTGATGTATATGCTGGTTGAAAACGAAACAACCAATTTGCCTTTCATCAACGCTTTGCTGTCATTAATGTGCTTTCATTCTTCAAGATTTGATGCACGATTAAATGAAAATGGTGAAAGCATTTTGTACCAGGATCAGGATGAAAAACTATGGAACCAGGAGTTGATCGAAAGAGGAAAATATTATCTTGACGAGGCATTTAAAACAGACAACATTTCAAAATACCACTTGCAAGCCAGCATAGCGTTTTTGCATACAAGCCAGGCCGACAGCTCAAACAAATGGAATAATGTTTTGCAATTATATAACCTCTTGTTGCAATTGGAATATTCGCCAATTGTGGCGTTGAACCGGACATATGCACTTGCTAAAGTGAAAGGAAAACCAGAAGCAATTGCCGAAGCGGAAAAATTGAACCTGGCCGATAATCATTTGTATCATTCTCTTTTGGGCGACCTTTACACTGACCTTGACAACAAAAAAGCAATTCTTTCTTTTCAAACTGCCTTAACTCTTGCCAAATCAAACGGGGATAAGACAATGATTACAAATAAAATTATTTCTTGTAAAAGAACAAATAACAGCAACTATTTCCCTTGATGCATTTAGTATATCTGGTGGTTCGTGAGACACGAACCATGGCGTGGCATTTCCCTTGATGCATTTACTATATCCGGTGGTTCGTGAGACACGAACCATGGCGTGGTTGTTTGGGACGGCTCTACGTGGTAAGATGGGAAAAAATTGAGTAAATAGTTACTTTCCCGGCGACAAAAATTCATAAAGTGAATGATGCTAGAAAAGCAAATAAAAAACCTATAAAGATTTGCCATCCTTATAGGTTACCTTATCAGTTAGTATTGGCGTAAATAAAAATTCCTTTAAAAAGTTTGTTTACTGTTTAAGAGTTTTTAAATCATACACCAGCCTCATGCCCATTGGCAAGACAACTGTCGTGTAATGCGGGTTATATAATTCCATGAATGCAGCTTTTTGAGGAGTATAGAGGGCATTGTCCGTATATTGTTTTTTAAATCTCATACCCAGGCCGATAAAAACTTCCAGGCGCAGTTTATTATTGGCAGTTAAGTTGGTCCAGCTTCCTGCGTTGAAGTGAAATCCCCAGGCTTTCTTCTTGTAATAGAAAGTGGTAAATTCTTCATAGGCAGGTACTCCGTTGGTAATGTCCTTTCCCACCCAGTCCGTGAGTTGGTAGGAAGCATGTTTGTAATGCAGTTGCACTTCAATGAATCCTCTTCTCCACGTGTCGGGATACAATCTTATAAAAGGGCGTACAATATATCCCGTTGTCTTTTTCACGTTCGGGACATAAGTTGAATTGAAGATGTAAGCCACGTCACCACCAACCGACCAACCGGCCGCAAATTTATATTCGCCTCCCAGGGATGCATTTTCGTCATACGGGTCCAGCATCCCGGTAAAGTTAAACCTGGCCATTATTCTATTTGCGGTATCGGGCGGATCTTCATAAATAATGCGCGCCTTGCGCGTTGGCTTGCGGTGATCATAAGAGGATCTTTTCGATGATTGTGCCTTGCCCGGCTGGCATGCCAGGATCAGTAATAAAAACAGGAAGCAGTTAGTTTTTCTCAATTGATACTTTTTATAAGAACAGGGTTTCGGTTATCTGTAATGTCGTAAAGAATAACGCCGGTGTCGGTCCAGCAAATTAATGTGTTTTGATAAGGGATCACGTCTTTGTATACGCCGTTCTGTAAACTCACAGGAATGGGCGTTGGCTTATAAGCGTCAGAAATGTCGAACAACAATAAGCCACTATATTTATCACACACATACAGCACATCGCCGGAATAGCCGAGCCCGTAAGGTTCGGAAAGAGGATAGGTAAAAACCTCCACAGGATTGGTAACCTCTTTGATATTATAAACAGCCAGTACGCTTTGTGTGCCGCCGCACGGTCCGTTAGTACGAAGTGTGGCATACGCGACGGTATCCTTTGCCACCACAGGATCGCAGCGGCGCATAACAGTTGGCGAAATGGCGCTGCTTAACTTTTTTGGATTAGCAGGATCGTCGATCGAATAAATAAATATTTGAGTAGGAGAGCCGATAAATAATTTGTCTTTAAACGGAAATATGGTTTCTATCGTAAAGCCAATGTCTACCGTATTTTTCAGTGCCGGATTTCCGGGATCCGAAATGTCAAAAACCTTGAGCTCACTTTCGCTCACACTATACAGGTAATTGCCAACAATGGCAAAAGTAGCAAGAGAGCCTCCTTGTCCTGTTGTTTCATTTCCTTTGGAGGTGGTGCCCGTAGAATTTTTCTCGCAGGAAAAAAATATAAAGGGCACGAGTAAAAAGTATAAAATTGTTCTTCTCATATCGGTGTTTTTTAGCGTCTGCAATTTGGTAAAGGAATGCTGTCATTTTTTTGCCATCTTACAACAACTCCTTTTGATTTATCTACACATTGAAAATATACATCGGTAAAAGGCGGATAATCCTGGCCTGTCGGCGGAAACACATTCGCGACGCGCTTTACGAATTGCGGATGTGCCGGATCTGTGATATCGAATACTACCATATCCGTGTAATTATTCGCGTACAAATAATTTCCTTTTATCGCTATATCAGTATTCAGCGGAATATTAAGAAAAGCAACCTTTACCGGATTTTGATCTTTATTATCTATTATATGAATACCTGTATAAAGGTCATTTTGAAAAACATAATTTTGATACGCGTAAATCTTTCCCGCTTGTTCAGTGGGTCTTGCCGGTTCTACAGCATATTGTTTTACGGCAGCAAGTGTACTGTAAACGGGCACGTAAATGTCCGGAGGTCTGAACTGGGGCGGTTTAGGATCACATGAAAAAAGGATCAGCGAAGTAATCAGTAACCAAATCAATTTTCTCATAGCACGGAATAATTTTTTTAATGACAACAGGCTTTTGGTTTTCGTTGCATGAACAGCAATAATAAAGTTTTATTTGTCAAATTTCTAATCCCTGCAGAAAAAAAATCATTATTTGTTTTGTGTCAACCCGACGATTTACAAGGGTCTAAACAAGCTGCTTTTGAAAAATCTGTCATCTTAGAAGTTACGATTTCACTGCTTTCAGGACTTGGTCTATGGTAAAGTCAATACCTAACGGTTAGCAGTAAACGAACAAATTCTCCAAATTTTCTCGCTTCAAAAAATATAATAGTATAAATCGCTATTTCTCTTGTGTTTAAAAAATAAATTAAATATCTCCACATTTTGCTTATATTCTCATCAAATAAATTTAACTTTCCTTTTTTTTCTCCGAATTTTAACCCCGGAAAAACATGCCTTCAGACAGAAATAAATCTGCTTCACCAAAAGCAGACAATGTAAAACCTTCCCCCAAACCGGGTAAAAAAGAGTCTCCCAAATTCCCGGTAGCGGGCATAGGTGCATCTGCCGGGGGACTGGAAGCGATCAAATTGTTTCTGCAACATTTACCCGCTAACACTGGGATTGCTTATGTGATTGTTCAACACCTTTCTCCGCATTACGAAAGCATTTTGCCAAAACTGCTTGAGAAAGAAACCAACATGAAGGTGCATAAGGTGGAAGATAAAATGCCATTGAAGCCAGACGAAATTTATGTCATTCCTCCGGATACTTACATGGACATTGTGGACGGGCACCTTACTTTGTTTCCCCGCGAAAGCAAAAAGGGCATTTTTTTGCCGGTCGATTTCTTTTTTAAAAACCTGGCCAAAGTTTATCAGAACAAAGCGATTGGCATCCTGTTGTCAGGCACAGGCTCCGACGGTACGCAGGGTTTTAAAGATATCAAAGCCGAGGGCGGAATTACGTTTGCGCAGGATGAAGCCGCGGCTTTTACCGGTATGCCGCGCAGCGCAGTTGATTCTGGTTTTGTTGATTTCATTTTGCCGGTGCAAAAGATTGCCGTGGAGTTAAAAGATCTGGTTAACCATCCTTATACATTACTTTCAGAATCAGAACTACACACAGCCGATGAAAAAGAATTAAGAAGGATATTGATCATTTTACTAAATCAAAAAGGAATTGATTTTTCACTTTATAAACAAACAACCGTTAACCGCCGTATACTGAGAAGAATGGCGCTTAATCATAAAAAAAAGCTTGGAGAATATACACAAATACTAAGGGAAGACTCTAAAGAAGTAGAACAACTTTACCAGGACCTGCTGATAAATGTTACCAATTTTTTCAGGGATGCTAATGTATTCGTTGCTCTTCGAAAGAAAATATTACCGCAACTCGTTAAAGACCGGAAACCAAGTGAAACGGTTCGTGTGTGGGTATCAGGCTGTGCCACAGGCGAAGAAGCGTATTCGTTTGCGATCACCCTGTTTGAATACATTAATCAACACGGATTGACCATCCCATTCCAGGTATTTGCTACCGATCTTAACCCGCTCGCCATTGACAAGGCCCGAACGGGAATTTATCAGCCGGGCGCACTTGAAAATGTGTCGCACGACATATTGCGAAAATATTTTTTGCCGGTAGAAGGCAGCTACCAGGTAATAAAATCGATACGAGACGCCTGCGTGTTTGCCACGCACAACATGCTCACCGATCCGCCTTTTTCGAGGATGGACATTGTGAGTTGCCAGAATGTGTTGATCTATTTTGAAAACAATCTTCAACAAAAAGTGCTTAAAGCGTTTCATTATGCGCTAAAGCCGAATGGATATCTTTTACTGGGTAAGTCAGAAACCATCGGTACCAACACCGATCTTTTTGCGCAGGCGGATAAAGAAATGAAAGTTTATACCAAGAAAAACGGCAGCGGCCATTTCAGTCTCGATTTTTCATTTCCTCCCTCCCGCAGCTATCGTCAAAATGATGCAGACGTAAATATATTGAACAAAGAAAAAGCCACCGAAGCTGATATCGAAAAATTAAGTGATACCATTTTGCTGGCTCAATATGTACCCGCCAGCGTGGTTGTGAATTCTGATCTTATGATCCAGCGCTTTCATGGCGCTACTTCCCGTTTTTTGCAACCTTCTACCGGCAAGGCGAGTCTTAACCTGCTGAAAATGCTGCGTGAAGACCTGGTACTGGAATTAAGGTCACTCATTTATAAGGCACGAAAAGAAAAAGCGCCGGCCGAAAAAAGGAACGTCCAGATTTTTAATGACAAGAATGAGGAGGTGATAGACCTTGAAGTAGTTCCGTTGCATGCCTCATCTCCCGAACCGTTTTTTCTTATTTTGTTCAAAGGATCGGCCTATTCCGAAATGAAAGCGGGCAGTAATGGGCCGGAGGGAAAAAAGGAGCATGAAAGCGAACGTATCAAAATGCTTGAGCATGAGCTTCGGGGTTTTAAAGAGCAGGTAAATACCATGAGCGAGGAGTTTGAAGCGACCCGCGAAGAATTGCAAAGCGCCAATGAAGAAGTTCTTTCTTCCAACGAGGAATTACAAAGTATCAATGAAGAACTGGAAACTTCAAAAGAAGAATTACAGTCGACCAATGAAGAATTAACAACGATCAATGAAGAGTTGCAGATTCGTAATACAGAATTAAAAGAAGCTTTTGAATACCGCGAAGCCATTGTGGAAACCATCAGGGAGCCTCTTATAGTGTTAACACCGGAGCTGCGTGTAAACTCTGCTAACAAAGCTTTCTACAGCCACTTCCGGCAGGAGCCGGCAGAAACTGAAGGTTTTTTTCTTTATGACATGAAAAACGGCAACTGGAATATGCCGGGCCTGAAGGAGCAGCTTGTTGACATTATTTCAAAAGATAAAAGTTTTGAAAATTTTGAAGTAAAGCACCAGTTTCCCGAGATTGGAGAAAGAATAGTGCTCTTTAGTGCGCTGAGGATGCGCTTCAATAAGAATCAACAGGACCGTATCCTGCTGGTAATTGACGACATTACCAAACGGCGACAGGCAGAAGGTAAGTTGATAGAGTCAGTAAAGTTGAATACTTCCATCCTTAACAGCATCAGCGATATCTTTATTTCTGTCAATAATACATGGAACATAAGTTTTATTAATCCGAAAGGAGAAAGCTTTGCCGGAAAGAAATCAAAAGATATTATCGGGAAGAATTTGTGGGAAGTGCTTTTCAATTATATGGATACAGATTTTCATAAAAACCTGGTGTCGGCGATGAAGACCAAAACGTTTACGCAGTTTGAATACTTCGATGAAAGGGAAAAAGAATGGTATCATTTCAGGCTGTATCCTACTGATGAAGCGCTTTCAATTTATGGCAGCAGGTTTACTGAAGAAAAAAGAGCCCACCAACTGCTCGAAGAGAGCAACAAACGCTATGAGTTGTTTATTGAACAATCTACAGAAGGCATCTGGCGCTTTGAAATGAAAGAACCGGTTTCTACCGAAGAACCGGTGGACCAACAAATAAAGCATTTATTTGAAAACGCGTTTGTTGCCGAATGCATCGATTCAATGGCCAACATGTATGGTTATAAAAAGGCCAAAGAACTGGAAGGCATAAGCCTTAAGGAAGTGTTGCAACAAAACAACCACAATCATCTTTCACTCACCACTTTTGTTGAAGCGGGCTATCGTATTAATGACGTGGAAACGACTTATGAAAAAGACGGTCACGTTTCTTATTTTCTGAATAACCTGGTTGGGATCATACAAAACAACAAAGTGGTGAGCATCTGGGGAACCAAACGCGATATTACCGGGAAAAAAATGATAGAACAAACGTTGCTGAAGACACGCCAACAGTTGAATTATTCGCTTGCAGCCGGATCAGTAGGAACGTATGTATGGGATTTTAAAACCAATAAGATCCAGTGGACGAAAGTCCAGGAATCATTATATGGCCTTAAGGCATTTTCTTTTAAAGGCACACTTGACGACTGGATGGCATTTATTCATCCTGATGACCTGGAACAAACGAGGAAAGCTATTGATAATGCCGTTAAAACACAAAAGGAACTTTCAATAGAATTCAGGATTTACTGGCCTGACGGATCGCTGCATTGGATACTTTCACGCGCAAGCACCACTTATGACAATAACGGCGCGCCGCTGGAAATGTATGGTGTCAATATAGACATCAGTGAAAGAAAATTCCAGG
>Ga0157371_10005244_pt1 | contig 11006 bp, 10 predicted proteins | sample C45metaG_FD_113462 | JGI IMG/M metagenome (GOLD analysis project Ga0157371, IMG submission 113462) | Corn rhizosphere microbial communities from Kellogg Biological Station, Michigan, USA - C4-5 metaG | ecosystem: Host-associated > Plants > Roots > Rhizosphere > Soil | place: USA: Michigan... | reverse complement strand
CTCGCAGCCTTCGTTGAGGTTGGAGCCCATCAGCGCCTTGCACTGCAACATGTTCGCCACCAGGTTGCGGTGGGTGAGCATCGCGCCCTTGGCCACGCCGGTGGTGCCGCCGGTGTATTGCAGCACGGCAACGTCGCTGCTGGCCGGATTGGCTTCAGCCACTGGCTGGCCGTGGCCCTTGCTCAGTACATGGTTGAACTTGACGGCCTTGGGCAAGTGATACGCCGGGACCATCTTCTTCACATACTTGATGACGCTGTTGACCAGCAGGCGCTTGAGCGGTGGCAGCAAGTCGGCCACTTCGGTCACGATCACGTGCTTGACGCCGGTTTTGGGCACGACGATTTCAGCCAGGTGCGCCATGTTGGCCAGGCAAACCAGGGCTTTGGCACCGGAATCCTTGAATTGGTGTTCCATTTCCCGCGCGGTGTACAGCGGGTTGGTGTTGACCACGATCAGCCCGGCGCGGATGGCACCGAACACAGCAACCGGGTACTGCAATACGTTGGGCAGTTGCACGGCGATTCGATCGCCCGGCTGCAAGTCGGTATGCTGTTGCAGGTAAGCGGCAAAAGCACCGGACAATTCATACAGCTCACCGTAGGTGATTGTCTTGCCCAGGTTGCTGAAAGCCGGCTTGTCAGCGAAGCGTTGGCAGGATCGTTTCAACACTGCCTGAATATTCGGATACTCGTCTGGATTGATTTCGGCAGCAATCCCAGCAGGGTACTTATCCTTCCAAAAGTCTTCGTTCATGGAAGCCCACTCCTCAGCAACGCGAATTCTTCACCGCATTTGATGCGATTATTATTGGTGTGTGTTTTTTATCGTGTCTTTTGTTGGTGAGTCTGGCTTTTTACTAGGCCGAGAAGTCACAAAGCGCGCCGAGAGTAGCAGCTTTGCCAAGGGTCGACTAGAGCCAAAAGCGGCCTCTACAGTCACTTTAATGACTCAAGAACAGCAAGCGGTCATTTTAGAGCAAAAATTCTATAGCGCCTTGAAAGTCCCGTAAAATGGGGCTTTAGTCCCTAAAAGCATCGCGGGCAAGCCCGCTCCCGCAAGGTTCACTGCTGATCCTGTGGGAGCGGGCTTGCCCGCGATTTGCGCGAAGCGCGGCCATTCATCGATCAAGCGATATCGCGTAACTCCCGCCGCAGAATCTTGCCCACCGGCGTCATCGGCAACGACTCACGCAAGACAATGTGCTTGGGCACTTTGTACGCCGTGAAGTTTTCCTTGCAGTAGGCCTTCAGCTCTTCGAGGCTGACTCCCGATTCGCGGGCCACCACAAACAACTTCACCGCCTCCCCCGAACGTTCGTCCGGCACACCGATCACCGCGCAGTTGGCGACTTTTGGGTGAGCCATGACCACGTCTTCGATCTCGTTCGGGTACACGTTGAAACCCGAGACGATGATCATGTCTTTCTTGCGATCGACGATGCGCACGAAACCATCCGGGTCGATCACCGCAATGTCACCGGACTTGAACCAGCCCTCGGCATCCAGCACTTCGGCGGTGGCTTCGGGCTTGTTCCAGTAACCCTTCATGACCTGCGGGCCTTTGATGCACAGCTCGCCGCGCTCGCCCAAGGCTTGCTCGATGCCTTCATCGTTGATCACTTTGAGCGTGGTGCCCGGCACTGGCAGGCCGACCGTGCCGATCCGCGACTTGTCGCCATACGGATTGGTGCACGCCACCGGCGAGGTTTCGGTCAGGCCGTAACCCTCGGTGATACGGCAACCGGTGAGCTTTTCCCAACGCTCGGCGGTGGCCTTCACCAACGCAGTGCCGCCGGAATTGGTCAGTTTGAGGCTGGAGAAATCCAGGGTCTTGAAGTCCGGATGGTCCATCAGCGCAACGAACAGCGTGTTAAGCCCCAGCAGCGCCGAGAACCGCCAGTTTTTCAGCTCCTTGATGAAGGCGCCGATGTCCCGCGGATTGGTGATCAGCACGTTGTGGTTGCCGGTGACCATCATGCACATGCAGTTCGCCGTGAAGGCATAGATGTGGTACAGCGGCAGCGGCGCGATCATCACTTCCTGCCCTTCGCGCAGCAGCGGCTGACCGTCGGTGCCGAACTGCCCAAGACAGGCCCGTGCCTGCTGCATGTTCGCGACCAGGTTGCCGTGGCTCAGCATCGCGCCCTTGGCCAAACCCGTGGTGCCGCCGGTGTATTGCAGCACGGCGATGTCGTCGAGGCCGACTTTCAGCGGCTTGATGCCCAGGCCCCGGCCCAGACGCAACGCGCTCTTGAAAGAAATCGCCTGCGGCAACGAATACGCCGGGACCATCTTCTTGACCTTGCTCACCATCGTATTGACCAGCCAGCCCTTGGCGCCGGGCATCAGGTCGCCCATCTTCGCTTCGATCAGGTACTGGATGTCGGTGTCGGGCAGCACTTCCTGGACCTTCTTCCCGAACACGTTCAGGTACACCAGCGCCCGGGCACCGGAATCCTTGAATTGATGACGCATCTCCCGCGCGGTGTACAGCGGGTTGGTGTTGACCACGATCAGCCCGGCGCGCAAGGCGCCGAACACGGCAATCGGGTAATGCAGGACGTTGGGCATCTGCACCGCAATGCGATCCCCCGGCACCAGGTCGGTGTGGGCTTGCAGGTAGCCGGCGAACGCGAGGCTGTGGCGTTCCAGTTCGGCGTAGGTCAGGGTCACGCCCATGCTGCTGAACGCGGGACGATCAGCGAATTTCTTGCAGGAACGCTCGAACACCTCAAGCACCGACTTGTAGGCCCCAAGGTCAATATCCAGGGGCACGCCGGCCGGGCGTTTGTCATTCCAGAAATCAGGTTGCATTGTTCTTGTCCTCTTTACCTGAACCTATCCGGGGCCGCGTTTCTGTCTCTGTTCAAAAACAAAAAGCGAAAGGCGGAGCTCCACGGACACTAGCAGCTATGGCGAATCAGGCAAATACGACAGGCACCGTCATTGATCATGTGAATCTTTCAGCCGTGGCGTGGCCTGATCAGACGGCAAGCGCGGGATGCGCTATACAATGCAGCGACGCCCATGCCATGCAGCCCCACGCAAAGGAATCGCCATGATCCACGACACTTTCTGGCTGACCGCGAGTGACCGCAGCCGCCTCTTCGTCAACCAGTGGCTGCCCGCCGCGCCTCTCAAAGCGGTGATTCTGCTGGCGCATGGCATGGCCGAGCACAGCGGACGCTATGCCCGTCTGGCGGAAAAATTCTGCGATCAGGGTTATGGCGTCTACGCGCCAGACCTGCGTGGACATGGCAAAACTGCCGAAAACGGGACACTCGGCCATTTCGCCGATGACGATGGCTGGTGCAAAGTCGTCGGCGACCTGGCCAGCCTCAACCAGCACATCGGCCAGCAGCACCCCGGCGTGCCAATCGTGCTGCTTGGCCACAGCATGGGCAGCTACATCGCCCAGGCTTATTTGCTGCACCACAGCGCCAGCCTGCATGGCGCGGTGCTCAGCGGCTCGAATTTTCAACCGGTGGCGCTGTATCGCGCGGCTCGCCAGATTGCCCGGCTCGAACGTTTGCGCCAAGGCCCGAAGGGTCGCAGCGCGCTGATCGAGTGGCTTTCGTTCGGCTCGTTCAACAAGAAATTCAAACCGGCGCGCACGCGGTTCGACTGGCTCAGCCGCGATCCGGCGCAAGTCGACCTGTACGCCAACGACCCGCTTTGCGGCTTTCGCTGCACCAATCAACTGTGGATCGATTTGCTCGGCGGCTTGCAGCAAATCAGCAAAGCGTCCAATCTCGCGCAGATCGATCCGGGCCTGCCGTTGCTGGTGATTGGCGGTGAATGTGATCCAGTCAGCGAAGGCAAACGTCTGATAGACCTGGCCCACGCACTTCGCGAGGCTGGCAGCCGCAACCTGCAACTGACTATTTACCCTCAGGCCAGGCACGAACTGTTCAACGAGAGCAACCGCGATGAAGTGATCAACGACGTGTTGAACTGGATTGCGCAGACGCTGAGCCACCGCCGGCCGCCCAGATCGGAATAGTTTTTTTGTGAATTTATTTATTCGTGACAGGAATTGAAACAGATGACCCAGGTTACCAACACCCCTTACGAAGCCCTTGAAGTCGGCCAGACCGCCAGCTACAGCAAGACGGTCGAAGAGCGCGATATTCAGCTGTTCGCCGCCATGTCCGGCGATCACAATCCAGTTCACCTGGACGCCGAATTCGCCGCTGGCACCATGTTCAAGGAGCGCATCGCTCACGGCATGTTCAGTGGCGCGTTGATCAGTGCCGCCGTTGCCTGTGAACTGCCTGGGCCGGGGACGATTTACATCGGCCAGCAGATGAGCTTTCAGAAGCCGGTGAAGATCGGCGACACCTTGACGGTGCGCCTGGAAATCCTGGAAAAAATGCCGAAATTTCGTGTGCGTATTGCCACTCGTGTGTTTAACCAGCGTGACGAATTAGTCGTCGATGGCGAGGCCGAGATCCTGGCGCCGCGCAAGCAGCAGACCGTCACCTTGCCGACCCTGCCAGCCATCAGCATCGGCTGAAGCGCCTGATCATTCCCGCGTCGAGGCGTCTAACCGTCCGCGTGGGAATGATCAACGGTTTCCTTCCTGCACCTGCACACTCGCCGTCATCCCTGAACTCAAATTCATCTCCGGCGGCAGGTTGTCGATCTTGATCCGCACCGGAATCCGCTGCGCCAGCCTCACCCAGTTAAACGTCGGCTCCACCTCCGCCAACAACTGCCCGTCCGGCGTGGTGTTGCGGTCGGTGATCCCGCGACTGATGCTTTCCACGTGCCCGTCCAGCGCCTCCCCCGCGCTCATCAACCAGACCTTCACCGGATCGCCGACACGAATCCGTGGCAGCTTGGTTTCCTCGAAGTACGCCTGCACATAAAAGGTCGAATCATCGATCAAGGCCATCACCGATTGCCCGGCATTCACGTAATTGCCTTCGGCCAGACGCAGGTTGGTGATGTGCCCATTGCGCGGCGCATGGACCTGGCTGCGAGCCAGATTGAGTTCGGCGACCTTGGCCTCCGCCTGAGCCTCGCGCAGTTCGCCTCGGGCGATGCCGGCATTGATCTGGGCGTTCTCGCGCAACTCGGCACTGATCGCTTGCGGTCCCAGGCTCGCGCGACGGCTGGCTTCGCGCTCGCGCAGATTGAGCTGCTGCTGGCGCGTTTGCACCACCGCTTGGGCTTTCTCCAACGCCGCTTCGAAACGGTCGCGGTCAATGCTCAACAACAGATCACCGGCCTTGACCTTCTGGTTATCGAACGCCTTGAGTTCACGCACCCATCCCGACACATCCGGGGCGATGACTACCACGTCGGCGCGGATCCGCGCATCCCGGGTCCAGGGCGTGAGCATGTAGTACTGCCACAAATGAAAACCGGCGAATATCGCCACCGCCACCAGGCACAGGGTTACCGCGACACGTACGGGGGTACGCATGTTCAACTCCTTATAAAGGTCCGAGGACGACGGTGATCAAGGTCAATACACAGACGTACAAGGCGCAATCGAATAGCGCTTCGTGCCAGATCCAGCGGCCCACCGGGGTCAGGCGCAACAGCATGCGCAAAGCCCCGGTGACGAGCAGCGCCAGCAACATATAAATCAGAAACGGACTGAGCAGCACTCCGCCCACCGACCACTCACGCAAGCCCATGGCTTTGCTCCTGTTGTCGGCACCAGGCGCGCCAACTGCTTTGCAATTGCAGCACCGCACCCTGTGCCAGTTTCACCGCGTCGCTGGGCGGCAACGCGTACAACGTTTTCAAAAACTCTTCGCTGGGTTGTTCCAGCGCATCCGCGCAGGCGCCAGCAGGGCCTTGTGCCAGGACTTTTTCCAGACGCTCGAGATAACGCTGCTCAGGCGCGCTGACCGGCACCTGCGCAACGGCCAGGCTCAAGCGCAGATGGAGCAATTCATCGCCGATGTCCAGGCCAAGCAGACCATCGTCCCAGCGACTGCGCGCCGGTTCCGGCAACTCCGGATAATGCCGTGCCAGTTGCAGCAAGCGATCGGCCATGCGTCCGCCGAACCAGCTTTCGGCACCGCGCAGATTGCGCCGGGTCAGCCGGACCAGATCGTCGAGCGTCGCCGCCAACAAACGGCGGCCGTGCCACGCCGGGTTACGCAGGATCAGCAAATGAAACGCCAGCACCGCCGCGCCGACACCGACCACCATCGCCTGGGCGCTGTTGAAGAATGTAGCGACATCGAATTTCATCGCGTTCAGCGGCGACACCAGGACGATGAAGTGCAAGCAGAAAGAGGTGGCCGTGGCGCCAATCCGTGGCTTGGCCATGCCCAGCGCACCGAGAAACAACGGCACGCCCATGCCCAGGCAGAGCAACGCAAACCCGCTCCATTGCGGCAGCAGAATCTGCCCGACGAAAAACGCCGCCGGTATCGCCAGAAAAATCCCGCGCATGAAGCTCATGCCGATCTGCGCGCCATTCTCACGACTGGCAAACAGGCTGCACACCACGCAGGTCAGCACCAGCGCACCCGCCGCCGCGGGCCAGGCGGTGGCGAGCCAGAAACTCGAGACCACCAGGAATGCCAAGGCACTGCGCGCCCCGAAAACCAATGCCAATGACAGGTCGCGGTGTGGCGTCAGGGTGCGCGGCGGATCGACCGTTTCACGGCCCTCCTCCACCGCCCTCAATGCCGTCGTCGCGGCCATGGCGGTGTCGAGCAGCAAGGTGAAACGGGCCAGGCAATAACTCTGCGCGGAACTGATCTGCGGGTCATGGCAGGCGTCGAGCAACCTTGGCCGTAACGCTTGCAGCGTCGCTGTGTCGGCGCTGTTTAGCGCATCCTGAACCTCGGTCATCCACGGCCGCAGCTGCTCGGCTTCGTGTGCATCCAGCTGCTTCCATTGCCGGCGCACCGAACGGGCGATGCGCAGCAGCATCAACAGCTTTTGACTCAAGCCACTGATCGCCCGCGCGCGTTGCCGACCCAGGCCACCTTCAAACCAGGCATGTTCGCGCTGGGCATCGACGGCGACAATGCGCCCGAGAATTTCCAGCAGGCCTTTGCGCGCCTGAGCGTCGCCGGCCAAGGTCGAACGCGCCGCATTCATCCCGCTCTGCCACGCCGCCCGCGCCTGATCCGCCAGTTGCCTTTCGACCCGCATCGGCCAGAGCAATGCGCTGGCTGCCGTGGCGCAAAGGATTCCCAGACAAATTTCCGTGCAGGCGCGCCACCGCCTGGTCGAACACGGTCAGCGGATGGGCGATAGCCGGCAGCGCGATAATCGCCACCGTGTAACCGGCCAGCACAAATGAATAGGACCAGGCACTGCGCAACAACGTCGAACTCGCCGTACACAGTCCAAGCCACAACGCCAATGCCAGCAGAAAAAGCCACGGTGTCTGAGCAAACACGCTCATGAACACCACCGACATGATCGTCCCGATCAGCGTTCCCAACAGCCGCGCCAGCCCCTTTTGCACCACCATCCCGGACAATGGCTGAGCGACGATAAACGCGGTCATCAGCGCCCAGGCCGGTTGCTCCAGGCCCCATCGCAACGCCAGCCACAGCGCCAGACCACCGCCGAGCAGGGTTTTGATTGCGAATTGAAGGGCGCGGCGGTCAGGCGCAAACAAAGCCTGCAAAGTGATAGGCACGTAAAGCACTCTTGGAAGGACGATTTAACGATAGTCGGTTCATCTGAGCCATGACTAATACACTTGAAAAACAAATTATTAGCTAGCTATCTATAGCCCGTCCAGCACTAATTCCAAGGCACAAAAAAACGCCAGACTGGCTGGCGTTTTTGACAGGCTACGAACGCTTAAGAGCGTGCGCGGGCCTGGTTACGCAGGGCTTTTACCTGATCGTGATTGCGTTGCACGCCGTGATACTGACGTTCAACCAAGTCACGAATGCCCACCAGGTTGTGTTTGTTGATTTTTTCCATCGCTTCTTTGTAAGCCTTCAACGCATGGTCTTCACCGCGTTCAGCTTCGTTCAACACGGCCTCTTCATCCTTGCCGGTGAACATCGCTTTCACGTCGACCCAACGACGGTGCAAGTCGCCGCTGACGCTGGTGGAAGTTTCCGGATCGCCACCCATCGAACGCACGGCGCTTTGCAGCTCCGCCGCTGCAGTTGCGCAATCAGCCGAGCGTTGCACGAACAGGGTTTTGAGTTCAGGGTGCTTGATATCTTCAGCGCAGGTCTTGAACCCTTCCTGACCGTCTTTGCTGGTTTCGATCAGGTCGTTGAGTACAGAGATCGCTTCTTTATTAATGTCGGTCATTTTCAATTCCTCACGGGTTGATGAAAGATGTAATAGCTATTGCACCCTGCATGCCAGCTTCGAATTGAAGATTTACTCCTTATTTTTCAAACAGTTATATTTAATTACAAAATCTGTATCCGCTTTTTTTGCATGATCTGTCAATTGGCCTGCATGCAGAATGCCTGTATTTTCCCGCTTGAAATGAATCCAGACGACAGATGATGAACCCAGAGAAACTCGAACTGCTGATCACCCGTGAAATGCCCTTCGGCAAGTACAAGGGCCGGATCATTGCCGACCTTCCCGGCCAATACCTGAACTGGTTCGCCCGGGAGGGTTTCCCCCATGGCGAACTCGGCGGCTTGCTGGCCCTGATGCAGGAAATTGATCACAACGGACTGGCTGAACTGCTCGAACCGTTGCGCGCCAAACACGGTAAACCTGCCCCGCGCCACTGACTGATCGTATAAAACCGGACCGAATAGCCCATGCCCGATAACACCCGCCGCGCCCGTGATGAACAATTCTGGAAGACCTTTGCCGACCGCTATGCGGTCGAGCCCGGGCCCATCAACCTGGAAAACGGCTACTTCGGGCGTATGTCGCGCACGGTGGTCGAGGAATACCAACGCAACATCGAGCTGATCAACCGCAGCAACTCGGTGCACGTGCGTCAGCGTTTCGAACAAGGCGAAAGCCTGCAGATCCTCGCACAGCTTGCCGGGTTGCTAGGGGTTCCCGCCGACACCGTTGCCCTCACCCGCAACGCCTCGGACGGCTTGCAGTCATTGATCCGCAACTACAACCGCCTGCAGCCGGGCGATCAGGTGCTGATCTGCGATCTGGAATACGACACGGTCAAAGGTGCAATGCGCTGGCTGGCCAAGCACCGTGGCGTGGAAGTGATCGAAATCGACCACCAGCACCCCGCCAGTTTCGACAGCTTGCTGGCCACTTATCGCGACGCTTTCGAGCGCTATCCAAAGCTCAAATTGATGGCCCTGACCCACGTCACTCACCGTACCGGACTGGTCATGCCCGTTCAGGCCATCGCCGCTGCCGCCAAGGAACGGGGCATCGACGTGATCCTCGACGGTGCGCACGCCCTGGGCCAGCTTGAATTCAATCTGGATGAACTGGGCATTTCGTTCGCCGGCTTCAACCTGCACAAATGGATTGGCGCGCCCCTGACGCTGGGATTTATCTACATCGCCCGGGAACGCCTGACCGACATTGATCCGGACATGGGCGAGATGCATTTCCCGGTCACCGATATTCGCGCCCGCACGCCCTACAGCACGCCGAACATCCCGGCGTTGCTGACCCTGCCACTGGTGTTCGAGGAACACCTGGCCATGGGCGGCGCCGCGGCCAAGAGCGCACGGCTCAACCACCTGCGCAACCTGTGGGTCAATGCGGTCCGGTCGTTGCCGGGAATCGACGTCATGACACCAGACGATCCACGTCTGTATTGCGCGATCACGTCGATGCGGTTTACCCGCCATGCCGATCAACAGGCGATGGTCGAGCGCCTGCTCAGCGACTACAACCTGTTCACCGTTGTCCGCACCGGGGCCGCGAGCGGGCCGTGCATCCGCATTACGCCGGGGCTCACGAATACCGCTGCCGACATGAATTTACTGGCGCGGGCGCTGAGCGAACTGCGCTGACTCATACCGTGTACTTGTCGAAGTCCTCCGGCCTGATGTGTGTCGAGGCGGCGAACGTGTCGATGCCGATGGTCGTGTGGCCGAAATAGCCATCCTCGTTCGAGTCCCGACCGAGGGTGTGAACGGTCAATGTCGACGCCTCGCCGCCTTGGTGTTGATAGTGAAAGTCTTGATCGTTGGTCAGCGGTGAAGCGGATCGACCGCTGTACTCGCGAGCGTTGAGCACCGAGCGTGAGGCGACCTCGGGAAAGTAGAGCTGACCGACCCAGGCGACGTGCCGTTCTTGCAGGAAATTGTTGCCGGAGGTTATTCGAACGGCGACATGAATGTGCACGGCTCGGCCGGCGTAGAACCCCGGATAGATCGAAGTAAAACGCACGATGCCTTTCTTGTCGGTAAATTGCCCGCCACGCAGGTAAGTGTCGTCGTCAGTGCGCAGGATCGAGCCGATGTCGCCGTCGTCGACTTCCTTGTCCGGATTGATCTTGCTCCAGCCCGAATACGCCCCACGCGCGTTGCAATGCCAGATATCGACCAAGGCCCCGGTCACTGGCTGGCCCGTCATGGCATCGACGATTGCCAGTCGAAGCACTAACGGAATGCCGTCGGCGCTTTCGCTGATGTTGCGCCTGATCAGTTGGGGATTGCGAAAATACGGACCGGCGATCTGCTCGGGAGACAGCAGGTAAACAGGGTGTGAAGGTGCAACTGAAGTGTTGTCGTCCATGACGTTCTCTCTTCCATAAGATGAACGCAGGTTAACGCTGACTGAAGGGCGTGAGGCGGTAACTATGTATCGTCTTTTTTCCTGTCATTTTCTGCGGGCAAAAAAAAACGGTGCACCGACCAAGCGCACCGTAAAGCCGTAGAACACACAACGAGGTGTTTGGTAAAAGCCGATCAGTCCAGCAGCGCCAGGGCCTCGGCGGTGCATTCCTGAATGCGGGCCCAGTCGCCGTTCTTGATCCACTCCGGATCAAGCATCCAGCTACCGCCCACGCACATCACGTTTTTCAACGCCATGTAGCTCTTGATGTTGGCCGGGCTGACGCCGCCAGTCGGGCAGAATTTCACTTCGCCGAACGGGCCGCCG
>Ga0157371_10005239_pt1 | contig 11011 bp, 8 predicted proteins | sample C45metaG_FD_113462 | JGI IMG/M metagenome (GOLD analysis project Ga0157371, IMG submission 113462) | Corn rhizosphere microbial communities from Kellogg Biological Station, Michigan, USA - C4-5 metaG | ecosystem: Host-associated > Plants > Roots > Rhizosphere > Soil | place: USA: Michigan... | reverse complement strand
GCCCATCGCGTCGGCTTCGGCCTCCAGCTCGCGGCTGTAGTGCAATTGCGAGAGGATCGTGCCGAGCTCGGCAAGCTGCACATAATTGCCCATGTACAGCCCGGCTCCGGCACCGCCGAGGCCGGCAAGCATCGCTCCGATCGAGAGGATATCGCCCTTGCGGCGGCTGTCTCTCCACTGGCGGATCATGTGCCGGCGAAGGAAGTGCCCGGATTCGTGAGCGATCACTCCGGCAAGCTGCGCCTCGTCGCGCATTCTCAAGAGGAGCCCCGAGAAAACCACCGCGAACCCGCTCGGGAACATCATCGCGTTGAATTCGGGGACTCGAAGCACGTAAATCCGCATGTCCCGAGCGGCGGGGCCGCCGACCTTGGCGATCAGCGAACGAACATAATTGTCGATGCCGCCGTCGGTGAGAATGAGGTTGGACCCGGCGACCTCCTCCTCGACCCGGTCCATCTGCTGCCACAGGCCCTTTTCATCCGCGTCCGTCGGCCTGAAGCCCGGGCCAATCAGCGGGACCAGCCCGGCGGGATCGATCCGGGCGCTCGCCATCCCGCTCAGGGAGGAGGCCGCGAGCGCTCCTGCCGACACGAGCAGCGAACGCCGGTTGATTTCGCAGCGCCAGCACATCAGCCCTGCCCCCTGGCCTTGCTCTCGAGCCGAATGTCGTGGCCCGGCTTCATTCGTCCGAGCAGGCGCTCGATCATTTGCGCTGCGCCCTCGGGCGTCCGGATGTCACCCATGTTGACGCCCGCCACCGGCGTTCCGGTCGCGAGCACGTTGAACCAGACGACGTCGCCCGTGTGGAGGTCGACCAGCGAGGCATAAGCGAGCTGTCCGCCGCCGCCGATGTTGGGCGCGCAAAAGCCGATGATGCAGCCGGCGGCGCCGAGAACCTGCAACGCGATCCGCCCGCGCGAGGCGAAGCTGTCCTCCGCATGCAGGAACAGCATGTAATCGAATCCGGTCTTGCGGCCGAAGGCAACCGCATCCTCGCCAAGCGTATAGTCGAGGCCCTTGCGGCGCTTGGTCGGCAAATAGACGCCGTCATATTTGTGAAGGACGATCGACTCGTCGACGACATAGTTGAGCCGCTCGAGGTCGGCGACGGTGTCCGCGTTTACACCCGGGATGTCGCTCCGCCGCTCCGCCACCAGCACCTTGCCGCCGCGCTGCGACTGCTGCGCCTTGAGCGCGGCGATGAGGTTCGCCCTCGCTGCCTCGGTCCAGTCCGCCCGCTGCTCCGTCAACCCGCCGGTGGTCACCGAGCCGACAGACACGTCCGGCCTCAGGACCAGAAGGCTGTAGTCGCCCTTCGGCGGGGAAAATTGGAGATCGGCATATTGCCTGGTCTGCACGCAGCCGGCCAGCGTCAGCGCGATCGCCACCGCACCAGCAATACCCGCCTTGTCCATCGGCCAGCTCCCGAGGCAGCTCCTAAAGCCTTGAAGCTACTGAACTGCAAACGGTAAAAAAGAGCAAGTTTTTGAACGGGCTACTTAGCCGGGCAGGCAATCCCGGCTATGCCTTGCAGACAATGGCCGTCGATCGCGGCGGTATCGACCGGGACTCCGATCTGCGCCGCGACCGTCGGCATGATGTTCGACGCGTCGACGGCCTCATCGCGGTTGGCAGGCGCCATTCCCGGCCGCCAGAAGAGGATCGGCACTCGCCGGTCGTAGTCCCAGGCGCTGCCGTGGGTGGCGACATCGCCCTCGCTTGGCTTCGTCAGAAGCGAAATACCCTCTTTGGTCAGGACCACGATATCGCCCGAACGGTGGTCGTCGAACGACGCACGAGCGCGTTGTAGGAGGCTCCACTTGTCGGGCGGACCGGTCGGCACGGGCGTCGCTTCGAGCTCCGCCTTCGTGAAGACCGCCGCGACCTGCGGATGTGCTCGAAACAGCCGCAAGGCTTCAGCCTCCGCCTTCGCTCGCTGCTGAGGTGACAAAGCCGAGTCGAGATAGACGTCGCCGCCGATTCCGCCGAGCAGCACCGGCCCATCGATCCCCAGTGTCTGCGCGATGCGGGCTCCGACAGCCTTTGCCGACAGCGCCGGATCCACGCGCGGAGCGCCGACCCGCTCGGCCAGATCCTCGACTCCGTGGTCGGCGGTTAAGACGACCGCATAGTCGAGGTGCATCGAATCGAGCGCCCGGAAGAAATCGCCAAGCTCGCGGTCGAGCGCGAACATCTGCAGGCACATCTCCTCGCCTTCGCTTCCATAGGCATGGCCAACATAGTCGGTCGCCGACAGCCCGATGGAAAGCAGGTCCGGCCCCGCGGCCTGGCCGAGCTTCATGTCCTGGATCAGTCCGGCAGCTACCGCCAGCGTCGCTCCGTCGAAATCCGGCGACTGCCTGAACGCCTCGTAATCGCCCGCCGCCCGGGCAAGGCGCCCAGCTCCGACCGTCTCGCCGTTCGACAGAGCGATCGGCTTCGCCTTCGACTGGCAATAAGGCGGCGGCACCAGCGGGGCCTGCGGCATGGCGATGAGCTTGGCGATCTGGGCATTGGCGAGCGCAATCCATCGCGGGACCGGCGCTTTGGGATTGTCGGTGACGAAGCTTTTGCCATCCCAATACCAGCGTTGGTCGACATTGTGTCCGCCCATCATAACCGCCGCGCGGTCTTTGCCGGCGACAGCGACATTGCGGCTGGCGGGCGAGATTTTCTTGAGCAGGTCGCCCAGCGTCGGCACCTTCAGGTGAACCGCGGAGACTGTGTAATTCCTGGATGTCGACCCAGGCACCCGCTCGTCTCCGGCGCAATAGACTTTCTTGTCGGCGCGGGCGATCGACTGGTCGATCCAGCTGTTGCCGATGATTCCGGTGCGCGCTGGAAGCGCTCCCGTCATGATGGTCGAATGGCCGGGGCAAGTCTCCGTCGCCGCCTGCCCCTGGTAGCCGTTGTGGAAAGCCGTGCCGCTGGCCAGCAGCTTCAGGCCGGCTGTGAACTGCGGCCGATATTCGTCGAACAGATCGGCACCGAACTGGTCGACGGAAATGACGATGACGAGTTTTGGAGGCACCGCGGCCTGCGCACTCGCCGGGACAGACGATCCGAGCAGCAACGCTGCGAAAATCGCAGGAAGAACGCGCATCAACCGTCCAGCTTCGCCCGCAGCCGCTCGTTGACCACCTTCGGGTTGGCCTTGCCGCCCATCGCCTTCATCACCTGGCCGACGAAGAAGCCGAACAACGGCAGCTTGCCGCCCTTGTACTCCGCCACCTTGTCGGGGTTGGACGCGATCACCTCGTCGATGCGCGCGTCGATTTCGCCGCTGTCGCTGGTCTGCCTCAAGCCCCGCTCTTCGACGATCGCGCCAGCGCCCTTGCCGGTCTCCAGCATGATCTCGAACACCTGCTTGGCAAGCGTTCCCGACAGCGTTCCGTCCGCGACGAGCTTCAGCAGCTCGCCGGCTCCCTCCGCGCTGACGGGGCTGCGGTCGATCGTCAGGTCGAGCCGGTTGAGCGCTCCGAACAACTCGGACGCCGTCCAGTTGGCCGCCGCCTTGGGCTCGGCTCCGGTGTCGAGCACCTCGTCAAACCAGCGGGCAATGTCGACGTCCGCCGTCAGGACTCCGGCATTGTAGGGCGTAATCCCGAGCGAATCGTATCGCTTGCGCTTTGCGTCCGGAAGCTCGGGAAGGCTCGCGCGGCATTCCTCCAGGAAAGCGTCGCCAAGTTCGAGCGGGAGCAGGTCCGGGTCGGGGAAATAGCGATAATCGTGCGCATCTTCCTTCGAACGGAGACTTCGCGTCACGCCCTTGTCGGGATCGTACAGGCGGGTTTCCTGGGCGATCTTGCCGCCTTCTTCGATGACCGCGATTTGCCGCTTCGCCTCATGCTCGATAACCGCCATGACGAAGCGGACGCTGTTCACGTTCTTGGTCTCGGTGCGGGTGCCGAATTCTTCGCCGGGCTTGCGGACGCTGACGTTGACGTCGGCGCGCATCGAGCCTTCTTCCATATTGCCGTCGCACGAGCCGACATAGCGAAGAACAGCCCTCAACTTCCTTAGGTAAGCCCCTGCTTCTGCTGGAGAACGCATGTCGGGACGGGACACGATCTCCATCAAGGCGACGCCGGCCCGGTTCAAGTCGACATAGCTCATCGTCGCATGCTGATCGTGCATCAACTTGCCCGCGTCCTGCTCGACGTGGATTCGCTCGATCCCGATCCGCTTGGCCGAATTCTCGTCAGCCTCGTCGACCAGCACCTCCACTTCGCCCTCGCCCACCAGCGGGTGGTAGAGCTGGCTGATCTGGTAGCCCTGCGGAAGGTCGGCGTAGAAATAATTCTTGCGGTCGAACCGCGACCAGCGGTTGATCTTCGCCTCAAGCTCCATGCCTGTGCGCACGGCCTGCCGGATGCACTCCTTGTTGGGCACCGGGAGCATCCCAGGCATCGCCGCGTCGATGAGACTGACCTGCGTGTTCGGCTCCGCCCCGAATGCGGTAGCCGCGCCAGAGAACAGCTTCGACGCGGTCGCGGTGATCTGCGCGTGAACCTCGAGGCCGACCACGACCTCCCATTCGCCCGTAGCGCCTTTGAGGCGATAGTCGCTCATGCCAAGTGCATCCCAACCCGTTCGTCCCGAGCGAAGTCGAGGGGCGCCCGTGAGCCGATCGTGCCAGCGCACCTCGACTTCGCTCGGTACGAACGGATGTTCGTGATGTCGCTCACCACCACTTCTCCGCTCGCGCCGTGAACCCGGCGCGCTCCTCGATCGCAAGCGCGGCATTGAGCACGCCTTGCTCGTCCATTTCCCGTCCGATCAGGTGAAGTCCGAGCGGAAGGCCCTGCTTGTCCAGCCCGCCGGGGACGCTCATGGCCGGCAAGCCCGCGAGGCTCGCAGGCACCGCGAAGACGTCGTTCAGGTACATTGCGATGGGATCGTCGCTTTTCTCGCCGATGCCGAAGGCCGCCGAGGGCGCCGTGGGCGTCAGGATGACGTCACATTGCTCGAAGGCCTTGGCGAAATCCCGCTTGATCAAAGCCCTAACCTTCTGCGCCTTGGTGAAATAAGCGTCGTAGAAGCCCGCCGACAGGACATAGGTGCCGATCATGATCCGGCGCTTGACCTCCGCCCCGAAGCCAGCAGCCCGGGTCGCCTCGTACATCGCATCGAGCGACCCCTCGCCTGGCACCCGCATCCCGTAGCGGACGCCGTCATAGCGGGCGAGGTTGGACGAGGCTTCGGCGGGCGCGATGATGTAATAGGTCGGAAGCGCGTATTTCGTGTGCGGAAGGCTGATCTCGACCGGCGTGGCGCCGGCGTCCTTCAGCCACTCGATCCCCTTGTCCCACAAGGCGTTGATGTCGCCCGGAACGCCGTCGATGCGATATTCTTTGGGAATACCGACCCTCTTGCCTTTCAAATCGCTAGATAATCCCGCTTCCCAATCGGGCACCGGCGAATCCAGAGAAGTCGAATCCTGGGCGTCGAAACCCGCCATCGCGCCGAGCAGGATGGCGCAATCGCGAACCGTCCTCGCCATCGGCCCCGCCTGGTCGAGCGAGCTTGCGAACGACACGATGCCCCAGCGCGAACAACGGCCATATGTTGGCTTGATCCCGCAAATGCCCGTGAAAGCGGCCGGCTGGCGGATGGACCCGCCCGTGTCGGTGCCCGTCACACCTGGAGCGATGCCCGCGGCGACCGCCGCGGCCGACCCGCCCGACGATCCGCCGGGGGTCAGCGCGGCGTTGCTGCCGTCCTTGCGCCGCCACGGGCTGATCACCGGTCCATGGGCACTGGTCTCATTCGACGAGCCCATCGCGAACTCGTCCATGTTGAGCTTGCCGAGCATTCCCGCGCCGGCCTTGCGCAAGTTGGCGACCACGGTGCTTTCGTACGGCGGCTTGAAGTCTTTGAGGATTCGGCTCCCGGCGGTGGTGTCGACGCCCCTGGTTGCGAACAAATCCTTGATGCCCAGAGGAATGCCGGCGAGCGGGCCCGTCGCCTTGCCGGAATCGGCTGCATCGGCCGCAGCAAGCGCGTCCTCGGGCGTCTCGACCACATAGGCATTCAGCCCGCGCGCTTCCGCCACCGCCTCGTTGTAGCCCTCGGCGACTTCGCGAGCGCTGAATTCGCGGCTGCGAATGCCGTCGCGAAGCTCGACGATCGAGAGACGGGTAAGCTCGCCCACTACTCGATCACCTTCGGCACAGCGAAGAACCCGTGCTCCGCATCGGGCGCATTCGCCAGGACCTCGTCGCGAATGTGGCCGGCGGTGACTTTGTCCTCGCGCAGCCGCAATTTCTGGTCGATCACTGCGGTCAGCGGTTCAATGCCATCGGTATTCACCTCGCCAAGCTGCTCGACCCAGCCGAGGATGTTGTTGAGCTCGGGCGCAAGCCGCTCGATTTCCTCGTCGCTCATGGCGATCCGGGCGAGCTTGGCGATGTGGCGAACCTGTTCTGAAGAAACACTCATTGCCGGGCGCGGATAGCGAGCGCGCCCGAGGGCGGCAAGCCGCTAGCCGTGCCACTCGTCTCCTTCGGGCGAGCCGCGTCCAAGCTTGTCGGGCAACGGCTCGTCTTCGGGGGTGAAGGCCAGGCTCACGGAATTGATGCAATAGCGTTCGCCGGTCGGCGGCGGCCCGTCGGGGAACACGTGCCCCTGGTGCGATCCGCAGCGCGCGCAGACGATCTCGGTCCGTACCATTCCGAAGCTGCTGTCGCGGATCGTCTTGAGATGCTCCTCCGCGAAAGGTCTGGTGAAGCTCGGCCAGCCCGTGCCGCTCTCGAACTTGGTGCCCCCCTGGAACAGCGGAAGCCCGCAGAGCCGGCAGGTGAACACGCCTGGCCTCTTCTCGTCGAGGAACACGCCGCAGAAAGGCGCCTCGGTTCCGTGATCGAGCAGGACGTGCCGCTCGTCGCTGCTGAGGTCAGCCTTCAGCTCCTCACGCTGCGCCTCGCTGGGCGGAGTGAGGTCGAATGTCGTCTCGCGGGTGTCGGTCATTTCATTCACCTTTCGCTGCCGCATTTAGGCGCGGCGCCCAATTCGGTCACCCCTGCTTGTAGCCTGACGCACGTCGGCGCTCGGGTTTTCCCTTCAAAACACGTCGAAATTTGAACCCTGCGAGCACAAGCGCGTTGAACGGGCAAAACGCTTTTTGAAAGAATTTCTAAGTGAAAATATTTGCCAGGCGCGCGCTTTGCGCGGCGCTGACCCTTGCGCTCGTCCCGGCTGCCCCGGCGGCTGCGGACGCAGTTCATTATTCCTCGGACATTCCGCCGGCGCTCGACCGCGCGACATTCACTCCGGTCGCCGCGCCCCGGTCGATCCTCATCGATGCCGCTTCCGCCATGCTTTACATGATGGAGAACGGCCGGGTCGTGGACTCGATGAAAGTCATCGTCGGCAAGCCGGGGACGGCAACGCCCGAGCTGAAGACGTCGCTCACTTATGCGACCATCAATCCCTATTGGCATCTGTCGTATGACGAGGTTCGCACCCTTACCGCGCCCAACGTATTGAAGCTTGGCATCAGCTACCTCACCGACCGCGGCTACGAAGTCGTCACCAGCTTCGCGGACGACGCCGGGATCATCGATCCAAGAACGGTCGACTGGCAGGCCGTCGCCGACGGTCGTGAGAAGGTCCTGGTTCGCCAGCGCCCGGGACCGGCCAACTCGCTCGGCCAGGTGAAGTTCGGGCTCGCCTCCGGCAACGGCATCTTTCTTCACGACACCCCGAAGAAAGAGCTGTTCGCGCAGGACGACCGCGACCTCAGCCACGGCTGCGTCCGGCTCGAGGACGCGCCGCGCCTGGCGCGGTGGCTCCTAGGTGATTCGGTCCAAATGGACTCCTCGGCGCCGGACGAACAAATCGCGCTCCAGCAATATGTGCCGGTGACTATCACCTATCTTCCGCCGCAGGCTCAGATGCAGCTGGCGGCTTTGCGCTAGTCCTTATTTTCGCGACGCGATCCACTCGTCGACGCGGGTCTCCAGAACGGGAAGCGGCTGCGATCCGTCGCTGATGATGAGGTCGTCGAAAGCCTTGACGTCGAACTTCGGCCCAAGCTCGCCTTCCGCTTTCTTGCGAAGCTCCATGATCTTGAGCATGCCGATCTTGTAGCCCGTCGCCTGGCCGGGAAGCGTGATGTAGCGCCGCACTTCCGACCGGGCCATGTCGTTCGACAGCCGCGCGGACTTGATCATGTAATCGACCGCCTGGTCCTCGCTCCAGCCGAGCGAGTGAATTCCGGTGTCGACGACAAGCCGTGCGGCCCGGAACATCTCCGCGTCCAGCCGCATGAAGTCGGCGGCGACGTCGGGATAGGCGCCCATCTCCTTGCACAATTCCTCGGAATAGAGCGCCCAGCCTTCGTTGAAGGCGACATAGCCGCCGGCCCGCCGGAATTTGGGCGTCCCGGTCTGGCGAACCTGGATGTCGCCGGCCATGACGTGACCCGGAATGCCTTCGTGGCACATCAGGTCATTAAGCGCCGCCGGATCGCCCGTCTGGCCCAGCAGGTGCACGTACACCCTGCCCGGCCGTACACCGTCAGGGCTCGGCCCGGAGGCGTGAGCAGCGCCGCCGGCGACTTCGCTGAATGACGGCTCGCGGACCACCTCGGCCTTGTACTTGGGCAGGTTGTAGAAGCGCTCGGGCAAGAGCGAACGGTTGTGGGCGATGATGGCGTTGGCGCGCTGGAGATAATCGGCGCGAAAGGCGTCGGTCCACGGCTGCGGCGGGAATCGTTTCGCCCGGTCGGCATAGAACGCCTCGCGGTCGGCAAAGCCGGCTTTCCTCGCCAGCGCATCCTGCTCCGCCGCGATCCGCTTCACTTCGCTAAGCCCGATGGAGTGGATCTGCGCGGCGGTCAGGTCGAGGGTCGTGTTGAGCTTAAGCGCCGCAGCATACCACTCCGCACCGCCGGGAAGCGAGATCGCTCCGACTCGGCCGCTCGGCGCATTGGGAAGCTCGCTTTGGGCCCAGGCAATCACGCGCTCATAAGCCGGCTTCATCGCGAGTAACGACGAACGACTGTCCGCAAGCAGCGCGCTGGCCTCGGCGGGAGTGACTTTCCCCGCGGACTGAAGCTTCCCGACCTTCGCCTTGGCGTCGGCCCACAAGGGCGAATCGCCGCCACTGTCGAAAGGAGCGCCGCTGACGATTGTGTTGCTGCCGCTGATGATCCGCTCGATTTCGAATTTCGGTGCGCGAATGCCCTGCGAGTCCGAATCGCGGCTCTGGGCGATTGCCGTGTCGAGAACCGCGGGGATCGCGCGGATCCGCGAATTGTACGCCCGCATGTCGGCGGCGTCCTGGACGGTGTGGGTGTTGATCAGGAAATTGGGAAGCTGAGAGTGAACCGAATAGAGGAAGGAGTAGAATGGCGGCGTGAAACGCCGGTATTTGTACTGGAGCTCGGCGCGCTGAAGCTCGGTTTCCCAGATGTCGTAATTGGTCTGGCCCTTGGGCGACAGCTTGCTCCGGTCGAACTGCGCCTTCATCCGGGCGACGCTGGCACGCCGTGCTTCGAGCCGCTTGAGCTCGGCCGCATCACTGATGTCGTCGAGCCGGTCCTCGCCTTCCTTCATGCCGAGACGCGTTGCCAGTTGCGGCCGCAACTTCAGCTCGTCGGCAAACTCCTTGTCCAGGAAAGCGGTCAGGCGAGCGTCCTCGGCATTAGCCGGAATCGCGACTGGAGCAGGTTGGGCGAGGACGACGCCCGCCTGGGGAACGGCAAGGATCGCACCGGCGACCAGCAACACACGCAATTTCCGCACTAACTTCCTCCCGATTTTCGTAACGGCGATCAAGCCGCGCCGGCGGAAGAGTAGCGGCATGGCCGGCACCCGCAACCAGCCGCTTCCGCCGTTCGCAGAAAATGCGGGCGCGCGGGGACATCCGGACTCGTCGATAACCCATGTTTTCGGCGCCAGGCGTGCTAAGCTGCACGGAAGGGACTCTCTTCGCCAAAGCACGAGACGCGACAGCCTATGCAGTGCCGGCCGGATCAATCACCGCCAAAATGTCGCCGTCTCGCGGATATTCTCGAACCGCTCCCGCTCGACCGCTTTCTTTCCGACCATTTCGGCCAGAGTCCGGTTTACCTGAAAGGTACGAACGGTCGCTTTCACGATCTGCTCGACTGGGACGGCCTTGCGCGCCTGCTGGAAAGTCATCCCCTCGACAACTCGCGGCTCCGGCTGATCGCTCGTGGCAACGACATTCCGCCCGAGCGTTATATCCGAATCCTCGGCGGGATCGCCCGGCTCGATACCGGAGCTTTGTCCTTGCTGCTGGATTCGGGCGCGACATTGGTCGTCAATCATATCGACGATATCGTCCCCGCGATCGCCTCCATCACTGACGATGTCGCCGACCGGCTGGGTGCCCGGGCGGTGGTCAATCTCTACGCGAGCTGGCGAACCGACCCCGGCTTCGGTCCTCACTGGGACCACCACGACATCCTCGTTCTGCAGCTTGCCGGCGCCAAGAAATGGTCGATCCACAAACCGGTCTGCGCCAATCCGCTGCAAGGAGAATTCCATCGCCTCGACGAAGGATCGCAGCCCCACAGCGAGGAAATCCTCGAGGACGGGGACGTCCTCTATCTTCCCCGCGGCTGGATCCATTCTCCGATTCCGGCCGGGGAGCCCTCGCTTCACCTCACCATCTCGATCACCCGGCCGAAGGGCTCGAGCTTTCTGGAGTGGCTCGTCGAGGAACTAAAGGCCGATCCCGAAATTCGCGCCAACATTCCGTTCACGACCGACGCGAAAGCCTGGAAGGACTGGAAGAAGCGCATTGGGGCGATCGTGACGGGGGCGATCGAAGGTTCGGCCGCGGAGCGCTACGTCGCGCACAAGGATTCGCAGCGCGGCGCACGGCCGCAATTGTCCTTTCCCGACTTCGGCCGGCTTCCCGCCGCGGAATGGCAGGATTCGACCGTCCTTCGTCCAGCATCGCTTCATCGCGTGCTGGTGACGGAAACCGGCGACGGCGCGACGAGCATCGCGGCGCTCGGACGAAGCTGGCCGTG
>Ga0157371_10005237_pt1 | contig 11012 bp, 9 predicted proteins | sample C45metaG_FD_113462 | JGI IMG/M metagenome (GOLD analysis project Ga0157371, IMG submission 113462) | Corn rhizosphere microbial communities from Kellogg Biological Station, Michigan, USA - C4-5 metaG | ecosystem: Host-associated > Plants > Roots > Rhizosphere > Soil | place: USA: Michigan... | reverse complement strand
TCGTTCTCCAGCGGAGTGGCCACCGCGGTGGCCATCGTCTCCGGCGAGGCGCCGGGCAGCTTGGCGCTGACCGAGATGGTGGGAAAATCCACGTTCGGCAACTCGTTCACCGGCAGCTTCGGATAGGCCACCACGCCGAACACCACCAGGGCGACCATCAGCAACACGGTCATCACCGGTCGGCGAATGCACAGGGCGGGCAGGTTCATGGCCCGCTCAACCGCCGCTCAGCACGCGCACGCGCGCGCCGTCGACCAGCAGCAACTGGCCATCGGTGACCACCCGCTCGCCACCGTCCAGACCCTTGCTGACCACCACGCGGTCGGCCGCGCCACTGCCGATCGTGACCATCCGCTGGTGCACCACGCCGCCCGCATCAACCACGAACACGAAGCTGCCGCGCGGCGAGTTCTGCAGCGCCACCGCGGGTACCGTCACCACGTGGGTCAGCCGCGTGGTGGGCAGGGTGATCTCGACGAACTGGCCGGGCGTGAGCTCATCGTCCTCATTCGCATAGCGGGCCTTGAGCTGGATCGTGCCGGTGCTGGCGTCCACCGCGTTGTCGATGAAGTCCAGCGTGGCCTGCATCGACGCGGCCTTGCCCGGCAAGCGCACGATCACCGGCACCGCACCACGGGCATGCGCGGCCTTGAGCCCGGCCAGTTCGGCTTCGGGCACGGCGAAACGGATGTGGATCGGCTGCACCTGGTTGAGCACCACCAGATCGGTGCTGTTGGCGCTGACCTGCGCGCCGGGATACACCAGCGGCGCACCGGCGATGCCGTCGAACGGCGCGCGGATCGTGGCATAGCCCAGTTGCGTGCGCGCCAGTTCCACCGCCGCCTGGTCGGCCTTCATCGCGGCGGCATACAGGCCGGCGTTGGCCTTGGCCTCGTCGTAGGCCGATTTGGCCACGTAGCCGTCCTTGAGCAGCGGGCCGTAGCGTTTCAGCAGGGCCTGTGCGTTGGCGTACTGCGCCTGGTCGCGGGCCAGGTTGCCCTTCGCCTCGTCCAGCTGCGACTGCAGCAGGCTGGGGTCGAGGCGGATGATGGTGTCGCCCCTGGCGACATGGCCGCCGGGCTTGAACGACAGCGCCTGCAACTGGCCGCTGACGCGCGACTGCACGGTCACCGTGGACCACGCCTGCGCGCTGCCGATCACCTTCAACGAGAGATCGATGTCGCCGCGCTGCGCCGTGGCGACCCTGACCGGCACGGCCTGGGCGGGTGGGGTCGCCTGCGCGCTCGCCGCGCCATCGCGTCCGCGCCAGAACTGCTGCGCCCCGAAACCGGCGAGCAGCAGCACAGCTGCCATCAGCAGCAGTTTCCCGGATTTGTTCTGCGGCATGCTCGCTCCGGCCACGCCGGGTCAACCGGCGCGTGGGCGACACGCGGCTTGACCACGACATTCAATGCTTTTGCCCGGCCGTGGGGGCCAGGGGCCCACCCGGTACCGGCGACGCTCCATTCTGCGCCCGCGCGCCGGCAACCCGTGCAGGACCGATGGCACATGACATCGCGCGGATCAGTCGGAGGCGCCCGGGTTCTCGCCCGCATCCAGCGCCTGCAGGTTTTCCTTGATCCGGTTGAGCACGCCCAGCGCGTGTTCGAGTTCGGCGTACTCGATGCCCGCGGTGGCATCCTTGCGCAGGTCGCGCGCGATCAGCTCCATGTCGCCGATGACGACGCGTGCGCGGTCGGTGACGTAGAGTCGCCACGCGCGGCGGTCGCGCGGATCGGCGCGGCGCTCGACGAAGCCCGCGGCCTGCAGCCGGTCGATCACCCGGCCCACCGCGATCGGCTCCATCTCCAGCGATTCGGCCAGTTCGGTCTGGCGCAGGCCCTCGCGGTGGTACAACATCTTGGTGGCGCGCCACTGCACGCGGGTCAGCCCGAATCTCACCGCGCGCCGATCGAAATGCTTGCGAAACAGCAAGGTCACGTCGTTGAGCAGATACCCGAAGGATAGGTCTTCCGTTTTCGCCATGATGCGCTGCCCCCGGCCGCCCGAAACCTGAGGCCAGCATAAGCCGCCCGCCTCCTGCAAAGCCATGCCCCTGGACATCGTCATTGCCGACATCACCACGCTGCACGTGGATGCCATCGTCAACGCCGCCAATGCCAGCCTGCTCGGCGGCGGTGGCGTCGACGGCGCGATCCACCGCGCCGCCGGTCCCGCGCTGCTGCAGGCCTGCCGGCAGCTTCCGTCGGTGCGTCCGGGCGTGCGCTGTCCGACTGGCGAGGCGCGCATCACGCCGGGCTTCGCGTTGCCGGCGGCACACGTGATCCACACCGTCGGCCCGGCGTGGCAGGGCGGCACGCAAGGTGAGGCGCGACTGCTGGCAAGTTGCCACGCCAACGCGATGCGGCTGCTGCGCGAGCACGGTTTGCGCACGATCGCGTTCCCGGCAATCAGCTGTGGCGTGTACGGCTATCCGGTGGCGCAGGCAGCCGCGGTGGCGCTGGCCAGCCTGCGCGACGAACTCGCCCGCGACGATCGCGTCAGCATCACCGTATGCTGCTTCAGCAACAGCGTGGCCGACATCTTCCGGCGTGTGCGCGACGCCACGCCGGACGACGGCACACCCTTCAACGCAGCTTGAACGGATACAGCGGCGGCAACGCGTCGTCCGAGTGATCGCCCGTGCCAGTCTGGCGCCAGGCGAAACCCCGCTTGAACGCCTCCGCCGGTGCCGTGCCGCCGACGTCGCCCGCCGCCGTACCGGCGGCGAAGCGACGACGCTGCAAGTCGTCGATCACCGCGCGCTGTGCCGCATCGTCCAGGGCAGCGGACAACTCGCCCGGATGCTGGACGTGCGGTCGCTCGGCGCGCGCCCAGGCCATCAGGCAATGCAGTTGTCGTGCGGCGTCGGTGCCGCGCGCGGCGCTGATGAACTCCTGTCGCGCCCGGCGCGCGCTGTCCGGCACAACCGCGGGCGCCGGGGGAGCTTTGGGCATGGCGCGCCGCCGACGCTGCCACCACCAGGCCAGCACGCTGAGCAACCACAGCGCGAGACTGGCCAGCGCGATCCAGCGCCATGGCATGGCACCGGCGGGCGCGGGCATGGGCACGGGTGCGGTCGTGGCGGGCGCAGTCGTCGCCGCCGGGACCGCGCCTGCAGGTGATGCCGTGCTGCCGCCGATCGCCGGCAGCACCTCGATGCTGCGCGCGGGGATCTGTGCCACCTCCTGGCGGTCGGTGACCACGTTCCACCAGGTCACCGTGGTCGCCGGGATCGTCAGCGGGCCGGGGCGCTCGGGCACGATGGCGAACGCCTGCTCGCGCTCGCCCACGGTCCACTGCCCGGCGACGTGGTTGCGGCTGACCGGCTTGTCCGGATAGACCGTGGCGCCGTCCAGCGGCGGCAGGCTCAGGCTCGGCAGCGCGTCGTCGGACAAGCCGGTGGCGCGCAGCGTCATGGTGAGGTTGAGCGGCTGCCCCACGCGCACCGGCTGCTGCGCGTCCGGCCAGCCGTCGATCGTCAGGCTCAACGCCCGCGCCGGCAACCACGCCTTGTTGCCCCAATCCGCAGGCGCCGCCTGCACATCGATCGCCACCGGCGCGGCGCTGGCCGAGACGTTGTTGGTGGCGCCGAAGAAGCTGCCCGGGTCGTACGGGTCAACCGCACTGCCCTGGAAACTCGCTGCAGGGATTTCCAGCCGGCCGGCCTGCTGCGGGATCAGCGCATAGCGCCGTTCCAGCACGTGGTAGCTGCGGCCGCCGCGTTGCGTGTCGTAGCCGATGTCCTTGCCCAGCGGCTGCAGCGTCGCCCCATGGACATCGGGCATGTCGATCGAGCCGCCGCTGAGGTTGCCCGCGTAGAACAGCTTCACCACATAGCTGAACTGCTCGCCGACGTAGCCGCGCTGTGGCTCCACCGTCGCCTCCATGAACACGTCGCGATTCGGCGCGGCACCCGCCACGGGCCCCTGCGCGTCGACCTGCAGCGACAGCGGCGCCGTGCGTTCGCCGTCGACCTGCAGCGACGGGATCTGCAAGCTGCCGGCGCGAAGAGGCCGCAGCGCGATGCCGAAGGTGAGGCTGGACGTCGCCTTGCCGTTCTCGACCGACAGGCTGCTGTTCTGCGAGGTGCCGAGGATGCTGAAATCCTGTTGCAGCGCCTGCAGGTCGGGCATCGCGGCGGACGCGGTGGCGCCCTCGACGCGGATATTGAGCGTGACCGTGTCGCCCAGTTGCACGTGATCGCGATCCAGCGTCGCGCTCACCTGCGCCGCGTGCGCGACCGGCACCAGCATCAGCGCGAACAGGCACAAGACGATGATGCGTGCGTGACTCATGGCTGGTCGTCCTCCTGCGCGCCGCCACCGTGGCGCTCGCGATATTCCAGTTCGAACTTGCGCCGCAGCAGGCCGCCGGGGTCGTCCTGCACGCGCTGCAGCGCGTGGCGCAGGTCGGCCGGCAGCTTCGACTGCGGATCATCCCGGTCCAGCGTGCCGAGCTGGTGCGTGGCCGGCGACTTCGCGTCCGCGGGCTGGCCGGCGGCCAGCGCCTGGTCCATCTGCTGCTTCAAGGCGCGCTGCGCCTGCTCGGCCTGCGCCTTCTGCTCGGCGCGCTCCCGCGCACTGCGTGGCGCGGGCTGATCGTGCGTGCCGGCGTCGCCGGGTTGCTGCGAACCGTTCGACGGCTTGTCCTGTTCGCCCGCACCGGAAGGCGACTGGCTCTTGTCGGATTTGCCCTGCCCCGACTTGTCCTGCTCCGATTTGTTCCCACCCGATTTTTCCTGGCCTGATTTCCCCTGGCCCGACTTGTCGTCACCCGACTTGTCCTGCTCGGACTTGTTGTGGCCCGCGCTGTCCGACGAGGATTTTTGCTGCTTCGCCTGCCGTTTCAGCCACTCTTCCACGGCTTGGCGGTTGGCCTTGGCGTCGGCATTGGCCGGGTCGAGTTGCAGCGCCTGGTCGTAGGCCTCGATCGCCTGTCGATACTGCTGCGCTTTCGCCAGCGCATTGCCGCGGTTGTAGGCGGCATCGCTGCCGGGGGCGTGCTGCAGCGCGTCCGCCGCCGCGGCATAGTCGCCGGCGCGGTAAGCCGCCACGCCGCGCCAAGCGGGATCGCGGGCGAGTTGCTGCGCCTGCACGGCATGGCCGTCGCGCAGCGCCTGCACGGCCTGCTGGTCGGGGCGTTGCCACAGGTCCTGCCAGGTGCCGGCCTGCGCCGTGCGCGGCAGCAGCGGCAGGCTGACCAGCAGCACGAGCATGATCCAGCCGCGGCGAAACGCCGTGGCGGCCACCAGCAGCAGCGGCAGCAACAGCCACGGCCCGCGATCCTGCCACTGCGCACCGTGCTGGCCGCTGGCCTGGGCGGCGCCGCTGCTGCGCAGTTGCGCGTGCAGGGCGTCGATGTCGCCGTGGTCGGCGCTCATCGCCACGTAGACGCCGCCGCCTGCGCGCGCCAGCGCGTCAAGCGCGGCGTCGTCGCGTGCGGCCAGCACCATGCGGTCCTGCGCGTCGTGCAGGAAGCCGCCCTCGGGCAGCGGGACCGGGCCGCCGTGGACGCTGCCCACGCCGAGCACCGAGACGCGCACGCCGGCGGCGAGCGCCTTGCGCGCGGCCGCGTCGGCGGCGGTATCCGCCTGGTCGGTGATCAGCACCAGCGTGCCGCCGTCGGCATTCGCCTGCTGGACCAGACGCACGCCGCGGTCGATCGCCGCGGCCGCGTCGTTGCCGTCCACCGGCATGGTGTCGGGCGCCATCGCGTCGAGCAGATCGTCGAGGCTGTGGGCATCGGAGGTCAGCGGCGCGACGACGAAGGCCTCGCCAGCGTAGCCGATCAGCGCGTTCAGGCCGGCACGGTTGGCCGCCAGCAGCTCGTGCGCCTTGAGCCGTGCGCGATCGAGCCGGCTCGGCGCCACGTCGCGCGCCAGCATGTGCCGCGACAGCGAGATCGCCAGCACCTGCGCCGGACGGTTGGCGTACAGCGCCTGCTCGACGCGGTTCCAGGTCGGCCCGGCCAGCGCCAGCGTGGCCAGCAGCCAGGCCAGCGCGAACAGCCACAGCGGCAACTGGCGCTGGCGCGGCTGTCCGCGCAGCAGCCGTGGCAGCAAAGCCGGGTCGACCAGTCGCGACAGGATCAGCTGGCCGCTGTCGCGCCGCCAGCACGGAAGCGCCAGCAGCGGCAGGCCGAGGAGTGCCAGCAACCACCAGGGGTGCAGGAAATGGAACTGTTGCAGCAGCTCGCTCATGCCGCCTGCTCCCGCACACGCAGCCGGGTGGGCACGATCGCCAGCAGCAGCAACACCAGCGCAGCCAGCAGCGGCCAGCGGAACAGTTCGTGGCGCGGCCGCAACGCCGGCCCCTGCCGCGGCATCGGCTCCAGCGCGTTGATGGTGCGGTAGGCGTCGGCCAGCTCGCTGCTGTCGGTGGCACGGAAGAAGCGCCCGCCGGTTTCGGCGGTGATCGCCTTGAGCATGTCGGCGTCGAGGTCGGCCGAGGGGTTGACCATCTGCAGGCCGAAGAATCCCGGCACCCGCATCGCGGTGGCGCCGATGCCGATGGCGTAGATCCGCACGCCCGCGGCCTTGGCGGCACGCGCCGCCTCGCGCGGAGCGATGCCGCCGGCGTTGTTGACGCCGTCGGTGAGCAACACCAGGACGCGCGCTGCCTCCGGCAGGCCCGCCAATCGCTTCACCGCCACGGCGATGGCGTCGCCGATCGCGGTCTGGTCGCCCGCCAGGCCCACCGCCGCGGTCTGCAGCTGCGCGCGCACGGCCGAGAGGTCGTAGGTCAGCGGCGTGACCAGATAGGCCTGGCTGCCGAACAGGATCAGGCCCATTTCGTCGCCGCGGCGCCGGCTGATGAAGTCGCTGGCGATCGCCTCCACCGCGCCGAAGCGGCTGACCGGTTGGCCGGCCAGCTGCATGTCCGGCGTGCGCATGCTGCCGGAGAGATCCACCGCCATCATCATCGCCCGCCCGCTGCGCTGCTGCGCCTGCGGCGGACCCAGCCACTGCGGCCGCGCCGCGGCGGCGAGCAGGCACAACCAGGCCAGCCCGAGCAGCCACGGCGCGGCACCGTGGTTGCGCCGGTCAGCCACCGAATCCAGCTTCACGCCCGGCTGTGGCAGATGCAGCGCGACGCCCGGGGCGGCCGCACGCCACCACCAGCGCAGCAACCACGGCAACGGCAACAGCAGTACGACCCAGGGCCAGGCGAATTCAGGCATCGGCTGGCTCCGAGGAGGGCTTCTTCCGCTTCCATGTGGACGGCTTTACGGCCAAACGCAGCCACCGCCGTGCGGCCTCGACGAGATCGTTCTCGTCGCCGCTGCGGGGTGGCTGGTAGATGAGCTGCTCCAGCCGATGCAGGCTGTCCCGGGTGGCCGCGTCCACCGGCACCCGCGCCAGGACGTGCCGCCAGGCATCGCCACGCAGATGCACCGCGGCGGCGTCCTGTTCGCGGGCGACGCGCCGCAAGAGTTGATGCAGGCCGCCGAGCAGGGCCGCGCGATCGCCGTCCTCGCGGTGCCGCCGGACAAGGTTATCCAGCTCGCCAAGAATGCGCCGCTGCCGTTGCCGCACGCGGCAACGGCGTTGCCAAACCCACGCGAGGCCAGCAAACACCAGCAGCGCGAGCACGGCAAGCAGCCACCAGCCGGGTGCGGGCGGCCACCACGAGGGTTCGGCCGGCAGGTGGATGTCGCGCAGTACCGGCCCCGGCGCAGCGGCCGTCGGCGGCGTCGCCGCCGCGATCATCGCGGCGACCTCTTGCGGCCGATCAGGCCCGCCACGGCATCGAGCGGATCGGCCGCGGTATCGATGGTGGCGTGGCGCAGACCCAGCGAGCCGGCCAACTCACTCAGCCGTCGGGCGCCTGCACCCAATGCCTGGCGAAAATCTGCACGCTGATGCGCCGACTGCAGCCGCACCTCGCGACGCTCGCCTGCATGCTCCAGCGGATAGCGCCCCGGCGGCGCGAGCTCCAGCTCCAGCGCATCCGCCGTGACCAGTACGGCCACGCCCGCGTGCCGGGTCAGTTCAATCAGTCGCTGGCGCGCGGCGGCGTCGCAACTGAAGCCGTCGCTGAGCAGCAGGACACGGCTCGCACTCCGCGCCACGTGTGCCGCGCGTGTCAGCGCATCGGAGAGCGGCTGTTGTTGGTCGGCGCGATCCGCCGCGTGCCATCGCGCCAGCGCACCGCATACGGCGAGTGCACCATGCGCGCCGGCTTGCGGCGCCAACCACTGGTCGACGCCGCCGAAGCCCAGCATCGCCACGCGCTCGCCGGCACGGGTGGCAAACCACGCGGCCAGTGCCGCCGCGCGGGCCGCCTGCACCGACTTGAAACGCACCCGCGTGCCGAAATGCATGCTGGCATGGGTATCGAGCAGGATCAGCAGACAGCCTTCTCGATCCTCCTGGAACAGCTTCGTGTGCAGCTTGCCGCTGCGTGCGGTGAGTCGCCAGTCGAGTCGGCGCACATCGTCGCCGGCCTGGTAGACGCGCGACTCGGCGTAATCCATGCCGCGGCCGTACAGACGGCTGGACTGCTGGCCGTGGCGGGCGGCGCGCGTGCTCAGCGGCGCCATGCGCACGGAGCCGACGCGCGCACGCAACGCGATCAGCTCGGCCAGCGACACCTCGCTTGCGCCATTGCCATCCGCGACTTGTGACGCCAGGACACTCACGGCAGCGGCACGAGATCCAGCAGGCGCGCCACCACCTGGTCGGGGGTGACGCCTTCGGCCTGCGCTTCGTAGCTGAGCAGCACCCGATGGCGCAGCACCTCATGGACGATTGCATGCACGTCCTCGGGCAACACGTAGGCGCGGCCGGCCAGCCAGGCCTGCGCCCGCGAACAGCGATCCAGCGCGATGGTGGCGCGCGGGCTCCCGCCCCAGGCGATCCAGCGCTTCAATTCCGCGCCATAACGGCCGGCGTCGCGCGTCGCCAGCACCAGCTGCGCGAGGTACTCCTCCAGCGCCGGCGCCATGTGCACGGCCATCGCCGCATCGCGCGCGGCAAACACCTCGTGCTGGCTGAGCAGCGCGCGTGGCGGCGCGGCCGGGTGGGCGCGCCGGCTGGCCTGCTCGCGCGCCAGCTTGAGGATCGCCAGCTCCGCCGCGGCATCGGGATAGCCGATCGTCACGTGCATCAGGAACCGGTCGAGCTGGGCCTCCGGCAGGCTGAAGGTGCCCTCCTGCTCGATGGGGTTCTGCGTGGCCATCACCATGAACAGCTCGGGCAGTTTCCAGGTGCTGCGGCCCACGGTGATCTGCTGCTCGGCCATCGCCTCGAGCAGGGCCGACTGCACCTTGGCCGGCGCGCGGTTGATCTCGTCGGCCAGGATGATGTTGTGGAACAGCGGCCCGCGCTCGAACTCGAAACTGCCCGACTGCGGCCGGAACACGTCGGTGCCGGTGAGGTCGGCCGGCAGCAGGTCGGGGGTGAATTGCACGCGGTGGAAATCCGCCTCTATCCGCGCCGCCAGCGCCTTCACCGCGGTGGTTTTGGCCAGGCCGGGCGCGCCTTCGACCAGCAGGTGGCCGTCGGCCAGCAGCGCCACCAGCAGGCAATCGATGAGTTTCGGCTGGCCGATGATGCAATCCACCAGCTCCTCGCGCAGGCGGGCGAACGATTGCTGCAGCGCGCCGAGAGGCGGGTTTTCGGGCATGTCCATGGGCAGTTCCAGTTACGGGGCAAGGCCTGCGGCATCCTTGGAGAGCGGACGCGTCGGCGTGCTTCAGACCATCATCGGCACGGGAAGTTTAATGTGACGTGCGCCGGCGGCCGGCGCGCACGAAAAAGGGGCGGCCGAAGCCGCCCCTTTTCTTCGCCGCTGCGTGGCGGCTTACTGCAAGGTGTCGCTGAGGATGCGCGGCGTCACGAAGATCAGCAGCTCCGCCTTGGTGGTGCTGCGCTTGGTGTTGCGGAACAGCGCGCCGAGACCGGGGATGTCGCCCAGCCCGGGCACCTTGGAGACGGTGTTGCTCTTGTTGACCTCGTAGATGCCGCCGAGCACCACGGTCTGGCCGTTGTCGACCAGCGCCGAGGTGTTCACCTCGCGCGTGTCGATCTGCGGCACCTGGCCGTTCGGCGTGTTGAGGAAGCCGGCCAGCGCATCCTTCTTCACGTTGATCGCCAGGTAGACGCGGTTGTCGGCGGTGATCGTCGGGGTCACCTTCAGCTCCAGCACGGCGTCCTTGAACTGCACCGAGGCGGTCGGTGCGCCACCGGTGCCGGAGCCCTGGTTCTGGTAGGTGACGTAACCGACTTCCTGGCCCTGGCGGATCACGGCCTCCTGCTGGTTGGCAGTGATCACGCGCGGGCTGGAGATCACCTCGCCACGGCCTTCGGATTGCGCTGCGGAGAGCTCCAGGTCGATCGCGTAGTTGGCGCCGAGGATGGCGAAGCCCAGCGTGCTGCCGCCGTTCACCGGCATGTTCACGTTGAAGCCGCCGGGCAAGGTCACCGCACCCGGATGCGGCGGAGCACCCTGGCTGCCGTTGGCCACCCAGTCGGTGACTGCGTTGTTGTAGTTGACGATGTTGTTGTGCACGCCGGTGCCGTACTTCAGCGCGCCATCGCCGGTCGGTGCGGTGGTGATGATGTTGTTGTTGTTGGTCTGGTTGCCCGACACGCCCCACTTCACGCCCAGCTCGCGGGTGAAGTCGTCGGTGGCCACCACGATGCGCGATTCGATCAGCACCTGCTGCACCGGCTTGTCCAGCACGGCGATCAGCTCACGCAACTGCTTGATCTTCTCCGGCGTGTCGTTGAGCAGCAGGGTGTTGGTGCGCTGGTCGAACGAGACGCTGCCGCGCGGCGAGAGGAAGCCGCGCTGGGCGTTGGCGCCGCCGCCGCCACCGCCGCCCTGCATGCTGCCGGTGGTCAGCAGCTTGGCGATGTCGGAGGCCTTGCCATAGCTGATCGGCACGTAGTCGGTGACCAGCTCGGCGGTGTCCTGCGCCTTCAGCTTGGCGTCGGCGAGGTCCTGCTCGTACTTGGCCAGCTCGGCCTGCGGCGCCACCCAGATCACGTTGCCGTTGCGGCGCTT
>Ga0157371_10005235_pt1 | contig 11016 bp, 7 predicted proteins | sample C45metaG_FD_113462 | JGI IMG/M metagenome (GOLD analysis project Ga0157371, IMG submission 113462) | Corn rhizosphere microbial communities from Kellogg Biological Station, Michigan, USA - C4-5 metaG | ecosystem: Host-associated > Plants > Roots > Rhizosphere > Soil | place: USA: Michigan... | reverse complement strand
TGGTGGGTAGCGAGGCGGCGTCGATGATCAGGCCATTGAAGGCGTCTTGGCGGTACTGCACGGGGGTTACTCCGCGGGACGTGGCTGGATGGGCGAGGACGGTACCATACCGGCTTCGCCGGGCAGCAATAGACTGGCACGCGGGTTGGCGATCTCGATGCCGCGCGCGCGGAAGCGCTCCAGGATGCGTCGGTTGAGTTCGCGCTGCACGCCCCAGCGGCCCTTGTCGAGGCACCTCATCTGGCCGGCGATGGTCACCATGGAGCCGTCGACGGCATCCACGCCCCAGATTTCCAGATCGGCGAGGATCAGCTCCTTGAAGGCCTCGTCGGTACGCATGCCGGCGCCGATGTCCTTGAGTTCGGCGATGACGCGCTCGATGTCCTCGGCGTAGCCCACGCTGATGCGCAGGGCGGCATTGCCCAGGCCGCGATTGATGTTGTTGACCGCCGACACCGAGCTGAAGGGCACGATGTGCAGGGAGCCATCGCCGGCGCGCAGGCGCACGGTGCGGATCGACAGGTATTCCACGGTGCCCGAGACGCCGGCCACGGTGACCCAGTCGCCCACCTGCATGGCGTTTTCCAGCAGCAGGAAGATGCCGGTGATGAAGTCCTGCACCAGCTTCTGCGAGCCGAAGCCCAGGGCCACGCCGATGATGCTGGCGCTGGCCAGCAGCGGGGTGGTGTTGATGCCCAGCTCGCTCAGGGCGGTCAGGCCGACGATCAGGGCGACCAGGATGAACAGCCCGGTGCGCAGCATCGGCAGCAGGGTGCGCAACCGGGCGGCGCGCACCGTATCGCCACTGGTGCTCCAGCTGTTCAGGCGGCGATTCACCGCGGCGTTGGCGCCTTCCCAGATCACCACGGCAATGATGGCGGCGACCAGGATGGTGAGGAAGGCGGACAGCAGACCCCACCCGATGCTGCCGTCGCCGAACCAGTCCAGCACGCTCCAGCCCCAGGACTGGAGCAGCGCCAGGACAGTGATCAGGGTGATGATCACCCCCACCAGCCAGCGGGCCAGCGGATAGTAGCGCTGCAGGTGCAGATCGGCGTCGCGGGTGCCTTCGCTTGGCGCCGGCTGGAACAACCGGCCGAGCAGACCGAGCAGGAACACCGCCGCCAAGCGGCCGACGATGACGATGCCGGCCGAGACCGCGACGAAATTCATCAGCCGTGGCAGACCGTTCTCGATGTCCAGCGCCCACATGGTCCAGGCGCCCATGACGAACACGGCGGCGAACACCGCCCAGACCTGCCCCAACCACGCCCGCAGCACGGCCAGGGCGCCACTGCCGTCCTGGCGCCCGGCGATGCGCGCGGCCACCGGTCGGCGCACGTGGAAGATCAGCCCCACCACCAGCAGATGCGCCAGCAGCGAGACCAGCTTGACGATGGCCTCGCGGCCTTCTTCGTTGGCGCCGAGGATGTCCGCGGCCTGGGCCAGGGCCAGGCCGAAGGTGAGCAGGGCGACGAAGGCGTGCAACCAGTGCAGCAGCGTACCGGCGAGAGCCGCCTTGACCTTGAGCAGGCGGATGCCATGGGCGGCGGGATCGATCAGCAGGCGCATGACGATCAGGGTCAGGCGGGTGGTGAGATAGGCGCCCAGGAAGCCACCGACCAGTTCGCGCTGGTTGGCGTCGGATCCCGCCAGATAATGGATCAGCAGCGCGGCGATGGCCCAGAAGGCCAGCAGCGGCAACAGTTCCAGCAGCAGCAACCCGAAGGCGAAGGGCAGGTGCCGCAGGGTCGTCCAGTGCTCCTCGGCGCTGGGGCGGGCGCGGCTGGCAGGCGCGGGGTCGGCGGGGGCGGACTCGGCCGCCGGTGCGGCTGGCGCGGCGCTGTCGGCGGGCGCGATGGGCACCTCTTCGAGCTGATCCACTCCATCGCGCTGGGTCTTGACCAGGGCCACCGCCGGTTCCGCCGGACGGGTAGCGGCTTCCTCGGCCGCGCTTGCCGAGGTGTCGGGGAGCGGCTGCTGGGCTGCCGCCTGCTGCGCCTGGCGCCGGGCGCGGCTGTCGGCGTGATCGGCATGGCGCTGCAACCGTTGCCGCGGGCTGCGCAGTGCCCGGCGTACCAGCCATTCGCCGAGCAGGCCGGTGGCGAAGAGCGTGGCCAGGGTCAGCAAGGCCTGGAGCAGGGCGCGGTGGCCCGCTTCTGAGGTAAAGCTGGCGCGCGACCAGTCCGGCAGCGTACGCACGGCCCGCTGTACTTGCTTCAGCTCATTGCCCAGGTTGTCGGCCCAGCGCCCGACGCGGCTGAGCGTCTGGGCGATCAGGCCGTTGGCTTCCAGTGGCACCAGCGCCTTTTCCTCGCTGGCGGTCGAGGGGGCGGCTGCAGCCGGCGCAGCGGCGGTCGCCGCGGTTGCCGGCGCCGCATTCGTCCCGGTCGCGCTGGCGGGCTGGCTGGCGATGGCCTGCAGCGTCAGGATCAGCTCCTGGCGGCGTTGCGGATCCTGCAGCAGGGCCGCGACCTGGCGCGCCTGCTGGGGGTCCAGTCCTACTGGTGCATTGGTGGGAGCCTCGGCCGCGCGCAGTGGCAGGGCGAGGAACAGCAGCAACAGAGAGAGCAGGAGATTTGGCATGGTAAGGATAGCGTTCATGGCCAGGATTCAGGCAGTTAGGACCTACGATCGATGTCTATGCTCCCTTCATCCGGCGATCGTCTGCCGCTGCAGGCGGCGCCAGTCGCCGGGCGTCTGCTCGGTCCAGCGCTTGAAGGCGCGTTGGAAGGCAGCAGGGGAAGCAAAGCCCAGCAGGTAGGCGATCTCGCCAAAGCTGGCCTCGGTGTCGCGGATATAGGCCAGCGCCAGGTCGCGGCGAGTCAGGTTGAGCAGGGTGCGGTACTGGGTGCCTTCGTCGGCCAGTTTGCGCCTCAGCGTCCAGGAAGGCAGGCGCAATCGGCTGGCGATCTGCTCCAGGGTCGGCTCGCCATGGCGTAGCAGCGGTCCCATGACCTCGACCACGCGTTCGGTCAGGCCGCGGGTGCGCGTCAGCCGGCCGTGCTCGGCTTCGCTCAGGGCCAGCAGTTGGCGCCAGGTGGCCGGGCAGTGCTCGGGGCCGGGCAGGCTCAAGGCCGTCGCGTCGAGCAGCAGGGCGTTCTCGCCGGCACCGAACTCCACCGGGCAACCGAAGGCGGCTTCGTAAGGCGCGAGATCCGCCGGCGCAGGATATTCGATGAGCACGCAGCGTGGTTGCAGGGGGTGCCCAGCCACCGCGCCCAGCAGGGCCAGCCAGGCGCTGAGCACCACGTCCACCACGAAACGGTTGTAGCCGTTGTAGGGGCTGATGCTATAGAAGTGCAGCCAGGCGTCGCGGCCCTGGGCCGCATAGCGCGACTGCCCACGGTAGTTGCGGCCATAGAGCGGTTCCAACTTCAGCAGGGCCTCGGCGGCATGGCGCACGTCCGGCGCCTGGGCCACGGTGACGCCGGCAAGGCCGAGAAAGGCCGGCCGCATCAACTGGCCCATGGCCAGGCCCAGTGCCGGATCGCCGGTCAGCTCCAGGGCGGCGTGGCCCAGGCGCATGTAATGAGGGATCGACAGCCGTCCGCCGGGTTCGGCCAGTCGCGCCGCGCTCAGGCCGAAGCGCGCCAGCAGGCCGGCGGCATCTGCGTCGCGCTGGGCGACGGCGGCGGCCAGCGCCAGCACGAAGCCGGTGGAAAGATCGCCCAGGCGCAGCGCCGGTGCACTCATAGCCGCAGATTGATCAGCTTGCTGCCGACCCGGGCGGGGTCGGTGGCCGCTGCCGCATCCGGGGTGAAGGCCTGGCTACCGCCACCGGCCTGCCATTCCCAGAGCCGGCCACGCAACTGCACTTCCAGCGCGGCGCGAATGCCGGCGGCGCGCAGGCGCTGGACGTCGAAGGGCGCTGGTGCGGGCGTGGCGCCCGAGGCGAGGGCGGGGATGACCAGCAGATCCACCTGGGGATCGTCCAACACCCCGGCGCGACCGGTATCGCTGCCCTGAATGACGCCCAGACGTCCCAGCGGTGTCTCCAGCCGCAACAGCGGCGGGGTAAGGTCGTCCCCTTTTTCCTTGGCCGTCAGCGGCCGTACCAGCGGTTGCCCCAGGGGCTTGCCATCGGGACCAAAGACCAGGGTGACGTTGCGCAGCGGTCCGCTGCCCACCTGCAATTCGCCATCCACCAGCGCCGGACCGGGCAGGACGATGGAGCCGGCCACCAGGGTGACACGGTACTGGCGGGCGAGTCCGGCGAAGAGTTGCTGATAGGCACTGGCCATGTCCCAGGCCTTCATGCGCAACAGGCTGTCGGCCAGGCGCCGGTCACCCTCGGCCTGGAACCAGGCACGGGCGACGCGCAGCGGATTGCCCAGCACCAGCCACTGGATGGCTTCTTCGCTACGAGCGGCAGCATAGACCTCGGGCTTCTCGCCCATCAGCGCCAGTGGGGTACCCAGGTGTTCGGGCAGCACCACGATGGTCTGGGCCCCGATCAGGCCCAGACGGCGCGCATTGGCCAGATAGGCGTCGAGCTTGAGGCGCAGCCGCTCGGGGTTGCCGTAGTCCAGGGCGATCAGCTCGGGCTCGATCCCCAACAGATTGCCGGTGGTAGCCGCAGCGGGCGTAGTGGTCAGGTCCACCGCCAGGCTGCTGCGCAGGTCCGACAGGTAATGGAAGGCTGGCCGCTGGGCCACCCAGCCCGCCAGTACGGCGAACAGGGCGATCAGCACCAGGAACACGAGCTTGCGCATCGGCACTCCAGAGCGGTCCCGGCCCCTGTGGCCGGGAGGGATAAAGGTACTCAGGGTAGGAGACCAAACCGCCACTGCCAAGAGGTGGCTGTACATTTGGGTAAAGAGGTTGTCATTTCCGGTGATTGAGGCCGAACCGCGCTGCTCCTATCGTGGCGGCAGGCTTTCCCAGAAAGGCCAACCACCGGAGACCGCCATGATCGAGCTTGCCCCCAGTAATACCACCCCTACGGATAGCTATCCTCATCTGCTCGAACCCCTGTCGGTGGGAGCGATCACGCTGCGCAATCGCGTGGTGATGGGATCCATGCACACGGGGCTGGAAGAGCGGCCCGGCGGTTTCGCGCGGATGGCGGCCTTTTTCGCCGAGCGGGCACGGGGTGGGGTGGGTCTGATCGTCACCGGCGGCATCGCGCCGAACGAAGAGGGTGCGGTGGCCAAGGGTGCGGCCAAGCTGACCACTCCCGAGGAAGCCGAGCACCACCGGCCGGTGACCGAAGCGGTGCACGCTGCCGGCGGGCGTATCTGCCTGCAGATCCTGCATGCCGGTCGTTATGCCTACAACCCTCAGTTGGTGGCGCCCTCGGCGCTGCAGGCACCGATCAATCCCTTCACTCCACGCGAACTGGACGAGGCCGAGGTAGCCGGGCAGATCGCGGCCTTCGTGCGCTGCGCCACGCTCGCGCAGCAGGCCGGTTACGACGGTGTCGAGGTGATGGGTTCCGAAGGCTACTTCATCAACCAGTTCATCGCCGCGCGGACCAACCACCGCACGGATCGCTGGGGCGGTGACTTCGTCAATCGCTGCCGGCTGCCGCTGGCCATCGTCGAGGGCATCCGCGCCGCGACCGGCCCGGACTTCCTGATCATCTTCCGCCTTTCGCTGCTGGATCTGGTGGAGCAGGGCAGCACCCCCGAGGAATGCCTGCAACTGGCGCTCTGGCTGGAAGACGCCGGGGTCAGCCTGATCAACACCGGCATCGGTTGGCACGAGGCGCGCATCCCCACCATCGCCACCCTGGTGCCGCGTGGCGCCTTCGCCGCCGTGACCGCCCAGCTCAAGGGCCGGGTGCGGGTGCCACTGATCGCCACCAACCGCATCAACACCCCCGAGGTGGCCGAGGCCATCCTCGCCGCGGGCCAGGCCGACCTGGTGTCCATGGCCCGCCCGCTGCTGGCCGACCCGGATTTCGTCGCCAAGGCCGCCGCTGGCCGCGCCGACGAGATCAACACCTGCATCGCCTGCAACCAGGCCTGCCTGGACCATACCTTCGCCGGCAAGCTGACCAGTTGCCTGGTCAATCCCCGCGCCTGCCACGAGACCGAATTGTTCATCCTGCCCACCGCCGAGCCGCGCACCTTCGCCGTGGTCGGCGCCGGGCCGGCTGGCCTCGCCGCTGCCTGCACCCTGGCCGAGCGCGGCCATCGGGTGGTGCTGTTCGAAGCCAGCGAGCGCATTGGTGGCCAGTTCAACGTCGCCAGGCGCATTCCCGGCAAGGAAGAATTCGGCGAGACCCTGAGGTATTTCCAGCGCCGTCTGCAACGCCTGGCGGTGGATGTCCGCCTCAATCGCCGGGTGAGCGCTGCCGAGTTGCAGGCCGAGGGCTTCGCTGGGGTGATCCTGGCGACCGGCGTGACGCCGCGTGTGCCGCCCATTCCTGGCGTCGACCACCCCAAGGTGCTGGGCTATCTGGACGTGCTGCTGGAGCGCAAGCCCGTGGGGCGGCGGGTAGCCCTGATCGGCGCCGGCGGCATCGGCTTCGACGTAGCGGATTTCCTCACCCATGGCCACCCGGAGGCGGAGCCCATCGCCGCCTTCTACCGTGAGTGGGGCATAGACCCCACCTTCAGCAGCCGCGGCGGCCTGGCGCCGGCCGCGCCGCCCGCGGTGGAGCGCGAGGTCTGGCTGTTGCAGCGCACGCCGGGCAAACCCGGCAAGGGCCTCGGCAAGACCACCGGCTGGATCCACCGAGCGCGGTTGCAGCAGCGCGGCGTCAAGGCGATTGGCGGGGTGGAGTACCTGGGCATCGACGACGCCGGCTTGCACCTGCGCCTGCCCGATGGCGTCGAGCAGGTACTGGACGTGGACAACGTGGTGCTCTGTGCCGGCCAGGAGTCCCTGCGTGAGCTGGAAGAGGAATTGCTGGGCGCCGGCATGGCGGTGCATCGGGTCGGCGGCGCGGATGTCGCCGCCGAACTCGATGCCAAGCGGGCCATCGACCAGGCCACCCGGCTCGCCGCCCAGCTGTAACTCTTCGTTGCAATCAGGGATGATTTCTGTGATCCACTCCGCATAACATCCGTTCCGGACCGACCCCCGTCCCAATGTCTGGCCTCTCTTCCATTCCGCCGACCAGGATTGGCTAAGCTGCCGTCCAGAGGCGTCGGGTGGGGGCCCGGCGCTTCGGCAGAGCTGGGCGGGAGCGCGGGAACAGCGCGTTGCCGTCGGGGGTTGGCGGGAGGATGCAGGTCCGGCCGCCCGATGGCGAGACGCCGGCCTCGGTATTCATGTGGGATCGACAGAGCACGCGGCGTAGAGATGGCAGAGACGTTGAACGAAGAGGCGGTACTGACCCCAGTGGTACTGGGGTTCGGCGACCAGGGTGTGAATCGCGCCTTGCTATTTCCCGATTTCCAGGCGCTCTGGCAAGGCGGACAGACGCTGCTCGACTGCGCCGGACGGCGCCATCGCTTCGTCTATCTGCTGCTGGATGACCACCGCCGGGTCAAGGCCGCGGTGTTTTTCCTGCTGGCCTTCGATGCCCAGGGCCGTCCGCTGCCGGAATGGGACCTGCCGCTGGTGGAGCTGGCCGAGCGCGGCGGGGTCGGTCCCGACCTGGGCGCCGGGCCGATCCGCCTGGCCAGTCGCAGCCTCTGTCCGATTTCCTGGCACCAGGGCGACCTCTGGGATCCGCGCAGCGAGGCCGAGCACGACGACTGGCAGGCGATCCGTGACTGCCTCGGCCTGGTCGCCCCGCGCGATGGCGAGGTGGAGCTGGCCGGGGAATACCACCCCAGCGCCGCCGACGGCATCGACGTCGAGGCGCGTCTTGAACGGGTCCGCCGCATCCTGGCCCAGGAGCACCAGGAGGCGCTGGACAAGCTCATCGCCGGCCAGCGCACCCGGCTGCTGACCCTGACCCGTCAGCACCAGGAAGACCTGGCGCGCCTGCAGCGCGACGCCGACGAATTGCGTGCCGCCAAGGCCGAGTTGGAGGTGCGCTACGCCGCCTTGGCCCAGCACCTGGAGCAGCAGCACGAGCTGGCGCGCCAGCAGCGCGAAGAACTCAACGAACAGATGCGCACCCTGGAGCGCAACGCCCTCTACAAGATCGAGGCGCTGCGCATCCAGTCCGAAGCCGAAAGCGAGGCCCGGGTGGCCGCCGCGGTGGGCGAGCTGAAGAACCAGCTGACCATCCGCGAGGTGGAGCTCAAGTACCGCGACGAACTGGATGGCCAGTTGCAGGAAGACATCCGCCAGCTGCGCGAACGCTGCGCCCAACTGATCGGGGACAGCAACGAAGGCCAGCTGGAGCGCCTGGCGCGCCAGGGCATCCTGTTCGTCACCTTCCAGCCCGGTGCCGGTCATCTGATCCTCAGTCGCCAGGATGTCCCGCGCTTCAGCGCCGACCCCCTGGGCTATGTCGCCGAGCACTGCAAGGTCAGCCGCGAGCAGTACCAGCGCTGGCTGGAGCATCACCAGCAGCCGGTGTGCCAGGCCGAGGTGGACGGCGCGCGCTGCGGTCGGCCGGTGGTGCGGGTGGAGCACCCCGCCCAGTTCGATCCGCTGCGCTCGACCCTGTGCGCCGAGCACCGCGGCGATGACAGCGATGGCGATGTCGCCAATCTCTGAGCCGCTACCGCAATGACCCTTTTCACACCCGCTGCGCTCCAGGAGGTGCACCTGGCACCCCTGGCGGCGCGCGGGCTGCGCCTGGCGGTGCTGCGTCTGGATCAGCGCCCGGCAGGACATAACGGCAACAAGGCCTACAAGCTGCGACCCTGGCGCGACCGCCTGGCCCGGGGCGAGGGCCGCGGGCTCATCAGCCTGGGCGGCGCTCATTCCAACCACCTGCATGCGCTGGCCGCGCTAGGTCGGGAAGAGGGCTTCGCCACTGTCGGCCTCTTGCGTGGCGAGCCTTGCCTGACGCCCACCGTCCAGGATCTGCTGGCCAATGGCATGAGCCTGCACTGGCTGGGCTATGGCGGCTATCGCCGCCGCCATGACCTCGACTTCTGGCAACCCTGGCAGGCCCGCTATCCCGAGCTGCTGCCGGTGCCCGAAGGCGGTTGCGACGAATCGGCCGTCGAGGCCTGCGCGGCGATCGTCGCGGAGCTGCGCCAGGGGCTCGCGGCCCTGGGCTGGGGCGATTGCCAGCAACTCTGGCTGGCCGCCGGCACCGGCACCACCCTGGCTGGGGTGATCCGCGCCGCCGATCCCGCCTGGCAGGTGGTGGGTGGCCTCGCGGTACCCCCCGGCCATGGCGTCGAAGCCAATCTCGCCAGGCTGCTCGCGCAGCGGACTACCGCCAACTGGCGCCTGCTGGACGCCAGTCGTGGCGGCTTTGGACGTCTCGATGCCGAACTGGCCCTGGCCATGGCGGCGTTCGAGGAGCAGACCGGAATCGCCCTGGATCCGCTCTATACCGGCAAGCTCTGGCTGGCTTTGCGTCAGGAGATCGAGGGCGGCGCCCTGGCGCCGGGCAGTCGGCTGGTGCTGATCCACAGCGGTGGCCTGCAGGGCCGCCGCGCATTGGACGCTCAACTGGCGGCGTTGGCCGCCGGCTGAATCGGCCAACCGGTGGGCACCAGGAACAGCCGGGCGTCCTCGTCGCCTTGAGCATCGCGACGCACCAGCAATTGCGGCCAGGTCGGCTCGCCGACCGGCAAGGGCAGACAGGGCGTGTCGGCCACCGCCGGGGCCAGCCAGTGGCCCTTGGGCAGTACCTCCCAGGGCCCATCCGGCAGTTGCCCGCGCACGCACCACAGCTGGGGTTGCCGGGGCGGCAGGGCACCGGCCGGCCAGGGCAGGGGGCGGTCGAGCGGCTGGAACAGATAGCCGCCCAGCCATAGCGCCGCCCGGGGCGGCGCTATGTCCAGCGTCGCCAGGCTATCCCGGGCCAGGGGCGTGGCCGACAGCGGTAACTGGCGCTCGCGCAGATGGGCGAGCTTGCGCGCCAACTGGTCTTCGCCTCCGGGGCCCAGCCAGCGCACCGCGTCCGGTGGGCCTTCGCCCAGGTAGAATTTCACCGCCAGTTCCAGATGATGGACACCCTCGGCGTCCTCCACCAGCAGGTCCAGTTCACCCAGGGTGCGCTCACCGTCGCGCAGGGGCAGGTTGGCCGCGCGCAGCCGTAGTCCGGGCGCGCGTTCCAGGGCGAATTGCCAGAGTCTTTCGTACTGACGCCCCAGGCGGCGGTCACTGCCCTGGGCGAGCCAGGCCGCCAGCGCCGCGGGCGCCGCGTCCTGTTGCCGCAGCCAGTCGGCCAGCCTGGCGGGCTGGTGCGCCCAGTCGCTGGCAACCAGCGGGTGCCGGGTATCGCTGGCGCTCAGTAACGGCGGGGCGACCAGGGTCCAGGCGAGTGCGCGCACCTGGGGCTGGCTCAGGCGGCGGGGCAGGGCGTGCAGCTCGGCGAAGGGCGTCATGGCGCCAGCATAGGCCAAGGATGGGGCCGTGGATCAAGCGCGGCGACCCGTGGTCGGATGGAGGCGGTTTGCCGCTGCCACGGGCTTTCGCCCATACTTTCCGCCCAATCCAGCCAACGGGGCCGCCGGCGCGTCATGGACTCCTTTCGTAACATCGGCATCATCGGTCGACTTGGCAGCACCCAGGTGCTGGACACCATCCGCCGGCTCAAGACCTTTCTGCTGCAACGCGAGCGCAACGTCATCCTGGAAAACACCATTGCCGAGGTGTTGCCCGGGCATGGCCTGCAGACGGTGTCGCGCAAGCTCATGGGTGAGATCTGCGACCTGGTGATCGTGGTCGGCGGCGACGGCAGCCTGCTCGGCGCCGCGCGCGCCCTGGTGCGGCCACGGGTGCCGGTACTGGGCATCAACCGCGGCAAGCTGGGCTTTCTCACCGACATCCGGCCCGACGAGCTCGAGACCAAGGTCGCCGAGGTGCTCGACGGTCAGTACCTGATGGAGACACGCTTCCTGCTGGACGCCTTCGTCCAGCGTGGCGGCGAGATCATCGGCCAGGGCGATGCCCTCAACGACGTGGTGCTGCACCCGGGCAAGTCCACCCGGATGATCGAATTCGAGCTGTACATCGATGGCCAGTTCGTCTGCAGCCAGC
>Ga0157371_10005233_pt1 | contig 11025 bp, 9 predicted proteins | sample C45metaG_FD_113462 | JGI IMG/M metagenome (GOLD analysis project Ga0157371, IMG submission 113462) | Corn rhizosphere microbial communities from Kellogg Biological Station, Michigan, USA - C4-5 metaG | ecosystem: Host-associated > Plants > Roots > Rhizosphere > Soil | place: USA: Michigan... | reverse complement strand
TAATCGTATTTGTTATATCCGAACTAACGCTATGAATGAGTAAAAAATAGAGAAAAGGCTGTCGTATTTGACAGCCTTTTTGTTATGCTTCTAAAAACAACAACCTATTTTAATAGAGCTTAAACAAAAAAACGGCCAGTTTTTATAATTGATCGTTTTTTTGTTTAAGTATGAGTTAATTTCATAAATAGTACTTTGTCATTAAAATACGAACATTTACTGCTGTGTTGATTGAAGCGGCAGGCGGCGACTCCAGCGGGATGAGTGAGACAGATAAGACATCACAAACGACGCGTGAGCTGTGGTGATGGCTTATCGCTCACCCCGCGGAAAGCGTCCGCCTATAGCCGAAATCAACTATACTTTATTCCGTGTAAAATATATATTCCTTTAGTATTGTTCGTGTTTTTTTATGTAAATTAGATTTATGAAATTGATTCAAGTATAATTTTTCTAATTTGTTTGGTATTTAATAGCGGCGGAACCTAATGTCTTCGCAGCAATGAGCATCGCGCGTTCATCGAAGTCGAACATTGGACTGTGATGAGGGAAAACTTCTCCTTCTGGCATTGCTCCAGTAAAGAAAAATGTTCCTGGAATGTTCTCTAAATAATATCCAAAATCTTCTCCAATCATATGGAGAATGGATTCTTGTACGTTCTCTACACCAGGAATTTCTTTAGCAACTGTCTCTAAAAATTCCGTTTCCGATTGATGGTTAAGGACAGGTGGATATCCTCTATCGTAAATAAGTGAATACGTACAGTCAGCTGTCATACAAGTTCCTTCAAGCACTCTCTTTAGTTCACGCTCCATTAAATCACGAACCTCTGCGTTAAAAGTTCGAACAGTTCCGGCAAGCTTCACCGAATCTGCAATTATATTAAAAGCATTATCTGCTACAAATGAACCTACAGATAAAACAGCAGCTTCTGTTGGATTGACTCTTCTGGAAACCAGTTGTTGTAAGTTTACAACTAATTGAGATGCGATGACGATTGCATCCTTTGCTTGATGAGGATTAGCTCCGTGGCCGCCTCTACCTTGAATGGTTATTTCAAATCGGTCGGCGGCTGCCATGATTGGACCAGATTTATATTCAATTGTTCCAAGAGGAGTTAGCGACCATAAATGAGTACCGAAAATTACGTCTACCCCTTCTAAACAGCCTGCTTCAATCATTGGCTTAGCTCCACCTGGCGCATATTCTTCGGCATGCTGATGAATAAATACATATTCACCTGACAACTGTTCTTTCATTTCATTTAATGTTCGAGCTAAAATAAGTAGTGCTGCAGTATGTCCATCATGTCCACAAGCATGCATAACACCAGCTACTGTAGACTTGTAAGAGACATCCTTTTCGTCTTGAATCGGTAGTGCATCAAAGTCTGCACGTAGAGCTACTGTTTTGCCTGGTAAATCACCTTTAACTCTTGCGACAACTCCATTTCCGCCTACATTTGCTTGAAAAGTAATTCCTAAATCTGTATAGAAGTCTTGTATATATTTTGCAGTCTTTGTTTCTTGAAAAGAAACTTCCGGATGCATATGTAAATAACGACGAATTGCTACCATGTCTTCAAAAGAACTCTCTAGTTTTTCAAATAACTCTCCGGTCATAAGTTAACCTCCATTATTTAATTTTTCACTCAATTATAACAGAAAAAAAGAAGCCAGTATCTTTAGGCTTCCTCTTCTGATTGTGCATGATAGGTAGAAACGTATGGTGCGCTTGTAAAGAGCTTTTGTTTATCTGCAACGTTGGTGAAGTCCAGAGAGACTGTTTTTGCCCAGACATCGTAGCTGCTTGGTCCAGACCATTCCGTTAAAATAATATATGTGTCTGATTTAATCTGTTTTAAGACGCGCAGTGCGATAAATCCTGGTTCGTTTTCTATTGTTGGAGATAAGTTTGTATACTTAAATTCGAAAATGGGTTTCCCTTCTTCGGAGACTGGGATATGGTGCAGGACGAAATAACCTTTTTCAGAAATTTGCCCTAGTGATTCTAGTATTTCATACTTTCGTGGTACTTGGAAAACAGTTTTGTTATCTGTTTCATGAATCAGCAAGGAGTTTCCTGTTCCATGTAAGACAAATATATGATCATGGGGATGCTTCTTTTTTATAGATTGCATAAATTCAGGTGTTCCAGATGTCATATAAAAATTCATACGATTACCTCCAATTATGTTTTATGCTTATACTTTTCCCATAAATGCAAATTAAAAAACGCATTGTCTAACCAAGATGTAGAAAACAGAACAAATTTATGACAATTACAGTATATAACTATACAATAAGAAAAAGAACGACTATAGTTGAAACGTATATTTGAAAACAGTACGGTTAAATAGAAGAAAGGCAGGAATTTTGAATGACTACTTTTAATGATACACTTCTTCGTGCAGCGCGTGGAGAACAAGTGGAGCATACTCCAGTATGGTACATGAGGCAAGCGGGAAGATCCCAACCTGAGTACAGAAAAATAAAAGAAAAATATTCTTTAGAGCAAATTACACATGAGCCAGAACTATGTGCGTATGTAACACGCTTACCTGTTGAAAATTATAATGTAGATGCGGCAATACTATACAAAGACATTGTTACTCCTTTACCTGGCATTGGGGTTGATGTAAAAATTAAATCGGGTGTTGGTCCAGTGATTGATAATCCAATCCGTACCGTACAAGATGTAGCCAACTTAGGAGACTTATCTCCAGAAGACGATGTTCCATTTGTATTAGAAACAATTAAATTACTCACAACGGAACAATTAAATGTTCCTTTAATCGGATTTGCAGGGGCTCCATTTACACTTGCAAGTTATATGATTGAAGGAGGTCCTTCAAAGAGCTATAACAAAACGAAAGCATTTATGGTTTCTGAACCACAAGCATGGTTAGCATTAATGGACAAGCTTGCCGATATGATTATTGTTTATATCAAAGCACAAGTAAAAGCAGGGGCGAAAGCAATTCAAATCTTCGACTCTTGGGTTGGTGCTTTAAACGTAGCAGATTATCGTATTTTCATTAAACCAGTAATGACACGTATTTTCACAGAGCTTCGTGAAACTGGGGTACCACTAATTACGTTTGGTGTTGGTGCTAGTCATTTAGCAATGGAATGGCATGACCTACCTGTTGATGTAGTCGGAATTGACTGGCGTTTATCCATCGAGGAAGCTCGAGCTAAAGGATTGACAAAACCACTTATGGGTAACTTAGATCCATCTTATTTAATTGGAGATTGGGCAGAAATTGAAAAACGTGCAAAACTAATTTTGGAGCAAGGGGTAGCGCAACCAGGTCATATCTTTAACCTTGGACATGGTGTATTCCCAGAAGTGAATCCAGATACATTAAAACGTTTAACAACTTTTGTACATGAATATAGTAAAGAACTTATCGCAGCAAAATCTAACTAAAATTTTTTTGAGGTGAATACGATGAAAAAAACAATGGGTTTATTAGTAATGGCATATGGAACACCTTATGAAGAAGCCGATATTGAACGCTATTACACGCATATTCGACATGGTCGTAAGCCAAGCGATGAACAGTTAGCAGATTTGACGGGTCGTTATCAAGCAATCGGAGGTATTTCTCCACTTGCTAAAATTACGAAAAACCAAGCACAAGGTCTTTGTGATCGTTTGAATGAAGTGCAAGATGAAATCGATTTTAAGCTGTACATTGGGTTAAAACATATCGAGCCTTTCTTAGAGGACGCTGTTGCTGAAATGCATAAAGATGGCATTACAGAAGCTGTTTCTATGGTATTAGCGCCACACTTCTCGACATTCTCCATTAAATCGTATAACGGACGTATTCAAGAGGAAGCCGAAAAACTAGGTAATTTGAAAATTACTTCTGTAGAAAGTTGGTACGATGAACCAAAATTCATCCAATATTGGAGCGAAAAAGTAAGCGCTGCATTTGCGGAAATGACAGAAGAACAGCGTGAAAAAGCTTGTTTAATAGTATCCGCTCACTCTCTTCCAGAAAAGATTAAAGAGTTTGGAGATCCATATCCAGATCAGTTACAAGAAACTGCTGATTTAATCGCAAAAGCGGCGGGTGTGAAAAATTATGCTGTGGGCTGGCAAAGTGCTGGACAAACTCCAGAACCTTGGATTGGACCAGATGTACAGGATTTAACACATGAATTACACAAAGAAAAAGGCTACACGACATTCGTTTATACTCCAGTTGGCTTCGTAGCAGAGCATTTAGAAGTTCTTTACGATAACGACTATGAGTGTAAAGTAGTTTGTGACGAAATTGGTGCTACATACGTACGCCCAGCAATGCCGAACGATCAACCCCAATTTATAGATGCCATGGCAGATGTAGTATTAAAACTTTTGCGTGCTTAATCGAATTCTAGCTAGAAAGTTCCAACTTGCCGGCTCTTCCTACGAGGGAACAGGCTTGTCAGATTGTATTGATTAGGGTATTGCAGCAATGCAGGCTGTATTAAAAGATTTGAAATTATGATGATAAATAGTTGCTCTAAAAGTTCATTCACTTTGGCTTTTGGAGCAACTTTTTTTATAGAAAGTATTCTTTTCTGATAACATTTTCATCATGCCAGAAGATTTCAGTTTTATTATGTCTTCAAACTTTTTTCACATTTTTCCAGTAAAATGGAGCTCTAGGAGGTGGATTGTTGGGAAAGCTAAAAGTGATGTTACTCCTATTTTTACTTGGAGGATGTGAGCAAACTTCCTTTGAATCAATTGATCCATCCATTCCTTTTGTTGCAAGTTTGAACACAGTGGACAGAACGATTGATTTTATCTCGACAGAGCAAGAAATTATACAAACTTGGGAACTGGATGCAGCTTATACAGGGTTTACTTTAGTGACAAATGATCTTTTACTTGTATACGGATATACGCTAGAGGAAGCAAATCTTATTCAGCTATCCACCGGAAAGAGTATTGCTACACTAAAGGTAGAAGAAGGAACCACGTATGCGTATGCTTATAATGAAAATATTTATATAGCAAATGGAAAAGAAAATTCGGTAACTCTTTTTAATAAAAACGGAAAAAAACTAGCAGAATCACCTGCAGGTAATTATCCAATGTCGATGATCTCTGATGGGGAAAAATTGTATGTAGTTAATTTTAAAGATGAGATTCTTTCTGTCTTTTCGCTAGATTTAACAGAGGTAGCAGAATGGGAAATTCCAAGTTCCTCCCATGGGCTTCTAATAAATGATGGTGAATTGTGGCTAGGAGGTCACGGAGCTGGAAGCAGTCCTAATCGAGTAATTAGTCGATTTAACCTTGAAACCGGAGAACAAATAGGAGAAGTGGAAGCCCCAATAATGCCCATTAATATGGTGAAAGCTTTGAATGGAAATATTTTTGCAGTCAGTCATGGGAACAGTTCGGTTTATGAAATTTCTAAAAAAGGAGAAATACTTTCTTCTATAAAAGTAGGAGCAAATCCATTTTCCATAGTAGCATTTGAAAATAGCGTTGTTTTAGCAGGTTACGATGATCAGGTAATTTACTTTATTGAATCTGGGAAAGTAACGAATAAAGTACAAGTGGGCAAAGGTCCATTTCAGTTAATTGTAAGGGAGGCAAGCAATTGAAAACAATTTTAGTAGTAGATGATGAACGAGATATGCGACAACTAGTTGAGTTACATTTGCTTAAATCTGGTTTTGAAGTCTTGCAGGCTGAAAATGGAGAGATTGCTCTTGAGATTGTCCGCACTACGAATGTGGACTTAGTAATTCTAGATGTTATGATGCCCGGGAAAAATGGATTTGAAGTCTGCGAAGAAATGAGGAAATTCTCTTCCGTTCCAATTATATTTTTAACAGCTTTAGACGCAAAAACAGATTTAGTGAAAGGTTTAATGCTTGGTGGAGATGACTATGTTAGTAAGCCTTTTACGGCAATAGAGTTAACTGCTAGGATGGATGCTATCTTTAGAAGACTAGGTGCTATGACGGAGAATGAGACTCTTACAAAAGGAATTATAGTAAATGATCCAACTGCCAGACAAATTACAGTAGGTGGAAAGAGGCTTTCCCTAACATTAAAGGAGTATGAACTTATTCATTTGTTTATGAGTTATGAAGGCAAGGTTTTTTCAAGGGAACAACTGCTTGAACGACTATGGGGGTTAGATTACGAAGGTGGAACTCGCACAGTAGATACACATATTAAGACGCTTCGATTAAAGCTTGGGCCAATAGCTGGCAAATATATTGAAACTGTTTGGGGCATTGGCTATCGTTTTGAGGCAAGGAAATGAAGAAGCTTTCCGTAAAAATTTGGACGTTGCTTCTAGTATTTATAACGACGACAATTGTTTTCATAGTGATCTTTACAGATTTTTTGTATGAAGAACTTTATGTACAAGATACGGAAGCTTCCATGATGGAAATTGCAGAAAATCTACAGCGTACATATAATGGTGGGGTTGTCACGAATGATTTTATTAAACAAACAGAGGATTATAATCGCTTTTCAGATGTGGAAGTATTTACCGTTCGAAATCCGAGAGAACTAAGTGCTTGTTTACCTTTTGATATAGACTATGAATCGTTAATTGGAGCAGAGGAACGAGCGCAATTAATTGATGGAAACGCGGTAACGAAGCGGGGATATGAAAACAGGTTTGACCGAGAAGTGGTGTCGGTTATTTATCCGCTTGTTGATGAGAATCGTTTAGAAGGAATTATTTATTTGTATGTACCCTTAACTAAAATGACGGAAATGGCTTCTCGAGATGCATTGTTTTTAATACTAATCGTGTCCTTCTTGTTGATTGTAATGGCTTTTATTAGCTTAAAAAGCTTAGAAAGAGTGTTGACTCCGTTAGCAAAATTAAAAGAAGCAGCCATCTCTATGGCTGCAGGGAAGTATGATACGCGTGTAAACGTGGAGTCTTCGGACGAAATCGGAGAGCTTGCAAAAACCTTTAACCAAATGGCAAAGTCCATTCAACAAGAGGATGAAAAAAAACGAGACTTCTTATCTATTGTTTCGCATGAGCTTCGAACACCCATCAGTTATATAAAAGGATACGGGGAGGCATTTGAGCAGCAACTTGTAACGGAAGAGAAAAAGGCCGAAATTTATTCGCTTATTGTTCGAGAAGCAAATCGAATGCAAAAACTAACGGATGACTTGCTCCAAGTTGCAAGATCAGAGAATATCGAAGACGTAGAAATTGCACCACTCGTGTTATCGGAAACTATCCGTGAAGTGCTACAGCTGGTTAAGCCAGTTGCAGATGAAAAAGGAATTGCTTTTACTGTTAAAGTAGATGAAGAAACGATTCTATCTGCTGACGAACTTAGAGTAAAGCAGATATTTATTAATATATTAGAAAATGCAATCCGGTATTCTCCAGAGGCGTCTAACATATTAATTGCAAATAAAACAACACAAACAGAAACTACCATTCATATTACGGATGAAGGATGCGGGATTGAAGAAGAATATTTGCCGCATATTACAGAACGTTTTTACCGAGTGAATAAAGCAAGGAGTCGTTCGGACGGTGGAACTGGGCTTGGTCTCTCTATTGCATCTCAGCTGATAGATGTACAGAAGGGTAGACTCGCCTTTACAAGTGAAGTGGGAAAAGGAACAACAGTCCATATTACATTACCAATTTGGGAGGATACATTAGAATGAAAAAGACAATAGTAGCACTTGCATTAGCAACAATGACACTAGTAGGATGTCAAGAGGAAGAAGCAACCCATACAAATCATAATGAAGGGACGCTTGAGGAAGTTGTTGTAGAAATTCAAACCGCAGAAGAGTTACCAGTTGGTGAGGTTACATTATCCGCAAAAGTAACACAAGGAGACCAGGCTGTCGATGATGCAGATTCAGTAGAATTCGAAGTGTGGGAATCAGGTAAGCGTGATGAAGGAACGAAGATAGATGCTAATTTAACCGAAGATGGAGTATATGAAGCAAACTATGCTTTCGATCACGATGGAGTATATTATATGTTTGCCCATACTACTGCTAGAGGACTTCATGTGATGCCAAAACAAGAGTTAAAAGTTGGAAGTCCTGATATGAGTAAGGTCATCCTAGATGAGAGTGATAATTCGATGAGTGAAGGTCATCACTAAAAACTTGCAAAATAAATAGTCTAGGTGTATTATAATGACTAGTTGACCGTATCGGTTTTCTGGTCATTTTTTTTTTTAGGAGGGAAAACAAATGGATCGTAAGCAGGAAATACTGTTAGCTGCAACAAGGTCTTTCTCGCTTTTTGGATATAAAGCTACAACGATGGAGCAAATAGCTAAAATTGCAAATGTCGGAAAAGGAACGATTTATACATTTTTTGAAAACAAGGAAGTTCTGTTTCAGGAAATCGTCCTTCGAATGATCGCAGAAATGAAACAAGAAGCAGTAAATGTTATTAAAGAGGATGTTTCATTTCAAGAAAATGCTCATGCTGCAGTGATGAAAATGTTAGAGTTCCGAGAAACACATCAGTTGTTTGCAAAAATAATTGATGAAGAACAAGAGTGGAAAACACCAACTGTCAAACAAGTGATAGGTCAAGTGGAACAAGCGATTGTCTCTTTTGTAAAAGAAAAAATAGATAAGTATATTGATAAAGGTGAAATTCGACAAGTTAATAGTGAACTTGTTGCATACTTACTGTTAAAGGCGTATATTGCCTTCGTTAATGATTGGAACTCAACACACAAGCAATCATTATCCGAAAAAGAAATAGCTAACTTTTTTCAAGATACCATTTTTCGTAGTCTCATCATCTGAGACTCCTTTTTTTGAATTTAAATGACCAGATGAATAAAGTGGTCAAATAGTACTGGAGGATATAAAATGATAAAATCAGAGTGGAAAAGTATTTTTACAAATCGAAAATTATTAATCCCCTTCATAGCTGTGTTATTTATCCCTGTTATGTATGCTGGGATGTTCTTATGGGCTTTTTGGGATCCATATGCTAATTTAAAAGATTTACCGGTAGCAGTTCTGAACTCGGATGAAGGTGTAGAGGTTAGTGGAACGGAGGTTTTAATAGGGGAAGAGTTAACAAATAACTTAATAGAAAGTGAGCAATTTAATTTTATATCGGTTACAAAGGAAGAGGCTGAAAAAGGGTTATTAGATGAAGATTATTATTTATTAATCGAGATTCCAAAGAACTTCTCTCAAAATGCAACAACCCTTTTAGATGATAATCCTCAAAAAATGGTTCTTACGTATAAGCCAAATGAAGGATACAACTTTTTGTCCTCTCAAATCGGTGAAAGTGCGATGGATCGTATTAGTGCACAAGTGAACGAACAAGTTACTTCTACTTATGCAGAGATATTATTCGAATCTATTACTAAATTAGGTGATGGTTTTGCAGAAGCAGCAGACGGTGCCGGTCAGTTAACAGATGGAGTATCTAAGGCTAATGACGGAGCAGCAGATTTAAAAGAATATTTGGAGCAATTAGCGAGTAGTACAATTGAACTTCAAGATGGAACTAAAACAGTATCTGACGGTATACAATCAGCAGCAAGTGGTTCATCGGATTTAAAGAGTGGACTATCTTCACTTTCTGATGGTTCAACGCAACTAACAGATGGGGTTAGTAAATCTGCAACAGGAGCAGAAACGTTAAATAGTGGGATTAAAGAATATACGGCTGGTGTGGCACAATTAAATGAAAGCTACCAGTTACTTGGAGAAAAAGAAAAAGCACTAGTCGACTCATTAGCTAAGCTACAAAGTAGTTCTGCTACATTAAATGACAGTGCAAATCAGTTATCGCAAGGATCTGCAGGCGTAACTGCTGGAATAACGGCACTTTCAGAACAACTAGCACAGCTAACGGCATCTTTACCTGCTGAACAAGCAGCAGCTATTAAAGAAACATTGAAACAATTAGAAACAGGGAGTTCCACTGTATCAGCTGGTTTAGAAAAGCTATCTGGTGGAACGGCAGCCCTATCTACTGGTACAACTCAAGTGAGTGATGGAGCAGCTCAACTTAACGCTAAGTATTCAGAAGCACAACAAGGCGTTGCAAAATTAAATGAATCATCCGCTAAATTAGTGGAAGGTTCTTCTAGTCTAATGGAGGGTTCAAATACATTAGCAGTAAAAATGAACGAATTTAATGCTGGAATTAAACAAGCTTATGCTGGTTCTTCTAGTTTAGTGGATGGATTGAATCAATTAGCATCTGGATCGACTCAGTTGAAAGATGGTACAAGTACACTAGCAGAAAAATCTGGAGAGTTAGCAGCAGGATCTAGCGAATTGGCTGAAGGTACAAAACAGCTAGTAGATGGATCGGGAACATTGCAATCTAGCTTGAAAGATGCAAGTGAGCAGTCTAGTGAAGTTTCTGCTACAGATGAAACTTACGATATGGTAGCTTCTCCAGTAGATGTAGAAGTGGAGCAAGTGAACAAAGTTCCGAACTATGGTACAGGATTTACTCCTTATTTCTTATCACTTGGCTTATTTGTAGGAGCTTTAATGATTTCAATTGTCTTCCCATTTGTACAACCAGTAATTAAACCAACAAGTGGAGTTTCATGGTTTACAAGTAAAGTAACTGTTCTTGCTGTAGCAGGGTCTATACAGTCAATTTTAGTTGTAATGATTGCATTGTTTGCATTGAAAGTTGAAACGCAAAGTGTAGGGTTATTTATCCTATCTACGTTTATTACAAGCTTTACATTCTTAGCATTAATACAATTTTTCGTTTCAGTCTTAGGAGATGCAGGACGATTCGTGGCAATCGTTGTACTAATTCTTCAATTAACAACAAGTGCTGGAACATTCCCGTTAGAAATGATTCCACAACCATTGCAATTCTTTAACAAAATATTGCCGATGACATACTCCGTTCAAAGCTTTAAAGCTTCTATTTCAACTGGAGATATGGGGCAATTCTTGCATAGCAATGGAATATTGATTGGCTTTATGATGACGTTCCTTTTATTAACATTAGGTTACTTCCTGTTAGTATTTAAAAAGCGTCACTC
>Ga0157371_10005230_pt1 | contig 11028 bp, 12 predicted proteins | sample C45metaG_FD_113462 | JGI IMG/M metagenome (GOLD analysis project Ga0157371, IMG submission 113462) | Corn rhizosphere microbial communities from Kellogg Biological Station, Michigan, USA - C4-5 metaG | ecosystem: Host-associated > Plants > Roots > Rhizosphere > Soil | place: USA: Michigan... | reverse complement strand
ATAATAAGCGTTTTAAAATTCTCATGGAGGGAGGGGCTTTCCCTTCTGATCAATATGCAATGGAAAGCCAGGTGAGATTCCACGGTCTCGATCCTAAGGATACAATAATTGAGATTTTCCCGCGGAACGGGGAGGTCACATTACGTACTGAAGACATCATTCAAACCATTGATCAAAACAAAAATGAACTTGCCTTAGTGCTGTTCGGCGGAATCAATTACTATACCGGACAGTTTTTTGATATGAAAGCAATTACAGATGCCGCCCACGCAGCAGGCGCTTATGCAGGCTTTGATCTGGCTCATGCTGCGGGGAACGTTCCCTTGCAGTTGCACAATTGGGGAGCCGATTTCGCTTGCTGGTGTTCGTACAAATACATGAACTCCGGACCGGGCGGCATAAGCGGCATTTTTGTACATGAAAAACATTTTACCGATAAGGAACTGAACAGGTTTGCCGGCTGGTGGGGATACCGTCGTGATAAGCAGTTTCTGATGGCTCCGGGCTTCGACCCCGAGGCTGGGGCGGCCGGCTGGCAGGTAAGCACAAGCCCAATTCCGCTTCTCGCTTTATTTAAAGCCTCTATGGCTATTTTTGACAGTGCAGGCGGGTTAGATACCCTCCGGCAAAAAAGTCTTTATTTAACGGGGTATTTGGAATTTTTGATTCAAAGCATTAATAAACAGCAGGGCGAAGAGGTTTATCGGATAATTACTCCATCTGACGCGACTGCCCGCGGCTGCCAGCTTTCAGTAGTTTGCGAACGAAAAGCCAGGGCTATTTTCAACTATCTTGCACAAAATGGTGTTATAGGCGATTGGCGCGAACCGGACGTGATCCGCCTAAGCCCTGTACCGCTTTACAATACATTTGAGGATGTTTATAAAGCAGCCGGATTGATGGCTGATGCACTAAAAGCTGTTTAAATTTTTCAGAGATATATGGTTTATTACAATCCCAAAGAGTGGTTTTCATTCATTTTTAAAATAAATAAAGCCGAAACGCTTCGCGAACTGTTTCCGCTGATGCTTGCCGTAGGTGCATATGCAGGTGTTGTTACTTATTTTCTGATTGATTTTTGGCAGCTGCCCGATACAAGCATATTGAAAAAGGTAATCTTTATTCATCAAACAATAGGTTTTGTATTCTCCTTATTGCTGGCATTCCGTATCAACTCGGCTTATGACCGCTGGTGGGAAGGCCGTAAGATCTGGGGAAGCCTGGTGAACAATAGCCGCAATCTTGCTATTAAATTAAAACATCTGATTGGCGAAGATGAACTGGCTTTTTTCAATTATGCTATTCCCCGTTATGCAAGGGCTCTGAGAGATCATTTGCGGGATGAATATGTTCCGGAGGAGCAATCGTTCATTAGTGTTGATGCACAAAAACATGTACCCAACCAGGTAGCCTCCGAGATAATTAAAAACATTTACCGGTTAAATAAAGAAGGTGTTATCAATCCGGAGCAATTGTTTAGTATGACAGCCGAAATCACTTCTTTTACAGATATTTGCGGCGCTTGTGAGCGTATTAAGAAAACACCTATTCCGTTTTCGTACAATGTATTTATTAAGAAATTTATCTTTACGTACATCATGACCCTGCCATTCACCTGGGCCTTTGACCTCAAATATTTTATTATCCCGATAATCTGCTTTGTACTTTTTGTTTTTGCGAGTATTGAGTTATTAGCCGAAGAAATTGAGGATCCGTTTGGTCGTGATGCTAATGATTTACCATTGGATAGCATTTGCGACAACATTCAAAAACATGTTGGAGAGTTGATAGGATAGAAGGTATGCTCAAAATAGCTTACGATCCGATATATGCCCATCCGCTGCCCGAAGGGCACCGCTTTCCAATGCTGAAGTATGAACTGATCCCGGGCCAGTTATTATATGAAGGCGTGATAGGCAGGAATAATCTGTTTTCGCCGGGGCTGCTGGAAGAAAATATCATTACCCGTACCCATGATGAAAATTACTGGCATCAGCTTCGAGACCTCACGCTTTCACCGAAGGAACAACGCCGCACGGGTTTTCCTTTATCGGCGCAATTGGTTGAACGGGAGATCAGGATAGCAAAAGGCACAATTGATGGCTGCCGGTACGCTTTTGACGATGGTGTCGCGTTCAATGTTGCAGGCGGTACACATCACGCAGGCAGTAACTGGGGTGAAGGTTTCTGCCTGTTAAATGACCAAGCCATTGCAGCTAATTATTTATTAGACAATAAATTATCCAAATCTATCTTAATAATTGATTTAGATGTACATCAAGGCAACGGCACAGCTGAGATCTTTGAAAATGAGTCCAGGGTATTTACTTTCTCAATGCATGGGGCTAACAATTTCCCTTACAGAAAGGAGCAATCTGATCTGGATATCCCTTTAAAAGATGGCGTAAGTGATGGCGAGTTTCTCGACATACTTAAAACAACGCTGCCGCGATTGATTGAGCAACATAAGCCCGACTTTATCTTTTACCTTTCGGGTGTTGATATTTTGGCTACTGATAAGCTGGGTAAGCTTGCACTAAGTAAAGAAGGATGTAAAGCCCGTGATCAGTTTGTTTTTGAACAATGCATCAAACAGAATGTCCCGGTGCAGGTAAGTATGGGAGGAGGCTATTCACCACAAATTAAAGATATTGTCGAGGCGCATTGTAATACCTTCAAAGCAGCTATTGACCTCTATTTTTAATCCTTTGCTATTATTGGTATTACCGGCTTTATTTTGTGGCTTTTGCTCAGCAGATTAAACCGTACAAATAAAAGTACCGATGCGGTTCCGAGGCCCAGCACAAGGCCATACCAAACCCCATAAACCCCAAGGTTTAATTTAATACCAAGCAGGTAACCAACGGGCAAACCAATTATCCAATACGCCAGAAAAGTAATAACGGTTGGGATATTTACATCGCCCATACCTCTTAGCACACCAAGCCCAACAACCTGCGCACCATCAAACAGCTGGAAAAATGCCGCAATTATAAGTAGCTGTGATGCAATGGCTATTACTTCTTTATCCGAAGTAATTATCCATGGTAAAAGATGCCTGGCTAAAGCAAATACTACTGCTGTAAATGTCATGAACAGCAATACAATGTGATAATTGGAGATAGCCGCAAGCCTCAAATTACGATGATCAGTTACACCAAAATAGTTACCCGATTTAATTGCTGCAGCCGCACCAATGCCGCTGGCCATCATATAAGTCATGGATGCCATGGTTATGGTTACCTGGTGTGCGGCCTGCGCAACTATGCCGATGGTGCCAACCAATAATGCAGCGCCGCCAAATGCGCTGATCTCGAAAGTATATTGCATAGCTACCGGTGCACCAATTTTCATGATCTGAATACCTCGAAGCCTATCAATATTCTTAATGGCAAAATCCGTTAAATAAGTTTTAAAATTTTTTGAACGGAAAACATAGATACCCATAACAGTTGCCATTAAGCAACGATCAATCAGTGTACTGTAGCCAACACCTCTGATACCCATTGGTTGGATGCCAAACAGGCCCTTAACAAAAATTATCCCGAACAAAATATTAATAAGGTTACCCCATATAGATATCATCATAGCTTGCTTGGTGAAACCCAACCCTTCTGCAAATTGCTTAAACGTATTAAAAATAAGCAGGGGTATTAGGGACAAGCTAAGCAAAAATAAATATGGCTTAGCCTCTTTTACAACCTCGGGCGACTGGTCAAGGTGGCCGATAAGCAACATGGTCCCAAAGTAGATTCCGCAAAACAAGATGATTCCGCTCAGTATATTCAGGAATAAACTATTGGATAATAACAGGCCGCATTCTTTGTGATTTTTGCGCCCATTATTTTGGGCGATAAGTGGCGTTAAACCATAAGAGATCCCCATGCCAATCACCAACGGAACCATGAACAGACTGTTTACGGTTGATACCGCAGCCAAAGAAACAGTGCCCGCAAAATGCCCCACAATGATGGTATCAGACATTTGAACGAGCGTATGTCCTACGTTTGATATAATTACCGGGATAGCCAATTTAAGGCTTTCAAGATAATAAGGTTTGTATTTTTGGTAAAGGGCTCTCATAATTACTCAGGCAACAGGAGGACAAAAGTAACCATTCGGGCACACAGAAAAGTCAGCAGGCTGTATAATATTCTTCCTTTTCGGTTGTGTTGATCTTGATCAGGCCTGATAATATCAGGTCAACAAGTACATTCTGAGCAGGACGGCGCCCAACTTTAAGCAGCTCGCTGCATTCTTTTATGGTAATGCGGCCAGCTTTTTCCAAATGGCCAAGTAAGGTACTCTCGTTTTCAGAATACTCAATTAAAACACCCTGATCATTTGACGAACGTTTTAAAACTTCCAGTACAATTTTACTGGCCAGTACACTTTTATCTTTTACGCGTACATAAGCCCACCATTTACCGTCTTCGGCCAGGGCATAATGAGGTTTTAGCTCGCTTGAAGCAATCTCTACAACGAGTACCAATTTATCATCAAAATATACCTCTTCAAAAACAGGTTCAAGCGCCGGCCTCGAAAAAAAATGAGCTGCCTTTGTTATCATGTACCTTTCTTCGTCGTCTGATTTCACACCCTTTATTGTGCCGTCATCAGTAACCCCAATAAGTAATTTACCACCTTTGTTGTTAGCAAATGATACCATTGTCCGGGCTATTTTTTCACAACTGGTTATCGTTTTTTTAAAATCGACAGTAACCCCTTCACCTTCAAAAATCAGCTTCTTAATGTTTGTTTTGTTCATAGCCTTTTGATTATTAGGGCTTAATATATGGTGTAAAAATCTCCATCCAGTTTTCCGGGCGGGAGAGTGGCGAAAAACCAAATTGATTATACAAGTTATGCGCGTCCTTTGTGGCTAAAGACCACCTTCTTAAACCTTTCAGATCGGGATGCTTAACAATGGTTTGTACCAGCCATTTGGAAAGGCCTATGCCTCGGTAACCGGGTAAAATAAATACGTCGCAGATATAGGCAAACGTAGCATTATCAGAAACAACGCGCGCAAAACCCACCTGCTCATTCTTGAGATAGATGCCAAAACACATGGAGTTTTCAATTGCCCTGGCTAATTTTTGACGCGGGATGCCTTTTGCCCAGTACGATTCATTATTCAGATAATCATAAATAACATCAACGTTAAGCAGGTTTTTATCGGTTGAGATTTTGAAGCCTTTTTTTTCAAAAGCTTCGTCATTCATAATTACAGTCATCAGTATAAGTTATATAGTAGTATCAGTAAAGTTTAAGTTTCGAACATATACCTCAATCATGAGGGATACGCATATTTCGCCATCTTTATTGTAAATGTCAATAGGGAACGAGCGAATAAATTTCCCGGCTGTATTTAAAACATGCTCTGCTTCGGCTATATCGCTGTCTGATAGCTCGATATCAAAAGATAAATTTGTTGCTGCCGGCCTTGCGTATTTTACCGTTGCCGATTTTGACCAAACCGTAAGTTTATAACCCTTATGGCTAAATATTTGATAAAACAGGATAGGGTAAAAGGGATCTGCGGCCGAGAAAAGCGTACCGCCAAAAATTGAGTTATTGTAGTTTTTATTGAGAAAACTCTTCCTGACTTTTACCTTAACACCGCGATAGTCTTTGCTGAATTTAACTACCCAGATACGCTGGAAAAGGAGAGGAGGGTAGAAGCGCATTACCCACTTTAATAATCCTTCGGATACTACCATAGCGATTAAAGATCAGAAAAAAATTAAACAATAAGTGGCAAATGTGAATCAAACAGGCATATGTTTAAAAATAAAAAGATAATAAAATCCAGAATTACCGGTAAACAATACGGTTAAAGCTTCGTTAATAGTATGGTTCATCATAAATTGATCATTTAATCAAAAGCAAATAACTATGAAAAAGCAATTTTTAAGTTTCGCACTTGTCGCGGCAATGATCGGCGCTATTGCAACCAGCTGTAGCTCGGAAAAAAAAGCAGGCGATGGTTCTGACAGTACAAAAATGGATTCAACAAGTCAAAGTGCACCTGCACCGGCGGCTACTGACACAGCTAAGACCGACACAAGCAAAAAAGACACTACAAAACATTAGAAATTTAGAACGCATAAAAAATCCCGGCCAGGTATTACGCCTGACCGGGATTTTTTATGCGTTTTCGTTTAAATTTTAGAATGCGGTTTTTATAACCCCGCCATCAGCGCGTAAAGTTGCGCCATTAGTTGCTGCCGATAGCGGACTTGCAATATAGGTAACCATGTTTGCAATTTCCTCTGTAGTAATAAAGCGTTTTATTAATGACGTGCCACGCACATTAGTGAAAAATTCTTTTTCTACCTCAGTATTACTCAAACCCTGATCTTTTGCTAAAGCCTCAATGAAATCGCCCACGCCTTCAGATAAAGTCGGCCCGGGCAAAACAGTATTTACAGTAACACCTGTGCTTTTAGTAAGTTCGGCCAAACCACGTGCAACCGCTATTTGAGCCGTTTTGGTTGTGCCATAATGGATCATTTCTTCGGGGATCTGATATGCCGATTCGCTGGAAATAAAAAAAAAACCGCCCCAATTTTTACTGATCCTTTTATCAAAATAGGCTTTCGACAACCGTACCCCGCTTAGTACATTGACCTCAAAAAACTTCAGCCAGTCGGCATCGGTAATTTCGGTAAATGGTTTAGGTTCAAAAATACCCACGTTGTTCACCAGGATATCAACTTCCGGCAATTGTGCTGTCAGTGTTTCAACTTGCGCAATATTTGAAAAATCAGCAGCAATGCCTTTAATTTTATTGTTACCGGTTTCGGCAATCAGCTTTTTTACAACTTCGTCAACCTTGGTTTGGCTTCGGCCATTTACATATACCGTGGCGCCCTCGTTGGCTAATGATTTTGCAATAGCATAGCCAATTCCGGCTGTTGATCCGGTTACCAGCGCGATTTTGTCATTAAGTTTAAGATCCATGATTTTAGTTTTTGCTTAATAACACAAGTGTAGCATTGTTGTTAGTTTAAGGCAGATTTTAAAATCAAAGATTAAACAGCATTGACAATAGATGGCAAATTTTGAATTTAACCCTGACCGGGCTGGTACATTCTTTTTTCAACAGGCTGATAATATTCGTTTAAGTTTTCCGGCACCCGGGATTTATAACCCAAAACTTGCCTCAGGTCATCACTTAATCCTTCGCCAAATTCATATCCCAAAAATCTTGGATAATCAAGCTGTTGTTTAAAAAAAGGCTTAGTAAAAGCCATGGTTAATGTCCGCCTTGTTGCATCAGTATAATTTTTACCAGCCGCATGCCACAAATTGGAGTCAAACAAGATAATGCTGCCTCTTTTTGCATTGGCACGATCTGCATTTTTGTAGAAGAAATCACTCTCCGGTTTTTCATCGCTTTTATGCGAGCCTGACAAAAAATAAGTTGACCCGTTTTCAGGAGTAAAATCATCTAATATTATCATCATTTGAATCATTACTTTAAAATCGCCGGTAAAACTTCTTATATCCCGATGGATGTTTTGAACATATGGTTTTTCATCTTTTAAATTGATGACCGCGCCCAGCGAATTTATAATGTAATTTCCTTTTAAGAAATGCATCATCTGATCTGCACAATATTTTCGTTCAAGAAACTTCAGTGAAAATCTTTCCCGTTCAACAAGGTGGTGTAACGTTCCGTTCATGTTATCACCTATACCATTTGCAATTTGAATTTTACGCCTGATATCGTATGCAGGTATCAATGAATCTGTTATTTCATCAATGAATTCTTCGTCCAGGGCATTTTCGTATATAATCCATCCATATTCATCCATTACCCGGTCGAATACGGCAAGGTCAGCATCGGAATAGTTAAACTTATTTTTCATTTCTGTATTTAATTAAGGTTTTCAATTGTGGTGGTTTCTGGTTCAGAGGTAGTTGACCGTGTTTTTCTGTTAGGATGGCGATATAATGGAAAGAATTTAATTTCAGGATTGGGATCCACACCCGATTTTAAAACAAGCTCGTTATATGCAGGCTCATCATTGATATAGCACCAGATCCGATCTTTTACCTGTAAGTTGGAGAAAAGCTTTTTGAAATTAAAAAGTGAATCTTCTTTTCCGCCTACGCCGCCTCCAAGGTGAAAGATCTTTTTTCCTAATCTTCTTCCAATCATACTTATCTCGTCTGTTAATAGTTTACTCGGAGAAATATTCAGATAATCGGGAGAAGTAGCAGAAAGGTGGTTTCTTACTATGTTATCTGATAATAAAATGAGCGCTCCGCACATTAGGTTTAGGCCATCGTAAATTAAGATCAGTTTATTTTTCATGTATTCCTCGTTAAGAAGATTGATAAAATGCTGAACATCAAAATAATAATTAGATGAGGCATGCAGCCTATCCATGTTTTTATAATACATTTCCGCAAAATGTTCAATTTCCTGAATTGTATCCGCTTCTTTAATAACAAAGCCCATTTTTCGCAGGCTTCTTATTTGGCGGCCAAGTCTTTTGTCATAGCCATTCCGTTGTTCTTCTTCAGACATGGAAAGATCAACGTACAGCGTTGTGCCGTTATCCTTAATACCGCCAATATTTTCCAAAAGATGATGCTGATTGAGGAACGGATGTAATCTTGAAAAGATACAAATGGCCGATTCTCCTTTCATAAAACCTGTAAACGCAACCTTAAATTGTGTAGTTATTGCGACCGGTAAGTTTTCAAGGGGTATGTTGGATAAAGGCCCTGAATAGCCATACACGCAAGTCATATCGAAGTATTCGGAACCTTCAATTTTCCTCTTGATCACGGGTAATGCTATAAAAACTGCATTTTCTTCATAAACAAATAAAAGCGGCTCGCCTTCATTATTTAAAGAGTGATAGTACCAGGTATGAAATCCCTCGTGCGCATATGACTGGTTTATATATTCGTCCCAATCTTTTCTATTATGTATGGTGAAACTTCGATAGCTCATAAGTGGTTTTAATTACGTTTAATTATTGATTATATGCCCGAGGGTAGGGCATGGGGTGCTTGTTAGTCAATAATACGAGGCAGTTTATGCCTCAAAAAAATGAAAATACTTATCCTTGTACCCGTTGGGTACAGGTTGATCATAATACAGCAGGAAGGAAAAACTGGGATAAAGTTTAAAGCAGATATTTTACAGTATCAAAAGCTTTACGTAACCGAAACCGGCCTAATTCAAATAGTATGTATCTCTTAAGATACAGCAGCAGCAGCATTTTCTTTTGCATTCCACGATAGCGAAAGCGCCGGATAATGAGATTAAAATCACTGATAACCATCTCCATCCGGGCGTCATCTCTTATCATGCTCCAAATGCCGCCAACATGATTGCGATAGCAGCTCATAACCTCAGGCATTACATATATTTTGCGCCCGGTGTTGAATGTGGCAAAGATTTTAAAGAATTTATCTGCTGCATAGCAACTCGTATACCATGACTCCTGAAACAATTCATGTACTTCTGGGATGTTATGATAAACAACAGTTGCTGTTTTAGTCTCTACCTGCCGGCCAACTAATAAATCTTGATAAGTATACTCAAGCGGTACAGGATTTGGCTCGATATTCAGGGTGTTATTGTTGATATCAATCACTCTTGTGTGGTGACAACAAATAATATATTCCGGGTTATTTTCCAGGAAATTGACTTGCTTTTGCAACTTTTGAGGACTTGTCCAAAAGTCATCGCCATCACAAAGAGCAATGTATTTTCCTTCACATGCTTTGATGGTATTAATAGTATTTAAATGAGCTCCACGGTTTTTTTCCGGGTAGATGATTTTGATTTTATCAGGATATTTTTCCTTGTATGATCTCACTATTTCAGTTGTGCCATCGGTTGAGCAATCGTCGCCAATAACAATTTCGTACCTAAAATTAGTTTCCTGCATCAGGAAACTTTCGATAGCCTGGCCGATAAAATCTTTGTGATTGTAAGTTGTACAGCAAACGCTAACCATCAAGTTCTGACCTGTTACCATATAAAAGAAAAAATTTATTTTAGAAGTATTAAATAGAATTTGAGCTTCACATGCCTGGTACTTTACCGAGATACCGAACCTGGTATACGTTTGAACCATCGCACAATGCTTCGCCATATGACTCACATTTTTTATTTATTTGATCGAAAGGTTTATTGCTTAAATAAACTTTTAATTCGTCTTTGGTTCGATCAAAAATCAATAATTACGAGTCGGCTTATAACAGCAATTTGCTATGTCAAATATATTTAATTCATGCTTATCAGCAGTCCGCGCTACTTTATTGACTCTTAAATTGTAAACTACTTTTCAATTACTTTACATACCTGTGAACGCCTGTAAATATTATCTGTATACCCGTGTGGATTGTTCCAAACAAATTGTTCCTTTTTGAAAATACGAAACGAAAGGAGCCTATGCGCAGGACTTGGCTTATTACTTGGCTAAACATCCTGACATCGAACTTACGGTACCAGCCTACATTGAAAAAGCTATTTTATGGGCGACCCGTATTCTACCGTTGAAAACTGTCGCCAAATGACACGCGCTGAAAAGGTTGGATTGCTGGAGTCAAGGATCGGGACACTTCCTATCCAGTTGACGGATGAGCAGCTGGATTTTGTCCTTCATCCCGTAAGCACCGCGGTATTCCTGAAAGCCTGTCCTGGAAGCGGCAAGACCGAAGTTGTCGGTATCAAATCAGCCTTTGAGATAGCAGCCTGGAAAAGTGCGTTCTCCGGCATGGCCATACTAAGTTTTACCAAAAATGCTGCCAGCGAGATCGGCAAGCGTATCCAAACCTATAGGGGAACAAGCGCCGCCCTGCATCCCCATTTTGTCGGAACCATCGATTCATGGATCCATGGTTACCTGCTGCAGCCTTTTGCACATCATATCGTAAAATACCAGGGAAACAACGGAGATAAGAGCATCCGCCTTGTAGATAACGAATCCCGATATGATTTTCTGACGCCTTTTACTACCGTGCTCAGCACCTCGCCCAAATATAAGGACGTCT
>Ga0157371_10005229_pt1 | contig 11028 bp, 7 predicted proteins | sample C45metaG_FD_113462 | JGI IMG/M metagenome (GOLD analysis project Ga0157371, IMG submission 113462) | Corn rhizosphere microbial communities from Kellogg Biological Station, Michigan, USA - C4-5 metaG | ecosystem: Host-associated > Plants > Roots > Rhizosphere > Soil | place: USA: Michigan... | reverse complement strand
GAAAGCGTCAAGCTGGTTAAATATGGATTCCGGTGGATGTTGTTCAGGCATTAGTACTATAAGTAAATGTCTTTAAGCGCACAAAAGTAGAGGTTTTTTTTAATACTGGCAAAGATATTAAGTGGGGAGCAGGTATGAAATGATTATTAAATAAGTATGAACGGCTGTTAGCAGGGTATTTAAGTTTTATGATTACAGTAAGATTATAAAAACAAATTTTGAATTTGAGACATTTGTCTGTATATTGGTAGACATCATGGCAGAGGTAGCTAATCACCCAAAGAAAATAAATATAGCCGATCTGGAGATTGGATCGCCGGACGCATGGTATGTTTTTTCTTTTCTTTTCCCGCATGAGTATCTTAAAGTCCACCTGAAGTGTGATATGGATAGTAATATAATTGATTGTATCAGGGGTGGGATACCGAGATTGGCTATTGATAGCATTTTAGAAAAAACAAATGTCTCCAGGGCACAGCTTTCTAATATACTTCATATCAGTACCAGGCAGCTTAACCGCTATGGGCAGGATGATCGCTTATCGGCCGAACAGTCAAATTTTCTTTATGAGTTTACACGTATCTATACCCGCGGGATAGACATTTTAGGGGATGCGGCAACAGTAGATAAATGGTTGATGCGGCCCAATATGGCCCTCGGAGATAAACAACCGTTGGAACTGCTTGATACCAGTGAAGGTTTAAGGATGGTAAACGATCTGCTTTCGCAAATTGAATACGGGTTTTACTCATGATCCTTTATCGTATTACGAGGGAAAAATATGCACACGATCTGTCGGGCAGGGGAGGATTGTTGTCATCAGCCCGATGGCATGATCATATCCCGGTTATATACGCCTCTGTTAATTCATCAACAGCTATCCTGGAAGTATTGGTGCACCTGCAACCCGAAGAAATTCATAATGACCTTGTGATTATGAGTATTATTGTGCCGGATACAGCTGTAAGCGAAGAATTAGATATAGATCAATTACCTGCCGGCTGGAATAATTATCCGGCACCGATAATATTAAAAAGGATTGGTAATGCCTGGCTTACATCAAAAAGCGCGCTGCTGCTTTACATTCCAAGTGTGATAGATCCCCTTGCAAAAAATGTGCTGATAAACCCCATGCACACTGATGCCTCACGGCTGAAAATTGGTGATGTACAACCTTTTACTTTTGATAAACGATTGATTAAAAAGGATTGATAATTCCTTTGCCTGGCTTTGACATGAAGTTGGAGGCGACTACATGTGTTCCCTGCTTTTACTTGGAATTACATTTTGTTTCCCTAAGGGCAAGTAGCTTTTTTCCACTTGCTCGCCTCGTATGCATGTGCTATTAGGGAGAAAAAATAACTTCCATGCTCAAAAGCCTCCTACACAAGACTGTATTTTAATTTATTTCAACTAAGTAAGCTGTGAGATTTTATTTATAAACTCAGCTAAATGAACAGTATGATCAGGAGTGACCGGTTGGATTGTGCGTATAACTATGGCTGTGTTGATGATCTCTGCTGCAAAATCGTTGTACATCATTTCAACAAGAATATTCCTGAAAGCTGAAGTCATGGCCGCTTTCGCTTTTTCATTATCGTTAGCAACAACATAAAAATGATCGTTGAAGATTCTGTCATCATTAAATTTAAGCTCAATAGGGTGAAATATTTCTAATACCCTATCTGTAAATGTTTCTCTTCTGATTAATACCCTTCCAAAATCTGATTTTAAATCTGCAAATGCCCATACCTGGTATTTATCATACCGGGTAACCTGCCCCCCTTTACCACCACGACCGCCCATGCTATTTTGATAGCTAAATTTAACAAAGTTCAGATAACAATTTGCCGAAGGGTGGTTGATGAGTAAAGTACCTCCTAATTTTGCGCCTGTAATGTTATTAAATATTTCAAACTTGTTGATGTGCTGTTCAGATTCATTCGGTAAGCCGATGCTAAATTTTCTTTTAAGCTCTTCGTAAGTATCTTCAAGTGATTGTACCTCGTCGGCATCAAGTGCGGTAGTATCAAATGGGAAATTTTTCAATTTTATAATTATTATTTGTGGACTTAAATTAAAAATAACTTATGGAAATAATTTCCCCGCTTGTTTCAACGTCATATACTTAATCTTAGTGTCGAAGACATTAAGTTATGTGTAAGTTGCATTGGCTGCATTGGCTGCATTGTCCAGCCAGTCAATTAGCCTCAGCTAATAAAACAAAAAGCCGCCCCGGTAAAAACCGGAAGCGGCACCTGCTATCCAACCTATGCTATTATTTATCCCACCAAACGCGGGCTTTAGCATTAAAATTATTAGTGCCGCCGTAATTGGCTAAAGCCGCGGTTACATTGGCATTGTTTAAATTAAACTCCGACTGAGGATAAGGTATTTTACGCGGGATAACACCGCTTGTACCTGGGGTTGGGGTTAACACAGGGTATCCGGTGCGCCTCCAGTTGGCCCACACCTCATCGGCATCAAAAACAAAACCAGCCACCCAAAATTCGGTGTTTATTTTAGCTATTTGTGCTTCTGAAGTTGCCGGTAACGGGTTTTTTGCCAGGTATGCGCTTATCTGGGCATCGGTAATAACCGGATTGCCCGATAATTTTGATAACGACTGCATGTGCGCCCTGATACCTGCCTGGTAATGATCATTGGCGCTGCCGGTAATATAGCCGCGTACAATAGCTTCTGCTGTTAAAAACTCAACCTCCGCATAGGCAAAATCAAAAAATGGGGTATCTTTTTGGCCAAATGCATCGTAATTAACCCGAGTGTTTGGTGCCGGGTCGCTGGCTTTAACGCTGTAGCCATTAAATTGAGTAGTATCAACCGGGGTGGCTTTTGTGCCGCCATTAGCAATAAATGTGTTGTAAACACCGCCATATACAAATAAACGCGGATCACCTGCAACCTTCATTTCGGTTACGAGGGTTTTATGCAGGAAGAAATCATTCTGACCGTCGTTAAGGGTAAAGTTAAACCCATTGGGGGCGGCGGCATTGTGTAATAAAACGGGCATATCAGCATTACTGCTCATTACACCATCGGCAATAGCTTCTTTGGCTAAAGTTGATGCCTGGGTTGGATCAACCTTAATTAAACGCATGCCTATCCTTAGCAGCATGGATGAAGCCAGCTTTTTCCACTGCGCTGCATTACCGCCATAAAACTGGTCGCCGCTTACTTTCTGATTTGCGTTATTTGACAAAATTGAAATAGACTCCCTAAGCTCCTTCACAAAATCGGTATAGATCTGTTGCTGAGGATCATACGCAGGGGTGAATACTTTATCGCTTAAAGCTTTACCAGCCTGGCTGTAAGGGATGTCGCCATAATAATCAGTTAATTTTTGATAAACAAATACTCTCCATATCCTGGCGGCAGCATAAGTTGACTGCAAATCGGTACGGGCTTTTAATACTGGTACTACGTACTCAAGATCATTTAGCGCCGGCCGGTAAAAGTTGTTCCAGTAACGTTGCGATACATCATCAGTTGCAACATACGCGTTGCCTGGCCAGTCATTAGCATAACCGTACTGCATAAAAGCGTGGCAATAAGCCGTACGCGGAAACATATCTACGATTGATGTATTAACCATCGCGTCAGAAAGCAAGGCTCCCGGATCAATAGTAGTTATGGCATCGGGGTTTAAGTTGTATTTCGGAAAGTTTTTTGTACAACCTGAAAGCGCAGCTGTTACAACAAAGAATAATATGCTTTTTAATGAGTTTTTCATGATTTTCTCCTTTCTGTATAATTAAAAGGTAACATTTAAATTAAAGCCAAAAGTGCGGCTGGTTGGCAGCGCGCCACTGTCATAACCATATCCCTGGGCAATACTGTCTGATGCTTCAGGATCAAAAGTTGGCAGGTTTTTCTTAATATAGAAAAGGTTACGGGCAATAAGTGAAAGGGTAACTGAGCGGATATGGCTGCCGTTCAACAGGCTTTGGGGCAGCGAATAGCCCAGGGAGATTTGCCTGAATTTGACAAAAGTGCGGCTAAACACATGTGCCTCATCAGCGCTTTTATCAGCATTTCCACCATCATTATATTGGATATAAGGACTAAACGGCAGGGTGTTTTTTACGTAAACAGGTGCCGATGCCGTACCTGTGTTGATAACGCCGTTTGGTATATAGTTACCGTCGCGGCCAACAAGTGAGGCTTGTGAATTACCAAAATAGTTGGTCCACCGGGCACCTGCTTCATAAATTTGACCGCCAAACTGGCCGTCGATAAGGAAGCTGAACGAAAAGTTTTTATAGTTGAAGGTGTTAGTGATACCGCCAGCCCAATTTGGGTTTGGTGAGCCAAGATAACTTTCATTATTGTTAACATCTTTGATAACGGCGTCATTTGGCTGTGAGGCATCAGATGTGCCATATCTCGAATTTACGGGTATATATACATCCTGGCCCTGGGCATTCTTTAAAAATGTAGTGCCGAAAATAGAACCCAGCGGGTAGCCTACTTTTGATTTAATGTTGTAATAATGCGAGATACCATTAGCCCCGATGGCAGGGTCGAGCGCGGTTACCATGTTTTTGTTTCTGGCAGCATTAAAGCCAACGTTCCAGGTAAAGTTTTGAGATTTAACAGGGCTGCCGCTAATAGCTAATTCTACACCGCGGTTATACATGGAACCAGCGTTAAAGTACAATGAATTATAAGTAGTTGCATTACTGATTGTTGATTGCAGTAAAAAATTATCAGACTTTTTGTAGTAGTAAGCAAAATCAACCGATATCCTGTTTTGGAAAAATTTAAGTTCGGTACCGAGTTCTGTTTCTGTTGTAGTTTCAGGTTTTAAACTTGGCGGCGGTACGGTTGCACCGGTAATTTCAGCATTGGTAATGCCATTTACAGGCGGTTTAAGCGTAAAGGTGAGGTCGGTAAGCTGCGGGGTGGGATTACTGCCCGTTTGCCCTATAGATGCCCTTATTTTACCAAATGATAACACTGACTGATCTAATTTCAACGCATCGGTAAATACAAAGCTTAAGTTAGCCGATGGGTAAAATAAGTTTGGTTTAAAATTAGGGCGGGTAGATGCAAGCGCCGAATACCAGTCATTACGGCCGGTTAGTTCCAGAAACAGGTATTCTTTATAGCCAAATTGCACATCAGCAAAAACCGAATTGGTTTTATACCTCGGCGTATGCGATTCTGTAGGTGGGTGTACATTGCTTGCATTGCTAAAGTTTAACAGGTTAGGGTCGGCCAGTCCTTCAGCATACAGGTCTAATGAATATTGTTGTGAATTTTGTAATTCGGCACCGGCAAAGGCATTCACCGTTAGATCTGAAAATTTATGATCGTATGATAACATCGCCCTAACATCAGATTTTTGCTGCTCAATGGTAGTAGTACGGTAAACGCCGTTGGTATTAATTACGTTATTTGGGCGTACCACAAATAAGGCGGGTGTGTTTATATAATCGTAACCGGCAACTAAATTGGCATGCAGGTGGCTTGTAATATCATAGGTGATATTGCCCGATGACAGGATGCGGTTTTGCGTTTGGTTGTTAGTTACCTGTTCTATCTGCACATAAGGGTTGGCGTTATAAGTTGACAGGTATTTGCCGTCAGGGGTTTTATCATCCAGCAAAGTGATATCTGTCGAGCTTGCAATACGCGGATAGGCAAGGCCAAATGAACCGCGGCCATCCCCGCGTAAAAGCGGCGCGTTCTTGCGTAGGGTTCTTGAAAGGTCTATCTTAAAATCGGTATGTAACCTGCTGCCATAATCCTGGGTGGCACGTATTACGGCGTTATAGCGCTCGTATTTTTCGCCGGGGGTAGGCAGGTTATCTTGCGTTTGCGATAGCGAAACCCTGTATGAGCCGTTTTCGGTACCCTTGGTAAAGGCCAGGCTATTGGTGGTGGTTACGCCGGTTTTAAAGAAGCGGGAAAAGTTTTTAGCTGCCGATTGGGATACATAGGGTTTTGTTTTTCCGTCGATATCTATAAATGGCCTGCCATCCAGCTTACCACCCCATGACCATCCCGGCGCATCGCCGGAGTTATCCGCAAGCTGCCCGTAAAATATCGGATCGCTATAATCGGCGGCGGTGTATGGGCGGCCAAGGTAACCACGGCCATACTCGGTTTGCAAATCGTCATAAGGCACCATTTTTTCCAGCACCGTGTTGCTGTTAAAGCTGATACCGAGGCCCTGGCCTTTTTTGCCTTTTTTGGTGGTGATTAAAATAACGCCGGCTTGCGCGCCACCTCCATAAAGAGCTGCAGCCGACGCTCCTTTTAAAACGCTGATACTTTCAATATCATCGGGGTTGATAGATGATAAACCATCACCGGGGTCAGATCCGCCGTAAACCTTGCCGCCATCGTCGCTGTTTTCGCGGGTGCTGCTGTTGATAGGTACGCCGTCAACAACGTACAACGGTTGGTTTGATCCCGAAAATGATGAGTTGCCACGTAATATAACCCTTGATGAGCCGCCCGGGCCGTTTGGCGGGCTTTGTACTACTAACCCCGCCACTTTACCTTCCAGCGCGTTTATAAAAGTTGGCTCGCGGGTTAACGATACCTCTTCGCCGCCAACCTGGCTTATGGAGTAACCTAATTGTTTTTCGGCTTTTTTGATGCCCAGAGCTGTTACTACAACTTCGCTTAATTTGCCTGATTCACTAAGGCTAACTGTTAAAAACGTATTGTTGGCAACCGCGACTTCTTTTGGTGTGAAGCCAACAAAGCTTACAATTAAAATGCTTTTATCATCAGGTACGTTAATGCTAAAGGCGCCATTTGCATCTGCAGTTACGCCCAGCGTAGTGCCCTTAAGCTTTATGCTTGCGCCGGGTAAAGGTGCTCCTTTTTCATCAACTACCTTGCCTTTAATATTAAGTGGCACAACGCTGGTTACGGCATTGTCCTTTTCCTGCAAAAAAACGGTGTTGTTTACAATTTTGTAAGTTAAGGGCAGGTTTTTTAAGCAAGCGTTTAAAGCTTCGTCAACCGAAGCATCTTTTACTTTTATGGTAATGTTTTTATTACGCACATCTTTGGTATCGTAAAAAAACAGGTACCCATTTTGCTTATTGATTTCCTTTAGCACCTGTTTTAAAGGTACGTTTGTAACGTCGAGGTTAATCTTTTGACTAAACGCGCTCGCGCTGCATTGCATAAAGGCTATGACCATAAATAGGGTAGTCAATTTCATAACCAATAGAATTTTTTTGGGCAGCCACGGCTTATAAATGGCTGTTGAAAAAGCATTTAATTTCATACTTTTGGAAAGTTTGGGTTAATACATGGTTAGGGACACTAAGCTTGTTTTTCCGGTTTACCGGAAGGGTTAACTCAAATATTTACCGTACCCTGATGCCAGTCGGGGTGCGGTTATTTAAAATAACCTTGGTTTTGGGGGAGTACCGCCTAAGGGGTTTTTTGTATGTTTTTTTTCATCCGGTTGGGTTTAGTTAGTAGTTTAATATTTGTTTAAGGCCTTACGGTAATTGTTTTTCCTTCAATTGTGTAATGGATCTTTTTGAAACGCATAGCATCCAATATTTGTGAAGCATTAACGTTCATCGATATTTCGCCGGAGAACGTGCGTTCTTTTATTTTTCCTTCATATTTTACGTCCACATCATACCAGCGGCTAATTTGTTTCATAACTGATTCAATGCCGGCATCATTAAAATGGAAAACGCCATTTTTCCAGGCTAACGCCTCGTCCATATCTGCCTGGGTAATATTTACCTCCCCATTTTTCAGATGCGATTGTTCGCCGGGTTTAAGCAGGTAGTTTTTATTGCCCGTTTTTATCCTTACGCTGCCTTGAAGCAGGGTTGTTTTAATTTCATTTTCGTCGGCATAGGCATTAATGTTAAAATGCGTACCTAATACCTCAACAGTTTGCCCATCGCTCTCAACCCGGAACGGTTTGGTTTTATCATGTGCTACCTCAAAATATGCCTCGCCGGTAATTTGTACTTTGCGCTCATTTCCGTTAAATACAACAGGAAATTTGATGGATGATGCGGCGTTAAGCCACACATTGGTGCCATCGGCCAGTATCAGGTGGTATTGCCCGCCGCGCGGGGTGCTCATCGTATTATAAGCAACAGCGGCAGGCTGTGCAGCTATCGAATTATTTTTATTGTAGGCAACCACTCCGTTGCTTAGTTTTTTTATGGTTGTGTTGCCCTGGCTGGCTATATTGCCATTGCCGGCACTGTTTAAAACAACCTTGCTGCCATTGGCTAATGTGAGGATGGCTTTGTTGCCGCCCGGAGCAATTTCATGGTTCTTTTTTATAATTGCCACAGTTTGTTGCGGCAAACGGTTTAAATAAACAGGTATACCGATGGCCATGCATAAAATAATGGCGGCCGCTGCTGCCAGTAACCAGTTAGGGAGTCTAAAGTGTTTAACAACAGTTGGCTGCAGCCTGGCTTTAACGTGGGCCAAAGCATGTTCGGTATTAAATGAGCGGTATTCGGCATAGCGGCTTTCGAGCTCGTTTTCGTTAAGGATGGTATCAAATAAAGCGCTGTTTTCTTCGCTGGCCTCAACCCATGAAAATAACTCGGCATGTTCTGTCCCGCTTAAATTGCCATTTAAATACTTACTGATAAGATCAGAAATCCTTAATCGGCTGTCTGTTTTTGAATTATCCATGCGTCTATAACCGGTATTTGATGATAGAACAGGGAAGGGTGGGGTTTTATCTAAAGAAAATTGAATAAATTTTATGTTTTATTAACGCCTACTTTACATGGCCCATAATACCGGGTAATATCAGGAGCATTCCGAGTGCAAGTCCTTCGTCAGACAGGCGGTTTTTTAACAAACTGAGGCCACGCATTTTTTGGTTGTTTACCGTACTTATGGTAATGCCGAGTTCGCAGGCAATTTCTTTGGCTTTTTTACCATCTTCAAAAGTCATCCGGATAATTTTGCGGCACTGTTCGGGCAAAGTATCCACTGCTGCAAAAACCTGCCTTAATACCTCGGCGTGTATAATGTTATTTAAAATGGTAGCCTCCTCTATATCGGTATTTACAAGGGTTTGCCGGTGGGCTATCTTAACGCTGTTTTTTTCAAGATAATTGAAACAGGTGTTCTTTACGCTCACATATAAGTAAGATCTGACAGCATCCGCAGTGCAGGGCATGTTCTCTTTTTGCCAAAATTTAACAAAAACATCCTGTACCAGGTCTTGCGCGTCAACGGTGTCATGAATAATGCGAGAGGCGAAAAAGCACAATGGCCGGTAAAATTTTTCAAAAATCTGATCGAACGCGGCTATATCTTTGCCCTTAAGTAAGGTAAGTAGCTCATGTTCTGTCAAATCGACCCGGTTGTTCATATAAATAACGAATATAAGTATTATTTAACAGTAACATCATCATGATACCCATAGTTACAGGAAAATCACTGTAAAAATGATGAGACCTGTTTTACTAAATCTCATCTGAAAAATTTCTACACGAATGCTTTTCAAACGATCCACAATTAATCGAATTACACGAATCTTAAATCAATTGGAAATTCGTTAAATTCGATTAATACGTGAAAATTAGTGTGAAAATTTTTCATTTATGATTTCTCTATGTGCATGTGGTTAAAAGCGATTTCCCTGCTGATAGTTGCAGGAAAATTGCCTTTTGTATATGGATACATAATATTGATAATACTGACAGGATCCTGTCAGTGTTCAATTTTTAAAAAACAGGTGTTCAACGTTTTATTTTGTAATTTCATAACTATCTGATTATTAGTGCATGTGTGTTCATTTTAAGTTTTAAGGCACTTTGGCTTATTTGTAATGTATTGATTATCAATGGTGTTTATTTTAGAAAAATATGCAAGTGTTCACACTTTTAAAAATTGAACACTACCGGGATTGTTACGAGTGTATCAATGTAACATTCTTACATCCTCCCGACTTTTCCATCCAATCACTCTCCTCAAATTTTAATACTTTTGATTATTATGTCAGGGCTTTCCGACTTTCGGACATTCCCGACTTCCGGACTATAATAATAAATGAAAGACCTCGCATACCTTAATAAGTTTTTTTACAAATACCGCTGGCGGCTTATCCCGGGCGTGTTGTTTGTAATCATATCCAACGTTTTTGGTGTGCTGCCGGCACAGGTTATCCGCGTAGCTTTTGACCTGGTTACCGAAAACATAGGGGCCTACCAGCTTTTTTCGGGTTTCGACAGGCAGAGTTTTATTTATGATATTTTCGGTACCAGCTTATTCCTGTTTGGTACACTGGTATTAGTGCTAGCCTTGCTGCGGGGCCTGTTCCTGTTTTTTATGAGGCAAACCATCATCCTCATGTCGCGCCATATCGAGTACGATTTAAAAAACGAGATCTACAACCACTACCAGGAACTTTCACTGGCCTTTTATCGCCGCCACAACACCGGAGATTTAATGAACCGGGTAACCGAGGATGTTAGCCGTGTGCGCATGTACCTTGGGCCGGGTATTATGTACTCCATCAATACCGTAGTATTGTTTGTTATGGTGATATATGCCATGCTCACAGTAAACGTACAACTGGCCATTTTTTCGGTATTGCCATTGCCTATTTTGGCCGGTGTTATTTACTATGTAAACAATATTATCAATCACCGCAGCGAGATGATCCAGGAGCGCCTGTCTGGTTTATCCAGCTTTGTGCAGGAAAACTTTTCTGGTATCAGGGTGATCAAATCGTACGTGCGCGAAGGCTTTGTGCGCGAAAACTTTGCCAAGGAGAGCGAGGACTATAAAGTGCACTCCATGGAACTGGCTAAAGTACAGGCCCTATTTTTCCCGATCATGTTATTGCTGGTAGGGCTGAGTAACGTGATAACCATGTACGTTGGTGGTGTGGAAGTAATAAAAGGTAACATTACCCCGGGCAATATTGCCGAGTTTATTGTTTACCTCAATATGCTGTCGTTCCCGGTTATTTCGCTGGGTTGGGTAACCTCACTGGTGCAGCGGGCTGCGGCCTCGCAAAAACGCATTAACGAATTT
>Ga0157371_10005228_pt1 | contig 11028 bp, 10 predicted proteins | sample C45metaG_FD_113462 | JGI IMG/M metagenome (GOLD analysis project Ga0157371, IMG submission 113462) | Corn rhizosphere microbial communities from Kellogg Biological Station, Michigan, USA - C4-5 metaG | ecosystem: Host-associated > Plants > Roots > Rhizosphere > Soil | place: USA: Michigan... | reverse complement strand
GCCGGCCTGCTGCTGGGCGGTTTCGTGATCATCGCCGTGATCGTCCGCCGTCGTCGCGTGCAACGCGCTGACACCAAGGATGAGCTCTCTGCCGAGGAGCGTGAGCGCCTCGACCACCTGTTGGATAAAAACCAAGAATGATTGATTTCTGGCTCGCTGCAGGTCTGCTACTTCTGGTTGCCCTGAGTTTTCTGTTGATCCCCGTTCTGCGTGGCCGTCGCGCGCAGCTTGAAGAGGATCGTACTGCCCTGAACGTCGCGCTGTATCAAGAGCGTGTGGCTGAGTTGCAGACTCAGCAGGAAGAGGGCGTTCTGGACGCCGGGCAGATGGACTCCGGGCGTGCTGAAGCCGCCCGTGAGTTGCTCGCCGACACTGAGGGCGTCGAGGCTCCGCGGGTGTCGCGTCTGGGCAAGCCATTGCCTTTGCTGGCGGCGATTCTGGTGCCGGTCCTGGGCCTTGGCCTGTACCTGCATTTCGGTGCCAGCGACAAAGTCGAACTGACCCGCGAATTCGCCCAGGCGCCGCAGTCGATGGAAGAGATGACGCGGCGGCTGGAGCGCGCGGTCGCGGCTCAACCGGAGTCGGCCGAAGGCCTGTACTTCCTCGGCCGTACCTACATGGCTCAGGACCGTCCGGGCGATGCCGCCAAGATTTTCGAACGCACGGTGAACCTGGCCGGTCGCCAGCCGGAACTGCTCGGCCAATGGGCGCAAGCCCAGTACTTCGCCGATGGCAAAAAATGGTCGGACAAGATTCAGGCATTGACCGACGAAGCGCTCAAGGCCGATCCGAAAGAAGTCACCAGCCTTGGCCTGCTCGGCATCGCTGCGTTTGAAAGCCAGCGTTATCAGGACGCCATCGACTATTGGAATCGTCTGTTGGCGCAACTGCCACCGGAGGACAATTCCCGCGCCGCGCTGCAAGGCGGCATCGCCCGGGCCACCGAGAAGCTCGAAGCTGGCGGCGGCAAAGTCGCCCAGGCGCCAGCGGCCAAGGCAGCTGCGCTGCTGAAAGTCACCGTCGATCTGGCGCCAGAACTGAAGGCCAAGGTCCAGCCCGGCGACAGCGTGTTCATTTTCGCCCGTGCCACTTCAGGCCCACCGGCACCACTGGCCGCCAAACGCCTGACCGTGGCCGACTTGCCGGCAACCGTCGAACTGGGCGATGCCGACGCAATGATGCCGCAGTTGAAACTGTCGAACTTCCCTGAAGTCCAACTGGTTGCGCGCATTTCCCGCGCCGGCCAACCGACTGCCGGCGAATGGATCGGTCGTAGCCAGCCCCTGGCCAGTAGCACCAACGCGCCGCAAAAACTGACCATCGACAGCCCGGACAAATAACCGTCCGGGACAATTAACAGGAAGCACCGCCATGACCGCCATCGCTCGTATCACCCTGCTCAGTCTGGTCCTGGGGCTGAGCGCCTGTGCGGTCCAACGGCCCGAGCCGACGCGGTTGCCGCCGATCCCGCCCTCGCAGCCCGGCACCAAACCGGCGCCATCAACAGCGCCAGGCAAATCGACCACCCCGAGCAAACCGGCCAAACCGCTGCCACGCACCTCCGCCAGCTTCGCGCCGCCTCCGGGCGGCAACAGCCACTGGGATCCCAAGATGGGTGTGTACGTGCTCGACGATCAACCCAACACCTTCTACCGCCAGCGCACCTACTACCGCTGGAACAACGGCTGGAGCCGCTCGGTCAGCCCGGACGGGCCATGGGAAGAAACAGACATCCATGGCGTACCGGGTGGATTGGGCAGGCAATTCGGGCAATAAATGAAAAAACGGCGATCTCAGGATCGCCGTTTTGCTGTTTGGAGTCTGTAGACCAAGGTTTCCATCGCGGCCAAACGGTCCATCTAACATCCTTGTGGAGATCAACATGTGGGTGCAGTCAGTCAGAACGCGGCTTTACCTATCGAAGATCCGCCGTCGACAAACAACGTTTGTCCGGTGATAAACCCGCTCTGCTCCGACAACAAGAACGCAATCGCCGCGGCGATCTCCTGTGGTTGCCCCAAACGCCCCATCGGCACACCCGCCAGATACCGCGCTTCACCTTCGCTGCCCGGTGGATTGTTCGCCCGAAACAGTTCCGTTTCCGTTGGCCCCGGCGCTACCGCGTTTACCGTCACACCGGTTTGTGCCAGTTCCAGCGCCCACGACCGGGTGAAGCTGATCAGCGCCGCTTTGGCCGCTGCATACGCGGTGCGCTGGGTGATGCCAAGCACCGTCAAACTGGAGATGTTGACCACCCGACCCCAACCCTTGGCGCGCATGTTCGGCAGCAGCGCCTGAGTGGCCTGCAACGCCGAATGCAGGTTGACCCGCATCACGTCATCGAAGGTATCGAGATCGATTTCACCCAGCACTTGCGGGCGGACCAGCCCGACGTTATTCACCAGTCCGTCGAACTCGTAAGTCCTGGCCAGGTCCGCCAATACTTCCTGGGTCAGCGTTCTGTCGCCCAGGTCCAGCGGAAACAAAATGCCGGGAAAGCTCAGGTCAGGTGTTCGGGCAATGCCGACCACCCGATGCCCGGCGCGGTCCAGATGCTCGGCCACTGCCCGACCAATGCCTTTGCTGGCGCCGGTAATGAGAAAGGTACGTCGAGTCATTTCACGCTCCTTGAAAGAACATGCCGCCGGATCAGGCCGCGTTTAAAGGGTCAGCCGCGAGTCGCATCCAGCATCGCTTCAGGCTTTGGGCGTTGAGTGTAATCCGGGTTGACCTCGGCGTAATGAATCACACCGCGCAAAAGGATTCATTTCCGGATGCGTTGCAATCGCGGGCAGGTTGGATCGCCCGCGAAGCTTTGTCACCTTACGCCGTCACCAGCGATGCTTTGTGCGAAACACTCAAGAACCGCAACAACGCCAGCAACGGGAACGCGCTGCCCACGATCACAATCCATAACCAGCCGCCTTGCTCATATACCGCGCTGGCCACCGAGGAGCCAAACGCGCCGCCGATGAAGATGCTGGTCATGTACAGCGCATTCAAACGACTGCGGCTTTTGGCGTCGAGGGCGTAGACCGCGCGTTGGCCGAGGACCATGTTCATTTGCACGCAGAAGTCGAGCACCACACCGGTCACGGCGAGGCCGATGACGCTGTAGACCGGATGGATGAAGGCCGGAAGAAAACTCAGGCTGGCGAACAGCAGGGCCAGTAATGACGCGATGCGCGTGTGTCCAGCGTCGGCCAGTCGACCGGCAATGGGCGCGGCGATGGCGCCAATGGCACCGACCAAGGCGAAGATCGCGATCTGGGTTTGCGACAGGCCATGGTTGCGCGCCAGCTCCAGTGGCACGGCGGTCCAGAACAGGCTGAACGTGGCGAACATGCAGCCCTGGTAGAACGCGCGTTGACGCAACACCGGCTGTTGGCGCAACAACGTCCACAACGAGCCGAGCAACTGACCATAGGACGCGCTGTGGTCAGGTTGGCGCTTGGGAATGGTCAGCGCCAGCACGATGCTGATCGCTGCCATCAACACCGCCGCAATCACGAACATCGCACGCCAGCCAAAGTGGTCAGCCACGACGCTGGACACCGGCCGCGCCAACAAAATGCCCAGCAGCAAACCGCCCATGATCCCGCCGACCACACGGCCGCGCGACTCTTCGGGCGCCAGGTGCGCAGCCAGCGGAATCAGGATCTGCACCGACACCGAACTGAAACCCACCAACAGCGAGATCAGCAAAAACACGTTCGGCTGATCGGTGAACGCAGCACCCAATAGGCTGGCAATCGCCACCACGGTGGTGATGATCATCAGGCGGCGGTTTTCCAGCAGATCGCCCAGCGGCACGAGGAAGAACAGACCCAGCGCGTAGCCGATCTGGGTCAACGAAACAATCAGGCTGGCCATCGTGCTGGTCAGGCCGATGTCCGGCGCGATCAGGCCGATGATCGGCTGGGCGTAGTAGATGTTGGCCACAATGGCGCCGCAGCAAAAGGCGAACAGCATCACCATGCCTTTGGTCATTGTCGCCGTGCCGTGGGGCACCTGGGTCGCTGGGTTCATAACGGGTCTCGCTGAACAAAAGGGGGATGCGCGCAGGCTAAAGAGGTATCGAATTGGGCAGAAGAGGGTTTGAAGTGATAGCAATCATTCCTTTGCGGAATGAGTGACGGACGTCTGCAGTGTCCGTCGATGAGCCTTGCGTCAAAACATTGAGGTCTGATGATACATTCACTTACATCCTGTTCGATAGCGTGCTTATGTTCTCTCTCACGTTTCATAACCGGAAGGCACTTCCATGAATGCGATGTTTCGTCACCTTTTTCGCGGCGTTTCAGCACTTACCTTGATCGGCTTGTTCACGGCGGGCGTGGCCCAGGCCGCAGACGCACCCGGTATGCGCATCGGCGTGCGGGGCGAGATCACCGGCGTGAGCCCGGATGCCTTGAAAGTCCACGTCAACAGTGGTGAAAACGTGGTCATCAACCTGACCCCGGACACCAAGGTCCGCGCCGTCACCCTGGCCAATATCGAAGACATCAAGCCCGGCAGCTACATTGGTACGGCGGCGATACCCCAGGACGATGGCACGCTCAAGGCGCTGGAAGTCCACGTCTTCCCACCGGAGCTGGCCGGCAGTGGCGATGGTCATCGGCCGTTTGATCTGGTCAAGGGCAGCAGCATGACCAATGGCAGCGTGGGGGATCTGGTGGTCAGCAACGGTCGGATTCTGACCGTCAACTACAAGGGCGGGCAGCAGAAAATTCTGGTGCCGGAGGATGTGCCGATCGTGAACCTGGTGCCAGGCGATCGCAGCTTGTTGAAGGTTGGGGTGAAGATCGTCACGTTCGTTATCCAAAGTGCGGACGGAACGCTGACGGCGCAATCGATCTCGGCGGGTAAAGATGGTGTTACGCCACCGATGTAACTGCGTGCACCGGGGGAATGAACTCACCGCTGATCGTTCCCATGCTCTGCGTGGGAATGCCTCATTGGACGCTCTGCGTCCGCTGTTGGGACGCGGAGCGTCCCGGGCTGCATTCCCACGCAGAGCGTGGGAACGATCAGTCAGCGGCGGGCTCAGGAATTACTGGCCGTTGTAGATCTGATCAAAGATCCCGCCATCATTGAAGTGGGTTTTCTGCACGGTGCGCCAGTCGCCGAAGGTCTTTTCAACCGAGAGGAAATCCACTTTCGGGAAGCGGTCGGTGTACTTGGCCAGCACGGCCGGATCACGCGGACGCAGGTAGTTCGCCGCTGCAATCTCCTGGCCTTCCGGGGACCACAGGTACTTCAGGTATTCCTCGGCAGCCGCGCGGGTGCCTTTTTTGTCGACGGTTTTGTCGACCACGGACACCGGCGGCTCGGCTTCGGCGGAGACGCTTGGGTAGATCACTTCAAACTGGTCACGGCCAAACTCACGGGCAATCATTTCCGCTTCGTTTTCGAAGGTCACCAGCACATCGCCGATCTGGTTGGTCATGAAGGTTGTGGTCGCTGCGCGGCCGCCGGTATCGAGCACCGGTGCTTGCTTGAACAGTTTGCCGACGAAGTCTTTGGCCTTGTTTTCGTCACCGCCATTCTTCAGCACGTAACCCCAGGCCGAGAGATAGGTGTAGCGGCCGTTACCCGAAGTCTTCGGGTTCGGCACGATTACTTGCACGCCGTCCTTGAGCAGGTCGGGCCAGTCTTTCAGGGCTTTCGGGTTGCCTTTGCGGACGATGAACACGGTGGCCGAGGTAAACGGTGCGCTGTTGTTCGGCAGGCGGGTGACCCAGTTGTCCGGAACCAGTTTGCCGTTGTCCGCCAAAGCATTGATGTCAGTGGCCATGTTCATGGTGATGACGTCAGCCGGCAGGCCGTCGATCACCGAGCGCGCCTGTTTGCTGGAACCGCCGAAAGACATTTGCAGGGTGATGTTTTCGTTGTGCTCGGCTTGCCAGTGTTTCTGGAACGCAGTGTTGTAGTCCTTGTAGAAATCGCGCATCACGTCGTAGGAAACGTTGAGCAGGGTCGGTGCGGCCTGAGCCACGCTGGTCAGTGCCAGGCCAGCGGCCAGAAGTGAGGCGCCAAAGAGTTTTTTCACTGCGCATTCCTTGTTCTAATTTAAATTTGAGGCAATTTGCCAGCGACTATAACTGGGCTCGCATAGTCCTTTAAAGATTAAAAAGCACTTTACTTATTCCAGTTTTTTGAACAGCGCATTGCCACAGCGGGAACAGAATGCGGCGCCATGTTCATGGCTGTTTTTCTTGCACACCGGGCAGTCGTGTTGCAGCTGTTCGCCGCGCATGGCGTTGGCCAGTTCAGCAGTGAAAATCCCGGTCGGCACCGCGATGATCGAGTAACCCGTGATCATCACCAGCGATGAAATCACCTGGCCCAACGGTGTCTTGGGCACGATGTCGCCGAAGCCCACGGTGGTCAGCGTGACGATCGCCCAATAGATGCCTTTGGGAATGCTGGTGAAGCCGTGCTCCGGGCCTTCGATCACGTACATCAACGTGCCGAACACTGTCACCAGGGTGCAGACGCTGACGAGGAACACCACAATCTTCTGCTTGCTGCCGCGCAGCGCCGACATCAGGTAGTTGGCTTGCTTGAGGTACGGGCTGAGCTTGAGCACGCGGAAGATCCGCAGCATCCGGATGATCCGGATGATCAGCAGGTACTGCGCATCGGCGTAATACAGCGCAAGGATGCCGGGCACGATCGCCAGCAAATCCACCAGCCCGTAAAAGCTGAACGCATAGCGCAACGGCTTGGGTGAGCAATAAAGCCGCAGACCGTATTCGATGGCGAAGATGATCGTGAAGCCCCACTCGATGTACGCCAGCACATTGGCGTAGTTCTGGTGGATCGCGTCGATGCTGTCGAGCATCACGATGATGATGCTGGCGAGGATGATCAACAGCAGGATGCCGTCGAAGCGCCGTCCTGCCGTGGTGTCGCTTTGGAAAACCATGACGTAAAGGTCTTTACGCCAGTCTTTGCTGCTGTCCATGGATACCGCCTGAACCAATGATCAGCGAAGCCTAGGTTGATTCTCCCCAGTAGCGCAAGGCTCATGGGCGACCGAGGCTTTGCCGAGCTTTTGAGTGGCGCTACGCAGCAGCCAGCAGGCGAGGATGAAGGGCGCGGTCAGCGTAGGCATACCGACAGCCGCAAACATCGGCGTCAGTAGCAGCGCCAAGGCTATGCCGGCCACCGGCAGCCACGACGGCTGGCGCTGCGAGCTGAAGGCGAGGGCGGCGAGAACGGCGTTATAGCTGCCGAGGCCCAGCAGAGCGGTGTAGAAGTCGTGGTTCAACAGACTCCAGCCCATGCCCGCGACAGATGCCAACAACGCCCAGCAGAATGCGCGGCGATCAGCGATCAGCAAACCGGCAGCAATCAACGCACCGGCCAGCGGATGCCCCAGGAACATCACCTGGCCCAGGCCTTTAAACGGGGCGGCAAGCATGTTTAGCGTGTTGATTTCGATCAAATGCGCCGTTGTCGAAGGGGTGGCGAAACACAACAGCAACCAGCTGATCCCCACGAAAGGTGCAGTGTAGGCAGGCAGGTATTGGCTGAGCCGCACGCGTTTGAGCCATTGTTGAGTAATCATCGCGCTCAGACCGCCGCAGGCAATGATCACTAAAGGCAACATCGCGGACCAGGGGAAATACAGACTCAACAGCAGGCCGAGCAAAACGCCGTTATAGCTGAAGAGTCCGGCCTGACGGTCGGCCTTGGCGTAGCCACGACGCTGCGCGGTGAGCAGCCCGGCGACGCCGCCGAGCAGCGCACCGCCGAGCAAGGCCGGCGCGGTAAAAAGAATCGCCAACAGGCACAGCAGACCGCACAGCGGATGGCGCTGGAGGAAGATCTGGCTGAAACCGTTGAGCAGGGCAGTCGCCCAATCGGGGCAGTGGGTGTTGAAGTGGTTGGCAGGCATGGCAGTTCTGAAAGTCAGTGAAACCGAGACGGCTGCATCGCCAGCAGGCTGGCTCCCACAGTGAATCTCCGTTCAGTCTTGATTCCGTGATCGACACAAAACCAATGTGGGAGCCAGCCTGCTGGCGATGAGGCCGGTATAGGCGCTCTAGATCAATGTCTCGATACGCAGTGAGTTAGTCGACCCCGGCTGCCCAAACGGCACACCCGCGGTGATCAATAAAGTGTCCCCGCGCTGCGCCATGCCTTGGGCTTGCGCAATCTCCAGCGCCGTCGAGCACACTTCGTCCACCTGCCGCAGCCGATCATTGACCACAGAGTGCACGCCCCAGGCCACCGTCAAACGGCGCGCCGTCTGCAGATTCGGTGTCAGGTTGAGGATCGGCACTGTCGGCCGTTCCCGCGCCGCACGCAGGCTAGAAGTACCCGACTCGCTGTAATTGACCAGGACCGCCACCGGCAGCACGTTGCTGATGCGCCGAATCGCGCAGCTGATCGCATCGGAAACCGTCGCCTCAGCCTTAGGCCGGCTGACATCCAGTTGCGCCTGGTAATCCGGGCCGTTTTCCACCTGACGGATGATCTTGCTCATCATCTGCACGGCTTCCAGCGGGTATTCGCCGGACGCGGTTTCCGCCGAGAGCATTACCGCGTCGGCGCCTTCGGCCACGGCGTTGGCCACGTCAGTGACCTCGGCGCGGGTCGGGGCGGGGGAGAAGCGCATCGACTCCAGCATTTGCGTCGCCACCACCACCGGTTTACCGAGCTGACGGCACAGGGCGATGATATTTTTCTGAATCTGCGGCACGCTTTCGGCCGGCACTTCCACGCCAAGGTCACCGCGAGCGACCATGATCGCGTCGCTCAATTCGGCGATCTCGCGCAGCTGTGTCACGGCCGATGGCTTCTCGATCTTGGCCATCAAGAACGCCTTGTCGCCGATCAGCTCGCGGGCTTCGCGGATGTCTTCCGGGCGTTGCACGAACGACAGCGCAACCCAGTCCACGCCCAGCTCCAGGCCGAAGCTCAAGTCGCGACGGTCCTTGGCGGTCAGCGGGCTCAGGTCCAGCACCGCTTGCGGCACGTTCACCCCTTTGCGGTCGGACAATTCGCCGCCGTTGAGCACGGTGGTGTCGATGGCGTCGGCGTACTTGGTGACGACGCGAAGGCGCAATTTGCCGTCGTCGAGCAGCAGGTCCATGCCCGGTTCCAGCGCGGCGATGATCTCGGGGTGAGGCAAGTTAACGCGGCGCTGATCGCCCGGTGTCGGGTCGAGGTCCAGACGCAGGGCCTGGCCTCGGTGCAACTGCACTTTGCCTTCGGCAAATTTGCCGACCCGCAGTTTCGGGCCTTGCAGGTCCATCAGAATGCCCAGCGGGTAATTCAACTGGCGCTCGACTTCACGAATCCATTGATAGCGCTGGGCGTGGTCGGCGTGATCGCCGTGGCTGAAGTTCAGGCGAAAAATGTTGACCCCGGCCTGCACCAATTCACGGATGTCGTCGATCCCGTCGGTGGCCGGGCCGAGGGTGGCGAGGATTTTGACCTTTTTATCAGGCGTCATGTTTAGGGCTCTCGAGGATCAGGATGGCGCGGAAGTCATTGACGTTGGTGCGGGTCGGCTCGGTGACGATCAGTGCGTCCAGTGCCTCGAAATAGCCGTAGCCATTGTTGTTGTCCAACTCGTCGCTGGCGCTCAAACCGAGGGCGGCGGCGCGGGCGTAGCTGTCCGGGGTCATGATTGCACCGGCGTTGTCTTCGGAGCCGTCGATGCCATCGGTGTCGCCGGCCAACGCGTAGACGCCAGGCAGGCCTTTGAGGCTGTCGGTCAGGCTCAGGAGAAATTCGGCGTTGCGTCCGCCACGGCCATTGCCACGCACGGTGACGGTGGTTTCGCCACCGGACAGAATCACGCAAGGCGCCGCCAGCGGCTGGCCATGCAGGACGATTTGCCGGGCGATGCCGGCGTGAACCTTCGCCACTTCCCGGGATTCGCCTTCCAGGTCACCGAGGATCAGCGGGCTGAAACCGGCCTGACGGCACTTCACCGCTGCTGCTTCCAGGGATTGCTGCGGACGGGCGATCAATTGGAAATGACTGCGCGCCAGACTCGGATCGCCAGGTTTGACGGTTTCCGATTCCGGGCTTTGCAGCCAGGTGCGCACCGAGACCGGGACATCGATGCCGTAGCGTTTGAGGATCGCCAGGGCTTCGGCCGACGTGCTTGGGTCGGCCACGGTGGGGCCGGAGGCGATGACGGCAGCGAGGTCGCCTGGCACATCGGAAATCGCGTAGGTATAAACAGTGGCGGGCCAGCAGGCTTTGCCGAGGCGGCCGCCCTTGATCGCCGAGAGGTGCTTGCGCACGCAATTCATCTCGCCGATGGTGGCGCCGGATTTGAGCAGGGCTTTGTTGATCGACTGCTTGTCGGCCAGGGTGATGCCTTTGGCCGGAAGGGCGAGCAACGCCGATCCGCCGCCCGAGAGCAGGAAGATCACACGGTCTTGTTCGGTCAGGTTGCTGACCAGTTCCAACACGCGCGTGGCGACGGCTTGGCCGGCAGCATCCGGCACCGGGTGAGCGGCTTCGACGACTTCGATTTTTTCGCACGGAGCGCCGTGACCGTAACGCGTCACCACCAGACCTGAGACTTCACCCTGCCAGCAGCGCTCGACCACCTGGGCCATCGCCGCGGCGGCTTTGCCGGCACCGATGACGATCACCCGACCGCTGCGATCCTTGGGTAAATGGGCTTCGAGGACGTGTTGCGGATGGGCCGCGTCGATGGCTGTGGCAAACAGCTCGCGCAGCAATTGTTGCGGATCGACCGACATGGCGGGCTCCCGGAATTCTTGTTATTGGAGGGTGGAGCACCCCGGATCCTTGTGGGAGCCAGCGTGCTGGCGATTCTGGCGCCGAGGTCTATCAGACACATCGCGTCGATTTCATCGCCAGCAGGCTGGCTCCCACAGGTCAGGCAGGGCTTACTTCTTATCGCGAATCGAGAAATTCGCCATGTGTTCCAGGCCCTTGATCAGTGCCGAGTGGTCCCAGTTGCTGCCACCGATGGCCGCGCAGGTGCTGAACACTTGCTGGGTGTTGGCGGTGTTCGGCAGGTTGATG
>Ga0157371_10005227_pt1 | contig 11028 bp, 8 predicted proteins | sample C45metaG_FD_113462 | JGI IMG/M metagenome (GOLD analysis project Ga0157371, IMG submission 113462) | Corn rhizosphere microbial communities from Kellogg Biological Station, Michigan, USA - C4-5 metaG | ecosystem: Host-associated > Plants > Roots > Rhizosphere > Soil | place: USA: Michigan... | reverse complement strand
CTATTTTCCAGACTAAGCATTGAAACCAAATGTGGAACGGTAACAAAATCGGCATTCAACGTGCTTCCTACTCTTTGTGTTGGCGAATCGGGAGTAATGATAGATGGATCTTCTTTTTCAATCTTCTCCAGTTTTTTATACAGGTTATCGTATTCAGAATCGGAAATTAAAGGATCGTTTAAGACATAATAGCGATACTCTTGAAAACGCAAAACGTCTCTCAATTCCTCAACCGTTCCGCTGTTTTTAAGAAGGTGTTCGGTCTTCTTCTGTAATTTTTTTACCTCTTCCGTCGTGTACATAATTGAATTTGAAAAAGTGATCTTGAGGCACGAATTTCAACATTTTCTACGAAAAAATAATTGCGTTTTTAGGTTGGCTGATTTTTACAAATGGTTGCCAGTAAACGAACAAATAAGGGGCATTTCTATTTTATTCCTGTTAAAGCTGAGCGCACAGAAAGATTTTTTTAAAAAAAATCTTGTTTTCAAAGGAATGTGTTTATTTTACACAATGATTTATTGCCCGGGATATGAAGAACTTCTGTGTTTTCACTTATCGTTTCGTTTTCCTTTAGCGGTTTTGCTCAGGCGTTTTCATTTGCGTAATTTGGAACCCGAAAAAAGCAAAACTGTTGAAACGTTACAGAATAAGTAGCAGGAATTCCATTTAATTTTTTAATAAAAAGACCAACGTATTGTATGGGAGAAGCAAAAACAAAAATTACTGCGGTACAATTGCATCCAAAAACCTTAAAGGGGCTGCAGTCGGAGGTTCAAAGTATTAACCGAGTCGCCCTATCGGTGGATTGTGTGATTTTTGGCTTCGACGAAAATAAACTGAAGGTTTTGTTGATTCGTTCTGATCTTAAAAAGTATCAGAATAAATTTTCACTTCTTGGCGACTTGGTAAAACCTCACGAAGATTTGGATGAGAGTGCTAACCGGATTTTAAAACAGCGCACAGGTATGAATGATTTGTACCTGGAGCAGGTGCGCACTTTTGGTGAAGTAGGTCGCCACCCGGCAGGCAGGGTCGTTTCAGTGGCGTATTGTTCGTTGATAAATGTTCAGCATCACCGCTTGCAAATATTGGATAACGATCTTCACTGGCATGATGTTGATAGTGTAAAAGAACTTTTGTTTGACCATAAAAAGATTTTTGATACTTGTTACAAATGGCTACAGAAAAGGGTGCAGGAGCATCCTTTGGGATTTAGTTTGTTGCCCAACAAATTTTCACTTCGTGAGTTACAGAATTTGTATGAAGCGATTTTAAACAAGAAACTTGACAGAAGAAACTTCAGGAAAAAGTTTTTTTCAATGGATCTTTTGGTGGATATGCGAGAAGATGAAAAGAACGTTCCCCACCGCCCGGGAAGGCTATATAAATTTGATTACGAAAAATACGAGAAAAAGAAAAAAACCTGGACGGGAATTGATTTTTGATTTGTTGCCCGGTCGTATGGGTCATAAAGGCCGCCACTCACACGCTACCGCTATAACTAAATTGCAGAACAATTCTAATTAGCTTTTTTATCGGTCGCTCAAAAGTGGGCAGCTTTTTGACCAGAAATGCAGATTTAAAATGTCCGTTATTTGCTTGTTTACTGTTGTTTGATTATCCCTTCCTTCCCGGCGATATTTTTGTCGTTATATTTATAAACTGTTTTACTTTTACGACTCTTCTTCTTTGATATGATTATTTTTAAAAGATTTGTATTGCTAGTCTTCTGATTTAAAAACCAAGCTTGATAATGTTTAAAAAACCGGTTCTTTTTTTCTTGCTGTTTCTCTTTTTTTCTGCCGTTAAATCTCAAACAAGAATCCATCAAAATATTGATGAAAACTGGAAATTTCATTTGGGAAACGCTTCGGATCCTGCCAAAGATTTTGATTATGCAATCGCTAATATTTACAAAAAAAGTGGAGAAGCAGGAAACACGCCCATCAATCCAAAATTCAATGACAGCGCGTGGCGAACATTGGATCTTCCTCATGATTGGGTCGTCGAACTTCCTTTTGTTTATTCGCCCAATTATGATGTAATGGCGCATGGTTATAAGCCCGTTGGTGGTTTGTTTCCGGAGACAAGTATTGGTTGGTACAGGAAAAAAGTTTTTGTTGACAAAAGTGATACATCTAAGAAATTATTTATTCAGTTTGATGGTATTTACAGAAGCGCCAACGTTTGGTTAAATGGTTTTTTTATCGGCCATAACAAAAGCGGATACATTGGAGTAGAATATGATGTTTCTGATTTTGTAAAATATGGTGAAGAAAATACTTTGGTAGTCAGGGTTGATGCAACTCAAGATGAAGGCTGGTTTTATGAAGGAGCAGGAATTTACCGTCACGTTTGGCTTAATAAAACAAATGATCTTCATATTAATTCCAATGAACTTTTTATTCATTCAAAACAATCTGATAAAAACGCCACAATAACTTCAGAAATTCCTGTAGTAAATGATAAAAGTACCTCTGCTAACGGTTATGCTTACACGTATATTACTTCAAGGGATGGAAAGAAAGTTGCTGACAGTAAACCAACAAATTTTACGATTTCTTCTTTTGGAAAAACGGTAGTGAAACAAAATATAGAATTTTCAAATCCACACTTATGGTCGATAGAAGATCCGTATCTCTATCGTGTAATTACAATTTTAAAATCAGGAAACAAAACTGTTGACAGCCTAAATACGCGCTTCGGAATCAGAAGTGTTTCTGTAACAACAAGAGGTCTTTTTATCAATGGAAAATATGTAAAAATAAAAGGTTTTTGCAATCACCAGGATCATGCAGGAGTGGGAATTGCATTGCCGGATTATTTACAATATTATAGAATTGGATTGCTAAAACAAATGGGGACAAATGCTTACAGAACAAGCCACAATCCGCCAACTCCGGAATTGTTAGACGCCTGCGACAGTTTGGGAATGATCGTTTTAGATGAAAACCGTTTGCTCAACAGCAGCGACGAATACACCAACCAGTTTGAAAGATTGATTCTTCGTGACCGCAATCATCCGTCTGTATTTATGTGGTGCATCGGAAATGAAGAAGGAATTCAAACTTCTGAAACAGGGAAAAGGATTGCAAGTTCGTTATTGGAAAAACAAAAGGAATTAGATCCGTATCGGACTGCTACCTATGCTTCTGATTTAGGAAACGTTTATAAAGGCGTCAATGAGGTAATTCCCGTTCGGGGATTTAATTACAGGATAAAAGGAATCGTTCCTTATCATAAAGATCATCCGAATCAACCGGTGATGGGAACTGAGATGGCGAGCACTTTAACGACGAGAGGAATTTATAAAGTCGATACGGTTCATGATTATTTGCCGGATCATGATATTACCGCGCCGCCTTGGGGAAATCTCGCGGAAGAATGGTGGAAACCTGCTGCTGATGAAACCTGGTTTATGGGAGGATTTGTTTGGACAGGATTTGATTACAGAGGCGAACCAACTCCTTATAAATGGCCAAATATCAGTTCCCATTTTGGTGTAATGGATGTTTGTGGTTTTCCTAAAAACGTTTACTACTATTACCAGGCATGGTGGTCTGATAAAGATGTTTTACAAATTTCTCCCCATTGGAACTGGAATGGACAAGAAGGAAAACCAATAGATGTTTGGGTAAATTCAAATGCAGATAATGTAGAATTGTTTTTAAATGGAAAAAGTTTAGGCAAAAAAGATATGCCACGAAACAGTCATTTGCAATGGAGTGTTCCTTATGAGCCAGGAAAGCTGGACGCAATTGCGTATAAGCATGGCCGTAAGTTGGTTACTTCTGTTGAAACTACCGGCGAACCTGCTGAAGTGGTAATTACTCCTTATAAAACTACAATGCTTGCCGATGGAAAAGAAGCAACCGTAATTAATGTAAGCGTAGTTGACAAACAAGGCCGCGAAGTGCCAACGGCAGATAATTTGATTCAGTTTTCAATAACAGGCGACGCAAAAATAATTGGCGTAGGCAACGGCGATCCAAGTAGTCACGAACCGGATAAAATTTTGGAAGGGCAGTGGCAAAGAAGTTTGTTTAATGGAAAATGCCAGGTGATTTTGCGGGCAGGTAAAACGGCCGGGTATATTAAATTTAAAGCAAGTTCAAACGGGTTATCGGCTGGAAGTGCAGACATAATTACTGTTAAGCAAGATCAGCCTTCTGGTACTCCTTGATGTAACGTGCTGTTTTTCAAGCGTTGGGCATCCATTCAAGCACAAAATATAATGGAAGAATTTATAAAAGAAATAACAAAAACTCTAAATTTAAAAATCGGTAAATGAAACTTCACCTTATTGACTACGCCATTATCGGGCTTTATTTTTTGTTTGTTCTCGGCATTGGGTTTTTATTGAAAAAGAAGGTAAAAACGGCCAGCGATTTTTTAATGAGTGGCAGAAACATCCCGTTATGGATTACAAGCCTAGCGTTTATCTCTGCGAATCTTGGCGCGCAGGAAGTGTTGGGAATGGCGGCAAATGGTGCAAAATATGGTTTGTACACGGCTCATTTTTATTGGCTCGGTGCCGTGTTTGCGATGTTGTTTCTCGGGCTTTTTATGATGCCGTTTTATTATGGAAGTAAAGCGCGAAGTGTGCCGGAATATTTAAAACTGCGTTTTGATGAAAAGACGAGAACGTTCAACGCTTTCACCTTCGCAGCGATGACGATTTTTTCTTCAGGCATCTCATTGTACGCTTTGGCCATGTTGATGCAAACGGTTTTGGGTTGGGACTTCAACGTTTCAATTTGGATTGCTGCCGGAATTGTTTTAGCATATACTTTTTTGGGCGGATTAACGAGCGCGGTTTATAATGAGGTCTTGCAATTTTTCCTGATTGTTCTTGGAATTGCGCCGTTGATTTATATCGGGATGCAACAAGCAGGTGGCCTTCATGGAATTATTGCTAATGTTGAAAATGCAAAATTGCATTTGTGGAAAGGAATGAGCAGCCCCGCAACGAATCCAATGGGAACCGATGCGTTCAGTATGATTTTCGGTTTGGGTTTTGTGCTGGCCTTTGGATATTGGTGTACAGATTTTTTGGTCGTGCAACGAGCAATGATCTCTCACAATCTCAATGATGCAAGACGAACACCAATCATTGCGGCGTTACCCAAAATATTTATGCCCCTGATCGTAATTGTTCCGGGAATTATTTTGTTGGCGCTACAGCACCAGTTTACCGGATTTGACCTTCCCAAAAATATTAACGGGCAAACCGATTATAACATGACGCTTCCTTTGTTGTTGTCTAAATTATATCCAAGTGGGATTTTGGGCGTAGGAATTACCGCCCTCATTGCCTCGTTCATGTCAGGAATGGCTGGAAATGTTACCGCATTTAATACTGTATTTACTTATGATCTTTATCAAAGCCATATAAAGCCTAATGCCAGCGAGAATCACTATCTCAATGTCGGGCGCGCAACTACTGTTGTTGGTATTTTGCTGTCGATCATTACTGCTTACGTGGCGCGGGGATTCAATAGTATTATGGATTTGTTGCAACTCGTTTTCAGCTTTGTAAATGCTCCTTTGTTTGCCACGTTTCTTCTTGGAATGTTTTGGAAGAAATGTACACCGAACGGCGCTTTCTGGGGTTTGTTATCCGGAACCTCAGCAGCAGCTCTTACTTATTCTTTGACAATGGCAGAAGGCAAAGGCGGTTCAATTGCTAATTTGCATACGTTTTATTCCGGCACCAGCCAGGCGTTTAATATCGCCTGGATTTCTTTCTCGGTCTGCTTTATTGTTACCTATGTGATCAGTTTGTTTACAGAACGAAAACCTGAAAATCAATTGGTAGGACTTGTATACAGTCTTACTCCGCGCCAGCAGGATAAAAATAAAACATGGTACAAAAATCCCGTTTGGCTCACAGTTATCGTAGCTGCTATGACCATCATTTTAAACATCATATTTTATTAAATAAATAATAATGAAAAAATTCTTTGATCTCCGTTTTGTGATTGGTATTTTTTTCCTGGTTGTGGGAGTTCTATTGCTGATTTACAGTATCACCAGCCCCAGCATTGCTCATCCGGAAGTGAACCGTTGGAGCGGCATTTTCTTTATTGCTTTTTCAGTAATAATGATCCTGATGTCTTTTGATAAAAAGCCCGAGGATGAATTGTAGAATTAATTAAAACGAAGATAAAAATCTCAATTATTTGTTGGTTTACTCGTTTACACTCTTACATAAATTTTTCTCTTATTAAGCCACCAGCCTACGCTCCAGCAGAAAAGCATGTAGCAAATGGCAAACAGGAATGATCCGAATGGTCCCGGTGCAATTACCTGGAAAAAAGTTCGGTTTACAAATCCAAACAGACTTTCGTTGCCAACAGGAATCATGAAAAGAATTACAACAAAAAGTTCTGAAAGTATATAAATAAACAAAGGGTTTCTGCCAAAGATCATGAAGAAGTCTGACCATTTAAACGCGTTCCAGGTTTTCATTTCCAGAATATAGATAAGCGCAGAAATCAAAAGCAAATCAATGCCGCAAGTAAGAAGTACGAATGGACTTGTCCATAATTTTTTGCCGATTGGGAAAACAAGATTCCAGCAAAGCGCAATGAAAATAAGCAATCCGCCCACAAGCATTAATTTGGAAATGCATTCAAAACTCTTTCCTTTTTTCTGGATAAATCGTCCGGCTAAAAATCCAATCACCACATTTACGATTGATGGAATCGTACTTAGCCAACCTTCAGGATCGAATGGAATTCCTTCACCATGATATAAATGATCGTTGCCAATTAGTAATTTATCGAGATAGATTCCTGCATTGCCCATCATACTATAAGGCTGTGCTGCATCGCCAAACGCCAGCAGTATCAGCCAATAACCTAATAAAAGTATTACGCTGGTAACAATGACTGTTCTCGTTGACAAATATTGCACGATCAACGATCCAAAAAAATAACATAAAGCAATCCGTTGCAAAACACCCATAATTCTTGTGTGGCTTATCGGCGCTCCTGTTATGTGTCCGGCCGCATCCAGCCTGAAAAATGGAAACCAATACATCAGGTATCCGATCAGAAAAATTAAAATTGTTCGCTTAATAACTTTTGTAAGAAATGCCGAATTGCTGATCAGTTTATATTTTTCCTGTGAAAAACTCATCGCGTTTCCCACGGCAAATAAAAAAGATGGAAACACAAGATCAGTCGGCGTAAAACCAAACCACGTCGCGTGTTCAAGCGGAGGATAAGGATTGGCGCCGCTTCCAGGCGTATTTACAATGATCATAAAACAAATGGTCATTCCCCTGAAAACATCTAATGCTAAAAAGCGTTCTTTGATTGACTTCATGATGAAGGATTATTTTTTGAACAGAAATTTACCTGTCGGTTATTTTTGAATTTATGATCGATGAACCATCAGGTGTAAAAAATACATCACCGTTTTTCTTTTGCAATACCTTATTGGAATCGATGTATTCAAAGTCAAGATGATACCGGATTTCTTTTTTTAAATCCGGATTGTCCGTTACTTCAACCGTGTCTTCTTTAAATCCTGTAATATCAAATTCACTCGCTTTGTGAAGCTGGCTGCGGATTTCATCTTTTGCCATGATCTGCCTTTTATCACTATCGAATTTGTGCGTTTCGCATGAAAAAAAAGAAGGCGACAAAAGAATGAAGAGGAAAAGTATTTTAAAAATTTGAGTAAAAGGAAACGTTTTCGTCATTTAAAAATTAGTTTAAATATTTAATGTCGTCATTTCGTTGAACCGGAAACTGTAAGAAAGTGAATCAAGCAGGTTTAAATTATTAGTTTCAATAAACCGTTTTCAAATGTAATTAATTAAATAAATCTTTTCAGTATGATTTTTGGATTGAATTCTCATTTCATCTTTTTTTCAAAATCAGTTAGTTTTACCACCAATCGTATTATATGAGTCCAATTGCAGATGAAGTACTGGAATTTTTCCAAAAACATAATTCAGAAAACATAACCAACTTTCAAAAGTTACCTAAATCCGGAGGCGATCGCGTTTATTTTCGGATCGTGACTGATAAAAATTCTTACATAGCCACTTATGATGAAAACCTGCGTGAGAGTGAAACCTTTTTATATTTCACCAACCATTTTTCTAAAATAAACGCGCCGGTTCCTGAAATATATTTTACTTCTGAAGATAATAGAATCTATGTGCAACAAGACTTTGGACCGGTGTCACTTCTTAATGAATTGGAGAAGCATGGAGAAAATGAGTATGTATATTCTTTGTTTAAAAAAAGTTTAAAAGCACTTGCCAATCTTCAAATAAAGGGTCTTAAAGATTTGGATATTTCTTATTGCCTGACTTCAAAAAAATTTGGCAGACAAGCCATTCTTGGTGATCTTTTATATTTCAAATATTATTTTTTAGATACTCTTAAAATTCCCTATGATAAAGATAAATTGATAAAAGACTTTGAAAATCTAAGTACTTATCTTACGAAAGTGGAACATAAATATTTTATGTTCCGTGATTTTCAGAGCAGGAATATTTATGTGCAAAAGGACGAAGTTCATTTTATCGATTACCAGGGTGGAATGAAAGGTGCGTTGCAATATGATGTAGCGTCTTTGTTGTGGCAGGCAAGAGCGAATCTTTCTGATGATTGGAAAAATTCTTTACTTGAATATTATATGGATTGCGTGGAGGAAATTTTGGAAAAACCTTTAGACAGAACCCGTTTTGTAAATCAATACAATGGTTATGTTTTGATACGCCTGATGCAGGTTTTGGGCGCTTATGGTTTTCGTGGAATTTTTGAAAGAAAGGCACAGTTTTTAACAAGTATTCCTTTAGCATTGACGAATATAAAATGGTTTTTAGGCAACAAGAAAATTGGCATTGAATTACCGGAATATGACCGCATTTTAGAATTGATTGTGCAGGATGAAGTGATCAACCGGTTTCGTCCGATTCAGGCCAATGAAACGACTCCATTAGCGGTTACCATCAACAGTTTTTCTTATTTAAAATCCGGTTATCCAAAAGAAGAAAGTGAAAACGGTGGCGGTTTTGTTTTTGATTGCAGAGGTTTGATGAATCCCGGCAGATTTGAGGAATATAAAATGATAACCGGCCGTGATAAACCCGTCATTGATTTTTTGGAACAACAAACTTCAATGCCTGAATTTATGAACAGCGTTTATAACATCGTGGATATTTCTGTAGAGAATTATATTGAGAGAAATTTTTCTTCGCTCACAATAAGTTTTGGTTGTACGGGCGGCCAGCATCGAAGCGTGTATGCGGCGGATGCATTAGCGCGGTATTTAAGAAATAAATTCAAAGTAAAAATTCAATTGCATCATTTGGAACAGGGTATCCATGAATTAAAAGGGTTTGAAAAATAATTTTTATGAAAGCAATGATTCTCGCAGCAGGATTGGGAACACGCCTGAAACCTTTTACAGATATGCATCCTAAAGCGCTGGCTGTTGTAAATAACAAAACGATTCTTCAAAGAAATATCGAATACCTTGCTTCATTCGGTATAACAGAAGTAATCGTTAATGTTCATCATTTTGCTGACCAAATCATGAATGTTATAAATGAAAGCAAAGGTTTTGGAAGTGAAATATCATTTTCTAATGAAACAAATGAAGTGCTGGAGACCGGCGGAGGAATTAAAAAAGCCTCATGGTTTTTTGAGAATGAAGACGAACCTTTTGTTGCAATGAATGTTGATATTTTAACGGATTTAGATCTTTCTAAAATGATTTTGCAACATCAACAAATGAATCCTCTTGCAACTCTCGCTGTTTCTTCAAGAGAAACTTCAAGATATTTTTTGTTTGATGAAGCAAATATTTTATGTGGCTGGAGAAATGTAAAAACAGGTGAAGAGAAAATTCCGCGAAACGCGGAAAAATATTTTGAAAAAGCTTTTAGTGGTATTCATATTATTTCTCCCCGAATTTTTCCATTAATGAAGATGGAAGGTAAGTTTTCAATGGTTGACATTTATCTTGATCTTTGCAAAACCAATACCATCGCTGCTTTTGATCACACCGATTCAAAATTTATGGATGTTGGAAAACCAGAAAGCATTGCGAAAGCAGAAGAAATGTTTCAATAAAAAAGCGCCGGTTTAAAGGCGCTTTTTTTGTAAAATAAAAATTATTTGAATTTGTTCGTTTACTACAACCACTAAATCTACTTACTACTAAACAACTGGCTTTTCGGAACCACTTTCACCTTATCGCCATCTTTCAGTGTTTTTGAAACTACGTCGTAAGGGCCGGAAACTACTTCCTGGCCTTCTTTTAACCCGTCTGTTACTTCAATGTAGTTAATATCCTGGATGTCAGTTTTTACTTTTTGTTTTTTCACTTTCCCATCTGCCTGCACCACAAACACAACGACATCAAGGTCGTTATCGCCCTGGTTGGCCACAGCTAATTCATCATCCGCTGCCGGCTTGTTCATTGCGTTCTTCATTGTTGAATCATTCTTTTCTCTGGTAGTTACCGAATTAATTGGAATTGATAAAACGTTGACATGCGTCTTGGTTTGAATGTCTGCACTTGCGCTCATTCCCGGCCGGAAAGGAAACCTTTTGTTGGTTCCAATCAAATCTTTGTATGAGTCAGGATTCAAGCGGATATACACTTTGTAATTGGTCACATCAGTGCTTGTATTGGCAAGATCGCTTTGCGTGGCTGCTCCATTATTACTGCTGGCAATCTGGGTTACCACACCTGTAAATTTCCGATCATTGAAAGCGTCAACTTCAATGCTGGCGCTGTCTCCGAGTCGCACTTTAGGAATATCGTTTTCTCCAACATCCACACGCACTTCGATTTTACTCATATCTGCAATGCGCATCATTTCGGTTCCCGCCATCATTGAACTTCCAACAACACGCTCACCTTTTTTCACACTTAATAATGAAACCACTCCGTCCATGGGCGATTTTAATGTTGCAAGGCTGATATCTTTATTCGCCTTTTGTAAAGAAGCCTCTGCACTTTGTACCGCAGCCTGGCTTCCTTTTACGCCTT
>Ga0157371_10005225_pt1 | contig 11029 bp, 6 predicted proteins | sample C45metaG_FD_113462 | JGI IMG/M metagenome (GOLD analysis project Ga0157371, IMG submission 113462) | Corn rhizosphere microbial communities from Kellogg Biological Station, Michigan, USA - C4-5 metaG | ecosystem: Host-associated > Plants > Roots > Rhizosphere > Soil | place: USA: Michigan... | reverse complement strand
GATTTTATCACTTTTGAACGCAACCCGCCCAAAACGGATCCGGGTGATACATGGGCAGAGTTTTGCAACACTTGGACAAACAGTTGGGCCAACAGCAACACTATCCCGTTCCGTTCTAATGCTTTCATTTTGGGCGAGTTTGTTGCTGCACGTGCATGGGGCGTTAATTATCTGTTAGGAGTAGGTCCTACATCTGATGGTATATTTCCTGAAGCAGTATATAAAAATATGAAAATAGTGCAGGATTGGATGAAGATAAATGGGATTTCTGTACAGCATGTACAGAAATTGCCTAAAGATGAAACGGCTTCTGTACCGGCCACTTCAAAAGATAACTTCCGCTATCTTTTTGCTATCCCCGAATTTAAAGAAGGAGGAAAGTATGAAGCAGATCGTTTACCAGCAAAAGATGTAACGCTTACTTTAAAAGTCAACCGCAAGCCAAAGTCAATAAGGCTTTTAGGCTCTCAAAGGAAATTAAAAACAAATTACGCAGATGGATTATTGACCATTGATTTGCCGGCGGATATTCGTACTAACCTGGTGGATGTGATTCAGGTAACCTTATAATTAATGTAAAACAAAAATAACTGGGTTTGCGGTTTTTTTTCAATGAAGTGGATGTGATTGTTGGAAGATAAACCCGTTCAACAAAAATAGAAGCTTATGAATAAATACAAAATTTTGATTGGGGTCGCTATACTGTTCACTACAGTTGCTCATGCAAGAGATGTGGATATAACAAAGTATGGCGCTGTGGGGGATGGTCAAACTTTAAATTCTTTTTTTATACAAAAAGCTATTGATGAGTGTAACCGAAGTGGAGGAGGGAAAGTCATTTTTCCTAAAGGAACTTTTCTATCGGGAACCGTTGTTTTGAAAGATAATGTAACTATTCATTTGCAAAAGGGCGCGCGTTTGCTAGGTAGTACTCATTTAGATGATTACCAAAATCTCGACCCATTTGTAGAAGGCCTTGGAATTTCTGTAGGCTGGGCATTGCTCGTGGCAGTAGATGCAAAAAATGTGGGAATAGAAGGTGAAGGTGCTATTGATGGCCAAGGGAGTAAATTAAAAGAAGAACAGATTAAAACCGATTCTAGAGCAGAAGGGCAACGGTGGGGCCGTCGCCCTTTTTTATTGAGAATCGTACGTTGCAAGGGTGTTACGATAAAAGATATAACGCTTAATTATGCCGGTGCATGGACCTCGCATTATTTTCAATCGAAAAACTTGGTGATAGAAAATGTAAAAATATTGAGTGTAGGTGTGGCTCACAATGATGGCATCGGCATAGATGGTTGCCAGGATGTGCGCATAAAAAATTGTGATGTAACAAGCGGTGATGACGCGTTGGTTTTTAAAACCACATCAAGCAAAATGGCATGTAAGAATATTGTGGTTAGTGGAATGAGGCTCAAAAGTAACCAGGCCGGTATTAAAATGGGAACTGAATCAATGGCTGATTTTGAAGACATCAAAATTTCGGATTGCTATATTTATGATACCAAAAATGGCGGGATCAAACTGCTTACGGTCGATGGTGCTCATTTGCGCAATATTGAGATATCCGATATTACAATGATTAACGTAAGGACGCCAATGCTTTTTCGACTCGGCTCGAGGCTGAGTGTTTTTCGAAAAGACGTGGATACCCAACAAGCGACAGGCACTTTTGAAAATGTAATTGTAAAAAATGTAAAAGCGAAAGCTGCCGATTCTGCGCAGCTGAAACCCCCTTCAGGAATTTTAATCACCGGCGTACCGGGCCATGACATTACCAATCTTATTTTAGACAATATTGAAATTGATTTATTGGGAACCGGCACTGCTGAAAATGCAAGACATGAAGTCCCTGAGGCAAATGACAAATATCCCGAAGTAAAAACCTTTGGCCCTACCATTCCTGCTTATGGCGTTTGGGCAAGGCATGTGAAAGGATTGAAATTAAAGAACGTTACTTTTCGTCTGAAAAATAATGACCTGCGCCCGGCCATTATTTGTGAGGATGGAAAGAGTATTGAAATTACCCAATGCCATATTCCTGAAACCAGGGGAGCGCAATCGGTTATCAGGTTAGAGAATGTAGATGGCGCTGGTATCAGTAACAATGAAGTGAAGGGAAAAGCAAACGCATTTGTTTTAAAAGAAGGGAATACCAAAGATGTGAAATTGGTAAATAACAAAATCGGCGATAGGAAAGCGGGAGTGAAGTAATGGCTTGAGTAATGTTTCAAATCCGTGTAATTCGTGCCTTGAAATTCGTGTTTAAAATTATTAAGCAGTAAATCTCTCAATATGTGCAATGTATTTTATCATTCCAAAAGAAAGTTTTTATTTTCAGTTTTTACTGTAATTGTTTTTTGTTCTTCAGGCGCTCTGGCTCAAAATAACAAGCCCGCAAAAAGCCAGTGGGCTTATCTTAATTCAAACGGAAAACTTCATTATAAAACATTACCAGGGGGTGACAGGATCATGGATTTTTCCTCCGCAGGATACCTGGGAGGTGGCGTAAAAATTCCATTGATTGAAGAGAAAATTACTTTAAGCCCGGTAGCAGGCGATAATTCAGAAGCGATACAAAATGCGATTGACAAAGTGTCTGAGATGCCGCTGACAAATGGGTTTCGCGGGGCCGTATTATTGAAAGCCGGGAATTACGAGTGTGAAAGAACAATTAATATAAATGCCAGCGGAGTGGTATTGCGGGGGAGCGGCTCAGGTGCCACCGGCACTGTTATTAACATGACCGGTAAGCCGCATCTTTGTATCTCGGTGAGAGGACATGTTGTAACAAATACTGTTGGAACTGCTGCAAATTTTGCAGTTAATTACGTGCCTTCCGGCGCCACTTCTTTTACCGTTACCGATGCTTCTGCCTTTACGGTTGGTGATACCATCCGCATTGTTCGGCCGGTAACGGAAGCCTGGGTACACTTCATGGGAATGGATGTGCTGGAAAGAAATGGAAAGAAACAAACATGGATCACTGGCGAAATAATCTGCAACCGTGCGATCATAAAAAAAGACAAAAATAAGATCACTGTAGATGTTCCGCTGACCGATAGTTACGATGCAAAATATTTATATCCCCCCGGGGTATCTGTAGTGAAGGTTACTACTTCCGGCGAGTTGTCACAAGTAGGCATTGAAAATTTGCGGATCAATTCTCCCGCCGAGTCGGTGACCATCAGTCAGGGAAGCAACAAAGCTTTTTCCATGAGTGGTCTTACTGATGGATGGGCAAGAAATATTGAAGTGTTCAATACGGTAAACAGCGTAAGTGTTACGGGACGCCGGATTACCGTCGATAATCTTACTATTCTTCACACCCTGCCAACATTAGGTGCAGCAAAGCCTGCGGACATCAACGGAAGCGGTCAGCAATTGTTTTTTAATAATTGTAAAATTACGGGTGATAATCTTTTTTTCTTTGGAACAGGCGCTAAGGTAACCGGCCCGATTGTTTTGCTCAATTGTGTTTTTCGTGGTAACGGATGGATACAGCCGCATCAAAGGTGGGCCACCGGATTGTTAGTTGATAATTGTGAAGTCCCTGATGGTGGTATTGATTTTATGAATCGTGGTGAATATGGTTCAGGCCACGGCTGGACGATAGGCTGGGCAGTTGCCTGGAACAGCAAAGCGAAAGCATTTTTAAATCAAATGCCTCCGGGTTCGGCCAATTGGGTGATAGGAGGCACCGGGGAACATGCGAAAAAAACAATGCCGTTTAATACCGGGCTATTTGTTCCGGAAGGTATTTATGATTTGCCGGGAGTGACTGTTACACCTGCAAGCCTTTACCTGGCGCAGCTTGCAGAAAGACTTGGTAAAAAAACATTGGCCAATATTGGTTATTGAGTTCAATATTTAATAAGCGACGGCAACAAGCATCTGATGAAAAGAGTTTTTCTAATAATTATATTGTATTCATGCGGCCTTTCTCTTTATGCTCAGAATATTACAGAGGAAAAAATTACGCGATGGAATGGCTTTGAAAAAGTTTTATTTAAAATGGACTCTCTGACTGCGTTTTATATTAACCCTAAAAAAACTATCGCAGGCAATCCATGGATATGGCGCGCTCATTTTCCTGCATGGCATACGCAAATAGATAGCATTTTACTGGAACGTGGATTTCACATAGCCTATATCAATACCAATAATTTATTTGGGCATTACAAAGCAATGATGGTGTGGGATAAGTTTTATAATTACCTGGTATCAAAAAAACATTTTGCATCGAAAGTAGCGCTGGAGGCGGTGAGCAGAGGAGGATTATATGCCTACGGCTGGGCAAAAAGAAATCCCTCTAAAGTGAATTGCATTTATGCAGAAGCGCCGGTTTGCGATTATACAAGCTGGCCTGGCGGAAAGGGGGAAGGAAAAGGTTCTCCCAATGATTGGGAAAAATTATTAAAAGTTTATGGCTTTACAGAAGAACAGGCTTTGCAATATAAAGACCAACCGAAGGATAATTTAGAAGCGCTCGCTGCTTTCAAAGTGCCTATTCTGCACGTCATTGGATTGCAGGACAGCATAGTTCCATATGAAGAAAATAGCTTTGTACTGGTAAATAATTATATAAAAGCGGGAGGAGCTGCCACAGTTATTCCAATGGTCAAAGGCAGGCAGGAATTAAGTGGTCATCATTTTTCGATTGAAAATCCGGAGGCCCTTGCAGATTTTATTTATCGAAATTCGGTACCTGTAAAAAATATTTTAAAATCTGAGAATTTTATTCATTCGTATGGAAACCTCAATAATATTTTATACCTCATTCAAAATAAAAGGGAAGCCACTGTTGCGTTTCTAGGTGGTTCCATTACCAATATGAATGGCTGGCGCAATAAGGTTTCCGGCTGTTTACAGGAATTATTTCCTGAAACAAAATTCACTTTTATCAATGCAGGTATTCCATCTTTGGGGAGTGTGCCGGATGCTTTTCGTTTGCAAAAAGATGTATTGAATCGGGGAAGAATTGATTTGATGTTTATAGAATCGGCTGTAAATGATTATGTAAACGGAACCTCCCGGGAGCAGCAACGAAGGGCATTGGAAGGAATCATCCGTCATGCTTACGCATCTAATCCTTATATGAATCTGGTGATGATGGCTTTTGCGGATGAGGATAAAATTGCTGATTACAAGGAAGGTAAAATTCCAACGGAAATAAAAGTATACGATGATCTTGCAAAGCATTATCAGCTTCCTTTTATTAATCTTGCCGAAGAAATAAGCCGCCGTATTTTCAACAAAGAATTTACCTGGGAGGATGATTTTAAAAATGTGCATCCATCGCTATTTGGACAGGAGCTTTATTTTGCAACCATAAAAGCGATGTTTCAAAAAGAATTTTCTGATACAAAACCGGCTGATTTAATCCGTGTAAAACTGCCTTCACTTCTTGAAAAACATGCTTATGCAAACGGGGCATATGTAAGTATCGGTAAAGCTTTAATCAAAAATGATTTTTTTATAAACCCCTGCTGGAGGCCGGAAGACAGCGCCCGTACGCGTGAAGGTTTTGTGAATGTTCCGGTTTTATCAGGGCAAAAACCGGGAGCAAAAGTTGAATTCTCATTTAAGGGAACAGCGGTTGGGCTAGCGGTTCTGTCAGGTCCTGATGCCGGAATTATAAAATATTCCATTGATGGAAAAGCAGAACAGCAGGTGGATCTTTTTACAAAATGGAGTAAAAATTTACATCTTCCATGGTATCTTCTATTAGGCGGTAATTTATCACCAGGTAACCATTTTTTAAGGATAAAAATTGCTGACAACCACCATCCACAATCAAAAGGAACATCATGCCGCATTGTTTATTTTCTGGTTAATAATCAGCAATGATCAATTTTTTTTTTTAATAATTTTTAAAAATGATTTTTATAAAACGTAGTCTCACACTTTTTACGATTTTAGTTCTTGCATCCACCGCCTCTGCATATTCGCAAACCATGGATGAAATGTGGGACAGCAGTACTACCGGTAAAGAACATCCTGATCTGCAATGGTTCAAAGATGCCAAATTCGGCATGTTCATTCATTGGGGATTATACTCTAAACTCTCCGGAGAGTGGAAGGGGAAAAATTATTACGGAAGCGGCGAATGGATCATGAACCAGGCAAAGATTCCGGTTGCAGAATATAATAAGGTTGCAAGCACTTTTAACCCCGTAAATTTTAATGCAGACCAATGGGCGCAGCTTGCTGAAGATGCCGGGATGAAATACATGGTAATAACGGCAAAGCATCATGAAGGATTTTCCATGTTCGGTTCAAAAGTAACTGATTTTGATATTGTAGATGCAACGCCGTATAAGAAAGATCCGATGAAAGCGCTTGCAGCAGCCAATGCAAAACGGGGAATTCATTTCGGGTTTTATTACTCTCAATTTCAAGACTGGCACGAGCCAAATGGAGGAAGAAATACGTGGGATTTTGATGAATCAAAAAAAGATTATCAGAAATATTATCGTGAAAAAGCGATTCCTCAATTGAAAGAATTGCTCACAAATTATGGGCCACTGGGCATTGTATGGTTTGATACCCCTGGCGGTATGACTAAAGAGCAAACACAGGCATTTGTAAATGAATTAAGGGGATTGCAACCAAAAAGTTTGTTCAGCAGCAGAATAGGGCATGGGCTTGGTGATTATAAAGATTTTGGCGATTCAGAAGTGCCGCCTGTACCAATTAAAGGCGCATGGGAGTCCATTTACACTCACAATGATTCATGGGGTTATATTAAACACGATATGAATTTTAAAACCCCTGAAACCATTATTCAGTTGCTGGCCAATGTTGCCTCTAAAGGGGGGAACCTGATGCTCAATGTGGGGCCTGACGGCCTGGGGAATATTCCAGAATACTCCGTTAAATTTTTGAAACAAACCGGCAAGTGGTTACAAAAAAATGGTGAAAGTATTTATGGAACCACCTATGGATTAATTCCGGAACAACCCTGGGGAGTGAGCACCTCCAAACCGGGTAAACAATTTCTCCATGTTTTCTGCAGGCCTCATAATGGAAAATTGCTGGTGCCTGATTTTTTGGGGAAAGTCAGTAAGGTATATTCGTTATCTGACAAACAAAATCTTAAATGGGAAAAATCACGAAACGATGTTGTCATTGATCTTCCTCCATACGATGAAACGATCGCCGATAAGGTATTTGTAATGGAGTATTCAGGTAAAATTGCTGATTACAATTTGGATGTTCCGATAACGGTTTCGGATGAATTTAATGAAAATAGAGTAGAGGCCATTTATGCAAAAACACGGGGGAATGCTGAAATAAAAAGTTTGACATACAGCCATTATTACGGCGATTGGAAACACGCTACCTGCCTTACTAATATGACAGACAGCACTGATAAAATCTTATTTAATATCCGGCTAATGGAGGCCGGGGATTACCAGTTGGCACTGGAATACTCCTGTTCACCGGAGAGTGCCGGGCAGGAAGGAAGCATGAAGATAAATGGTGAAGTATTTTTATTCCGTACGCTTCGTACATCTTATTATGATAAAAAAGCACCGCTTCCATTTATCAGACACACCATTGCTACCACTACTTTTTCAAAGCCCGGTAATTATACTATTGAAATAAAACCCCTGCAGAATGGGAAAGAGCTTTTTAAATTGAAGTCTATAATTGTTTCACCCGTAGAATAATGATTTTAAAAATGAAAAACAGGAATTATTTAAGCTTCTGCTTCTTACTTTCTTTTCTAAGCAACTTTGCTCAGGCTGAGGTAAGATTACCGGCTATTATTTCGGATAATATGGTATTGCAACAAAATACAACCATTGCCTTGTGGGGCTGGGCTGATGCCGGAGAATCAGTTGAAATAAAGAATAGCTGGAACAATAAAACAGAAAAAGTAAAGGCTGATGACAAAGGCAGCTGGATGGTTCATTTAAAAACTACAAAAGCCGGCGGGCCGTATTCCATCACCTTTACAGGAGAAAATAAAATTGAATTGCATAATGTTTTATTGGGCGAGGTTTGGTTGTGTTCAGGCCAGTCAAACATGGAGTTTCCATTAAAAAAGCACCGGGGTTGGCAGACTGGTGTCATCAATGCAGAGCAGGAAATTTCTCAGGCAAGCTATCCTATGATGCGAATGTTTATTGTAGAGAAAAACACTTCAACTACTCCTTTGAGCGATGTAAAAGGCGCATGGAATATTTGCAGTCCGCAAACAGCCGGAAATTTTTCAGCAGTTGCTTATTATTTTGGAAAGAGGATACAAAGAGAAACGGGATTTCCTGTTGGGCTTATTCATTCCTCATGGGGCGGCACACCGGCAGAATCGTGGACAAAGAGAGAAGTGCTGGAATCTGATGAAGACTTTGCGTCTATCCTTAACCGTTATGACAGTTCCTTAAAAAAGTATCCCGGTAATTTAAAAGAATATGAGCAAGAATTACGGGAGTGGAAAAGTGATTCTGCGAAACTGCAAGACGGAACCCAACGAAAGCCTGTAAAGCCTTTGTTTCCAGAAAAGAATTCCAAATCACCAATGGTTTTATACAATGCCATGATTCATCCTCTGATATCATTTACTTTAAAAGGAGTGATCTGGTACCAGGGAGAATCGAATGCAGGCCGCGCTTATCAGTACCGGAAATTATTTCCTGCATTAATTAAAAGCTGGAGAAGTGATTGGAAACAAAATTTACCCTTTTATTTCGTGCAGATAGCGCCTCACAGCCAACAAAATCCTGAAATAAGAGAAGCCCAAATGCTAACATTTAAAGCAGTACCCAACACCGGCATGGCAGTAATCACTGATTGGGGGGATAGTGTGGATATTCATCCGCGAAATAAAGAAGTAGCCGGTGAACGTCTTGCCCTGTGGGCATTAGCAAAAAATTACGGTAAAAAAGCTATTGCTTATTCAGGCCCTTTATATCAATCAATGAAAATTGAAGGCAGCAAAATCATTTTGCATTTTAATTTTACAGATGGTGGATTAAAAGCCAAAGAGGGTGAATTAAAAGAATTTACAATTGCGGGTGACAATCAAAAATTTGTTCCCGCTCATGCCCTCATTAAAGGGAATACTGTTGTGGTTTGGAGTGATGAGATTAGCCATCCGGTTGCCGTCCGTTTCGCATGGAAAAATTTTATGCACCCAAATTTCTTTAATGGTAAGGGGTTACCTGCTTCGCCATTCAGAACAGACAGTTGGCCGGGTGAAACTTTCGGGAAAAATTAAAAAGAAACAAATACTTCACAAACATTAGAATATAAAAACGATTTATTATGAAAAAAGGAATAGAGCTTACCGTTGTGTTGATTTTAATTTCCGCTTTGTCATTGAGTCTTTCCGCACAAAGCACTGTTACTAAAACAATGACCAGGAAAGAAGCAAAAAAATGGTTTCAGAGACAGGACTGGTTGAAAGGAGTACGATTGAAGCCTCATAAGTCGATCGATGTTCAGGAATTTGCCAGGCAATATCAGCTTAATCAAAAATATTGGGAGGAAGCATTTGCATTTATGGAAAATAATGATTTGCAAAAATTGCACAAAGGAAAATATCCGATTGATGGAGATCATGTTATTGCAACGATAACAGAAAGTGCCACCAAAGATTTTGATAAAACGGCCTGGGAATCGCATCGGAAATATACTGACCTCCAATATGTGATAGAAGGTGAAGAAAAAATTGGCGTATGCCGGGTTTCAAAAGCAACCGTAACCAAACCCTATGATGAAAAACGGGATGCTGCCAATTACACTGCCAAAGGCAAAATTTTCAGTGCTGTGCCTGGAACTTTTTTTCTATTCTTCCCGGCAGATGCGCACCGGCCCAACATTACGCCCGGTGGAAACAAAGTAGTGAAAAAATTAGTGATTAAAGTAGAAGTGGCTCAATAAAAAATCATGTCTAATGACGAAGGTTCTTCAAAAATTAAATGCATTCTATGAATAAGAGGAAACTTTTTAGCTGGAGAAAAATTGGAGCTGACTACAAGGAAAGGTCAATTTTGTTCGCCGGCCTGAATCTCTCTTTTGCGGAGACCCGATGTAGAAGTGTTCTAATCTGGAAGCGTTATTGTCTGTCAATTTTTGATAGAATGATTGTCAGAGTCACCCGGCCACTTTTGCCAGAATAGTTGAATAGTTTGCTAAAGTGCCAAAATCAAAACTGTGAAATTCTTCTTCAATTGCATAAATAAATACGCCGTACCGGATACTCGATTCTTTATTAAAGCGGGCTCAAATTGTACATGAAAAAACTTCTCTTTTTAATTCTTATTTGCTGGGGCTATTCTCATACTGTGACAGCTCAGGATAGCTTATCCAAGTATATTTTAACTCCTAAAAGCGGGCCGGAACCGAAGATCAACGGCCCTAAAATTTTTGGAGTGCGTCCTGACCATCCTATCTTATACACGATTCCTGTAACGGGTGTGCGTCCTGTAAGGTATTCAGGGAGACATCTCCCAAAGGGAATTCAGATCAACAAAAAAACGGGACGCATCTCGGGTTCAATTCATGTTCCCGGAGAATATATTATCACCCTTCAGGCAAAAAACAGGAAAGGCCACGCTTCACATGAGTTTAAAATAATAGTTGGTGAAAATATCGCTTTAACTCCTCCAATGGGCTGGAACAGCTGGAATATTTATGCGACAAAAGTTTCCCAAAACCTTGTACTGGCAAATGCAAAAGCGCTGGTGAAAAGCGGATTGGCGGATCATGGGTGGTCTTACATGAATATTGATGATGTCTGGCAGGGAAAACGCGGTGGAGAATTTCATGCAATATTACCCGATTCTTCCACCTTTCCGGACATGCAGTCTTTGTGCGATGAAGTACATGATTTAGGATTAAAGATTGGTATTTATTCCACGCCCTGGATAGAATCCTATGGACATCATATTGGCGGGTCTGCCATGAATCCGGAAGGCACTTTTGAACGAACCAAAGAAAATGTACGCCGTAACAAAAAATTGTTTCCTTATAAAATCGGTGATTACACTTTTTTGGAAAATGATGTAAGCCAATG
>Ga0157371_10005224_pt1 | contig 11030 bp, 11 predicted proteins | sample C45metaG_FD_113462 | JGI IMG/M metagenome (GOLD analysis project Ga0157371, IMG submission 113462) | Corn rhizosphere microbial communities from Kellogg Biological Station, Michigan, USA - C4-5 metaG | ecosystem: Host-associated > Plants > Roots > Rhizosphere > Soil | place: USA: Michigan... | reverse complement strand
GTAGTGCCCGGAGCCGGAGACGCAGAAGGAGCCGGAGAGGACGCGGTCGCCGTCGCCCTTCCTGATCCCGTCGCTCTCGCCGGTCAGCAGCGACTCGTCCATCGTCATCCCGCACGAGTCGATCACCTCGCCGTCGGCGACCAGCTGATCGCCGGGACCGACCTGGATGACGTCGCCGGGGACGATCTCGGTCGCGATCAGCTCGAGCACTTCGCCGTCGCGGACCACCGGCGCGTGCGGCGCCACCAGCACCGCCAGTTCGTCCAGCGTCTTCTTCGCCTTCAGCTCCTGGCGGATGCCGATGTAGGAGTTGATCACCGCGACCAGGCCGAAGATCGAGTCGGCGTAGAGCCCGAGCGCCAGGTCGAGGACGAAGAAGGCGCCGATGATCGCGTTGAAGAGGGTGAAGACGTTGCCGGCGACGATGCTCGCGGTCGAGCGCGAGGAGTTTTCCGGCGGCGGGCCGAGCTTGCGCAGGCGCGCCTGCGCCTCCTTGCTGGAGAGCCCCTGCTCGGGGGATGCGGTGGAAGAAGCGGGGTCGGCCATCGCCCTATTCAATAGGGTGGAGGAACTGTGGGCCTGAAGCTCGGACTCAACCTCGGTTACTGGGGGATCGGACCGGCCGGCGAGGACGCCGCGGAGCTGGTGCTCGCCGCCGAGGGAATGGGCTACGAGTCGGTCTGGGCGGCCGAGTCCTACGGCTCCGACGTGGTCAGCGTGCTCGCCTGGCTGGCGGCGCGGACCGAGAAGATCAACCTCGGCGCGGCGATCATGCAGGTGCCGGCGCGCCCGCCCGCCGCGGCGGCGATGGCCGGGGCGACGATCGACAAACTCTCCGGCGGCCGCTTCCTCTTCGGCTTCGGGCCCTCCGGTCCGCAGGTCTCCGAGGGCTGGTACGGGGTGCCGTACGCGAAGCCCTGGGGGCGGACGCGCGAGTACATCGAAGTCGTGCGCGAGATCATCGCCCGCGAGGGCCCGGTCGACCACCAGGGCGAGCACTACACGCTGCCGCTGCCCGGCGGCGAGGGCAAGCCGCTGAAGCTGAACTTCCACCCACTGCGCAACGGGATCCCCGTCTTCGTCGGCGCGATCGGCCGCAAATCGGTGGAGATGGCGGCTGAGATCTGCGATGGCTGGATCCCGATCTTCTTCAGCGTCGACGCCTTCGAGCAGACCTGGGGCGAGCACCTGGAGGCCGGCTTCGCCAAGGGCGGTCGGCAGCGCTCGGACCTCGAGGTCAGCCCCTCGCTGCAGGTGGCGATCGACGGCGACCTCGAGGCGGCGAAGAACGTTGTCAAGGCGGGCCTGGTCCTCTACTTCGGCGGCATGGGCAGCCGCAAAACCAACTTCTACGTCGACCTCGCCCACCGCTTCGGCTTCGGCGAGGTCGCCGACGAGGTCCAGAAGCGCTTCCAGGACGGCGATCGCGGTGGCGCCTTCGAGGCGATGCCGGACGAGATCGTCGAGGCCACCTCGCTGGTCGGGACCGAGGCCGAAGTCGCCGAGCGGGTCGAGCGCTTCCGCGGCGCCGGCATCGACCGCCTAATCGTCTCGCCGGTCCACATTGACCAGGGCGAGCAGCGCCACACCTTGGAGCGCCTTGCTGCTTTGGCGGGTGTCTCTGCCTAAAAGGCGGGGGTCGGGACGCCGTCCTGGCCCAATCGCATATCCTCCCGCGCCGCGCCATGAAGATTGGAGTGCCGAAAGAGTCCGCCGAGGGGGAGCGCCGGGTCGCGCTGGTCCCTGACGTTGTCAAATCGCTGCAGGCGAAAGTCAGCGAGAAGATCGACCCCGTCGTCGAGGCGGGAGCGGGCGCGGGCGCCGGTCACACCGATTCCGCATACCAGGAGGCCGGGGCGCAGGTCGCCGACGCCGGTTCGGCCTGGGGGGCCGAGGTCGTCCTCCACGTGCGGCCGCTGAGCAGCGAGGAGATCGGCAAGCTCAGCAAAGGCCAGGTCGTGATCAGCCACCTCTCGCCGCTGACCGCCGCCGAGTCGAACAAAGCGCTTGCCGCGGCTGGCGTCACCGCCTTCGCGATGGAGGCGATCCCGCGGACGACTCGCGCCCAGGCGATGGACGCGCTTTCTTCGCAGGCGAACCTCGCCGGTTACGCCGCCACCCTGCTCGCCGCGCGCGAGGCGGGCCAGCTCTTCCCGATGATGACCACCGCCGCTGGCACGGTTGCCCCGGCCAAGGTGATGGTCCTCGGCGCCGGCGTCGCCGGCCTGCAGGCGATCGCCACCGCGAAGCGGCTGGGCGCGATCGTCACCGGCTTCGACATCCGCCGCGCCGCCTGGGAGCAGATCGCCTCGCTCGGCGGCCGCCCGCTCGAACTCGACTTCATCCCCGACGCCGAGGGCGAGGGCGGCTACGCCCGTCCCCTGACCGAGGAGGAGAACGAGCAGGTCCGCCAGGCGCTCGCCGAGGCGGCCGCGAAAATGGACGTCATCATCACCACCGCCCAGATCCCCGGCCGCGCCGCGCCGGTCCTGATCACCGAGGCGGCGGTCCGCTCTATGGCGCCGGGCTCGGTGATCATCGACCTCGCCGCCGACTCCGGCGGCAACGCCGAGCCCTCGCAGCCGGGCCAGACCGTCGACGTCGACGGGGTGAAAGTGATCGGCCCCGCCAACCTGGTCAGCGACATGGCCGCCGACGCCTCCCAGCTCTACGCCAAGAACCTCGAGAACCTGCTCGGCCTGCTGGTTGACGAGGAGGGGCAGCTGAAGATCGACTTCGAGGACGACATCGTCGATGCCGCCTGCATCGCCCACGACGGGCAGATCCGCGGAGAGAGGACGGCCAAATGACCCTGTTCGCCGAGCTCACGATTTTCGTCCTCGCGATCTTCGTCGGCTTCGAGGTGATCTCGAAGGTTCCGACCACCCTGCACACGCCGCTGATGTCGCAGACCAACGCGATCCACGGCATTGTCATGCTCGGCGGCCTGATCGTCGTCGGCGAGGCCAACGACGGGCTCGAGTACGTGATCGGCACGATCGCGATCGCCTTCGGCGCGATCAACATCGTCGGCGGCTTCATGGTCACCGACCGGATGCTCGGCATGTTCAGCAGGAAGCCGAAACCCAAGGCCGACGCTGACGGGAAGGGCGGCTCCTGATGCCGCTCGCCCTGCTCGCCAAGGGGGGAGACGCCTCCACGGCGCTTTACATAGTCGCCTTCTCGCTCTTCATCATCGGCATCAAACAGGGGACGCACCCGACCACCGCCAAGCGCGGCAACCTGATCGCCGCCGTCGGCATGGCCGTGGCGGTCGTCACCACCCTGCTGCTCGACGGGATCGGCAACTGGGGCCTGATCATCCTCGGCCTCGCGATCGGCTCGGCCGTCGGCGCCTACGCCTCGGTCCGCGTGCAGATGACCGAGATGCCGCAGATGGTCGCCCTCTACAACGGCGTCGGCGGCGGCGCGGTCGCCCTGATCGCCTGGTCGGAGCTCCGCCACGGCCTCAACGGCATTGAGCTGGAAGTCCTGATCCCGGTGCTCTTGGCAGGCGTGATCGGCTCGGTCTCCTTCTGGGGCTCGAACATCGCCTTCGCCAAGCTCCAGGACCTCATTCCCACCCGCCCGATCGCGGCCCCGGGGCAGCAGGTGATCAACGGCGTCCTACTGCTGGCGATCGTCGTCATCTGCGTCGTCCTCGCGGTCGATCACGAATCGCCCTCGCAGGGCCTGTTCATCCTCTTGCTCGTCCTCGCGGCGATTCTCGGCAACCTCGTCGTCCTGCCGATCGGCGGCGCCGACATGCCGGTTGTGATCTCGCTCCTGAACGCCTTCACCGGCCTCTCCGCCGCGGCCGCCGGCTTCGCGCTCGACAACGTCGCCCTGATCGTCGCCGGCACCCTGGTCGGCTCCTCGGGAACGATCCTCACCCTGGAGATGGCGACGGCAATGAACCGCTCGGTCGCCAACATCCTCTTCGCCGGCTTCGGTGGGGCGCCGTCGGGTGGCGGGGGCGGAACGGGCGAGGAAAAGCCCCACGTTTCGATCGGCGCCCAGGACGCGGCGATCAAGCTCGCCTACGCCGACTCGGTCGTGATCGTCCCCGGCTACGGCCTCGCCGTTGCCCAGGCGCAGCACGCGATCAAGGAGGTCGCCGACGAGCTGGAGAAGCGCGGCGTCACAGTCAACTACGCGATCCACCCGGTCGCCGGGCGGATGCCGGGCCACATGAACGTCCTCCTCGCCGAGGCCGACGTGCCCTACGAGCAGCTGCGGGAGATGGAGGACATCAACCCGGAGATGCCACGCACCGGCGTCGCCGTCGTCGTCGGCGCCAACGACGTCACCAACCCGGCGGCGAAAAACGACCCCGACTCGCCGATCGCCGGGATGCCGATCATCGAAGTCTCCGAGGCCCAAGAGGTGATCGTGATCAAGCGCTCCCTCAGCCCCGGCTTCGCCGGCATCGACAACGATCTCTTCTACGAACCGAACACCTCGATGCTCTTCGCCGACGCCAAAGCGGCAGCGGCCGAAATCGCCTCCGAGATCGGCAACCTCTAGACCGCCCCAAGCGGTCGTCACGAAGTTCTGACAGTGCCGCGCGCCAATTGGCGCCTTTGACACCCACTTGTATGCCGGCGCTTCTTAGCGTCGGGTCATGGGTTCGGAGCGGGGGCAGGGGACGGTCGAGTGGGTCGGGACGCTGTGCGTGGTCTCGCTCCTGTTGCTCGGGCTCGTGGCCGCCGGAGTGCGAGTTCCGGGGGCGTCGCTGGCGCAGGCCGTCGCGGACAAGATCCTCTGTGCCGCCTCCTTGGCGGACGGATGCGGTGACGAGCCGACGCTGATCGCCGCCTACGGCAGCGAAGTCGGTGAGCTGGTCCGGCGGCACATGCCGACCCTCGTTTTCGAGGAAGGGTCGCGAGCGGTCCCGGTCGACTTCCGTAGCTGCCGTAGCACCGAGTGTGGTGACAGCTCCGGAGACGGAGTGATCCACCAGACGGACGAGGGCCTGCCGGTCACCGTTTTCGTCCACGTCGTCGATTGCCGCGCAGGCCAGTTAACCGCCGGCGCCAACTGCTCCGGCGATCGCGCCGGCAACCTCTACGTTCAGTACTGGACCTACTACGCCGACTCGGCAACGCTGCGCGGCGTCCCCATCGCCGGCTCGAAGGGCTACCACCACGATGACTGGGAGGGAGTGCAGCTCCGCATCCGACCCGGCGGCAGCGTCGACGAGAGGGCCTCCTCCCACAACGGCTACAACTCCGGCCTCGCCAGCTACCGCAACTGGGGCTCGGACGCCGGCATCGGCCCGCTGAAGGAGGGCGCCGAAGCGGTAGGAGCCCGCGGCAGCAACGGCTGGGGCCCGGAGACCGGCTACCTCTTCGTCTCCGGCGGCAGCCACGCCGGCAACACCCTCGACCTCGTCAACAGCGACCGCTACACCCCCGGCCCCCGCGTCCACCTAATCCCTCTCGAGGAAGTAGCCACCACCAGCACCGCCCACTTCGCCATCTCCCCGCCCTGGCTGAAGGAAGTCTGGCTTGACCCTGAGGCCGCGGGGACGGGCTGATGAGGGCGAGGAGATGGCGGCATTACGAGACGTCGTCCGGACGGCGCCCTGTCAGGGAGTTCCTGCAATCCCTCGACGACAAAGACGCAGCGGCTGTGGCGACCGCGATGAAGGAGGTTCGGATGCAGGGACTGCGGAGCTCCAGGCATCTGCGGGGACAGGTTTACGAGGCTCGGGCCGACGGAAGCAGGGTCACCTATCGGTTGCTGTTTGCTCCTCGAGGAGAGCACGGGCAAATTTTGCTGACGCTCGCGATCTTCAAGAAGAAGACCCATAAGACGCCCATGAGCAAGATCCGCCTTGCTCATGGGCGTCTGCAGGATTGGGAGCGACGAAAGACCCGACAGAAAGCATCTGTCTGATATCATTAATGATATCTCCCATTTGATATTCAGAGGAGGTTGATATGTCTCATGAACCAGATGCCCTGGATGAACTGATCGCCGAACGGACGGCCCGTAACCCAGAGTTCCCGCAGCTGATGGAGGCAGCCGCACGGAGGCGGGCGCTTCTCAAGGAGCTCGGAAGGATGCGCGAGAAGCACGGTCGGTCGCAGACGGCTGTCGCCGCAGAGATGGAGACTTCCCAGTCGGCCATCGCGCGTCTGGAGGGAGCTTCAGGCGACGCCCGGATTTCAACGGTTGACCGCTTCGCACAGGTCCTCGGTTTCCGAGTCCAGTGGCACTTGCTTCCGCTTGAGGGTTCAGAGGCGGAGCCACCGTTGGTCATTCACGGTCAGTGACCAATTACGGCGATTTCACCCGCGTGTAAGAAGCCTCTCGATAGGGTCTGACTATCCCGGCCGGCGTCTCCTCCCAGTCGAAGGCAGCGATCGTGGACGCGCTTTGCAAAGCGCGGGAGCGGACGCTGGCGCTGGTCGAGTCGCTTGACGACGAGCAGCTGAATCGGGTTTGGTCGCCGATCCTCAGTCCGCTTGCCTGGGACTTGGGGCATATCGCCAACTTCGAGGAGCTGTGGCTGGTGCAGCGAGTCGGCGGGTGCGAGCCGCTGCGGGGAGAGCTTGGTCGCTTCTACGACGCGATCGAGAACCCGCGCAAGGTCCGCGGCGAGCTGCCGATCCTGCGCGACGAGGAGCTGCGCGCCTACATGGCGGACGTCCGCGAGCGCACGCTCGACGTACTGGGGGGTGTGGATCTCGGACCCGACGTCGAGGACCCGCTGCTGCGGGACGGCTTCGCCTACGAGATGCTGCTCGCGCACGAGCTGCAGCACAACGAGACGATGCTGCAGCTGCTGCAGCTGGTTCCGGGCTATGAGCTGCCATCGGCACTGAAACGTGACGACCTTGCTCCCCGGATAGCGGGGACAGATGCCTATGGTGAGATAGTCACGGTCGAAGGTGGGGAGTACGAGATCGGCGCCCCTCCGCGCGGCTTCGCCTACGACAACGAGCGGGCGCGGCACGCGGTCGAGCTCGACGCTTTCGAAATCGATCGAACCCCCGTCAGCAACGGCGCGTACACCGCCTACATGGAGGCCACCGGCGCCGAGCCGCCGCTCTACTGGGAGCGCGACGGAGACACCTGGGTCGACACCAGTCGCGGGCGGCGCGCTGCGATCGATCCAGCGAATCCCGTCATCCACGTCTCCTGGGATCAGGCGGATGGCTTCGCCCGCTGGGCCGGCAAGCGCCTCCCGACCGAGTTCGAGTGGGAGGCGGCGCGCGAGCAGCTCGACGGTGTCGGCCACGGCTGGGAATGGACCTCCTCGCACTTCATCGCCTACCCGGGCTTCGAGGCCTTCCCCTACCGCGAGTACTCCGAGGTTTTCTTCGGCGACGAGTACCGGGTGCTGCGGGGCAGCTCCTGGGCTACCCACCCGCGCGTCGCCCGGCCGACCTTTCGCAACTGGGACTTGCCGGAGCGCCGCCAGATCTTCTCCGGCCTGCGCTGCGCGAGGGACGCATGATCGCGATCGACGTCCACCTCGACGCCGACGCCGCCGCGAAGATGGCGCGCGACGTCCGCGAGGGCCTCTGCTCCTATCCGAAGGAGGTGGCGCCGAAATACTTCTACGACGAACGCGGCTCGCTGCTGTTCGAGCAGATCATGGAGCTGCCCGAGTACTACCCGACCCGGGCCGAGCGCGAGATCCTCACAACCCGCTCCGCCGAGATCCACGACGCTGCCGGCTGCCCGCAGACGCTGATCGAGCTCGGCTCGGGCTCGGCGGCGAAGACCCGCCACTTGCTGAGCGCGATGCGCGACTGCGGCAGCCTCGACACCTACGTCCCGGTCGACATCTCCGAGGAGATCACCGAGCGCACCGCCGCCGAACTAGTCGACGAGTACCCCGGCCTCAACGTCCACGGGATGGTCTGCGATTACGAGCAGCACCTGGAGCGGGTCCCGCATGGCACCGGGACGCGGATGATCGCCTTCCTCGGCGGCACGATCGGCAACCTCTACCCGCGCGAGCGCCACGCTTTCCTCGAGCGGATCCGGGCGCTGCTCGGGCCAGCCGACCACCTCCTGCTGGGGACCGACCTGATCAAGGACAAGGCGCGCCTCGAGGCTGCCTACAACGACGACGCCGGCGTCACCGCCGAGTTCAACAAGAACGTGCTGGCCGTGCTCAACTCCCAGCTCCACGCCGACTTCGACCTCGACGCCTTCGAGCACGTCGCCCGCTACGACGAGGAGGCCGAGCGGATGGACATCCGCCTACGCTCGCTCGCCGACCAGGACGTCCGCCTCGACGACCTTGACCTCGAGATCCACTTCGCCGAGGACGAGGAGATGCGGACCGAGATCTCGGCTAAGTTCACCCGCGAACGAATCGCCGCCGCCTACGACGGCGCCGGCCTCGAGCTGCGCGGTTGGTTCACCGACGCCGCCGGCGACTACGCGCTCAGCCTTGCGGCACCTGCTGGGTGATGCAGTGGATGTTGCCGCCGCCGAGGAGGATCTCGCGGGCCGGCACTCCGACCACATCCCGCTCGGGGAAGGCGCGCCGCAGGATCGCCGCCGTCTCCTCGTCGTGGCGCGGGTCGAGCAGCGGGTAGACGATCCGCGAGTTGCCGAGGTAGAAGTTGACGTAGGAGGCAGCCATGCGGTCACCGGCGCTGCGGGGGACGGTTCCCTCGGCAGCATCGACCCCCTGTGCCTCCTCGGCTGAGATCTGCAGTGGGCCGGGGGAGGGGAGGAGCACCACCTCGAGCGGCCGCCCTTGCGCATCGGTCGCCGCTTCCAGCCGTTCGCGAGCGTCGCGGGAGATCTGGTGCTGGGGATCGTCTTCGTCGGCGGTCCAGGTCAGAAGGACGACCCCGGGGCGGGCGAAGCAGGCGAGGTTGTCGACGTGGCCGTCGGTCTCGTCTTCGAAGACGCCGGCTCCGAGCCAGGCCACCTTTTCGGCGCCGAGGTAGTCGAGCAGCACCCGCTCGATCTGCTCCCGCGAGAGCTCCGGGTTGCGGTTTGGGTTTAGCAGGCACTCTTCGGTCGTCAGCACCGTGCCCTCGCCGTCGACGTGGATCGCCCCGCCCTCGAGCACGATCGGCGCCCGGTAGCGGTCGTTGCCTTCGATCTCGAGCACCTTCGCCGCGACCCGGTCGTCGCGGTCCCAGGGGAAGTAGAGGCCCCCCTCGGTTCCGCCCCAGGCGTTGAAGCGCCAGTCGACGCCGCGGCGACCACCCTGGCCGTCGACGACGAAGGTTGGGCCGTGGTCCCTGATCCAAGCGTCGTCGGTCGAGACCTCGACCACGCGCACCTCGGGCGGCAGCAGCGCCCGGGCGTTCTCGAACTGCGCGTCTGAGACCGCCATCGTCACCGGCTCGGAGGCGGCGATCGCCTTCGCCACCGCCGCGTAGGCCTCCTGCGCCGGCTTCGCCCCCAGCCGCCAGTTGTCTGGGCGTTCGGGCCAGGCCATCCAGCAGCCGCTGTGGGGCTCGAACTCGCCGGGCATCCGGAAGCCGTCCCCGGCAGGAGTGGTCTTGAGGCTGGTGGTCACCGCCCTCTATCTTGAACACCCGTGGAGAAGATCCGGCTAATTCGCGCCGCAGACCCGCCGGAGTCGCTTGCCCGGACTCGCCCGCCGAGCCGCCCGCCGTTCCGGATCGCCGCCGTCCAGCATCGCTGGCACCCCGACCCCGAAGAGCACGAAGCGGCGCTCGGCGAGGGAATCCACATGGCCTCCGAGGCTGGCGCGCAGCTGGTCTGCCTGCAGGAGCTGACCCTGAGCCGCTACTTCGCCGCCGACCCCGCCGGGCCCGAGGCGGCGGGCGCCGAACCGGAGAAACTGCCCGGAGGGCGCACTTTCGAGTTCGCCGAGCGGCAGGCCAAGGAGCACGGCGTCCACGTCCACGCCTCCCTCTATGAGCGCGCCGACGGCGACGACGGCCTCGGCTTCAACACCGCGATCGTCGTCTCCCCCGAGGGCGAGCTGGTCGCCCGCACCCGCAAGCTCCACATCCCGGTCACCGCCGGCTACCACGAGGACCGCTACTTCCGCCCCGGCCCCAGCGGCTCCGAAGCCTTTCCGCTTGTGAATCTCGAACTGCATCAAATTTCCGACCCAGCAGAGCAGAAATTTGATGCAGTTCGAGATGAGGTGCACCTGGGGCTGCCGACCTGCTGGGACCAGTGGTTCCCGGAGGTCGCCCGCGCCTACAGTCTCGAGGGCGCCGAGGTCCTCGTCTACCCGACCGCGATCGGGTCCGAGCCCGACCACCCGGAGTTCGACACCCAGCCGCTCTGGCACCACGTGATCGTCGGCAACGGGATCGCCAACGGCCTCTTCATGGTCGCCGTCAACCGCATCGGCGACGAGCCCCCGCTCACCTTCTACGGCTCCTCCTTCATCAGCGACCCCTACGGCCGCATCCTCGCCCAAGCCCCTCGCGAAGAACCCGCGGTTCTAGTGGCCGATCTAGATTTGGACCAGCGCCAGGACTGGCTAGAGCTATTCCCCTTCCTGACTACGAGAAGGCCGGACACCTACGCCAGGCTGGCCGAAGAAGCGACCAAGGCACAGACGAAGTAGCGACGGGGAGGGGTCCGGCCCTCCATAACACGTGCCTCAGGACGCCTGCTCGCGAGACCGCGAAGAACCGGAATAGTTGCGGTTCCTCGCGGTCTCGCGAAAGAGCGGATCACAGAGACTGTCGCTAGGAGGAGTGGGTGTCCCTCTCGGGGCCGGCGTCCTGTTGCCGGCACAGATCACTCAGCGAGAGAAGCTCACTTAGAGGCCGGCAACCCAGGTCTCGAGAGGGACACCCACTCCTCCCTACGAGTGCGGCTTGAACTTTCAGCTGTTAGGCGCGAGGGCGTCGATCGTCTCCGCCAGCTTGTCCGGCGTGACGATCGGGGTGAGGATCGGGAGGGTTATGCCGCCCTCGACGAAGGTGCCGAGCCGCTCCTTCATCTGCTCGGGGGTGCCGAAGATGAACATGTCCTCGATCAGCTCCCAGGGGGCGGCGGCGGCCGCTCCCTGGCGATCGCCCGACTCCCACGCCTCGATCATCGGCGCGATCTGC
>Ga0157371_10005220_pt1 | contig 11041 bp, 9 predicted proteins | sample C45metaG_FD_113462 | JGI IMG/M metagenome (GOLD analysis project Ga0157371, IMG submission 113462) | Corn rhizosphere microbial communities from Kellogg Biological Station, Michigan, USA - C4-5 metaG | ecosystem: Host-associated > Plants > Roots > Rhizosphere > Soil | place: USA: Michigan... | reverse complement strand
CCATTTTATCTTTGGCGATTTCTTCAACCTGTGTCCAGGAAACTTTTCCTACTTTATTCCTGTTAGGTTCTTTACTACCTGACTTTATTTTAGCAGCATCCATTAACTGCACAGCAGCGGGTGGGGTTTTAATGACAAAATCGAATGATTTGTCGCCATAAACTGTAATGAGAACGGGAAGAACTTTCCCTTGTTTGTCCTGGGTTCTTGCATTGAATTGCTTGCAGAACTCCATAATGTTGATTCCTTTGGAACCGAGTGCAGGGCCTATTGGCGGTGCAGGATTGGCTTGTCCTCCTTTGCACTGGAGCTTGACATAGCCTGTAATTTCTTTTGCCATGATTTAAATTTTTGGTGTTAACGTTCTTCGACAAGCGCAGAATGACATATTCCGGCGAGTTTCCAAACTCCCAACGAATGATTTCTATAAAGAACTTTTTTGGGAGTGCAAAAGTAGGGGAAATGATTGGAATAAAAAAGAAAAAAGATTCGGAGCAAGCAGATGCGTTTTATATTGCATCCTGAGGAGAAATAACAGTTATTACTACACTATCCAATTGCTAGCTATATATAATTATTCTTTACGATTTCTTAAACATAAGTTCATTTGGGCAGATAGCCAAACCTGTTATGATTACTTTTTCGATTTAAAACTAAAGTTTCTTTTTCTTTTGCCTTCGTATGAATTGTTTAGAAAAGGTTCTTTAACCTTCGCTTTTTCTTCCCGTTGAATTATTTCACCTTTACGGTAGTAACGACCGGTTTTACCATCGGTAAAGTAACTCATTTTTAAATCATTGTCACCACTTTCATTTACTTTTCCCAGGTAATAACTTTCGTTTCGTGAATCAAAATTCCAGGAGGTAGCATGATGTCGAAGAGATTTTGCATCCTCATCTTTGTAGGGGTTCCATTCATAATGCATAGCGAGTAATTTTTAATAATAAAAGGATGAACAAATCTAAAAGGGATAATGCCTGTGGATTATGATCACCGTCATATTACTTAAAAAATTCCTTCTTTCGTAAATGCTCTTATGATTATAGGAACTAAAAAATCAAAATAAGTACTAGCTCTCCTGACCTCCCTTTTCTGCCGCCATCACCATTCTTATCTCTCCATAAGTCACATCTTCCGGTAAATTTTCTTTTAAAGTTTTAAAACTCTCCGGGCTATGAATCTTTACGGCTTCTCTTATCAGCATTTGTTTTTCCAGAGAAACTATTTTATTAATGTCAATTTCTTTACTTACTACAAAAGGGACCAAATGCCCTTCAATGGTGCTGGAAGCAAAATTTCTTTCCCTGGCTATTTCTTTAATCGTTTTTCCTTCTTTAAACAAATTGAAACTGATGATATTCGACGCGGTTTTCTCTTCAGTTGATTTTTCCTTCCTCTCCCTTTTTGGATTTTCTTCTTTTGAAAACATGTTGCTTTCAATGTTGTTTCTATTGCAATAATCCAAAACCAAATCGAGGATATCATCCCCGTATTTTTCCGCTTTTGCGCGTCCAAATCCGCTTAATTTCATCAAATCCTTTTTAGAGAATGGCAGATAACTTGCAATCTCTTTCAAAGCATTTTGATTAGCAACCATATAAATTGGCTTTTGGCTTTCTTCCACCACTTTATCTCGCCATGCCCTTAAAGAATTATACAATTCAAGGTTTGGGACATCAGAAAGATTTTGCTTTTTCCCGGCTGCGTAAACAGAAACCTTAATGCGCGGAAGCGAATACTTTAATTTATGCTGCAAAAAAGAGGTAACAGAAAAATGTTGTTTACAATACTGTAGGTAATAATTTTGAAGGTCAACCGTCAACAATAACTGGTTTAAATATTCATTGATAATGGTTGCCGTTTCCCTGTGCTCGGTGATTACGGGGTGATTTTGAAGCGACTGTTGCATCGCTGAAAATTTTGGTTCAAAATGATTTGCCGCATCTATAATCCTCGTTTGTAAAGCCTCATTCTTTTCAATAATTCCTTCTTCTTTCATAAAACCACCAATATGTCGTAAGAAGTTTAAGCCAACACTTCTGTTAGCAGTGAACGAAGTTTTAAGATCATTTATCCATTTCAACGACTCCTTGTTCAGTTTTTCTTTTTGTTCATTAATTCTGAAATCCAAAACCTCAACCAACTTATTGATCTCCTCAAACGAAAAGATTTCTTCCAATAGTTGTTGTGTAAAAATTTGTCTCGCTCCTTCAAATCTTTCTGCCAATGAACCTTTTGGAGTGAGTGTTTGCTGGCCTTTAACTACATTTTCATTACTATAAATTGCCGCAGATGGGATTTTTGACAAAAGCACAATTCCATCAAGACTTGTACAGCGGCTTAGTGCCACATAAACCTGACCGCTGCTGAAAGCGGCTCCGGCGTCGATCATTACTTTTTCAAAAGTAAGGCCCTGGCTTTTATGGATCGTTATCGCCCATGCAAGCCGCAATGGAAATTGAGTAAAGGTTCCCAAGGTTTCCTGGTCCAGCTTACCATCCAGCCGGTTTAAGGTATATCGCGAATTTTCCCACGTTTCCGGGGAAACGTAAATTTCTTCACCATCACAATCCACAACAATTTCTTCCTGCTGTAATTTTTTGATCACCCCGATTTTACCATTGAAATATCTTTTATCTACGTCATTTTTTAAAAACATCACCTGCGCTCCTTCTTTCAAAACCAATGTACCTTCTGCCGGGTACATGCTTTCAGGAAAGTCTCCTTCAATTTCAGCTTCATAAGAAAATGATACCGCTGGTAACTTTTGCAACTCGCGGTGATTGATCAGATCAGCCTGGTTATTATGAGAAGTAAGGGTAATATATTTTTCTTCAGCCAAGGGACGAAAATCAGGAAAATATCTTTGATGCAGATCTTCAAAATCATCTGCATTCATTTGATTATTGCGCACTTTATTTAAAAGCGTAACAAATGAGTTTTCCTTTTGCCTGTAGATTTTTTTCAGTTCGATCAACATCGGCATTTGCTCTTTTATCACAAGGCTGTCAAAAAAGAAAGGAGAAATATAATATTCCTGCAAAATGCTCCACTCATGCCTTTGAGCTACAGGCGGTAACTGGTATAAATCCCCAATACATAATATTTGAACGCCGCCAAATGGAAGCTGATGCTTCCGTCGAACCGATCGCAAAATACAATCAATTGAATCTATCACATCACAACGTACCATGCTGATTTCATCAATTACCAAAAGCTCCATTTTACGTAAAAGATCCTGGCGTTGCTTATTATATTTAAGTTTTGCAAGTAACTCAGTCCTACAGCCTGGCGTAGGCAAAAAAGGAGTAAAGGGCAGTTGGAACAGGCTGTGCAATGTAACGCCGGCCGCGTTGATCGCTGCTACACCGGTTGGGGCAGCTACAATAATATTTTTTGAACAATTCTCTTTTAAATATTTGAGAAATGTGGTTTTGCCTGTTCCGGCTTTGCCGGTGAGAAAAATATTTTCACTCGTTTCTGTCACAAAGCGATAAGCTAGATCAAAAACTTCGTTATGTTCTATATTTAATTGGTCCATTCTTATTAATTCGTGGCTTTAAGAAAAAAAGCCGCGGATTTTTTGCCACAAATATCCTTCAAAAAAATTCCATAAAACCCACGGCCATTGAAAAACTAAGCAGTTGCTTTGGCGCCGATAAGTAATAATTCCTGGACTACAATTTCTGTCTCATATCTTTTGTTACCGTCTTTGTCGGTATAATTGTCATTAACCAGTTTGCCTTCAATCGCTACTTCGGATCCTTTGGTGAGATATTTTTCTGCGATTTCAGCTACTTTTCCCCAGGCAATCAATCTGTGCCATTGGGTCTCTTCCACTTTTTCACCTTTCGCATTGCGATAGGTTTCATTAGTAGCCATCGAAAATTTTACTAATTTTTTACCGCCGTCGATGTTCTTTACTTCAGGAGTGTTTCCTAATTTTCCGATCAGTTGAACTTTGTTTCTTAATGCATTCATGACTTTAAGTTTTGCGCCCACAATTTGGTGGACTGTTTTTAAATTGTTTTTATTTCAGTTGATGATCGTTTGTTTCATCAACACCGCAAAGATGCATTAGGTGAAAAGCCTTAGTCGGTTTTTATTCGTTTATAGTTGGATATAACCGTTTGTAAACAGTTGCACATGCAAAATAAATAGTATCTTCCTTCATTAAACCAAATGCAAAACAGCATGACTGCAACCGAAACTGCCAACTGTCTCAATTGTAACAAAGCGCTGAAAGGCCGCACAGACAAGAAGTTCTGTGATGATTACTGCCGCAATTCTTACAATAATCAATTAAAAGCTTCAAAAAATAATTTGGTAAGAAATATTAATAATGCGCTCGGGAAAAACCGAAGAATTTTGGAAAGTTTTTTTAATAGAAATGAAGAAACTGTAAAAACTCACAAAGATAAACTGCTTGAAAAAGGATTTCAATTTAAATACATGACCCACACTTACACTACGCAAAGAGCGCATGTTTATTATTTCTGTTATGATTTGGGTTATATGCCTTTGGATAATGATTGGTATTTATTGGTGAAAAGGAAGGAAGAAAAAGCGGTGTGAGGGAAAATAGAAATCTTTAAAACTTGTTCGTCCACTGTTTAAAAATAAAAAAAGGATAATGGACGTTTACAAATCAAACACCCAATTATGGTTTACATTTACATCCCTTATGGTCTTCTTGCTTTTGCAATAACTATTGTGATAATAAATAGTTTTAAGAAAGTACGCGAAAACAAAAAGACAAACCGAACCATTAGAAATAGCGAGAGATTTCGCAATACAATTGAAATTCTTCAAGCAAGAAAAGAAAAATGTTCCCAGGACAACTCAAAATAAAAATCCTTAAAATTTCTTCCTTTACTGCCTCCCCGTTACGCCGAATTCCTGCCGGCATTGATAATCCCGAATGAACAACGGATGGTGAGTTTTTCGTAAGTCGGTCTTAGCGGATCTTTTATTTGATCATGCTCCATTTCGCGGATCTTCATCATTGCGTATTGTTGGATCGTTACCAAAGGAAGAATCATTTTTTCGCGCATATCAACCGAAAGTTGCTCTACAGGATAATCAGCCATCAGTTCATTGTGGCCGGTGAGTTTAAATAAATATTTTTTCGTTCTCTCATATTCCTCGTAGATCATATTCCATAATTCGCTGAACTTATTGTCTTTTGACAAATATTCAGTGAGTGGGAAATAACATTTTTTCATCGCCATCTCACAATTGTCAACGAGGGTTTTAAAAAACAAGGAACCGTTATACAATTTCTTAAGCTGTCCAAGTTTCCCTTCCTGTTCCATAATCTCAAGAGCTGCTCCAAATCCATAATAGCCGGTTACATTTTGTTTGATCTGGCTCCACGATCCTACAAAAGGAATGGCGCGAAGATCATCCAAATTCATTTTTCCTTTCTTCCTTTTTGTGGGACGGCTTCCGATATTGGTGTCACTATAAAACTTTAATGGGCTCACCTGAACCAAATAATCCATGAAATCAGGGTGATTTTTTAACTCAATGTACGATTCAAAACTTTTTTCAGCCAGTTCCTGCAACAATCCTTCTTCTTCCTTATCCAGTTTGATATGCCGGTCAGAAAAAATATCATTTGAAATGCCGGCGTGCAGCAATTGTTCCATATTGTATTGCGCAGATTCAATGGTTCCGAAATTGGAACTTACCGTTTGCCCCTGTATAGTCAATTGTATTTCTTTATTCGAAATATTTTTTCCCATTGCTGCATAAAACTTATGTGTCTTTCCACCACCTCTTGCCGGAGGGCCGCCACGACCATCGAAGAAAACTACATCCACATTATATTTTCGCGCTACCGCTGTAAGATTTTCCTTGGCCTGGTAAATGGCCCAGTTTCCCATTAAATAACCGCCATCTTTCGTTCCGTCAGAAAAGCCAAGCATTATCGTTTGTTTGTCATTGCGGCGTTTCAAATGCTCACGATATTCTTTGTTTTCAAACAACGTTGTCAAAATAGTTGAAGCATTCCTCAGATCTTCGATGGTTTCAATCAGCGGAACAATATCGACTTTAATTTTGTCTTTCTTCCAGCCACATAAAATAAACAAACCGTACACTTCAAAGACATTGAGCGCAGAAGCTGAATGGCTGATGATATAACGGTTACAGCCTTCTTCGCCGTTGTATTGCTGAATGAGTTTGATGGCTTTTATGCTTTCAAAAGTATCGTTGATGATCGGGTCGCCATAATCTTTTTCGGGAAGGGCTTTGGTGTTTTTTGTAAGAAATTCGATCTTTTTTTCGTCACTCATTTTTGCATAATCAGAAGGGAAAAAAGTATCCGAAGAAGCGATTGCAGCAAATACTTTTTTGTGAATCGAGCTGTCTTGTCTTATATCGAGTGAAGCAAAATATAATCCGAAAATATGCACCTTGTTAATCAGGTCATCAATAAGATAACAAAACAATCCATTGTGCCTGTAAATTAAAATCTCACGTATGTCATTGAGTATTTTCAGAATATCTTTTTTGCTGATATCTGTTCTGTTGCCGGGAATGAAAATGTTATTATACAACTGCTTTTCAAGATCCTGCAAAAGCACATCAACTCCTTTGAATGTAAGTCTGCGCCTCAACTTTCTAATCTCCAGATAATAGCATTTAATGATTGCGCCACGCAAAGCATCAGCAACTTTTAAAGTGGTATCTGTACTTACGAAAGGATTTCCATCACGATCGCCGCCCGGCCAAAAGCCCATTTTAAGTATCGCATTATTTTGAAAATCCGCTTCAGGGAACTGGTTTTTCAAAAAGGAAACAATTCTTCCAATCGCGGCAAAAAATACATTTTCCAAATACCACACAAGGCTCATCGCTTCATCGTAAGGCGTTGGTTTTTCTTTTTTGAAAAAAGGTGTTTTTCCCAACTGCTGCAAATACATGTTAATCCGAGCAGTATTATTTTCTGAAAGAGATTTTGAAAGATCGTTGATAATTCCCAGAACAGAACCAGGATAAAATTGTGTTGGATGGGCAGTAAGAACGATTTCCACGGAGAAATTATCCAATTTTTTCACTAACTCTTTTTCTTTTTTATATTGAACCGTTTCTACTTCCAGTTGCTTTAAAGTGCCGGGGCCGGTAGTGTCATGAACAAATTTAAAAGCCGCGTCTTCCAGCGCATCGAAGAGCACAACCTGACGTTCTACAAATTGTATGAAGCGGAAAAGAAGATCCAGTTTCTCTGATTCAGTTTTAAAAGAGGTATCCTTCCTGAAAAATTCTTCGATAATTTTTGCAGGGCTTTGTCTCTTTTTATATCCTTCTTCGCAAATATTTAAAAACAGTGACAAAAGCATTCCCGTTTTCTCAATCCTGTAAAAAGGAAGTGAAGTAAAAAGGCTATTATAAAGTTGAAATTTTATTCCAACGTAATTTTTAAAATTCTCCAAACTGTGCGACGAATGATGCTCAATCATATCCAATAAATTATAAAGAAACAATAAATTAATTTCATAAAAATCGCGATGAAGTTACTTGAAAAATCAATAAAATTTTTCAAAGCTTGTGCTTTTGACCGTATATTTGCAATCCGTAACAATGAAAAAAATACTATTCATATTATGTGTGGCAATTGCGTTTTCATGTATTGCATCTCACGCTGATGCCCAATGTTCCATTTGTACAAAGACCGTGATGCAAATGGGAAATAAACCCGCGCAAGGTTTTAATAATGGAATTCTTTATCTCATGGCAATTCCTTACCTGGCAGTTGGCGTAGTTGGATATAAATGGTGGCGAAACGAAAAAAGGAAATCATAATTTCCATCAATTCTTACCTTCTTTTTTTTCATATTTTTTTGCAAATGCATATATATTAAAACTGCTTTTTGAAGCAGCTTCTTCTATTTTTATTTTCATTTTTTCTTTATCCAGTTGCTTCATCTTTTCATTCTGGATCAAAGCCCAAATTTTTTCTGTAAGCAGATTTATTTTATTTTGAGAATAATTTTCTGTCTCCCATTTCTCAATTTTTTTATACAATTCAGTAATCCCTTTTTTTTCAGTTGCTACCGTTTTAAAGACAGGAATTTTTTTTGCGGGATGATTAAAAGAAGGACGGAGCATTTGCATTAAACTGTTATAAAAATTTTCGGAGCCCGGCCGGTCTGTTTTATTAATCACAAAAATATCAGCCACTTCCATCAAGCCCGCTTTCATGGTTTGAATGATATCACCGCCTTCTGGCACAAGCATTACGATTGTGATGTCAGCGATTGCGGCAATATCTACTTCACTCTGACCTACGCCAACGGTTTCAATAATTACATAATCAACCCCGGAACTTTTTACGAAGTCTGCAATTTCGAAAATGTGTGGATGCAAGCCTCCCAAAGATCCCTTGCTTGCCAGCGATCTGATAAAAACGTCCGGATGATTATACCATTCAGTCATCCGGATTCTGTCGCCTAAAAGAGCTCCTTTATTAAACGGTGAAGAAGGGTCAACACACAAAACAGCCACTTTTTTTTTATCAGCCACCATCTCGCCAATCAATGCATCGGTTAAGGAACTTTTACCGGCGCCAGGCGCACCGGTGATGCCAATAATTTTTGCTGAAGAAGGTTTTAATTTCAACAAAAGGTCTTCAAATCCTTCCGCCTGGTTTTCTATCACAGAAATGCCGCGGGCCAAAGTTTTAAGGTCAATATGATTATTGTTTTCGTTCATCCATTCACATTAATCAGGCATGAAGTTGAAAGTATTCATAAAAATAATCAGCAGGTTTCAGATTGATCCATGAAGAACGGTTTGCATCAAAATCTTTAAAAGTAAATTTCTCTATTTCTTCCAAGGTATAATTCAAAGGATTTTCAGGTTTTCCAAATGTTACCACACCAAGCCCATGATCACAATCCAAAGTAAACACATTAATGTCATCTCTTAAGCTTCGCAGGTGCAGGAGCGTTCTCCACACGTCTCCGTTCCATGTTCCGGTAAAATCTCGTGCTTTCCATTCTTGAAAAGAAACAGAATCAGCTTTCAGCTGGGGATTGCAGTCATGCAAAATTATGACGCCGTGGTCGGTTAAATAGTTCAAACAGTTTTCAACATCGCGCAAGGCATAAGTATATTCATGCATTCCATCAATGAGCGCAATTTCTAATTTTCTATCTGACAAAAGATCCGGCGCATTTTCAGTAAAAAAATCATCGCTTGTTTGTTTAAAATATTTATTAAAAAGATTATAAGGATTTAAAAAAATCTTTCCTGTTTTTCGCAACAGATCAAATCTAAAGTCAGGATCTACTGCTATCTTAAAAGTGCTTTTTACACGAAAAAAAATATGCCCGTTAAAAACACCAATCTCCAGGTAATTGGATAATTGTTTTTGTTTCATTAAAGTGAGAATCACTTTTTCTCTATCCATATTTTGTTGATTGATTTATAATTTAATAAGGAAATAAAGCAGTATGCGTTTTTAGAGGCTAAAATAATTTTTTTTATTTTGATAACAGAAAGTTTTTGAGCGGTTTATACACCTTCCATCGTTTTTCTTAAAGTATATTAAAATGTAATTTGCAAAAACGGCATTATTTTGAATGCATTTATTGTGGTAAACAAACAAATTAAGACGAATCGTATTTTATAGATTATGACAAATTTTATTCCGATTTTTCCTTTATCAATTGTTGTGTATCCGCATGAAAATCTGAACCTGCACGTTTTTGAGCCGAAGTATAAACAGTTGATCAAAGAATGTTACGAACAAAAGAAGGCTTTTGGAATGCCGGTCGTAATTAATAATAAAATGCAGGAATTGGGAACGCTTTTGGAGATAATTGAAATAACCAAAAAGTATGAAAATGGCGAAATGGATATTAAAACAAAGGGAACAAAAGTCTTTCGCGTACTTGAAGTGATCGATTCTGTTCCTGAAAAATTGTATAGCGGCGCCATTGTAAATTATCCCCCCAATCATGAACACGGGAAACGGTTGCTGATGAACAAAGTGCTTAAGGGCATTGAACAACTTCATGAATTATTAAAGGTGGAGAAACGTTTGCAAAAAAACCAGGAGGAATTGTGGAGTTATGATGTTGCGCATTCAGTGGGTTTAACACTGGAAGAAGAATACGAACTACTCACGTTGATGAATGAACTTCAGCGACAGGAATATTTAAAAAGGCATTTGCAAAAAGTAATTCCTGTAGTGGCTGAGATGGAATCTTTAAAAACGAAAATCAAAATGAACGGTCATTTCAAAAATATTTCAGGTTTCAATATCAGCTAAAAAGCTTTTCATTTGAAATATTTTATTCATTTGATAAAGAACCTTTACTTTGCCACGCAAAAATCAAAAATAATATTTTGAGTAAAACAACCCTTTGTTTTGATTTTGGAAATACGCTTTTAAAGTGCGGCGTTTTTGAGATTGACCAGTTAGCTGAGATTGTTCCGTTGGAAAATGATCGCCCGGAAACAATAAACCGGCTTTTGGATAAATACAAAGCGGATCGATCGATTCTTTCTTCTGTAGTTGATCATAATCCGGAAGTTGAAAAAATCCTGGCCGAAAAAACTTCCTTTCTAAAGCTTGATGCATCTGTAAAATTACCTTTCACGACACCCGTCGGCAAACCTGAAACTATCGGTGCAGACAGGCTGGCGCTTGCAGCTTTTGCTTCCTTTTTCTACCGGGATCAAAACACACTTATCATTGCGCTTGGCTCATGCATTACTTATAACTTTATCAATAAGTACAATAGTTTCAACGGTGGAAGTATTTCGCCCGGAATGGAAATGCGTTTTAAAGCACTGAATTACTACACTGCCAAGTTGCCTTTGGTAAAAGTTGATTGGAACTTCCCATTGATCGGCTATGATACAACAACCAATATTTTAAGCGGAGTGTTGCAGGGAATGGTTTGTGAAATTGATGGTATAATAGACGAATACAAAAAAAAGTTCGATAAATTTAACGTGCTTTTAACCGGTGGAGATACAGCCAATTTTGTAAGGCATCTTAAAAATAAGATATTTGCCGACCCCT
>Ga0157371_10005219_pt1 | contig 11043 bp, 11 predicted proteins | sample C45metaG_FD_113462 | JGI IMG/M metagenome (GOLD analysis project Ga0157371, IMG submission 113462) | Corn rhizosphere microbial communities from Kellogg Biological Station, Michigan, USA - C4-5 metaG | ecosystem: Host-associated > Plants > Roots > Rhizosphere > Soil | place: USA: Michigan... | reverse complement strand
CGCTTCCAGCAGCTGGCGATCACCGATCAGCTGGTTTTTGCGGATCTCCAGCTCCTCCTGAATTCCCCAGATGCTTGAAGTAAACCGGTCCTTTGGCGTCACAAACAGGTTCGCCGGGTAAATCGCCATATCCTCCAGCTTCTCGATCGTCTTACCGGATACTGGATCAATGACGCTGAGTTCCTCAATATCATCTCCAAAAAAAGATATCCGGTACGCATTGTCAAGATAGGCCGGAAACACATCTACCGTGTCTCCCTTTACCCGGAAAGTACCGCGTTTAAAATCATTAATGGTCCGGGCATACAGAATTTCCACCAGGCTATGCAGAAAGGAGTTTCGTGATATCCGTGTACCCACCGCAAAGCGGAACACGGAACGTGAAAAATCTTCCGGATTTCCCATACCATAGATACAGGATATGGAAGAAACGACAATGACGTCCCGACGGCCGGACATCAGCGCGGAGGTGGTCCGTAAGCGGAGCTTCTCGATCTCCTCGTTGATACTCAGATCCTTCTCGATGTAGGTATTGCTGCTGGGCATGTATGCCTCCGGCTGGTAGTAGTCGTAATAAGACACAAAGTAGTTCACCGCATTCTCTGGGAAAAACTGCTTGAACTCCCCATATAGCTGTGCGGCAAGGGTTTTATTGTGACTTAAAATTAAAGTAGGCTTCTGCGTTTGCTCGATGACATTCGCAATGGTAAAAGTCTTACCGGAACCGGTAACGCCCAGAAGCGTTTGGTAATGCTCATTACTCTGAACACCCTGCACCAGCTGCGAAATCGCATTTGGTTGATCTCCGGTGGGTTTATAGTTAGAAACGATTTGAAACTTCATTCGTTATTGGACTAAGATTTAGGCAAAGAATGCTAATGTAATCAGGATATAACTCATCGGCTCTGGCCGTTCTGTATAAACAAAAGAACGCCCCATACGTTTAGTAAATGGCCTGAAATCCTTAAGTATTATCAAAGATAAGCATTAATCGCGTATGGAAATATGGCCGGAATATCATAATTTTAGGTCGTATGAAGTTACTTGTATATGTACCCATGCTCACGCCCCGGATAAAGTATATATTCAACTTTATCTTCAATGATGTGCTGAAAACACAAGTTGGCTTCAGCTCCAACTTAGCTGAATTCAAGAAATCGGAACTTCCCAAGATCACCTATGCCGACCATCCCGTAGGCAACGAGCTTTTCTTTAAAAACTCAGCACTGCTTCTGGCCCACAACATCGCACCGCCAACCATCAAGACGACTGTCTTTGGAGATACCATTGTACCCTTCGCTGTTGAAGGAAGCAGCCTTCCTTTCGATGTCTTTGCAGCCTCTTTTTACTTCCTCAGCAGATACGAAGAATATCTGCCCTATAAACAGATCGGAAATGGCTTATTCCATGCAGAACAAAGCCTTCAGTATAAACTAAAAATCCTGGATGTCCCTATTATTGATGCCTGGGCATTGATCCTGAAGAACTTACTGCTAAAAAGATATCCAAAACTATTCTTTTTCAACAAGCGGTTCACCTTCAACCCGGTGATCTGCATGGCTCCTTCCGCAAATACCAAACGTGGAAAGATCACAGAAGTAGCTTCCAATCTCATCCAGCAGGTTAGTGCCCGGTTCTCCGCAAAGCGCCTGGTAACAGACAAACAGGAAGAGATCAAAAGTTTTATTGAATCCCTGCACGATCCATATGGCAGTCCGGCTCATTTCTACTACAGCCGCCCAAAAGATACCGTCAATGAATGTGAAGGTGAGCTTCGTTTACCGGAAAGCTGCCTGAAGTCGATCAACTCGGGCATAAACAATGATTTTCGCATGGGCTACACTAAAACTCCCGGCTTTCGGGCAGGTACCTGTACACCTTTTTACTGGTACGATCTCCAGCTGGAAAAGAACACACACTTATTGCTTCATCCCATTGCCATCAACGATCTGAGTCTGAAACCCGACAAAAACCTGAACAGCAAACACATCCTGAATCAGTGGCAAAAACTATTTGATTCTGTGCATTTGCTTCAAGGGAACTTTTACATGCTCTGGCACCAGGATACCCTGCTGTCTGGCGACAAAGGGAAATTCGGGCGAAAGTTATATAAAGAAATGCTGGCCAACTTTTTACCTTTAACTCATGATCTTCGACCTCAGTAAAACGAATTCCATTGCCAACGTATTTGTTGCCGAACTCCGCGATGTTCAGGTACAAAAGGATGCCATGCGCTTTAGGAAGAACCTGGAGCGTGTCGGCGAATGCTTCGCCTATGAACTGAGTAAGACCTTGAAATATAAGGAGAAGGAAACCCAAACACCGCTGGGCATTGCCCAAACGAAAGAACTGGTCAGCCAGCCCGTAATCGGAACCATCCTCCGCGCCGGGCTACCCCTGCATACCGGTCTGCTGAACGTCTTTGATCAGGCTGAATCGGCATTTATCACGGCTTTCCGTAAAGTGCACAGCAGCGGCAGCTTTGTAATTGAAATGGAATACATCTCCTCCCCGGACCTTAGCGGCAAAACGCTGATCATGACAGATCCCATGCTTGCCACCGGACTTAGCATGGTCCTGTGCTGCAAAGAACTGATGGGCCGGTATAAGATCCGGGAGCTGCATATCGTTTGTGCTATAGCCAGCACCGAAGGGGTCAGATACGTACAAGCCAATCTTCCACATGCCAAACTATGGCTTGGTGCCATTGATGAGGAAATGACCAGCAAGTCTTATATTGTACCCGGCTTAGGTGATGCCGGTGATCTCGCCTATGGCGTAAAAATATAAAATGATAAAACACATCTTCTTTGACCTGGATCATACGATCTGGGATTTCGATAAAAACGCAGAAGAAACCCTGCAAGAACTTTACGAGATCTATAAACTGCGGGAACTCGGCCTGCTCTCTGCAAGCGAATTCATTCAACGTTACACAGAAAACAACCACTCCCTCTGGGCACAATACCACCTGGGTCTGATCAGCAAAGAGCTGCTCCGTGCAGAACGCTTTCGCAAAACCTTTATTGAACTTGGTGTACACCCGGAAAAGGTACCGCATCAGTTTGAGGAAGATTATGTCAAGATCAGCCCAACCAAGACTAACCTGTTTGAAGGCGCGGAAAAAGTATTGGCCTACCTACAGAAAAAATACACCCTGCACATCATCTCCAACGGGTTCAGGGAAACAACCTTAACCAAAATGGACCTTTCCGGCCTTAACCCATATTTCAGCAATGTGATCATCTCCGAGGAAGTTGGGGTAAACAAACCAGACAAAGCTGTGTTTCAGTATGCGCTCAACAAAGCTAACGCCTCTCTAGAAGAAAGCATCATGATTGGGGATAGCCTGGAAGCAGACATATACGGTGCCATGAACTTCGGCATGAAAGCCATCTTCTTTAATCCACTGAACAAAGAGAAACCAGCGGATGTCAGCATGCAGATCAACCATTTGGAGGAGCTGATCAATTTATTTTAACTGGAATAATACTTAGAAATCAAGTGTATGTCGACCACCGCCCTATTCCGATCCATTCATCAAGTCACTGCGGCTTACCAAAATAAACTCGCTCAGGCAGATGAACGGCGTTTCCAGGTAAGCCCGCCAACCGGCGGATGGTCTTACAGCGAGGTTTACAGCCACATCTTTGATCTGAGCTTGCTTAGCCTGCAGCAATTGGATAAATGCTTAAATGGGATCGGAGAAGCCAGGAAGACACCCTTCATTACCAAACTCATCTTGTTCTTTGGCTGCTTTCCGCCTGCCATGAAATTTAAGGTCCCAAAATCCCTGGAATCCCGGGTTAAAAAGATCAGCAAAGCGGAAGCCCAGCATTTGATCAGCCAATTCCTTACGGAGTTGGAGACCTACAAGCCGCGTATAGCTCAAGCGCATCCAGAGATCAAAGCATCGCATCCGCGACTCGGATCTCTTAACGCCAGCCAATGGCTGCGCTTTATAGAAATTCACCTGAAACACCATTTGAAGCAGCTGGAGCGGATTGACAAGCGCTTTTAATTTTACATCTTTGCGGCAATGAAGATTCCCGGAATTAAAGGCTTTGACGAAGAAGCCTTTCTTAAATATTTCAAGAATACCGGATGGTTGATGTTTGGGAAGATCATGAGTATGGTCGTTAACCTGATCATTGCCAATTACCTGGGTGCCATTTCCTTTGGCGATCTGAGTTTTGCGGATGCACTTACCGCCATCGTTGCCGCAGTTGGAACGCTTGGTCTGGATAGTTTTATCATCCGGGAGATCATTCAGGAACCAGAGAAAAAAGATGAGATCCTGGGCACCTCACTCCTGCTCCGCATCGGTGTCAACGTCTTCCTGGTCCCACTTTCTGTACTCATCTATGTGATCTTTCATCATTTTTCGGGTAAGGCAGACCACTCGCTGACCTGGATCGTCTTCTTCCTGGCTTTTGCTTCTTTCTTCAAGTCCTTCAATGTCATCGACTCCTATTTCCAGTCGCAAGTCGCCTCCAAATATGTGGTCAAGGTCCAGAACATCTGTGTGATCATTTCCGCAGCGGTTAAAGTTCTCCTGGTAACCTTAAAACTGCCAGTCATTTACTTTGCAGTAGCACTGGCCTTTGATGGATTCATACTAGCTATTGGCCTTGTTTGGATGTACCACGGCCGCGGCTATAGCATGCGCAGCTGGACTTTCAATCGCCTTCGTGCCAGGTCGCTGTTGCAGCAATCTTTTCCCCTGATCTTGTCGGCCGTCATGGTATCCATATACATGAAGATTGATACCGTGATGCTGAAAACCGTAGGCAGCGCCGAAGTGGGCGTCTACAACGCGGCCGCCAAGCTTAGTGAAGCCTGGTATTTTATTCCGGTAGCTATCGTTACATCCGTTTTCCCCGCCATCATTCATGCGCGTAAAACAGATCTTCCCCGTTATTTCACGCGACTGGGCAACTTATACGACCTGCTGATCTTCATCAGCCTGCCTGTGGCACTTTTCATCAGTTTCTTCAGCAACGACATCATCAACCTGCTCTACCCGAACCATCAGTATGAGGGGGCAGGCCCGATGCTTTCCATACACATCTGGTCAGGCATCTTCGTGTTCCTGGGCAGCGCAAGCTCCCAGTACTTACTGGCAGAAGGCTTTACCCTGATTTCTTTTCAGAGAACTGCACTCGGTGCACTCGTCAATGTGCTGCTGAACCTTTGGCTTATTCCGCTATACGGCGGAATTGGCGCGTCACTTGCTACGCTGGTCGCATGTGCATTTTCCACCTTTTACCTATTATTTATACCTAAAACGAGGCAGCAGGGATTAATGATGTTAAAATCATTATTTTTGATTAAGGCTGTGCAAAAACTCCTAAAACTTTGAACAAACTTCAAGCATTCACTACACTGCTCTCCAAGCCAGACCGGCTTAAGGCACTACTATCCTTTGGACATAAAGGCTACCTGAACAGCATTGGCTGGTTCAAGGCTTTCGATCAGAAACAAGCGATCGATGGTAATGGGGAAGCCATACCCTGGGTCACCTATTCCTTTATCGACTTCATCAAACCACGTTTAAATAACAAACTGCGTGTTTTTGAGTATGGATCAGGCAGTTCAACCCTGTTCTATGCGCAGCGGGTAGAAAAGGTGGTCTCGGTAGAACACGATAAAAACTGGCACGATAAGATCAAAAATTCGTCGCCCAAAAATGCTGAAATGATCTTTACCGAACTTCATCCAAATGGAGATTACAGCCGGAAGGCGGTTGCCTTGGCTGAGAAGTTCGACATCATCATTGTGGATGGCCGAGACCGCGTGAACTGCTGTACCCACAGTGTAGATGCGCTGAGTCCAACCGGCGTATTGGTGCTGGACGACTCCGAGCGTCCGGAGTATGAAGCGGCAAGAACCTTCTTAAAGCTTAAAGGGTTTAAAGAATTATCCTTTAGTGGAATCTCTCCGGGATTATTCTACCTCAAGGCCACCTCTGTGTTCTATAGAACGGATAATTGTTTAGACATCTAAGTACGGCGCTATGTTAAGCAACGATGTAAAGTCTGCCTACAATCAATTTTACGAGCAAAATGACGATGCCTGGAGAATGCTCGGTGCAAAATCGAAGGCTCAGAATATTATGGAGGTATGCAGTGCGCTTAATCCTGACAAAGTTCTGGAGGTTGGCGCGGGTGATGGGAGCATCCTGCATTTCCTCGATCAGCATCAGTTTGGGCGCGAGTTATATGCCCTTGAGATTGCTGACACGGGCGTCGACTATATAAAGAAACGCAATTTAAGCCGGCTTAAAGAAGTCCAGTCTTTTGATGGCTATCAGATCCCCTATGCAGATGACAGCTTTGATCTGGTTATCCTGGCGCACGTTCTTGAACATGTAGAGCATGAGCGGATGCTGATCAGGGAACTGAAGCGGGTTGCCCGGCATATTGTTGTCGAAGTGCCGCTCGACTACCGTTATGGTGTGGACCGCCGCATCAAACATTTTCTCGACTATGGCCACATCAATATGTACACGCCAACATTGATCCGGTTTCTGCTGCAAAGCGAGGGATTGGAGATCCTGGCGGACAAAACGTCGATGACTCCTACAGAAACCACGAAGTTCAATGCCTTCGTTAATAGAAACCAAAAAAAGACCTTCAGCAAAATTCTACGTATTGAACTGGAATACCGTGTAAAACATTTTTTTGGCACTCTTTTAGGTCGGAAAAAACAAGAACAATTTGCCAACGCATATACCGTTTTAACCAAAAAATCCAGTCAGAAGCTGCAAATATTTTAACATGCAACAATTCGCGCCCATTGCCTTATTTGTGTACAACCGTCCACAACACACCGAACGCACGCTCAAGTATCTCCAACAAAATGAAATTGCTGCCGAAAGCAGACTGTTCATTTTTTCTGATGCAGCCAAAACGCCTGAGGATGAAGACAAGGTTAAAGAGGTGCGTGAATTATTGAAAATGGTAGAGGGCTTCCGGAAAGTTGAAGTTATTGAAAGAAAAACAAATGCAGGTCTGGCGAACTCAATCATCGCTGGCGTCAGCCAACTTGTTAAAGATTATAAACAGGTTATCGTCTTTGAAGACGACCTGATCAGCTCCCCGCATACCCTGACTTATTTCAATGAAGCTTTAAACAGGTACCGCCATGAAGAGCGCGTAATGCATATCGGTGCCTATATGTATCCACTAAAAGCAAACACCCTACCCCAAACCTTCTTCTACCGGGCCGCAACGAGCTGGGGATGGGCAACCTGGGAGCGGGCATGGGATCACTTTGAGCCCGACATTGAACTGCTGATGGCCTCTTTCGACTCGAAAAAGCGCCGGGAATTTGCGATCGACAATACCATGAACTTCTGGAAACAAATGCAGGACTATAAGAAAGGGAACAACAACTCCTGGGCGATCCGTTGGTATGCTTCGATCTTCCTGAAGAACGGGCTAACCCTGAACCCTGCACAATCGCTGGTCAACAACATCGGTCACGATGGCACTGGGGTGCACTCCGGCATCAACGATATATACAACGTCATCATCAATCCAAAGCGAATTACTGAATTTCCAACGGAGATCAAGGAGCATGAAGAGGCGTACCAGGTCATTAAGGATTTCCTGAAGAACAGGAAAGGAACGATCTGGCAACGCATCAAGCGATACGTGAACGCCCGCTTCCGATAAAACTATTTTCTACCTGTAGCTGCCCAGAATATACCAGCATACAAATGATTTAAAAATGCGGGTTCACTAAAGTTGGTCGGCAAATGACCAAGGGCCGTATAGAAAGCACGGCCGCCATCATACTCATGGTACCAGGATAGCGGGTGTAGTTTACCCATCCCAACACCTTTAGCACGGGGACCCCAATCCGCTTTCGCGTTATAGCTCGACTCATCAACGCCGAGTACATAGTTTAATCCGGATATCTTTTCCGGGCCAAATTCATAGAATTCTTCTGTCCAAAGCCGGTCATCCATAAAGCCTTGCAAGCCTGGAAATTTGCTGTCTAAAACCTTCATTTTCGCTGTTTGTACGGTTGGATGGATGTGAAACATGCGTCCGACGAGTTTGGTGTACCATTCCCAGTCGTATTCAGTATCCGACGCACTGTGGATCCCAACATATCCCTTCCCGGATTGGATAAACCGCTCCATGACCTTCTGCTGGGTCTCATCAAAAATATCGCCTGTGGTATTTAGAAATACAACGGCCTGGAAAGGCTTCAGATAATCATCGGTAAAGCCACCCGGGTTCTCCAACAATACAACATCAAAATTATTACGCTGCCCCATGGCCTGAACAGCCAGCACACCTGCATGTACAGACTCATGATGCCAGCCTCTGGTGGTCGTGACCAATAAAACTTTAAATTGTTTTTGTGCGCTGGAACTAAACGCAAGGAGGGATTGTAGTGCAAATAAAATAAACAGCAGTTTAAAACGGTTCATACGGTAAGATTTGGTTGATGTGGGAAGGTAGGATTTTAAAATTAAAATTTAAAACACTACGGCTTCCGGGCTTCCAGAATGATGTACGGAGAAAGCTGTTTAGAGTTGAATGGAATTACTTTAGTGAGCACCTTACCGACCAGCCAAACCGCTTTTTTAAACATCCGAACGGATGCCGGTTTTTGTTTTTCATCCTCCAGCCAGAGACTGAAATTGCCGAAGTATCGCGACTGCCGCACGGTCAGTCCAGCCTGCTCACAGATGTTCCGCAGAAAAGCAGGGTCCATACAGCTGATGTTGTGCTTATCATAATTCTCACGGTCGAACTCCTTTTGAAACCAGCCGTTTAAGGCCTTAAAGTTTGGAAGGGTAATGAAGAGGGTCCCTCCTGGTTTCAGAAAGGCAATATGCCGTTTGATAATGTCTTCTGTATCGTTAAAATGCTCGATCAATCCGCAGGAAAGCACCAGATCATAGCTTTGTACGGGTGTGTACTTAAACAGATCCGTTTCCAGGATGTGAATATCCGATTCACGCAGTCCATTGGCTTGCAACAATTCATTGGTTATCGGCTGGTGCACAAAGTAGTCCAATAAGGTCACATCAAGCTTGAAATATTTCTTCAGGAAAACCGCATAATAGCCCGGGAAACCACCCAGCTCAATAGCCGTTTTCACCTGCCCATCCCGGATCAATCGCCCCAGTTCCTGATGGAAAAGATAGTTCTGTGGAATCACGACCGACAAGCCGTTTTTTCGTTCCCAGTAATTCACCCAAAAGGCCCTGTCGGTAAGAAGGTTTTCCATTATGTTGTTCTTAATGCATCGTTATTGAAAGATTTCACCTGCCGGCGTTGAGCTCTGAATAAAAATATACAGATATTAGCCCTGGTTATTGTGCCTGATGCGCGACGAAAATACATAAGAATTTATGAACCGCAGGCAAAATATGTAAATTTGAGAAATTGAGAATAGTCCATTTAAATACGTATGAAGGGAATGGAGGCGCCGGGCGGGCTTGTCTCCGGCTAAACAAAGCCTTGCGCGACCAGGGAGCAGACTCCAGTGTAATGGTGTTTATGCAATTCCAGGAAAGCTCCGAAACCGGCACATTCAGCAAAAATATATTTCAAAAAGCAAGAGCCGTTCTTAACATTCTTGCAGAGCGATATTTGGCTAAGCTCTTCGTTAAGGCACTTAAAACCCCTTTCTCCCTGCAGTGGTTTGGCCGTTCGGTTATCAAGCACCCTGCCGTTAAAAATGCAGATATCATACACCTGCACTGGATCAACCATGGCTTTCTCTCTCCTAAATTTCTCGCACAACTTGATGAGCTCGAAAAGCCCATTGTCTGGACCTTCCACGATAGCAATGCCTTTACCGGCGGGTGTCATGTGCGCTATTCCTGTGAACATTTTCATAAGGAATGTGGATTCTGTCCATTGCTTAAGAACAGCCACAAGGACGACATTTCCCATAAGACCTGGGTGCGGAAGAAGAATGCCTATTCGGAGCTTAATTGCCATATCGTCGCACCCAGCCGCTGGATGGCGCAATCGGTCAAGTTCAGTAGCTTAATGGGCTTCCGCGAAGTCAGCGTTATTCCCAACACCATTGAAACCCAGGTCTTCAAACCATACAAAAAAGACGAGGCTAAGCGGATGCTGAAGATCGCCCCGGAGAAATTTGTTCTCATGAGCGGCTTTATGCCTTCCAAGAACGATAAACACAAAGGTACTTCCTACCTGATCGAGGCCCTGGCCGACTTATCTACGCGTCCCGGAGTGATTAAAGAAGACATTGAGCTGGTCATATTCGGCAACAAGGATCAGGCGAATATGCCCGACTTCCCATTTAAAACCACTTTCCTGGGTACGATTTCTAACGATGAACATCTGGCGAAATGCTACTCTGCTGCAGATGTATTCATTACCCCCTCGCTGGAAGACAATTTACCGAATACCGTTATGGAAGCTCTGGCCTGCGCCACCCCGGTGGTCGCCTTTAACACCGGCGGCATCCCGGACATGGTCAAACACCTGGAGAACGGCTACATTGCGGAGTACCAAAATGCAGAAGACCTGGCCACCGGAATTGAATGGCTGTACCAGGATGAAAACGCACCGGAGATCCAAAAAGAAGCGCGCAAAAGTATTCTTATGCATTTCTCAGAAGAGGTTATCGCTGAAAAACATCTGAACTTGTATCAATCCTTACTGAATTTACAGCCTAAATAACCCACATGGAGCCAAGATTAACCGTTATTACCATCGTGTATAACAACGTGAGGGATATCGAGCGTACCATGCTTTCGGTGATCAATCAAACCTATGCAAACATTGAATATGTGGTGATCGATGGCGCCTCAACGGACGGTACGCAGGAGGTGATCGGCAAATACAGAGACCGCATCACCACCTACATTTCTGAACCGGATAAAGGGATCTATGATGCCATGAACAAGGGCTTAAACCTTGCAACTGGCGATTATGTGTTGTTCATGAACTCCGGCGATGAAATCTATGCTACAGACACGGTAGCGCAGGTTTTTTCAAGCAGCACGAGCCCGGCAGACATCTACTATGGAGAAACAGAAAT
>Ga0157371_10005218_pt1 | contig 11043 bp, 9 predicted proteins | sample C45metaG_FD_113462 | JGI IMG/M metagenome (GOLD analysis project Ga0157371, IMG submission 113462) | Corn rhizosphere microbial communities from Kellogg Biological Station, Michigan, USA - C4-5 metaG | ecosystem: Host-associated > Plants > Roots > Rhizosphere > Soil | place: USA: Michigan... | reverse complement strand
GACGACCGAAGCGTCTTGGAGGAGCAGTTGCGCCGGATCGGCTGCCCGGTCCGCGTCATCTGGCCGTTTCCTTCTCAGTTGCCGGCGGATGCCGACGTCATATTTTTTCTGGTGGGACCGGAGCTTCGATGCGCTGGCAATTGGTGCGCGGCCGATACGAACGCGACGCTGATCGCCTTGTCCGACTACGAGAATCCCACTGCCCTGAAAATGCTCGTGGACACGCAGGCGCACGGCGTGATCACGAAGCCGTACCGTTCCAGCGGGATCCTGAGCACGCTCGTGCTCGCCCGGGCCTCGTCGGGCTACCAGCAACGGCTGCAAAACAAGATCGGCAAACTGGAGGAGGCGATCAAGGCGCGGCGCCATGTCGAAAAGGCCGTGCGTATCCTGATGGAGGCGCAGCGGCTTACCGAGAACGAAGCCTATGAACACATGCGCTCCCGCGCGACAGGATTGCGTGTCACCGTGGGCGAGATCGCGACGATGGTGATCGACGCGTACGAGGCGATCGAAAAGCTTGGACTGGGGAAGGTACCGAAGGTTTGAACAATACGGCCACAATCCCGATTACTGAAGGGGAGAACATCGCAAGGCCGCGCAGCTCCATAAAAAAGCGGCACAGGAACCAAGTCCCTGCACCGCAGACCTACCACACACCGGAGACCATTCAAATACAACAACAAGCGCGACTAGAACCCGCCTACTTCTCAACGACACCGAGCAACGCCTGCTTCCCATCAACATACTTGTAGAGCGAAATCACACCATGCCGCAGATCGCCTTTCGAGTCGAATTGCGTTCTGCCAAGCACCCCTTCATGATCGGTCGCAGGCATCGCCGCGAGGATCTTTGCGGCATCGGTCGATTGCGCACGTTTCATCGCATCGACGATGACACCTACCGCGTCGTACGCAAACGGTGAGTTCAGAACCGGCGCGTAGCCGAAGCGCTTCTTGTAGCGTTCGACAAATGCCGGCCCACCGCTCATCTTCAGCAACGGCGCGCCAGCAATCGAGCAAATCACGTCATCGGCTGCATCGCCAGCGAGTTTTGCGAGGTCATCGGCACACAATCCGTCGCCGGCCAGCACTTTCACTGTTATGCCCAACTGCTTCGCTTGTTTCGCGAAGGGGCCGCCCGTGCCGTCGAGTCCGCCGTACATGATGGCGTCCGGCTTTTCGCCCTTGATCTTCGTCAGAATCGCGCGGAAATCCACGGCCTTGTCAGTGCTTGCATCGTGCGACAGCACGGTGATGCCGTCAGCTTTCGCCTGCCTTTCGAATTCCACGGCGAGACCTTGGCCGTAGGCGGTCGCGTCGTCGACGATGGCCACCGTCTTCACTTTCAGCGTTTTCGCCGCATAGTCGGCAAGGGTCGGGCCTTGCTGCGCGTCGGTCGCGACCACCCGATACGCGGTCTTGAATCCTTGCTGCGTATAGGCCGGATTCGTCGCGGACGGAGACACCTGCACGATACCCGCGTCGCTATATATCTTCGATGCCGGAATCGTGGAGCCGGACTGCATGTGGCCGACCACGGCAACAACCTTGTCGTCCACCAGCTTCTGCGCAACCTGGGTGGCCTGACGTGGGTCGCCGGCGTCGTCTTGCGCGTCGAAGACCAGGGTCACCTTCTTTCCGCCGATCACGAGGCCCTTCTCGTTGATCTCCTCGATAGCGAGGCGGGCGCCGTTCTCGGTGTCCTTGCCAAGATACGAAGCCGGTCCCGTCACGGGCGCGGCCTCCCCGATCTTCACCGTCTCGTCGGCACGGGCGACGCCTACTGCAGCCGCCACCAACGTCCCCAAAATGCCGACCGTCGCCATGCCGCGGCCCAACGCTGTGCTTATGCTCATGCTTCACCTGAAAAAGTTGTGGTTGGCTGAAACGAACGACAAAGGCCGTCCGCCGATGGAAACGCCCGTCCGCTTGTTGCAACACGGGCGCTGTTCCTGCTGCCTTCGTCCGATGGTTCGCACGGGAAGCGCGGTGTCGTTCGTTAGCCGGTTTGAATTTATGCAGCCACAATGCGTAGGGATTGCATCGATCTGCCGAAAAATAGAAGAATTGCGGCAAGCCCGCATCGCTATGAGTCGCCATTGCGCCACCCTATAATCGATGCTGTCTACCTAGGAGTTCGCCATGCCGGCTGCCGACGATCCCACCCTGGCGACTCACTCCGCCCAGCAGTTGGTCGAACGACTGGATGCGTTGCCACATACCGTTCAGGTTCGTCCAAGCCGTTCGGGCGCGGAACTGAGCGTCGGAATTCTGCTGTGGCCGCGCTTTCCGATGCTGTCGCTCGGCGGCCTCTGCGATGCGCTGCGTCACGCAGCGGACCGCGGCGATCAGAGCCGCCAGCTGCGCTGTCTGTGGACGATTGTCGGCGCGCAGGGCGAATCGATCGAAGCCAGTTGCGGCATTCCGGTACAGGTGCAATCCACGTTTCCGGACGTCGCGCAATTCGACTACCTCGTTGTGATCGGAGGCCTGCTGCCGTATCTCGATCAGGTCGACCGACACTATTGGGAGTATCTGAAGCAGGCCGCCGAGGCCGGCATTCCGCTCGTCGGCATATGCACCGGTAGCTTCGTGCTAGCGCGCGCGGGTCTGATGGAAAACCATGTCGCCTGCGCGCATAGCTTCCACCTCGACGATTACAGGCGCATGTTTCCCACTCTGCGTGTATCGACGCACGCCGATTATCTGATCGATGGCGCCCGGATAACCTGCGCGGGCGGCATTTCCGTGGTGGAAATGGCAGCCCGCCTGATCAGCCTGCATTGCGGTCCCGACCGTGCGTCGAAGGTGATTCATCAGATGACGGTAAGCCGCCGGGGTGGCTCGTCTTTCGTCGAGCGGCGCGCGGCGCTCGGGTACCTGTCGGTCGAAGATGCAGCTGTGCGCCACGCGGTGCTATTGATGGAAGAAAACTTCGAGGCGCCGCTCAATATCGCTGTCATTGCAAAGATGATCGGCACCAGCGTGCGCAATCTCGAACGGGCGTTCATGACCGAGATGAACACATCGCCGAACGAGTTTTACCGCCGGATGCGGTTACGTTACGCGCGTTGGATGCTGGTCAATACGAGCCGCAAAATCACGGACATCGGCTACGAATGCGGCTTTGCCGACGCGGCTCATTTCATCCGCGTCTTTCGCGAGGCGTACGGCGTGACACCCGGCAAGCTGCGCGCGCCGCGGGGCAGCGGCGCCATCTGAACGCCGCCGGTCGGCTCGATGCCGACTGTCGTGTCTTCACGCGCCTGTCGCGATTCTTCTACTTTCCGGCAGATCGATGCAATCCGGTACGCCGACGGCGCCGTACAGTCCGTTCAACGGGCTGATGACGCATCCGCGGCATGGGGCCTTCCACCAACCCCCAAGAAAAGCGAGCGCGGCGGTATGCGGATATTGATCCTCGGTGCAGGCGTCATTGGTCTCTCGAGTGCGTATTATCTGAGCCGGGCCGGACATCAGGTTACGGTCGCGGACCGGCACTCGGAAGTAGCGAAGGAGACCAGTGCCGGCAACGGCGGCCAGTTGTCGTATAGCTATGTCGCGCCGCTAGCCGGCCCCGGTGTGGTCTCGAAACTGCCGCGCTGGCTTACGCACAGCTCTTCGCCGGTGCGCTTTCGCCCACGGCTGAGCATCGAACAGTGGCGATGGTGCCTTCAGTTTCTATCGGCATGCACGCGCGAACAGAGCGAACTCTCGATACGCAAGCTGCTGCCACTGTCGTTCCTGAGCCGGACGCTGCTTCACGAACTGATAGCCGCAGAACCGTCACTCGACTTCGACTTCGTCCGTTCCGGCAAGCTCGTGCTGCATCGCGAACCGAGTGCAATGCAGAGCGCCGTCGGACTGCTCGAATTCCAGCGTTCGCTCGGCTGCGATCAGCAGGCATTGAGTGCCGACGCATGCGTCGAACTGGAACCGACCCTCGCCCACCTACGGCCTTATCTCGCGGGTGCCATCCATACCGCGAGCGAGGACACGGCCGATTGTCAGCGCTTCTGCAAGAGCCTCGAAGCATTGCTGCGCGCTCGCGGCGTGCAATTCCTGATGAGCACATCGATCGATTGTCTTAGGCCCGATTCGAACGGTCGTGTCGAAGCCTGGCGCGGGGGTGCGCCGCTCGCGTCGGATCATGTCGTCGTCGCCTCAGGCGCGGCCGCGGCCGGGCTGCTGAAGCCTGTCGGCGTTCGCGTGCCGGTCTATCCACTCAAAGGCTACAGCCTGACGTTCGATCTGCAAGCGCAGACAGCCGCGCCCCGCATCAGCATCACCGACTTCAGCCGCAAAGTGGTGTATGCCCGGCTTGGCAGGCGGCTGCGCGTCGCGGGCGTTGCCGATATCGACGGCTATTCGCTCGACTCCGATCCGACACGACTTGCAATGCTGCGAACGGAGGCGGCTGCCCTGTATCCCGATGCCGTCAGATCTTGTCCGGCTAGCGAATGGATCGGATTGCGCCCCGCGACGCCACGAGGCACGCCGATTGTCGGACCGACACGCTATCGCAATCTGTGGCTCAACGTTGGCCATGGCGCACTCGGCTTCACGCTTGCGACGGGTTCGGCGGCCTTGGTGACGCAGTGGCTTGCAAGCAGCAATGGCGACGAGCTGCGCAGCAATTTTGCTCTTTCGCATTGAACCCACGAGGCGACGCTTCCCGTGACGTGCTCACTGCATCAACCTATCGACATCGCATGATAGAAAAAGCCAACATCGCCGTTATTGGCACGGGCGGCACGATTGCCGGCCAGGGCAAAGCCGCGAGCAACACGTCTGCCTACATGTGTTCGGTGCTCGGCATCGACGACATTCTCGCCACGATTCCCCACGCATCCGCGCTGGCTAATCTGCAGGCGGAGCAGTTGTTGCAAACGGGCTCCGAGAATTTCAGCAACGAGCATCTGCTCGCAATCGGCAACCGCGTGTCCACATTGCTCGCGCAAGACGACGTGGACGGCGCCGTGATCGCGCACGGAACCGATACGATCGAGGAGACCGCGTACTTCCTTCATCTCACGCTCAAGAGTTCCAAGCCGGTGGTCGTGGTCGGCTCGATGCGCCCGCCCTCGGCGATGAGTTCCGACGCGGCGCTGAACCTCTACAATGCGATCGCCGTCGCAGCGCACCCTTCGTCGATCGGCATTGGCACACTGGTCGTTGCCAACGACGAGATCCACACCGCACGGGACGTTGTGAAAGGCAACAGCTTCAAGCTCGAGGCGTTCCGCTCACCGTACGGCCCGCTCGGTTATGTGATCGAAGGTCGACCACGCTACTACCGTCAGCCGTCTCGCGCCCATACGCTTGCGACACCGTGGTCGGTCGGGAAGCTCGCGTTATTGCCCCGGGTCGACATCATCTATGCCTACGGCGCACTTGAGCCGGAAGCAGTGGAGGCTATCGCTGCGCACGCACAAGGGTTGATTTTTGCGGGCACCGGAAACGGCAACGTGGCGGCGCATTTGATCGAGCCACTGCGCCATGCTGCCCGGCGCGGCGTTCATGTGGTGCGCGCATCGCGCACAGGTAGCGGCATCGTGTTGCACAACGGCGCGCAACCCGACGATACCTACCGCTGGCTCGCCGTCGACGATCAGGTTCCCTCAAAAGCCCGCATCCTGCTGATGCTGGCACTGACGCAATGCTGCGACCTGCAGGCGTTGCAAGCCGTCTTTGAGCGTTACTGAAGCGCGCATTCCGACACAACCGCATCCCCGTCTCCACATGCTTCAAAAGAATGATCGCTGAACCACGGTTTGCACGCGTCATGACGGACTTTGCGCGCGAGCACGGCCCTCGCCAAGAGCCTTTCGATTCAACGACTCGCGATCCGGTCCTTCGACGGACTTTATTCTCACGGATCACTGAATTCGCTTATCGACGCTGGTAGACAACGCCCTGAATCGACACCTGATTTGGCTCCGGCTCCTCGTCATAACGTTTATGCGCCTCGGCAATGGCGACTTGATTCTCGTTCGCCCAGTTGACCAACGCCATGACAGGCTGCAACAGCGTTCTTCCCATCTCGGTGAGTTCGTAATCGACACGCGGAGGAACCGTTGGGTACATCGTTCGCGTTATCAGTCCGTCGCGTTCCAGTCCGCGCAAGGTCAGCGTCAGCATTCGCTGCGAAATGCCGTCGATGCTGCGCTTCAATTCGTTGAAGCGCAGCGGGCCATTGGCCAGCATAGCGACAATGTAGAGGCTCCACTTGTCGCCGATGCGATCCAGGATTTCACGGGTTGCCAGGCAGCCGCCAGCGTCTGGTGCAGGCATATCGGCAGGTAGCTCAAGGTGACTAAGTGACATGCGTGTGCCTTCTTGTGGGGAAACGGCAAGAGCCATACGATTCTTTGTGACTAAGGATCGATTAATGACTTAGTTCTCACTGTATACCTAGGAGCCGCCATGGGCCACACCCTACTTATCACTTCCAGTCCGCGCGGGGCTGACAGCCTTTCCACCCGCTTCGCCACCGAAATCGCCGAAGGCATCCAGGCCCGCTCGGGCGGCCTGCTGACCGTGCGCAACCTCGCTGCGAATCCGCCGCCGCATATCACGCCGGCCTACATCCAAGGCCGGATCACGTCGCCCGAAGATCGCACATCGGAACAGGGCCAGGCGGTGAAGGTCGCGCAAGAGTTCGTGAATGAGTTGAAGGAGGCCGACGTGATCGTGCTGGGTTCGGGCATGATGAACTTCGGGCCGCCCTCACAGCTCAAGGCGTGGTTCGATCACGTCACGTGGCCAGGCGTCACTTTCAGCTATGGCGACACCGGGCCGAAAGGACTGCTGACCGGCAAGAAGGTCTATCTCGTAACCGCTACGGGCGGTGTGTTCTCGGAAGGTGCTTGGGCGCCGTTCGACTTTCAGACCAACTATTTGCTGCACCTGCTCGGTTTTATCGGCCTAACCGACGTTGAAGTGATGCGCGTTGAAGGGACGGTTTTTGGCCCCGATGCGGTGAAAGCCGCAATCGCCGGCGCCCAAACGACCATCACGGCCTTGTTGGCAAAGGCTGCGTGAGGTCATATCCGGGAAAAGACCATCGCGCTATTCGGTGCGACGGCCGAAATTATCGCGACACCTTCCGCGCGGCCTGATCGATCAATCTCGCAACGTCGTCCGGGTGCGCCACTATCGACATGTGGCTGGAGCGAATCGACACGACGGTTGCACCGATATGCTCTGCAATGGCTTGCTGCACAGCGGGCTTGAGTGCATTGTCGTTGGTTGTTCGCAGATACCAGCTAGGTTTGTCGTGCCAGGCCGCATGTTGGACCTTCTCGGTGAAGCAGGCCGCCGCGATAGGCTGTTGAACCGCTGCCAATGCGCGAGCCTGTTTAAGCGGAATATCCCCCGCCATGACGTGCTGAAACTGCCCGGCGTCGTCGAGCCAGATCAGCCCTTGGGCGTCCGGTTCGAGACCCGTCATTGGCGCGCCGAGTCTTTGCAGCAAGTCGGCAACGGACTCGCCGTCGTCGGGCGCCAGCGCGGACAGATAAACGAGGCCTTTCACATTGGCTGCATTGCCGGCCTCGGTAATGACTGCGCCTGCCCAAGAATGGCCCACCAACAGCACGCCGCCGGCTTGCCGGCGCATGACGCGTTCGGTGGCGGCAACGTCGTCTGCGAGTGAGGTGAGCGGGTTCTGCACGGCTGTGACGTGGTAACCCATGCGCTGCAGCCTGACGATGACCGGGCTCCAACTCGACCCATCGGCAAAAGCACCATGCACGAGCACGATGTTGCGCACAGCCGGCGCCGCCGAAGCTGCTGTATGAGCCGTCGCCAGCGTCGCCGTGAAGACGACGGCAGCGACGAGCCGGCTGAACCATAGGGACCGACGGCGCGCTATTCGCGGAAGGAACGCAACCGGACGATTAGGAAGGAATGGGGATTCCATGGGGAAGCGAACTGTTGAAACGACGAGCCAAATGTATCTGGCTTCGGCGGGCAGTTGCAGATGGCAATCCGGCCATCGTTCATGCAAAATTCGCCAACTCAGCCCGATACTGGGAGCGCGGCGTGCGCATAGGAATCGTTGCCGTCGAGGGCAGTCTGCTCTCTGCCATTACCGGCCTTGCCGACTTATTCTGGATGACCGGGCAGGCGTTGCGCGCCCCACCGGCCGGCGCTTCGTACGGCTTGTCTGCTCAGCCTCTCCCGACCTTCGAGACCACCATCGCAAGCGCGGATGGGAAGGCGCCACGCGACCCTCAGGGCCGGCTGATTCCGGTTGACGCCTCGTTTCGCGAATTGACGCAATGCGACGTGGCGCTCGTCACGGGTATGGCGCTGGGACCGGACCGGCTACCGCCGGTCTCCGCATCGTTCGGGCACGCCGCAGCGTGGCTGCAAGCGCGCCATCAAGCGGGAGCGTTGGTCGGCGCTGCGTGTGCCGGGACTTTCGTGCTCGGGGAGGCCGGCTTGTTGGATGGAAGGCGCTGCACGACCACGTGGTGGCTCCACCATGCACTCAGGCAGCGGTTCCCGAAGGCACGACCGGTGTGGGGCACGGCAGTGGAAGAACAGGATCGCGTCGTCACGACGGGCGGCCCGCTGTCCTGGGTCGACCTCGCGTTGCATGTGATCAGGCGCGAAGCGGGTCCCGACGTGGCCCGTCTGGCTGCGGATATCGCCGTGGCCGACAGCGTGCCGATGCCACAACTCATCTACGCTCCCCGCGGCTTCGTCAACGCCACCGATCCGCTGCTTCTGCAAGCCGAGCAGATCGTCCGCCAGGCCAGCCCGGGATTGACCGCTGAAGCGCTGGCCAGCGCGCTGCGGCTCAGCGAACGGACACTGCATCGGCGGCTGAAGAGCCTGACCAACGAATCGCCGAAGGGGTTCATCACGCGCGTCAAGATCGAAATGGCGTGCGTGCTGCTCGAGCGGCCCGGGGCAAGCATCAAGCAGATCGCCCTGCAATGCGGCTATAGCGAGGAGACGTCATTCCGGCGTGCTTTTGGTCAAGTCACCGGTATGAGGCCGGCCGATTACAGACGCTGGTCAAGTGGGCGGAACATGAGCTTGAAGAGCGGCCAGGGGAGCGAGGGCGGTGGCGATTGAGGGCGCGGTCCATCCGTCGTTGGCGTCGCGTTTTCCGCCGGCCCGGCGCCCACCTCATCGTCCGGCCCGGATTCGGTCCTGAAGAGCCGTTCAGAGGGACGAGAACGCTACCGCTGGAACGGTCGCGATGCTCCAGAACCGGGCGGATGCCGTTGTACGCAATTCGACTTGCGGCGTGTTCACACATCTGCATTTGAGTTTCGACTTTGACGTGTGACGGCCAATCATCTCTAGTCTGCCGCAGAAGACCGCCTCGACGATTTTTGGGATGGCCTCGGCATTTTCGCCATTTTTTGGATCGTGCGAACTTGGTGTGATAGGAGCATCAGATTCAGTCTTTTATAAATTTCAATGAAATTCAATAACTTGCAGTCTTTTTGATCGGCTTGGATCGGTTATTTTGAGAGTGCGTCAAATCCCCGTTGCGATCACGACGCAGCCAATCTATGCTTGATCGGCCCGGCTTCACATCAAGTTGACTGACAACTGCGCACAGGAGCCTGCTCGCGCACGGTATTCGGCAAGTCCCGATATCGCTTAGTGGGGCCTACCCATCACCTTATTCGCTGAGCTGGGTTGTCGAGACGCTTATCGGCGTGCGGCACCAGTGTGACTACGGCGTTATGCTCGAGCTATGCATCAATGTGAGCAAATGATGGACGTTTTGTTGAAATCAATGGGAGAGGAAATCGTGAAATTGGTATCACCAAAACATTTCTCCATCGAGCAGAGGAATTTTGTTCAATCTGTTGAATATTCCGTCAATGTGATCTCGTCTCAGACAGATATCGTATTTGGTTTTAAAGACATTCACTCTCGCCACATTAGTGCTACCAGAACTTACGCCAAGCTCGTTGGCCTTGTTGACGGCAACGACGTGGCCGGGCGCTTAGATTGCGAAATGCCTTGCGAGGGCACCGCACAGTTCTCAGATTGTTACGTTCGAGAAGACCAAGAGCTACTGCATCAATCGGATGTTAATGGAAAGAAGTCAGTTGGCCCCATGCACGTCGATACGACGCTCCTGCCGATAGGGCCCGGCAGAGTACTGGTCAATCGTGCTTGGGTGTCGAAGCTGCCCGATTACTTCGCCGACTGGGAAGTGCTGGCGCCACCTCCATCCAGCTTGCCGCAGAACCACCCACTGTTTTTCACGAGCCGTTGGATCAGCGTGAACGTGATCATGCTCGACTCTCACCATGTTCTAGTGGAGGAAAACGAGCGCGACCTAATCCAGGCCTTCAAGTCTTGGAAAATCGAGCCCATTCCGCTGCCGTTCAAACACTTCCAAACGTTTGGCGGATCGTTCCACTGTGCGACGTTGGATGTGCGTCGCGCTTGAACCCCGAGCAAGGCCGTGGCCTACTGCTGGAGTTATTCAATGAGTCAAAAAAAACCGCACGCAACCGAACGCGGCATCGTTGCAGTTGACGTCGCGGGCGTCGGCCGCATCTACCGGACTCGCCGCCATGATGGCCCGCTGTGGCGGCAACTGCTGCGGCCCACGTTCGACACACATGCGGCACTGGACCAGGTGAATTTTCAGATTCGGGCTGGCGAATGCCTGGGGCTGGTCGGCCCGAACGGGGCAGGCAAATCCACCATGATCAAGCTGCTGACCGGGCTCATGAGGCCCTCCTCCGGAAGCATTTCAGTGCTAGGTCATGAGCCGAGCCGTCTGTCGTCGCGCTTTCTCACGCAAATCGCCGCGGTGTTCGGGCACAAAACATCCCTCTGGTGGGATCTGCCCGTACGGCATTCGTTCGATGCAATCCGACGCATCTATCGGGTGCCGGCTGACGCGTTTCGTGAGGATGTCGCTCTCTTTGGCGGCATGCTTCAGATCGACATGCTAATGGATCGCACGGTGCGCCAGCTGAGTCTCGGCGAGCGCATCAAATGCGAGGTCGTACTGGCACTGGCGCATCGGCCTCGCGTCCTGCTCCTGGAT
>Ga0157371_10005217_pt1 | contig 11045 bp, 9 predicted proteins | sample C45metaG_FD_113462 | JGI IMG/M metagenome (GOLD analysis project Ga0157371, IMG submission 113462) | Corn rhizosphere microbial communities from Kellogg Biological Station, Michigan, USA - C4-5 metaG | ecosystem: Host-associated > Plants > Roots > Rhizosphere > Soil | place: USA: Michigan... | reverse complement strand
TTCGATCCGGAGATCCCGGTAAACATTTATGACCTCGGATTGATCTATCGCGTTGATGTTTTACCTATCAACAATATTCAAATTACAATGACCCTGACAGCACCAAGTTGTCCTGCTGCTCAGTCACTTCCGGTTGAAGTGGACCAAAGAGTAAGAGAAATTGAAGGTGTCAACGATGTGCACGTGCAGGTTACCTGGGATCCACCATGGGATAAGAGCATGATGTCGGAAGAAGCACAACTGGAACTAGGTTGGTTGTAGCCGGCAAAAAGGGAAACGAGAAACGGCAAAGGGGAAAGGAGAAACGGCAATACGGCTGATTCCCGTCGAGAAAGTTCTAACGATTGTTTGTAAATAAAATGAACCTTGAATTGACGTTTTACGTTTGTCGTGAAGGGGTTCAAAAAAAATAAAGAAATGAAGATCACGTCACAGGAAGAATATGGTTTGCGTTTGCTGATCCGGATTGCCGCCTGCAAAGACAAGGAAGGAATGAGCATACCTCAATTGAGTGATGCAGAAGGACTCAGTCCGCATTATGTCGCGAAGCTTACGCGAATACTTCGCATGGCCGGCTTTCTAAATAGTACTCCAGGCAACAAGGGTGGCTACGTTCTATCGATGAAGGCTGACGAGATTATCATCAATAAGGTTTTGAAGGCACTGGGCGGTAACATGTTCGACACAGACTTTTGCGGAACCCATTCAGGAGCGGTAAAGCTTTGCACTCACTCCGTGGACTGCTCTTCCCGTTCTTTGTGGCAAATGATCCAGTATACATTGGATAATTTGCTCGACAAGGTTACCCTTCACGACCTTGTAAACCCGGAAAAGACCTCTTCAAAAATCCTTGAGCAATTGCTCGAACCCAGCAGGGAGTTACTACTCAATAATTCGGGCCAGGCCAATGAGGCATATACTTGATTTTTTTCCCTTATGTGGCTCATTTCTTTAGGAGGAATATTGCATTTAGCTAAATTTGTATTTGCAAGGCAAAACTGTTTCTTATGGCAAGAAACACTGCCATTACCAAAACTGCCAAACCGGTTTTTACAGTAACCGACCAGGAGATTTTTGCCAGGCTACGGCAGGAAGTAAGAAGACTGGTAACAGACCTGGAGCCAAAAAGGAAATACACGATCTTATTTAAAGCTTGGTTTTTCCCTTCACTTTATATCCTCATCTACCTTTTTGCACTGGTATTCGGTAGCAACCTAAAGATTTTTTTTGCCTGCTATATTCTATTAGGCCTCCAATTAGTTTTTGTATTCCTCAATATCATTCACGATGCTGTACATGGAACCATTTTTAAAAGCAAAAAGGCAAATCAAATCTATGTTCACCTCTTTGACTTGATGGGAGCCAACAGCTTTATCTGGCAATTGCGCCACGTGCGCTATCACCACAACTATCCAAATGTAAATGGATGGGATACTGATATTGAGCAAAGCAAATTGTTCCGTGTATTTCCCGACGCCACTTTTTCACCGGTTCACAAGTACCAGCATATCTACCTTCCTTTGCTCTATCCTTTTTACCTTTTAAACTGGTTACTGGTTCGCGACTTCAAAGATTTCTTTAAAAAGAAGGGCATTGTAAAGAAGCTGGTTCACATCCCACGTGTTGAATACCTGCAATTGTTCTTCTTCAAATCAGTCTTCCTTTTTTATATGATCGTTTTACCGGTACTGGTCTTATCAATTACCTGGATGCAGGCTTTATTGGCCTTCTTTATCATGTTATTTACAGCAAGCATTTTTTCATTGTCCGTTTTGCTACCCCCACATGCTAATATAGAAAGTGAATTCCCGGTACCCGGGAAAAACAATCAACTGCCGCATAGTTGGATGATGCATATGATGCTAACTACAAATGATATTAAGGGAAACAATTTTTTCACCCGTTTTTTCATGGGGTGTTTCAATTTTCATGTGGTACATCATCTTTTCCCCAATGTCAACCACATTTATTACCCTGAACTCACACAAAAGCTAATGCAATTTGCTGAGGAGTATCATTTGCCTTATCGCCGGTTTTCTTTGCTCACCTCTTTGAAGAATCACTATCGCCTGCTAAAACAAAACGGGATCAGGGAGAACTTTTTTGAAGAAACGATGTAAGCTGACAAGGATGAAGCTGCTCCGAACATTGGCTACGATGACGCCTCGCTGCTTTTTTCAAAATAATATCGATATGTGCGATGCACTTTTGACCTGACAGCGCCGGTTGCCTCGTGCAGCGCGATCATCTTCTTATTGAACTCGCCTACCCATGCCAGTTCAACTTCTTTTACGGTGTGACGCGGTAACACTTCGTTTTGAAGACATCGTATCAATGCCGACTCAATTCCACGGTTCTGAAATTTCTGTTTACAACCCATTACGATGATCCTGATCCGTTCAATTGTATTCCGCTTTCTGTACCAGACAAACCGTAGCTTATTTAACGAGTGCATCTTACCATGCAGTGGTTTCAGAAGTTGATTTACATCTGGTAAACATAATATAAAGGCAATCGGCTGGTCATTGTGATAAGCAAACCAAATGATCCTTTCGTCCATGATAGGTTCCATTTGCCTGAATGATTCCCTGATCGTTTCTAACTCAATGGGAACGAAGTTGTCAAATCCGTTCCATGCATCATTATAAACTTCCTGGAAGTCCCGGAAGTATTTTTCTTTCCGCGAGGGTGAGAAGCACTCAAACCGGTACTCCTCTTTCTTCATTACCCAGTCCGATATCCGTGTAAATCTTTCCGGCATCGGCTTGTCAACCTTCAGCACGTTGGTATACTGATCATACAACTTTTGAAAACCAAAGGATTCAAAGAAGTCTATATAATAGGGAGGATTGTAGTTCATGCCATAGCTTGGCGATTGAAATCCTTCGACCAGCAATCCCCAGAACTTATCATTCTCACCGAAATTGATAGGTCCGTCCATGGCTTTCATTCCATTTGCCCTGAGCCATTCCCCGGCGGCCTGGAACAACTGCCTGGCGATTTCATCATCTTTAACGCATTCAAAGAAGCCGATGCCGCCGGCTGGATCGGTATAGCCCTTCGTCTTCTGGTAATTGATAAAGGCCGCAATGCGCCCTATCGTTTCGCCTTTCGTGTCAATGGCGATCCAACGTTTGCAGTCGCCGTGATGAAAGAAAGTATTTTTTCGGGGGTCAAATATGGACCGTATGTCAGAGTCCAAAGTACATACCCAAGACGGATCCTGCTTGTATAATTTCCTTGGCAGATCAATGAAAGCCTTATCATGGCTGGACGTTTTTGTTTCGACAATCATATACACGCAGGGTTTCCCATTCGCTAACGCGCAAGCTATTGAACAAGAACGTGCGAAAGGCGAGTCGTGGAAATCTCCACTGTTAATTCAAAGTTATCGCCGGGCCGAAATTAACCTATGACGAAAATCACCCATCATTCCACGAAATGCCAGCAGACGCCTGCTATATCTATTACGTTGGATTCTTTGCCATAAGGCATTTCTTTTGGCGGTGATATCCTTATGCCAAACTTGCCGGGAAGCTGCCTTTCAATCACATCCTGGTAGAACTCATTTACATCACTCACGCGAACGGTTATCATCAAATTCTCAGCAAATTCTTTGTTGTCGTACTTCTGAAGTATAAAACGACATTCGTCCCTTTCGAAGCCGACATAATCCCCCGCGTCCCAGCTTATCTTAAATCCAAGGGCGACGAACAGATCTTTAGACAGGCTAAAATTATTTCCGGAGGGTACGAAGGGTTGCAAGGAGATAAACTGCATAACAATAATGTTACTACAAGTTATAAAAGTTCAAGTATACCAGGAATTGAAAGATAGCAAGGATGGCCTCAACTTTGTATCGATCAATCAAAAAGTACAATGATTGAAAAGCATTCAATAAACGGCAAGGATGTTTGGGTGCGGGTAGACCCATATCATATGGAAAGACGAAACCCGAACATCATTCCGACTGAATATTTTACCGCTACCTATTACCTGGACGAGATGTCAACGCAACACAATGGTGGCGAAACTATTTATGACGATGATGGAAAGGTGAAGCTTTTTGAGTCGCCGGTTGAGGCGCTCAGTTTTACCCGGAAGCAGCTGGAAACCGTGCTCTAGATTTTTGGAACGATTTTTTATAGCATACAATCGGGCCGGCTTGCGGCCCAAAATTCCATTTCCTTAGAAGAATTCCACACTTTTTTCTTTTAACCATTTAAAATCTAAACCATGGCACAAGCTACTTTAGAAACCACGAAGGCTAAAAAGGTATTGATCATTGAAGATGAAGGCGATATGTGTTTATTGCTGAACATTATGCTCAACGGCAAGGAGATGGAACTGGATCACGTGAAAAGCCTGGCTTCTGCTGAAGAATATCTACAAAAGCAGCAGCCTCCCGTTGTGATCCTCGACAACAAACTGCCCGACGGCTTTGGGATCGATTTCATCAACTTCATCAAAACAAACAACCCCTCCACCAGGATCATCATGATCTCGGGCTATGACGGTTCTGCCAGGGACGTGGCCCTTTTCAATGGCGCCGACATCTTCCTTGAGAAGCCTTTTACGAAGAACCAGCTATACGACGCTATTATGCAATTACTTAATAACTAATGATCTCGTCTCTCGGGATGATTTTTGTCAGTGATAACAATCATCCTGAAAAGCATTTAATGTCAGGCGCATTTACGTCTTTTAATTGATAGTTTTAGACTATCAATTTTTTTTATGAAGAGGTTTCGCTTTGGCCAGGGCTTCACTGTTTTTCTCCTGTTCTTCGGGATAGCCTTGCTGGAAGCCCTTCATACTTTCGACTGGCTCCGGATCGTTTTCTGGTTAGCTATCGGACTTGTCTTTGTCGTGGCAGACAACATTAAGAAGCCGGCCCAGAAATAAAGCGGTTGCTTTCCAATTGATCTTCAAATCCTTCTAAATCAATTTCGCCTGGCGTTTGTACCCCTTTCATTATCAGAAAGGCCCCGGCATTGTCACGATCTCAATTTCTGCACTACTACTTCGACTAACTATTGCCTCTAGCCTGAAGGAGAGGCCCGCATCTCAATAGACCCTCACAAAGAGCAAGAAAAGGAACCTTAGAGTCTTGTCTGCGAAGTTTAAAAGCAGTAGGAAAGGATAGGATGTCCCGCACATGTCCCGCAGATGTCCCGCACATGTCCCGTATCTTATAAGGAGCGGGACATCTACGGGGCAAGTACGGAGCATGAACGAAACATCCTAACCGTTTCTATTTAACTAGACATACGTGTCCCAATGTCTGTATAGGCTCAGCGTCAAATCCTGGATTTTTGGAAACGAGAAATGAAGCTTCGCAAAGACACGCAGTAAAGTGGGCGTAAATTGGGCTTAGATTGGGAGTAAAGCGGCTGTTGGGTGGCTATTGCCCGCTGAAAATTGTTGTTTTTTAAACTCGCGCCTCTTCATCACCAGGCACCGAGCCGGATCGTTATATGAAGAAAGCCTTCGGTGAAGAAGGCTTCCTGGTTTGAGTTTGACCACTTCTATATCTTTTTCTTGATTTCGTTTCTGATCAATGCATAGGCGATACCGTTGAAGTTGAAGTTCGCAATCTGTTTGTAAATGGCGGTCGCCTTGTCGTTCTGACCATTGGCTTCATAACCCTTTGCCAGCCAATATTGGTGGTAGATGTCCATTTTATCAGTTTGTTCAAGATTGGTGACAGCCGTCTTGTAGTCTTTTTGCAGCAAAGCGGCACGACCCATGAGTAGATAGTAGCCTCCGAATTTCTGTGGGTTCTTAACCGGTTCCATGGTTGTCTTGAGTTCCCCAGCTTTTTGTTTCACTCCTTCTATATCATTGTTCAAAAGGTCAATTGCTCCTTCCCAAAAAAGTATAGCCTCTTTTCCTTCAAGTTTTGCTTCTTCGGTGCCGATCTGTAAGCCCTGGTTTTCGGTGAGTGGTCGAAGTTCCGTTACAATTTCCTGAAGCTTCGTGGCGTCCTTAGTGTGCAATGCTATCATTGCTTCGTTCGTCAGCAGTTCCAGCTTGAACTGGTCTCGTTGGGTTGCTTCCAGCGTTGGAGTGATATTCTGTAGATCGTTTTCGAGGCTTTTCAAAGCGCCGGTTGGATCGTCTTGATAGAGATAAGTAAAAGCAATGAATTGCCGGCCACCGGTCGGATTGACATCAAGGGCTGCTGCTTTTTCATACACTGGTCTTGCCTGGTCGTATTGACCCAAAAAGGTAAGTGCGTGGCCTCTTCTATAATAGGCTTCTGGAAGATTCGGATCCTCATCTATTGCCTTAGAGTACATCTGCTCCGCTTTTTTGAGATTGTTTTGCGCACGATAAACGTCTCCTAATGAAATGTAAGCCGCATTGGAAGGCTGTCTCGTTACCAGTTTGTTGGCCGTTTTCTCTGCCTCTTTAAAATCTTTCGGATCCTGGAAAATATAGGAGGATGTTAAAGCCAGATAACCCGTAGGCCATCCAGGTTCCAATTTAATTGCCTTTTGAAAACACTTACGTGCATTGGCAAAATCATAGCGGTCGCTATAAGCCTGTCCCAAATAAAAACAGGCCCTTGCACTGTGAGGGAAAGTGGTTGTCATTTTTTGAGCGACAGCCAGCCGGCTATCCGAGTTGTCGGTCATATAACCTTCCGTGTAATCATAGAGAAGTTTTTCCCATTCATTGGCCCCGGAGATATGTTCTTTTGCTTTGTCCATATAGGAAACGAATTCCCCCGGCGTGCTGGCGAGTGTTGCCAAATGAATGTAAGCGATGGCGAAGGAAGGGTCTTGTTTGATGGCCTTTTGCAGGAGCTCGCGCGCTTTCGTATTCTGTCCAAGATCATAATATATCAGGCCATCGGAGAAATAGGATAAGGCTTCGTTCGATGAGGTGGTGAACATTACGCCTTTATTCTTGTTTTTTTGCGCATAGCCATTGCTGGTAGAACAAAATAATAGCGCAACGGCAAGTAGCGCGGCAACGATCTTTTTCATAAAAATGTTTTTTAGGTTGCAGAAAAGAGTCGTCAGAGGGGGAGCGTAGTTGGTAGGATGTTGGGTCGGGCGATAAGCAGACTCAAAGTTAACCATAAATAATGGTCGGGTACCTGACTTGAGGGTAGTCTATGTTGGCATTCCAACAAATCTTAACATCGGTATTGTCGCTCTTCCGGTTGAGGGTGTAGGTCGTGGCAACGGTACGCTTTTTAGGCGCGGGCCGTAAAAAATAGAAGAGGCTGGCTCCTGTTTTTGCCAATACAGAAGACTGCCTCTTCGAATTATGATTTTAAACAGGTGTTACATCTTCTTCTTCAACTCACTCCTTATCAAGGCATAACCTATGCCATTGAAATTGTAGTCAGAAATGTATTTATAGATTGCTTCCGCTTTGTCTTTTTGACCATTGGCCTCATAAGCCTTTGCCAAACAGTATTGTTCGTAAACATCAAGCTTGTTTGTTTTCTCCAGGTAGCTAACCGCGGTCTTCGCATCCTTCTGCATCATGGCAACACAGCCGAGGAGGAAATTGTAACTGTCTAGTTTCAAAGGATTCTTAACCGGCTCCAGTGTTGTTTTCATTGCTTCTGCATCTGCTTTTGCAGCTGAATAATCATTATTCATAAGTTTAAGAACACCGTCCCAATAGATCATATTAGCTTTCTGACCCAGTTTGGCCTCTTCTGTGCCTACCCGAAGTGCCATATCTTCTGAAAGCGGTTTCATATCCTTCACCACCTGCTCCAGTTTATCTGCATTGTGGTGGTGCATAGCTATCATCGCGGACGTGTTCAATAGCTCAAACTGGAAGGAATTCCGTTGCGTAGCATCGAGCATGGGCGTGATGTTCTTTAGGTCGTTATCGAGGCTTTGCAAGGCTTGCGATGGGTCGTTTTGATACAGGTAAGTAAAGGCAATGTCTTCACGGGCCCCCACGGGCGTCACGTCAAGTGTGCCTGCTTTTTCGTAATCATCCCTTGCTTTTTCATAATCTCCAAGGAAGGTCAAGGCATGCCCTCTTTTATAATAGGCTTCCGGTAGTTGTGCATCGTTGGCGATTGCCTTTGAGTAGGTTTCTTCCGCCTTCTGTAAATTGTTTTGGGCGCGGTAGGCGTCGCCCAACACGATGTAGCTCGCGTTTGATGGCGCCAGGGATACGAGTTTGTTAGCCGTTTTCTCTGCAGCTGAAAAATCCTTTGGATCTTCAAAAAGTTGAGAATTTGCCAGGGCAACATAGCCGCCGGGCCAGTTTGGTTCGAGGCTTACTGCTTTTTGATAGCACTTGCGCGCATTTACAAAATCATTACGATTGTCATAAGCCTGGCCTAAATACAAACAGGCTCTCGCACTTTTTGGAAAACTGGCGACCATCTTTTGCCCGATGCTTAGGCGCTTATCCATGTTGTCGGTCAAATAGGTCTCTGTAAAGTCGTAAAGAAGTTTTTCCCATTCATTGGTTCCGGACAGGTGTTCTTTTGCTTTGTCGAGATTGGAAACAAATTCCTGCGGACTGGTTGAAAGCGTTGCCAGGTGAATGTAGGCAACGGCAAAGGAAGGGTCCTGCTTAATTGCGTTCTGCAGGGAAGCTCGGGCTTTTGTATTCTCTCCGAGGTCGTAGTACTTCAAGCCGTCGGTAAAGAAAGACAAGGCTTCGTTAGATGAGGTTGTAAACATCAGCCCCTTATTCTTGTCCTTTTGGGCGTTGCTAACGGTAGCGATGCAGAATAGTAAGGTAATTGCAAGCAAAGGTTGAACGATCTTTTTCATGATGATTGTTTTTGATAATAAATGAAAAAAGAGTCGTCAGAGGGCTAGTGTAGTTGCAAGGATGTTGGTTGCCAAGGAGGTCTCAGACTTAAAGGTACCTAATTTCTCTTCCCATAAAACCTGTCGGGAGCTCAATAATTTTCGCAAGGGCAGGCTTAAAATGAAGATTGCCACCCCAAGGATGGCAATTTGGAAAGAGACTCGAAAAACGCCTTAGCAAAAAGCTTATACGATTGTCCAGGTTTTATCTCCTGACAGAATTTGGTTTAGAGGCGTTCTCCCTTTCCTCGCTTTCACATCTTCAATCTGCGCGATCAAATTTTCTTCATAAACGGGACGCTCCTCTGCATAGATCACACCAAAGGGACGCGGAAAATGCATTCCTTCGAATTCAGTATCAAAGAATCTTGAGATCAGGTTAGCCTTTGTCTTGTCTTTCTCATCATGGATCCAGAGGTCGTTCACTCCGTCTTTTGCCAGGTCGGCAATAACAGGAGTTAAACCGTCCAGGTGAATTCCCTTCGTATCATTTTCTCCGAAGATTAATGGCTTGCCGTGCTCAAGGTATATAGCTTGTTCCTTTTTGGTTTCCTTGTCAGAGAAAGCAAAGAAGGCACCATCATTGAAGACCGGGCAGTTCTGGTAAACTTCAACAAAGGAAGTTCCCTTGTGCGCGTGTGCTCTTTTCAAAATGCCCTGCATGTGTTTGGGGTCACGGTCGAGCGTTCTTGCTACAAAGGATGCTTTTGCTCCCAGTGCCAATTCCGAAGGATTGAATGGTTCCTCTATTGTTCCATAAGGAGATGTTTTAGTTACCTTACCTCTTTCCGAAGTCGGAGAATATTGTCCTTTTGTCAGACTGTAGATCTGGTTGTTGAACATGAGGTAGTTCACGTCAAAGTTCTTTCGCATCAAATGGATGAAATGATTTCCTCCAATTGACATGGCATCGCCGTCGCCGGAAACGATCCAAACACTTAGTTCCGGATTCGCTGTTTTCACCCCTGATGCAATGGCGGCTGCGCGACCGTGAATTGAATGCATGCCATAGGTATCCATGTAATAGGTGAAACGCGAGGAACAACCAATGCCTGATATGAAAACGAAGTTTTCTTTGGGTACTCCTAAATCAGGGAAGACTGTTTGCACCTGCTTTAATATCGAGTAGTCACCACAACCGGGACACCATTTCACATCCATGCCCGATGCAAAATCTCTCGGTGATAACTGTATATTTTGTTTTGTGTAGGCTTCCATTTCGGTTATTTGATCAATTCAAGGATTTTGTTTTTTAATTCGGCGGTCGTGAATGGCATTCCCTGCACTTTTGAATAGCCAATGGCGGGTACCAAATATTTTGCGCGGATCAATTGCAACAATTGGCCGCAGTTCATCTCAGGAATGATGATGTGTTCATAGTTGTGGAGCAACTCACCGAGGTTTTTAGGGAAGGGATTGATATGCCTTAAATGAACATGGGCTACATCGTATCCTTCGCTTAATAGCTCTTTCACTGCAGTCTTGATAGATCCATAAGTTGATCCCCAGCCAAGCACTAACACTTTAGCCTTTTCAGTTCCGCTGTCGATCTTAGCCAGCGGAATGCTGTCTTCGATCTTTTTGATCTTGGCTGCGCGCAGATTTACCATTACCTCATGGTTCACCGGGTCGTAGGAAACATTGCCAGTTTCATTCTGCTTCTCCAAACCACCAATGCGGTGCTCCAGTCCTTTTGTTCCGGGCTTGATCCATGGCCGCACCAGCAATTCATCTCTTTTATAGGGTAGCAATGTTTCACCATTGATTTCTTCAAGAAAATGAACGTCGATGTTTTGCAAATCTTCTTCCGTTGGGAAGCGCCATGGCTCTGAGCCGTTAGCAATATATCCATCGCTCAGGAATACCACGGGAGTCATGTGTTCCACAGCGATCTTACAAGCCTCGAAGACGGTTTCAAAGCAATCGGAAGGAGAGGATGCAGCCAGTATTGGCAATGGAGCCTCTCCATGCCTTCCGTGCATTGCCATTAACAGGTCGGCCTGTTCGGTCTTGGTAGGTAAACCTGTTGAGGGTGCGCCTCTTTGAACGTTTACAACCACTAATGGAAGTTCAAGCATGGTTGCCAGTCCAAGGGCTTCTGTTTTTAAGGCCATCCCGGGACCTGACGTTGTTGTCTCGGCCAGGCTGCCAGTGTAGGATGCTCCAATTGCAGAACAGATGCCTGCTATTTCATCCTCTGCCTGGAAGGTCTTTATCTCGTTGTTCCTGTACTTGGCAAGT
>Ga0157371_10005214_pt1 | contig 11048 bp, 10 predicted proteins | sample C45metaG_FD_113462 | JGI IMG/M metagenome (GOLD analysis project Ga0157371, IMG submission 113462) | Corn rhizosphere microbial communities from Kellogg Biological Station, Michigan, USA - C4-5 metaG | ecosystem: Host-associated > Plants > Roots > Rhizosphere > Soil | place: USA: Michigan... | reverse complement strand
CGCTTTCACCCAGGTGTTGGGAGGGGCCCGGCTGGTCCTCGGCGCGCCCACGGACGCCCCCGTTGAGGTTGGAGATAACCACGTGCGGATGACCCCGTCGGGGACCCCGTCGGGAGCCGAGCCGGGGGCTGAGTCGGGGGCTGCATCGGAGCCCGTGGCGGAGCCTGTGTCGCAGACGGGGGTGCGGAGATGAGCGTGGATGTTCTCGCCGCCCCCCGGTCGAAGGCCTGGCTGGCGGGGGCGAACCCGCTGGCCAAGCTGGGCGCCGCCATGGCCATCACCGTCGCCCTGCTCCTGAGCGTGGACTGGGTGTCTGCCACGGCGGCCCTGATGCTGGAATGCCTGCTGCTTCCGCTGGCCGGCCTGGGCGCCTCCTTGTTGTTGCGTCGCGGCTGGCCCGTGCTGCTGGCCGCCGTGGTGGGCGGCTACGGCACGGCGTTGCTGGCGCCCAAAACGGGCGAGGTGCTCCTTTCGGCAGGTCCGCTCCTGTTCACCACCGGTTCCGTGGAGGCCGGTGTGGCCATTGCGCTGCGCGGCCTGGCGATCGCCCTGCCGGGGATCATTGTCCTGGCCAGCACCGATCCCACCGACCTGGCGGATGCGCTTGCCCAGAAGCTGCGCCTGCCGCACCGCTTTGTGCTCGGTGCCCTGGCCGCGATGCGCCTGGTGGGCCTGCTGGTGGCCGAATGGCAGACCCTCGGCATGGCCCGCCGTGCCCGCGGGGTGGGCAGCGAACCCGGCTTCTTCAGCGGCCTGCGCGCGTCCCTGGGGCAGGCCCTGGCGCTTCTGGTCCAGGCCATCCGCAGGGCGTCCAGGCTGGCAGTCACCATGGAGGCCAAGGGCTTTGGCGCCGGACCGCGCACGTGGGCCCGCGAATCCGTCTTTACACGGCGCGACGCCGCGGTGGCGGCAGGGGGATTGGTGATGGTGGCCGTGTCGGTGGGGGCCGCCGTCGTGCTTGGAACGTGGAATCCTGTGTTTGGCTAGCCCTGCGCCGAGACAGCGGATCAACGCCGAGACCGGATGGAATATCTTGCGGATCTCGGCGCGCATCCGCTGTCTCGGCGTTGCGCACGGAATGTCCGCAGGGGGAGTACCGTAGTGGGAGACGGTTTGCGAATTAGGCCGCCGAATAGACTTATCGCATGCAATGGCTAATTTTGGCCTACAAAGTACCAAATTGCTGCAGAGGTCACGAAATGCCTGCAAAATATGCATCCCATGATATAAAAGTCTTATGACTCAAGTGGCTGCAGAAACCGTTGGTGTATTGGTCCGCGACGCCCGGAACGACAAAGGCTGGACCCAGCTGGAACTCGCGGCGCAACTGGGCACCAGCCAGAGCGCGGTGGCACGCATGGAACAGGGCAAGCAAAACCTTAGCCTGAAGATGATCCAGCGCATGGAATCCCTGCTGGGGCGAAACATTGTCAACGTGGGAACTTCACCCAAGAACGTGGTGACCCACCTGCGCGTGCACGGCGGCCGCGAGCTCTCCGGCAGCGTGGACGTCAACTCCAGCAAGAACGCCGGCGTGGCCCTGTTGTGTGCCAGCCTGATCAACCGCGGCACCACCACTTTGCGCCGGCTGGCCCGCATCGAGGAGGTCAACCGCATTGTTGAACTGCTCACCAGCATTGGCGTCGAGTGCAAGTGGCTCAATGCCACCGACCTTCAGATCCGCCGCCCCAAAGTGCTGGACCTGGCCTCCATGGACGTGGAGGCAGCCAAGCGCACCCGCTCCGTCATCATGCTGCTGGGCCCCCTGCTGGACCAGCAGGACATTTACCGCATCCCTTACGCCGGCGGCTGCGACCTGGGCACGCGCACGGTGGAGCCCCACATGCAGGCCCTGCGCGAATTTGGCCTGGCCGTTACCGCGCACAACGGTTTCTACCAGGTGCAGGCCCCGCTCAGCGATCACAGCGACCGCACCTTTGTGCTGACCGAGCGCGGGGACACCGTTACCGAAAACGCCATCATGGCCGCCGCGCACCGCGAGGGCACCACCGTGATCCGCAACGCCAGCCCCAACTACATGGTCCAGGACCTGTGCTTTTACCTGCAGGGGCTGGGCGTGCACGTGGAAGGCGTGGGCTCCACCACGCTGACCATCCGCGGCCGGGCCCGCATCGACGTGGACATTGAATACTTCCCGTCTGAGGACCCCATTGAGGCCATGAGCCTGATCACCGCCGGCATCGTGACTAAGTCCGAGGTCACCGTGCGCCGCGTGCCCATTGAGTTCATGGAAATTGAGCTCAAGGTGCTGGAGCAGATGGGCTTCCACTACCGCAAGTCCGCCGAATACACGGCCCGCAACGGCAAGACCCGCCTGGTGGACATCACCACCCTGCCCTCTGAGCTGCACGCCGCACCGGACAAGATCCACCCCATGCCGTTCCCGGGCCTGAACATCGACAACCTGCCCTTCTTCGCCGTCATCGCCTCCTGCGCCGAGGGCACCACGCTCATCCACGACTGGGTGTACGAGAACCGCGCCATCTACCTGACAGAGCTGAACCGGCTGGGCGCCGGCGTCCGCCTGCTGGATCCGCACCGCATTGACATCAAGGGCCCCACCGCGTGGCGCGCGGCGGAAATCGGCTGCCCGCCGGCCCTGCGCCCCGCCGCCTGCATCCTGCTGGCCATGCTTGCCGCGAAGGGAACGTCGGAGTTGCGCAACATCTACGTGATCGAGCGCGGCTACGAGGACCTGGCCGAGCGCCTGAACACCGTTGGCGCCGAAATCGAATACTTCCAGGACTAAGTCCAAGCACGACGGCGGCCGGTCACCTTTCGCGCGAAAGGTCACCGGCCGCCGTCGTCCTCGAGATTGGAGATAACCACCGCCCCAACCGTCGAGATTGGAGATAACCACCCACCTCATCGGTGGTGATCTCCAACTTCGACGGTGGGAGGGGTGGTGATCTCCAACTTCGACGGGGGGGCTAGATTGCTGCGAGGGCCCTTTCGAGGTCCTTCTTGAGGTCGTCCAGGTCCTCCAGGCCGACGGAGAGGCGCAGGAAGCCGTCGGAGAGGCCGATGGCGGCCCGCCCTTCCGGACCCATGGCGCGGTGCGTGGTGGTGGCCGGGTGGGTGATGAGGGACTTCGTGTCGCCCAGGTTGTTGGAAATGTCCACAATTTCCAGGGCGTTCAGGAGCCTGAAGGCGGCTTCCTTGCGGGTGCCGCCATCGGGCTCGGCCAGCTCAAAGGTGAGCACCGTGCCGCCGGCCTTCATCTGCTTCTTCGCGAGCTCATGCTGCGGGTGCGAGGGCAGGAAGGGGTAGATGACGCGGCTGACCTGCGGCTGCGCCTCGAGGAACTCGCCCAGGGCCAGGGCGCTGGCGCAGGATGCGGCCACGCGGATGCCCATGGTTTCCAGGCCCTTCGTCAGCACCCAGGCATTGAACGCGGACAGCGCCGGGCCCGTGTGCCGCATCAGGTTCTTGACGGGGCCGTCGATGAATTCCTTGGTCCCCAGGATGGCGCCGCCCAGTACCCGGCCCTGCCCGTCAATGTGCTTGGTGCCGGAGTAGACCACGATGTCCGCGCCGAAGTCGCCGCAGCGCTGCAACAGGGGGGTGGCAAACACATTGTCGGCCACCACCTGGGCCCCGGCCGCATGGGCGAGCTCGCACACCGCCTGCACGTCGATGATTTCCTGCATGGGGTTGGACGGCGACTCAAAGAACACGGCGGTGGTGGGAACGCTCAGTGCCGAACGCCACTGCTCCAGGTCCGGGCCGTCCACAAACACGGTCTCCACGCCCCAGCGGGGGAGCAGTTCGTTCAGGATGACAAAGCAGGATCCGAACAACGAGCGGGACGCCACCACGCGGTCGCCGGCCCCCAGCAGGGCACCCAGTGCGGTGAACACGGCGGACATGCCCGACGCCGTCGCGAAGCAGGCTTCCTTGCCCTCCAGCAGCCGCAGGCGTTCCTGGAACGTGGCCACGGACGGATTGCCGTAACGGGAGTACACAAAGCGGTCCACCTCGCCCGTGAAGGACTGCTCGGCGGCCTCGGCGGATTCGTACACAAAGCCGGAATTGAGGAAGATGGCCTCGGAGGTTTCCTGGAAGTTGCTGCGGTCCAGCCCGCCCCGGACGGCCTGGGTGCTGTCGGCCCATGATGCGGCGTGCTCATTAAAGTTGCTCAATTGCGTGTCATTCCTTAGTTTTCGCAGGTGGTGCCAGGTGGTGCCAGGTGGTGCCAGGTGGTGCCAGCTTCGGGGCCGCGCGCCCCGGTGCTTACTTCCAGGGCAGGTGGCGGTTTTTCCAGCCGTTGACAATGCGGTCGCCGTAGCTGTCCGGCACGCCCTCAAAGCCCTCCAGGACGTTGAAGGCCGTGTAGCCGGCAGCCGTGGCGGCCTCGGCGGCGGCAACGGACCGCGCGCCCGAACGGCACAGGATGACCAGGGGTGTCTCCGCCGGAACCGCGGCTTGGAGTTCCGAGAGGAACGCCGGGTTCGGGGCCCCGCTGGCCAGGTTCCACTGGATGAACACAGGCTCGGCGCCCAGGGAGGAGACGTCGGGGACGCCAATGTGGGTCCATTCGCCGTCGGTGCGCACGTCCACCAGCACGGCGCCCTCGCCCAGCTTGTCCCATGCCTGGGCGGGGGCCAGGTCTCCGGCGTAGCTCACGCGATTCCCTCGCCGTCGAACTCTTCAGGGTCTTCCAGCTCCTGGACGGCATTGGCGACGGCGGCGTCGGAGGAGGCCACGGCGTGCGGCAGGACCACGGCCTGGGCGGCGATCACGGAGGTGCCGTTGAACGTCACCGACGGGCTGCCGTGCAAAATGTAGCCTTCGGCCAGGGCTGCGGAGATCCGTTCGCAAAAGGAACGGTCGTCGGGGCCGGTGATAAGGCGGTAGGCGAGGGGGGATTCGTCAGCGGACATGCGTGCTCCTGAGTGCAGGCGGACGTTGCTGCAAGCGCAATGTTCGTACGGCGTTTCCACACATGCAAAAGGGCACATCGGGCGTTCGCGCTTGCAACCGCGGCCGCTGATTGCCGGGTTTGCCGAGTATTCACCTGAGGCACCCCGAACGAAAAAGTGGGTTGCCGGCCAGCAAGTCAGGGCTTGGCGCTGGCGCTCATTACTCCCTTGAAAAGTAACACGCGCACCCCGTGCCGTCACTAATGCAGCAGCGAAATGTGGCGCAACATGACAAAATCGGCGCCCGCACCCGGGTCCTGCCGTGCGGCACCCGTGGCAGGATGAAGCCATGACACTACGCCGCGTACTTGCCGCCCTGCGCTTCCTGCTCGGCGCGGTGACCTTGACCGCCGTGGGCATCCAGCTGGGCATCCACATCAGCCACGGCTTCAATGTGCTGAACTTCTTTAGCTACTTCACGAACCTGTCCAACATTTTTGCCGCCTGCGTGCTGCTGGTGGAGTCTGTGCTGACCTGGCGCGGACGCGAGCTGGGCCCGCTGTGGCAGCTGGCCCGCTGCGCCTCCGTGGTGTGCATGGCGCTGGTGGGCATCGTGTTCAGCGCCCTCCTGCGCGACGTGGACCTGGGCTCGCTGCTGCCGTGGATCAATACCTGGCTGCACTACGTGATGCCCGTGGTCGTGGTGCTGGATTGGCTGGTGCAGTCGCCGCGGCTGCCCATCGCGTTCAGGCGGCTGGGCCTGGTGCTCCTGCTGCCCGTGGCGTACCTGGCCTACTCGCTGGTACGCGGTGCAGCCATCAACTGGTACGCCTACCCGTTCCTGAACCCGGCCAACGGCGGCTACGGCACGGTGGCGCTGACGTGTGTGCTCATCGCGGTTGCGTTCCTTGCCGTCAGTGCCGTGCTGGTGGTGGCCGGCAACAAGCTCCGCCCCCTGATTGCCCCGACCGCCGTCAGTGGGTCTGTGCCAGCAGGGCGCTGAGTTCGGCCGTCAGCCTGGACCGGACTTCCGCCGTGCCCACAGCCCGTCCGTCAATGGTGTTCACGGGAGCCAGCAGCCTGATGCTGGAAATCAGCCACACAGCGTCGGCGCGGAACAGGTCCTGCGGCTCCACGGGTCCGTAGCCCAGCTCCCAGCCGGCCTCCTTCGCGGAGGCAAACAGCGCCCCCTGCGTGGTCCCGGGCAGGATGCCGCTGTCCAGGTTGGGCGTGATGAGGCGCTTGACCGGGGCGCCGCCGCGGTCCGCCAGCTGCGCCAGCAGGACGGACGACGTCGGCCCCTCCAACACGTGTCCGTCACCGCTGGTGAAGATCACGTCATCCGCGCCGTGGGAGTGGGCGTGGCGCAGGGCGGCCATGTTGACGGCATAGGAAAGCGTCTTGGCGCCCAGCAGCAGCCACGGGGCCCGGTGGGAAATGGTGCTGTCATAGCCGCGGTCCAGCAGCAGCACATCCAGGCCCTTTTCGCGCTGCTCGGCCAGCAGGGGCGGCACGGCGGAGGCCTGCACCCAGGCCGTGGTGGCGTTGGCGCCCTCCGGGCCGCGGGTGGCGATGAGCTTGATGACAATGTTGGTGTTGCCGTGTTCATCCGGGCCCTGGGGGGAGGCAGAGGCAAAGGTGGCGGCCGCCGTCGAAATGGCCCGCAGCCAGGTGCCGGCGTCGGGGATGTCCAGGTCCAGCGAGCGGGCGGAACGGGCCATCCGGTCAAGGTGTGCCTGCACCTTGCGGGGCGTGCCGTTCACGGCCAGCAGGGACTCGAAGATGCCATCGCCGCGGGTCACGCCCTGGTCCGTGGCGAGGATCGCGGGCGTGCCGGAGTCGGCCACGCGCCCGTCGGGGAAAGCGGGGTCAAGAAACACCAAAACTGTCATGACTTGAGCATACTGGCCACCGGTTCCGCCGCCGGGCGCCTCCACCGGTAGGCTGTTCTCACTGACGCATGACATGGGGAGGCCTGCTTGATCTGGACAGTGTTTACCTTGCCCACCACCAACGCCTGGCTGTCCGCGCTCGCCGTGTTGGTGGACCTGGTGATCCGGATCGTGGTGCTCGGCGTGATTCCCGGCAACCGGCGCCCCACCACCGCCATGGCGTGGCTGCTGTGCATCTTCTTTCTGCCCTACGTGGGCCTGGTCCTGTTCCTGATGTTTGGCAATTTCCGGCTCTCCCGCCGCCGGCGCGAAACGCAGGCGGCGGTCAACATTCGGGTGGTGGAGGGGACGCGGGAGATCGCCAAACAGGTGCCGCCCTACGACGGGCCCCCGTGGATCAATTCTGCCGTCGAGCTCAACCGCAACCTGGGCTCCTTCCCTGCCCTGGGCGGCAATTCCGTGCAGCTGATCCGCGGCTACCAGGAATCCCTGGACGCCATGGCTGCGGAGGTGCGCACCGCCACGGACTATGTCAACGCCGAGTTTTACATCATGAGCTCGGACAGCTCCACCGAGAACCTGTTCCGCGAACTGGAGGCTGCCGCGGCGCGCGGGGTGCGGGTGCGCGTCCTGTTCGACCACATTGGCTCGCTGCGCGTGCCCGGGTACAGGGACATGATCCGCCGGCTGAAGGCCAGCGAGATCCAGTGGCGGCGCATGTTGCCGCTGCTGCCTGTGAAGGGCCAGTGGCGCCGCCCGGACCTGCGCAACCACCGCAAGATCCTGGTGGTGGACGGCCGTGTCGGGTTTACCGGCTCCCAGAACGTCATTGAGCCGTCCTACCGCAAGAAGGACAATGCCAAGCTGGGCCGAAAATGGGTGGAATTGATGTCGCGCCTTGAGGGGCCCATTGTGGGCACCCTCAACGTCATGTTTGCCACCGACTGGTCCAGTGAAACCGAGGAAAACCTGGAGTCCCAGCTGGCCACGCACCACTGGAACTCGTTCACCGGAGGCGTGCTGTGCCAGGTGGTGCCCAGCGGGCCGGGGTTCGTGACGGAAAACAACCTCCGCCTGTTCAACACCCTGCTGTACTCGGCGGAGGAGCGGATCACCATCTCCAGCCCGTATTTCGTGCCGGATGATTCGCTGCTGTACGCGATTACGACGGCGGCCCAGCGGGGGGTCCGCGTGGAACTGTTCGTCTCCGAAAAGGGCGACCAGTTCCTGGTCCACCACGCGCAGCGCTCCTATTACGAGGCCCTTCTCAAGGCCGGGGTGCAGATCTTCCTCTACCCCAAGCCGCTGGTGCTGCACGCCAAGCACTTCACGGTGGATTCCGACGTGGCCGTGATCGGTTCCTCCAACATGGACATGCGCAGTTTCTCGCTCAACCTCGAGGTCTCCGTCATGATGATCGACAAGGACGTGGTCCTGGCCATGCACGACGTCGAGGAGCACTACCGGGCGGTCTCCCGCCAGCTGTACCTGGACGAATGGGTGAACCGGCCCATCCTGGCCCGGTACGTGGACAACGTTGCCCGGCTGACCGCCACGTTGCAGTAACCCAGTCTCGCGGCAGTCAGCCCGGGAACGTGGCGCCCAGGGTCGACAGGACTCCGTAGGCCTTGGCCTGGATTTCCTGCCATTCGGCGTCGTCGTCGGAGTCGGCCGTGATGGCGCCGCCGATGCCCAGCGAAAGGTGCGTGCCGCCGTCGTCCGTGTCCTGCAGGACCAGGGTGCGGATGGTGACGGAGAGGTCCATGGCAGCATTGAGTGAAAAGTAGCCGATGCCGCCGGAGTAGATGCCGCGCGGGCCCGCCTCCAACCGGTCCAGTATGGCCATGGTGCTGATTTTCGGGGCTCCCGTCATGGAGCCGGCGGGAAACGCCGCAGCCAGTGCCTGCGCCCGCGAATTGCCGGGCGCCAGCTGTGCCTCGATGGTGCTGACCAGCTGGTGGACCGTGGCGTAGCTTTCCACGGCGCACAGCCGCGGGACGGTGACGGAGCCGGGGAGGGCGTAGTGCGACAGGTCGTTGCGGAGCAGGTCCACGATCATGACGTTTTCCGCCCGGTCCTTCAGCGACGATGACAGCTCCGCCTTCAGCGCAGCGTCCTCCTGCGGGCCGGCACCGCGCCGTCGGGTGCCCTTGATGGGTTCGGCGCGCATCAGCCCGGCGGAATCGATGCGCAGAAAGCGTTCCGGGGACGTGCTGCACACCGCTGTGCCGCCGAAGCGCAGGAACGCGGCAAACGGGGCAGGGTTGCGGCGGCGCAGGGCCAGGTATGCCGACCACCCGTCCACCCGGCCGGGACTGTGCGCCTCCAGCTGCGTGGTCAGGCACACCTCGTAGGAATTGCCGTCGCGGATTTCGCCCAGGGAGGCGGCAATCATGGCCTTGTACCGCGCCTCGCCGTCCCGGATGCTGAATGCGGGGGCTGGCGGCAAGGCAGGGGGGTCCGCCTGGTGCAGCTGCGCCAGAATGGCCCGCACCTGCGACGTCCACGAATCCGCTTCCGCGACGGAGGCGGGCAGCCCGGCGTCGGCCAGGGTCAGCAGGTACAGGCATTTTTCCTGGTGGTCCACCACCACGGCGCGCCCGGCAAACAGCAGGGCGGCCGCGGGTTGCGCGGCTGGCACGGACGACGGCGGAGCCTGGGTCCCGCTTGCTGCCCCGGGAGGCGGTGCTTCGGCTGCGCCGCCCGTTTCAGCCTTGAGCCCGTAGCCCAGGTATCCCAGCCACCCCAATGTGAACTCCGCCGGGAAGTGCTCCGGGGTGCGCACCGCCCGGCGCCCCCAGACAGAGTCCAGCCAGCGGAAGAACGGCCCGTGGATCCGGGCTGCCACCTGGCCTGCCCGGACGGTTGTCACACCATCTGCGTGGGTGGCAGTCTGGCCGAAGCTGCCGGAGGCGTCCGCCATGATGGAAAACCGGGAACGGCCTGCCGGCTGCCCGGAATCTCCGCCGCCGTCCGCGATGGAGCTGTCCAGCCACACGGCGTCGGGCGAATCCCCGAAAAGGGCGGCAAAGAGATCCGCCGCGGCGGGATGGGCAGCCACCCGTTCCGCCGAAAATGCCAGCCCGCGGCGGCGCGCCAGCTCCGGGGCCAGCAGCGCTTCCAGTGCCGGCAGCCCGGCCAGGGCCGTGAGGACACGTTCCGGGGCGGCGGCAACCCCGTTCGTGCCGTCCACCACAATGTCCGCCACGGCAGCCACCGCGTCCCCGGCCAAAAGCCTGTCCTCCTGCTCGGCCCAGCGGTCCCAGAACGGCGCGTAGGTGTCGCCGTCGCGGGCCAGGGCCCGCTGCTTTCTTTCTGCGGCAGCTGCTTCCACCCACACGACGGCGTCCAGGTACGGCCGCGCGCTGGCGTGGGCCGCCCCGACCCCTTCCACCAGCACGACGTCGGCAACAGCGGTGGTGCGGGAGTCGCCGTCGTGCTTCCCGGCCCAGTCCCACGCAGTCCACTGCGCGGGGAGGCCCCGGTGGAGGGGTTCCAGGACGGAGGAAACGTAGCTGCCCACCCCGTCCGCCAGCCCGTCCCAGCCGGGATATATGTCCTCGAGGTGGAACAGGGAGACGGTGCGGTGGCGGCGCAGCAGGGCGGCAAGTTCCAGGGCAACGGTGGTCTTGCCGGCTCCGGAGCGGCCGTCGACGGCGATGATCACCGGGCGGGGATCAGCCACGGGCGGGGCCCGTGAAAGCGGTGGTGATCCGGCAGGCATTGCTCATGGGGCCAGTCTATCGAGGGCGCGGGCGCCGCCTAGAACGGAGGGTGGCCGTGCTGCTGGATGTACTTTCGGTACCAGGGCCAGCGGACGGCGCCGATGATGACCATCCAGACGCCCAGGCCGGCAGCAATGAGGAAAATGGGGATCCCTGCTGCCAGCGCACCGGAACCCGCGCCCGCAGTGGCCACCAGTGCCACCACACCCAGGGCGATCAACACCACGCCATAGCTGATGGAACCGATGGGGTATTGGATGCCGGGCAGGCGGTAGGCGCCACCGGTGCGCCGCCGGCTCATCCACGGCATGGGTTCGCGCAGGCTGGCGGCGTCGTTGGAAGGCACGGGGGCGTGGCCATAGCCGTTCGTGCTCACTTGGCAACCTCCGCCGGAAGGGCCAGCAGTTCGGCAAGGCGGGCCAGCAGGCGGTCTGTGGGGACGGCGTCGTCCCGTTCCTGTTCCCCGGGATTCTCCACCTGGGCCACATCCCACTGCCCGTTGCCGGAGGCGCGGACAAAGAGGTGGTCCTTGGGGCCCTCGATGAGCT
>Ga0157371_10005211_pt1 | contig 11051 bp, 8 predicted proteins | sample C45metaG_FD_113462 | JGI IMG/M metagenome (GOLD analysis project Ga0157371, IMG submission 113462) | Corn rhizosphere microbial communities from Kellogg Biological Station, Michigan, USA - C4-5 metaG | ecosystem: Host-associated > Plants > Roots > Rhizosphere > Soil | place: USA: Michigan... | reverse complement strand
TATTCTCGCTTACTACCTCAAAGGACGCCTTGGGACCCCAAACATTCTCTGCCGGTGTTTCTAAATAATCTGATGTTGCCCTTGAAATTCCCGTGATCATTTTGTTAATTGTTTTCATTTGTCTCTATGTGTAGATTTTTTTCAACAACAGAGAAACGAATTCAAACTAACATTTCAACCGATTCACGACATATATTAATAATCCGACACTTCCTGGAAAAAGCCCGTCATTTTCTTCCTATGATTGACCTGTTTGATTAAGTGGCACCAAATTTTATTGCAGCATCTTATTAAATCGTTGCAAGAATTTTTTTCGCCACATTATTTAACCCTTAAAAACAGGAAATTTATGGAAAACATTTACAAAGCTTACACAAAAGAAATCAATGGAAAGACTTTTTATTTTGTAAAAAAGTTTTCTACTTTCCCTGAAATCGAAAACTGCCCGTTGATCCTTGATTGTATGGGCATGCACACCAATTTCTACAAGGCATGTAATATCGCCCGTGTAAATGATGATGTGGCAGTAAATAAATTAATGAACGAGCTTCATATTCTGCCGCAATCTGCAAGAATCATTCACATGACGAGGGTGAAAACACTCACTCACTCACTGCTCCGGAATACTCATCACGCCTTTTTGAAATTGAGATGGGCATCAATCAACTAATTAAAAAGTTGCGCCGGGGATAAAAAGATTGAGTTTATGTTTGCATTTCTATGCTGTCATTCAATCAACCAAGTCGTATTATCGTAACTTGTAGTAAAAGAATTGCTCCCTATCTTGAACAAGAAATTGCCAGATTGGGATTCAAAATTAAAAAAGTGTTTTCAACTGGGGTTGAACTAAACGGAACGTTATATGATTGTATTCGTTTAAATCTTCGTCTTCGTTCTGCAAGCCAGGTCTTATATAGTTTAAAATCGTTTCAATGTACCGGTCCGGATGACTTATATCAGCAGGTTAGCCAAATTCAATGGGAATCCGTTGTTCCGCAGAATGGCTATTTCTCAATAACGAGCAATGTTGACAATGCCACTATCAATAATTCTTTATTTGCCAACGTAAAAGTTAAGGACGCAATTGTTGATAGATTTCGGAACAAGTTCAATGAACGACCTGATTCAGGCCCGGAGCTGGATAAAACCGTCATCAATTTATTTTGGAAGAACGACCATGCTCAAATTTTCATCGATACTTCAGGAGAAACGTTATCTAAACATGGTTACCGAAAGATTCCAGGGAAAGCACCGATGCTTGAATCGCTGGCCGCAGCTACTTTGCTGGCATCTAACTGGGACGGTAAATCTCCTTTGATAAACCCCATGTGTGGTTCCTCCACGTTAGCGATAGAAGCTGCAATGATGGGGACGAATCGCTATCCGGGATTATTTAGAGATAATTATGGTTTTATGCATATTGAAGGATATGAGCATGAATTTTATGAAAAGGAAAAACAAAAATTGGTTGATCAAATTAAAAAAGTTCCAGGTTTGAAAGTGATCGCGACTGACATCAGTGAAGATGCTATCAATATTTCTAAAATAAATGCCGCAGCAGCGGGTGTTGATTCTCTGATTGATTTTGATGTATGTGATTTTAGAAAAACAATTGTTCCTGAAAATGCCAGCGGAGTTGTTTTTTTTAATCCTGAATACGGGGAGCGTTTGGGCGACGAAATAGAATTGGAGAAAACCTATTCCGAAATCGGAGATTTTCTGAAACAAGAATGCAAAGGCTATACCGGCTATGTTTTTACGGGTAATTTTAACCTGGCCAAAAAAATTGGATTAAAACCAAAACGCAAAATTGAATTTTATAATGGCAGAATTGATTGCCGTTTATTGCAATATGAACTCTATGCAGGAAGCAGGAGAGAAAATAAGAATCCTTGAAAAATGTTCGTTTACTGCTTTAAGTTTTCCTAAAATAAAAGACTGCAGAAATTGTTCGTTTACTGGTGCCAGCAATGTGGATAGCCCGCTGTTAATCGTTTCCTAAATCAAAACGCATAATTTAAGTAACCGCTCGTTTTTTTTATCTTGCCGCCTTAAACAGAAATGAATGAAAAATATTCTACTCGCTATTAATATTGTTTTGCTGGTTCTTGTCGGATATCTTTATTATCTGCATTTTCATAGTATTACAAAAACAAATCCGGCGGCCAAAGCTTCGTCTGGGGCTATTGCGTCTAACGATAAATCAAAAGTTGCCTATATCGATCTTGATTCATTGCAAAATAATTATGGGTATTATCAAAAGCTAAAAGATGAATTTGAAAAGAAGCAAAATAGAGCGAACGATGAAATAACTGCCCTGCAAAAAAAATATCAAAACCGCGCGATGCAGTTGCAACAAAAAGCGGCTACCATGAACCAGAAAGAGCAGGAAGCGGCGATGCAGGAAATCAATAAAATGCAACAAGATCTCCAGGCGAAAAAGCAAAATATCGACAATGAGCTTTATAACGACAATTCTAAAATGAAGGAAGAGGTTTTAACCCGCATCGAAAATTTCCTGAAAGATTATAATAAAGATGGAAAGTATTCTTATATATTTTCTTATGAACCCGGGTTTATGTTTTATAAAGATTCAACACTTGATATTACACCTGATGTGATTGCGGGGTTGAACGAATTGGATTCTTCAAATAAAAAATGATTCGTGGGCCAATCTCAAATAAATAATTATCTTCAATCCCGTTTACTAAAACGGGATTTTTTATGGATCAACATGCAACTGCTTTCAAACCAAGTTTACGGCTCATCGATGCTACAATGATTGTGGCAGGCTCGATGATTGGCTCGGGTATTTTTATTGTAAGTACCGATATTGTAAGAAATGTTGGAAGCGCTGGCTGGCTCATAGTGGTCTGGATTCTTAGCGGTATAATGACCGTTGTGGCTGCAGTAAGTTACGGCGAAATGAGCGGCATGTTTCCAAAAGCCGGCGGCCAGTATGTGTATTTAAAGGAAGCTTACAATCCTTTATTCGGATTTTTATACGGATGGAGTTCATTTACAGTAATTCAAACTGCAACGATTGCGGCTGTTGGCGTGGCTTTTAGCCGTTTTACGGCTTATCTCATTCCTGAAGTAGGAGAAACGAATCTGCTTTTTTCTATCGGCAATTTTCATATTTCCGCTGCCCAGGTTTTGGCTATCGCAATGATTCTTTTCCTAACGTACACCAATACACGCGGAATCAAAGGAGGAAAAATTATTCAAACAACTTTCACTTCCGTAAAACTTTTATCGCTCTTCGGATTGATTCTTCTTGGATTCCTTTTGGTAAAACACAGTTTTTGGGGCGAAAACTGGCAAACAGGTTTTCATGCAGTGCAGTTAGAAAAATCAGCTGGTGCATTTGTAAAACACGGCAATTGGTTTCCGATAAGCGGTACAATTTTAATAGGCGCCATCGCAGCCGCAATGGTGGGTTCTCTTTTCAGTAGCGACGCGTGGAATAATGTAACGTTTATTGCGGCCGAAATAAAAAATCCAAAAAGAAATATCGGGCTTAGTCTTTTTTTAGGAACGTTTACTGTTTGCGTCATTTATGTCGTTACCAATTTGATGTACCTGAATGTTTTGCCATTGGACCAAATCGCTTTTCCTGGCGGCGATAGGGTAGCGGTTGCTGCATCAAATGCAATCTTTGGAAACGCCGGTGCAATCATCATTGCGGTAATGATTATGATCTCTACTTTTGGTTGTAACAACGGCTTGATATTGGCTGGGGCCCGGGTTTATTATACGATGGCAAATGACGGATTGTTTTTTAAAAAAGCCGGAACATTGAACGCAAAAGCAGTTCCCCAGTGGGCGCTATGGGCGCAGGCAACAGTGGCCTCCATCCTGTGTTTAAGCGGCGGTTACAACGACTTGTTGGATATGATTGCGTTTGTGGTGGTAATTTTTTATGTGCTTACCATCATCGGCATTTTTGTTTTACGTAAGACGCGGCCGGATATTGAAAGGCCTTACAAAGCTTTTGGTTACCCGCTCCTGCCAGCGTTATATATTGTTATGGGATCAGTTTTTTGTATTTTTTTAATCATCTTTAAGCCCTTTTATACTTTGTGGGGATTAGGCATTGTTTTAGCTGGAATTCCTGTCTATTACATTACCATCCATAACCGGAAAAAATAAAATTCAAATTGAATGGCTGTTGATTTTGAACAATTGTTTGCAGGATTTTCGAAAATGAAAGTTGCTGTTATTGGCGATCTTATGTTGGATACCTACTGGTGGGGAAATGTTGAACGTATTTCGCCGGAAGCTCCCGTACCTGTTGTTGCAGTTAGCAAGAGAGAAAAAAGAATCGGCGGTGCCGGAAATGTTGCTTTGAATGTGCAGGCGCTTGGGGCTTCTGTTGCAGTGCTTTCCATTCTTGGAGATGACGATGATGGTGCGCAACTAAAACAACTATTGCAGGAAAATAATATTGACACACGTTTCATTCTTGAAAGTAAAAAAAGAATTACTACAAATAAGATCCGCATTATCAGCCGTAACCAGCACATGATGCGCCTTGACGCGGAGGTTGTTCATGATTTGGATGATACTGATGAAGAAAAATTACAAAACCAGATTGAGAAATATATAACGACTGAAAGACCCGATGTGGTGATTCTCGAAGATTATAACAAAGGCATTCTTACAAAGAATATTATTGAACAAACTATTTCTTTTTGCAATAAAAATAAAATAACAACAGCCGTTGATCCTAAAAGAAAAAATTTCTTTTGTTATCAAAATGCAACACTTTTTAAACCCAATCTTGCAGAGGTTTTTGCCGGATTAAATTTACTTGCTGAAGAGGTGTCAGAAGAATCGCTTTCTGACATTCATTTGCAGTTAAAGGAAAAATTAGATCATTCGATTTCCTTAATAACGCTATCAGATAAAGGTGTTTTTTACCAGGAAAATAATACGGGCAAAGTCATTCCATCCCACAGGAGAAATATTGCGGATGTGAGCGGTGCGGGTGATACGGTTATTGCTGTTGCTTCTTTGGTATTTGCCGCTACCAAAAATATCGATCTTGCTGCAAAGATTTCAAATCTCGCCGGCGGTATTGTTTGCGAAGATGTAGGAACTGTGGCTATTCAGAAAGAAAAACTGCTGGAAGAATGTAAAAAGTTGATTACAGAATAGACCGTTTTTTTTACCAGTAAAGCCACAAAGAATCCACTTTTTTATTTTTGTGTAAATTAAAATTCCTCTTTTTTTTGGATTCACTCAATGGAAGAAAGCAATCTCATTTAAAGCTCACAACTAATGATTTTTTAAGTTTTAATTTTGCAAACAAAGGTTAAAAATTATATATCGAGATATGAAAAAAATCGCATTGATTGTTGCAGCGGGAAATGGTTTAAGAATGAAAAGTGATATCCCGAAACAATTTTTATTGTTGAAGAATAAGCCTGTTTTATATTACAGTATCAAGGCGTTTTTAGATGCATTTGATGATATAGAAGTCATCCTTGTTTTACCCGAAGAACATATTGCAAAAGGCCAGGAAATAATTGACGGATATTTTGATTCTTCAAAATTTAAAATTATACTGGGAGGCAGAACCCGCTTTCATTCTGTAAAAAACGGACTGTCTTTGATAGAAGATGAAGCGATCATTTTTGTGCACGACGGCGTGCGATGTTTTGTAACAAAGGAACTTATTAAAAGATGTTATGATTCTGCAGTTGAATTTGGAACAGCAGTCCCTGTTATTGATTCAGCCGACAGTATAAGAATGATCACAAAAAGCGGAAATAAAATTGTTGACAGAAATAAAGTAAAGCTGGTTCAAACTCCTCAAACTTTTCACAGCAAAATTCTTCTGCCTGCTTTTGCCATTGATTATAAAGACAAGTTCACGGACGAAGCATCGGTGGTTGAAGCATTCGGTTTAAACATCAATTTAGTCGAAGGAGAAAAAAATAATATAAAGATTACCACACCTCACGACTTGGAACTTGCCAACGCGCTATTGCCTGAATAATTTTGCGATCGCAGAAAGGTTATTCATTTTTATTCCCGGATATTTTTCTAATTGTGAACCAAAACTTTTATAAAAAAAAGCGAGGCTTGGAATATTGCTTCCTTCAAAATCGAGAATCAAATTTTTGCCGGCGTGCTCTTTTATGAATGCATCAATTAGCAAATGCGAAGCACCGGATGTTTTCCCGTCAGGATGATTTCCAACTAAAATATAATAAGCCCGGTTGTGTGAAAAAAAGTAAACGCATGAAGCCACCAGCTTGTTTTGTGGAGAATAAACGCCGTAGGTAGTTGCACAATTTTTTTCCTTTAAAAATTGGAACAGGTTTTCAAAATTCATAAACGATCTTTCTTCGATCGAAGAAAAATTGCTTGCTTGTTCCTTTGCTAAAGCTATAACCTCAGCAACCAGAATATTCTTTTTTACAACATTGCCAAATTGTATTGCGCGTTTGATATTTCTCAAATGGCTGGTTGCATATTTGCTTTTTAAGTTTTCATAATTGTCTGAAAGAGGAAGAATATAATTGCTTCTTTCATACATCGGGAATTCAGGAATTGAAAAAAGGTTTTTGCGGTTTAGATAAAAATCCCAGTATTTAAATTTTGCAGGAATGTTCTCTAAAAAGGCCATTACTATTTCAGCAGAAATATTGTTTCCGAAAATGCCAAGTGAAGCTGTAAACGGCGGTTGATACAAATAATAAATTGTGTACTTTTTTTTCCAGGTTAAGGGCATTACCATTTCATAATCATCCAGGACGAGCGCATCCCAATTCTCACTCATGGCATCAAGATAAAATGAATAGGCGTAAATCAAACCGTTCGGTGCATGATCGATACAGATGTCCCACTTCGATTTGTCAATATCAGTGTGGGGCAAATAAGAAATTTTCAACAGAAAATAATTTATTCTTTAAAATGAATGGGACTAAAGATCCGGTAAATTTATAAATTTATCTAAGCGGAAATTCTGAATATCGATACTGAAAGAAATTGTTTTCCAAAATCTTTTTTCCGTGATTGTCGACTTATAGTAATCACGATAAATTTTACTGTAAAGAACGGGTATATAAAGATTGACGAGATTTTTATACAAGGCAATTTGCAAACCTGCATCATACAAAAATTTTCCTGTCGAATTATTTTTTTGCCAAGCTTCTGCATAAGTTCCGATATCTAAAAAAATTTTCAGCGGATTTTTGTTCGTAAAGGCGCTAAATGGATTTATGTCTTTTGGTAAATCGGAAGTTAAATTTAAAGCCGTTAACCAATTATCTGTTTTGCCAATTTTGCTGGAGAGCAGATCTGATCTTACTTTGAAGCCGCCATCGCGTATCATAATTTGCTGCGAAGCCGTTCCCTGGAATTCATTTCTTCCAATGAAATAATTGCTGTACGTATAATCTTCATATCCATTCGGTCCTGTCAAATTGAGGTGGTAGCTATATGTTTCAAATTTTTTGTAAATTGTTTTATCGCCTAAATACACAAATTTTCCTGCAAACAATCTTGCATTAATTCCTCCACCTTTTGGATAATTGAAAAAATAGTTTCCTTCAAATGAAAATCTTAAGAAATTGTTTGTTTGCTGTGCAACAACTTCAGAAGAAAAGGGATAAAGTGCGCGATTGTTTCGTAACGTAAAGCTTAGCTGATTTAGATAACGATTGATTTTCGGATAGCTGATCACATCTTCCTGCAAAACAGTATCTCTTTGAAAAGCTAGTTGAGTTTCTCGAATAAGATAGGTTTTCCATTGAAGCCACTTCGTTACAGAACTTGTCGCATTTTTATTTCTAAAAATGACTTTTACAGAAGGAACGATTTTGGTAAAGCCGAGATAATTTTTTGCGCCTGTTGAATCGGTAAATTCATCCATCGAAAACTTTTCTGCACTTAAAGAAATTTCGGTTTTTCTAATCGCGCCGTAACTCATAATGTCATAGCCAACTCTTCCAATTCCGTTTGCAGTTTTACTGCCGGTAGCATACAATGGAGCAACAAAAAAATGGAATTTTGGTTCCGGCAAAGTATAGTTGTGAACGATCGCGCCCAACATTATTTTATCATAATAGTTGTAGCCAACAGCGGGCGATACAAAAAGATAATTGCATTTATCCGTATCCCTGAAACTGAAGAATGACGCGACTTTTAATTCTTTTTTTTGCGGCTTTTCAAGCGCGCCTTTTTTTGCCAATAATGAAAAAATACTGTCCACATTTTTCCTGCTAACATTTTCAACTACTTTCTTAAAATCTTCCGGATAAGGATGTTTAAATTTCCAGCGTTGATAATATTCATGAAGGCAACTATCGAAAACATTTTTTCCTAAAAAAGTTTCAAGTTTTTTCATCCACAGACCGGTTTTGTAATACGCGATTACGTCATAATTCGTTTCAGAAAAATTTTGAGACGGCGTTTTAATCGGCTGATCTTTTTTGGTGGCCAGTTGCATTCTGTAAATTAAATTTTCATCATCCGGGGGTAGTCTTTTATCCAAAAAATCTTCCTTTCGGTCAGCAGCGTTTTCAGAAAGGTATTTTGTTTTTTTGTAGCGATTATCGAAATAAGTGTTCATGCCTTCATCCATCCAGGGATAATCTCTTTCATTAGTTGCGAGAATACCATAAAGCCAGTTGTGGCCTACTTCGTGTTCAATAGTCATATCCAAAGATTGCTCATCTTCCATTGGTGAAATGCTGGTAATCGTAGGGTATTCCATCCCCCCAGGGAAGCCGAGTTTTGCCTCCACCACAGAGACTGAATTGTACGGATATTCTCCCAACCACTTGCTTCTTGCGCGCACGGCATCCTTAATAAATTGAATGCTGTTTTTCCATACCGGCAAATCGGAAGGCAAAAAGAATGACCAGGCGTCGATAATTCTTCCGGAGGCCACTTGCACCGTATCATGTCGTACGACAAAATTTTTATCAGCAAACCAGGCAAAATCATGAACATTATTTTGTTTGTAAACAAGTGTTTTGGCTACCTGATCTGTTGCTGCAGTTTCAATAAGATTCTTGACCTTTTTCTTTTTGTGTATGGTAGGCTGATATCTCTTTTTAGTCTTCGAATTATTATTAGCTGGTTCTTTCCCGGGTTTAACTTTTGGTTGCGGTGTCCGGGCAATTGAAGGTGTTTTAACCGGAATCATGTTTGCTTTTTCTTCTAACCATTTCTTTTCGTCAGTGTTTTGCAGTTCGCCGGTTGCAGCAACAACATAGTTTTTTGGAACTGTTATTTGTACTTCATAGTTTCCAAATTCACTATAAAATTCTCCCTGGTCAAGATAAGGCATAGGATGCCAGCCTTGGTTATCATATACGGCGGGTTTCGGATACCACTGCGTGATTTGATAACTATTACCCACAAATCCTCCACGCGAAAAATTAAACGGGATCTTTTCATGAAAAGGTGTTGAGATTTTTATGGTTTGTCCGGGCAGAAGCGGTTGAGGTAAAAGCAGTTTTGCCACATCGATGTATAAGGAATCATCCTGCAGGTTAGCGGTTTTCCCGTTTACTTTAAAATCAAGCCGGTTAATATATCCTCTTCGCGCTTCATTAGTAAAATAAAAATCGGTTCTGCCCAATTGCAACAACTGTTCGCTGAAAGCCGTCCTGTCATTTTTATAGGCATTCGGCCACAGGTGAAACCAAATGTAATTGAGCGTGTCCGGCGAGTTGTTGGTATAATTAATAATTTCAAATGCGTCAAGTGTATTATCAGCCGTGTGAAGCGTTACATCAATTCTATAATCTGCCTGCTGCTGAAAATACGCTTTCTGGGCAAACGATGCGAAAAAAAGAAGATGAAAGATGGCGGACAGGAAAATTTTTTTCAACGCAATTATTTCATCAAATATAAAAAGAAAAAGACCGAAGATGATTTACTAATATATAGAGGATGAACTCATAACTGCCGGCTAAATTGTGTAGAAAATGCTCTTTAGCCGGTTTTTTGTAAAAAATGCAAGGAAAATAATTTTTCTAGAAAATAATGTTATTTAAAATAAAAGATTACCTTTATACTTTGTTAATGGGTTTAGTTTGTTTTTCTTTTGGCTGATGTTTTTCCTCAAAGGTTTCTTCAGTTCATTGTAGCTACTGATTCATTAATAAGTTTTTTTATTTATTAAACAAAAGTTTTTACAATGAACATTTATGTAGGTAATCTCAGTTGGTCAATGACTGATGAAGATTTAAACAACTTATTCAGTCAATACGGGACTGTTTCAAGTGCAAAGATCCTTAAAGAAAAAAATACGGGCCGCAGCAAAGGTTTCGGTTTTGTTGAAATGGAAGATGAAGATGCAGCTAAAACTGCAATCGCTACCTTAAACGAAAGTGAAGTGCAGGGCCGTAAGTTAATTGTTAACGAATCTCAACCTCGTCCGGAAGGCAGCGGCTACAAGAAAAGTGGCGGCGGTGGATACGGCGGCGGCAGAGGCGGCGGTGGCTATGGCGGCGGCAGAAGCGGCGGTGGCTACGGCGGCGGAAGAAGCAGCGGTGGTGGCAGAGGCGGTTACAGCAAAGATTATTAATTCTTTTTTGATACCAGATTTTAAAATCCTTTTCAATTCTTTGAAAGGGATTTTTTTTTGGTAGTAAACCAACAAATTCTCCTGTTTTCTATTTTGTGCCAAATAAAAAAGGATGACCGATCGATCATCCTTCTATAAAAATTTGGTTTAAATTTTATTTTTTCATTGCTTCTGCCATTGTCTTTCCAATATCAGCAGGGCTGGCTACTACGTGAACTCCACATTCTGAAAGTATTTTCATTTTAGCTGCTGCGGTGTCTTCTGCGCCACCAACAATTGCACCTGCATGTCCCATCCTCCTTCCGGGAGGCGCTGTTTGGCCGGCAATAAATCCAACCACAGGCTTGCGATTATTTGCTTTTATCCATCTTGCTGCGTCTGCTTCCATGCTTCCTCCGATTTCACCTATCATTACAATTCCGTCTGTTTCGGTATCATTCATAAAAAGTTCGACCGCTTCTTTTGTCGTTGTTCCAATGATCGGATCGCCGCCAATTCC
>Ga0157371_10005209_pt1 | contig 11052 bp, 11 predicted proteins | sample C45metaG_FD_113462 | JGI IMG/M metagenome (GOLD analysis project Ga0157371, IMG submission 113462) | Corn rhizosphere microbial communities from Kellogg Biological Station, Michigan, USA - C4-5 metaG | ecosystem: Host-associated > Plants > Roots > Rhizosphere > Soil | place: USA: Michigan... | reverse complement strand
GCCCTTTCAATGCGAGGCTCAAAATATCATCAATCTCGAGAGCCTGCGTTGGCTTTCCGCATCCATTACATTGAGCGTCTAGATACCGTCCAATCCAGCCTGAAGAAATGTACTCGTTACTGGCACTGGCCGTTTGCCAGATATCCATACTGCGGAAGTGTGAACGATCCGGGTTCGGGTATCCCACGCTGTTCATGATCCCGAGATCGCCGTTATTAAAAGCATCTGCGAAAGCAGTTAGCTCCGGGTGCAAGCCCACTTCGTCGGTTATGGACAACGCTTTGGACTTTTCTATTCCTAGCTTTGGTCGCGACCGGTAGTAGATATCATTCCGAACGGGAATCACAGTATTCAGACCGTCATTGCCCCCGCTCAACTGGAGTACTACCACAACTTTATTTCCGGGCGGAACAATCGTTCCGGTCTCGAAGGCTTTCATAAACTTCGGAACAAACAACGACGCTGTTGCCAGCGATCCAACCTGTAAAAATTCTCTTCGTTTAAGTAACATCGAGTTGTATTTATTGATTAACAGTTGTCATCGGCATATTTGCACATCGGGATATCGGCACATTCTCAACACATCTGGTATTCCGGCGTACTCATTATCTGTATCGTTCCCGTCTTAATAAAAGTCTCCCGGCTTTGCCCGTCGGCGTAATGGTTTATCAAGTCCAGGGGATAAGCTGGCTTTATTTGAAGCAAAGAGCCCGTCAGAGCGTCTATAATCTGTTCACGTGGCACCGATTCGAAATTCTTTAAATAGTTATCCCACGAGATTTGAGCATTAATCGGTTTACCAACTTTCACCATCCCCTTGTTGCCTTTGAAAGTTTTCATCTTTTCATCATCCATTCTTCCCATCATCTGGTCATCATCGGGTTTGGGCTTCACATTAAATTCGTCGGTGTCATTCACCATTTGTGGTAAACGCATGCGCATCATCAGTGTCGAACTGTCTATCCAGTTCTTTCCTCCAGGCCACCCGGCAACATTCGGCGGGTAGAATAATACCTGGCCCAATACCCTTTCAACCAGGAGTTGTGCTTCTTCGTTTTGCAACTTCATCGGGAGTACGCGCCTGATGCCTGCCAGGAGCTCGATGGGAGATTTGATGCGGGTGCCAATATTCTTTTCATCGTAAAACCAATCGGAAGTAAATATGTCTTCCATCAGTTTCGATACGTCATAATCCGATTTATAAAAACGGTCGGCAAGCCATTCTACTTTATTCTTGTCTACATCTTCATTCACAAAGAAGTGATAGATCTTTTGAGTGATGTATTTAGAAGTCTGTTTCTGCTCCAGCAAAATATCAAGTACATCATCGCCATTGAAGTTGCCTGTCTTTCCCAGCACGGTTTTGTTTCCGCCATCATGCGTAAAAGTTCTGAAGACAAATTCTCCTTTGATATTGGCGCCCCAACCGGTAAACGCCCTTGCCCCTTCTTTTATATCATGCTCGGTGTAGTTTCCTCTGCCCAGTGTGAATAGTTCCATCACTTCGCGTGCAAAGTTTTCATTGGGGTGGTCCTTCCTGTTCTGGTTCGCATTCAAAAAGTTCAGCATGGCGGCGCTCTTCGATACCTCGTGCAGCAGGTCTCTGAAGCTACCCAGCGCGTTTTGGCGGATGACGTCAAGTAATTGCTGTTGAAAGAAAACGTTGAGGTTTCTCGATGCAAAGTGACCATGCCAGAAGAACGCCATCTTTTCCCGAAGTTGCTGGTCGCTGTCCACCATATTATTAAGCCATAACAGGTTCAGATTTTTGATCGCCTCCCTTGTTTGCTGCTGCACGTTTCGCTTTTCCTGGGGATCTAGATCTTTTTTGCGCATGTTTTCGTCCTGGAATCCCTTCATCAATCCTTTTAAGTAATCATCCGTCGCATCGAGATATTCAGGCTTATTCGAAGAGGTTTTCTGCAAAGCTTTGTACAACTGGTTGGGTGAGATCTTCTTTAATTGCGTTAGCTGGTCCGCAGCAGGACCAAAACCAGCGCGCCACATCAGGTGCTGGTTCTTGATTTGATTGGAAAGCATCTCGGGAAAGTTTCGTTTCTGACTTAAAAGAAAGCAAAGAGTTTAACAATTGGAGTTAACTGCCGGTTAATAAAGGTTAAAACGCTCACGTTATTTATTTAGATTTGGATAGAGCCATGAGCGCAAGAGTATTTAAATACCTGTCTCCTTTTCTATTATACTATGGTGCCATCATGTCTTTCCTGGATTCCGGTCTTGTTGTTTGGCTTCCACTTGTCTATTCTTGGATCATCATTCCGTTGGTAGAATTGTTTACGAGGCCGGACGAGAGCAACCTGTCACAGGCGGAGGAAGAATTGGCAAAGAAGAATGCGGCCTATGATCTCTTGCTTTACCTCGTCGTGCCATTTCAATATTTTGCCCTTGGACTGTATTTGTATATCATGAGCAAGGGGCATCAAAGCACTGTCGATATGGTCGGCAAAACAATGGTGATGGGCTTGCTCTGCGGCGTCATGGGGATCAATGTAGGGCATGAACTGGGTCACCGCAGTAAAGGGTTTGAACTGCTTTTGGCGAAGCTATTATTGTTGTCCTCCTTGTATATGCATTTCTTTATCGAGCATAACAAAGGCCACCATAAGAGAGTAGGAACACCCGAAGATCCCGCATCCGCAAGACTAGGTGAGGGCCTGTATGTCTTCTACTTTAGGACAGTCCTATTCGGCTATCTAGATGCCTGGCGAATTGCCATTCGTGATGCCCGCAAAAAAGGCCATAAAGCTTTCTCTATTCAAAACGAAATGCTGCAGTTTCATTTCATCCAGGCGGCTTTTGTCGCGATAGTGTTTTACCTGTTTGGGTGGCAAACCACGCTCTTGTTTTTAGCGGCTGCCCTGCAAGGAATTCTCCTTTTGGAAACAGTTAATTACATTGAGCACTATGGCTTGCAGCGCAAACAAATAGCCGAAGGCAAATATCAACGGGCCATGCCGGAGCATAGCTGGAATAGCAACCACATTCTTGGCCGCGTTATGCTCTTTGAACTAAGCCGTCATAGCGATCATCACTATTTGGCGAGCCGTAAGTACCAGTTACTTCGTCACCATGAAAACTCACCCCAAATGCCCACTGGTTACCCGGGAATGATGCTCCTTGCAACCATCCCTCCCCTTTGGTTCAGAGTGATGAATCGAAAAGTGAAAGCCTTAGAAGATGTATCGGAAAGCGAAGCCCATGTCTGATAGCCTCGTTTGCTCGTTTACCCTCGTATTGAAGCCTATATTGGAGTAACCTTGTTTGTTTGCAATTATATTCGGCCCCTCTACCTGGCTCGTCGAACGGCCATATCCAAAGGAAGCAAAGTTGTTCAATGTCAACTGCAGCATAAACTTGTTATTCAATGAATAGTTCAGCGAAGGATATAAACTAATGCTTGCGCCGTAATGCTTATTCGTGCTGGTAGTTGTTAGTGTGCCGTTATCATATATTTTGTTCTGGGAGGAATTATAAGATACTTGCAATGGCAGCATCCCCGAAAAAGAAAACGATTTTCCTAAAGGGAAATACTTTTCATAGAACAAGCCTGTGCCGACGCCATACCCATTACTCTTCCCTGTTTCCTTTGAACGGAGGTCTTCACTATTGCTGTGAGAATAATTAAGCGAAGTAAGGTAGCCGAAAACAAGGTTTTTCCTGGTGGCTCTGCCAAAGGACGGTGAAAGATTTAAATAAAGATTACTGCCTTTTAGCGATGGCTTACTCGAAATCAGGGTATCCGCCTGTGAATGGTTATAGCCTAAATTGATTGTACCGCCGAGGATTCTTTGATCCTTTTCGATCACCTGTCCAAACATCAATGAGCAATTCAGTAACAGCGTGGCTACTAGTAAAATCTTCTTCATAATGCAATTGGTTTGTAGCCACCAATTTCATTTATGAACTTGAAAAAGAGAATGATAAATATTTCTTTAACACTTAATTACACAAACAAAAAGTTAGAGGGCAATGCACACACTTTTTCAACTTTCCTGCGCCCAACCGGGTATTCTTTTTACTTTTTTGCGTGCTCCATCACATACACTGTCAACTGCGTCGCCTCATCTTTGTTCAACCTTGCCTTTGGTACCATACTCTTTAAGATGTTATCCCACTGCTGTGGAGTATAGTCTTGTACCGTCTTCAGGTAATGACACCTGCCGCAACGGCTACTATAAATTGTTTGACCTGCCGACATGGCTTCGCCTGTTGGCGTTGTTTTGGTCTTCGCAAACTCTGTTTTATTCGAAATGACAATTTCGTCGGAGGCGGCAACTGTTCTGCGGTGACAGGCAAATACTATGATTGAAAGGATCGCAAGAGTGGTGGTAGTTTTCATACTTGTTGTACAAATAAAAATAGAGAACGAATTCGTTCTCTATTTATGATGTGGTGTTAAATAAGGTTAAATCATCTCCGCCCCAAAGTATCCGTGTAACACCACAGGCAATTGAATACCATTCTCCGTCTGGTTGTTTTCCAGCAAGCAGGCCAGTATTCTTGGTAATGCCAACGAACTTCCATTTAATGAATGCGCCAGTTGCGACTTACCCTTTTCATCTTTGAAGCGGATCTTCATGCGGTTGGTCTGGAAGCTTTCAAAATTCGAGACAGAACTCACCTCCAACCATTTGTCCTGTGCTGCGCTGTACACTTCAAAATCATAGGTCAGTGCAGACGTAAAACTCATGTCGCCGCCACACAATCTGAGTATGCGATAGGGCAGTTCAAGCGACTGCACCAGCTTTTCAACGTGGCTCACCATCGTTTCAAGCACCTCGTAGCTGTTGTCAGGATGTACGAGCTGCACGATCTCCACCTTGTCAAATTGGTGAAGGCGGTTCAATCCGCGAACATCCTTCCCATAGCTTCCCGCTTCTCTCCTAAAGCAGGGCGTGTAGGCCGTCATCTTGATCGGCAACTCCGATTCCTTCACGATCACGTCCCGGTAAATATTCGTCACTGGCACTTCGGCCGTAGGAATCAGGTAAAATTCGTCAACCGTCACATGGTACATCTGCCCCTCCTTGTCGGGTAATTGGCCCGTACCATAGGCAGTCGCTTCGTTCACCATCAATGGGGGCATGTATTCCGTATATCCTGCCTTCGTATTATAGTCAAGAAAATATTGTATCAGCGCTCTTTCCAGCTTGGCACCTTTGTTCTTAAAAACAGGGAAGCCGCTACCTGTGATCTTGTTTCCTAACTCGAAATCGATCAGGTCATATTTCTTTGCAAGGTCCCAGTGTGGCACGGCACCCTTATATAGCGCCGGCTTCGAACCTCCGGTTCTTACGATCTCGTTATCTTCCGGTGTCTTCCCTTTCGGCACTTTCACCGATGGAAGATTGGGCAACCGCACCAGCAACTCGTTTAGTTGTTTCTCAACCTCGTCTAATTTCTTTTGAATAGGATCGAGTTCATTCTTAAACAACTCTACGTCCTTCTTCCTGGCCTCAGCTTCTTCCTTTTGTCCCTTACCCATCAGCATCCCGATCTCTTTCGAAGCCGCATTGATCTTAGCTTTAGTCTCGTCAAATTGAAACGTGAACTTCTTTCTTTCATCATCTAATCGAATGATCTCATCTACGAGGTCGATCTCCTTGAAGTTCTTTATGGCTAATCTTTCTTTTACCTGTTCTGTATTATTCCGTAAAGTGGCCAGTTGCAGCATGATCTTTGATTTTTGCCCGCCAAAGATAACAAGGGCTATTCTTTTGCTTCCTTATAAACATCAGGTTTGTGAATTTGCATCCACCTGTCCGCGTGGGTCAAAGAACTAAAGCCAAATTGCGAATACAGTTTATGCGCATCCCTGGTCGCCAGCATAAAACGTCGTAGGCCTTGTAAGCCGGGATGACTTATGATCACTTCCATAAGCCACTTGCTTAAACCTCTTCCCCTGAAGTTTTCATCAATAAACACATCTGCCAGGTAAGCAAAAGTTGCCTGGTCAGTGATGACACGTGCAAAGCCAACCTGGTGATTTAAGTATACCACAGAAAAGCAAAGTGCGCCTTCAATCGATCTTTCGACAGTTTCTTTTGGTATGCCTTCAGCCCAGTACGAATGTGAAAGGAACCAATGAACATAATCGACATCAATTTTTCCCTTGTCCGTTGTGATCGTAAAATCTTCCTTTGTCCATTCCATAAAACAAACTTGCTTTGCAAATATGAATTTTAGTGACGACTTGCAAAGCCGCTGGTGGAAGTTAGAAGAAAAAATGCTAGAGCGCTTCGGTAAAAAGCCGGATGTTGAATCGATCCTATTTATGATCGGCATACAGGAGTTGGGAGATGTCCAAAAGAAATTCTCAAAGGAACAAAAGCAGGATCTCATGCATATTGCGGTATGTACTGTTCTGACGCCAAGCGGCTACTACGAGCTAACGCGAGTAGACGAAGATGGCTGGCCTCATTTCAAACAGCTCAAACCCATGCCAGATCTGCACCCAATAGAGCAGGAGAACTTCTTAAAAGACCATATTCTTCTTTATTTTCAGCAAAACGACTTTGTTTGATGCGCCATCTGCTGCTTGTCCTTCTTCTTTCCATTAGCCTCATTTCTTTTGCACAGGAAATTACTTCTGTTGGCGGTCCACCTAATGTCACGCTTAAAAAGAAAGACCGTAAGAGAGATGTGCAGTTAATAACCACCGAAGGGACAATTCTTTTGCGCTTGTATGACTCTACGCCTCTGCATCGTGATAACTTCCTACGCCTGGTAAAGTCACATTTTTAAGACAGCATTTTGTTCCATCGCGTTATTGCAGGCTTCATGATCCAGGGCGGCGATCCCTCCAGCAGAAATGCCCCTCCGGGTCAGCCTCTCGGCAACGGAGGCGTTCGCTATACAATCCCTGCCGAGTTCCGGCAGACCCTCTTTCATAAGCGAGGAGCCGTTGCAGCTGCAAGACAGGGTGATAACGTAAATCCTCTAAAGGAAAGTAGCGGTAGCCAGTTCTATATTGTACAGGGAAAAACCTTTACCGATCGGCAAATCGACTCGATCGAAGTTGTTCGCCTCAATGGCTATACGGTACCTGCCTCTCATCGCGAGGTTTATAAAACTGTAGGAGGCACCCCTCAATTGGATCAGAACTATACCGTCTTTGGAGAAGTGATCAGTGGAATGGATGTAGTCGATAAAATCGCTTCAACACCAACCAGCAAAGGATCCGATAGGGACCGTCCGCTCAATGATATAAGGATCGTCAAAGCGAAGCTGGTAAAACGAAGGAAACAGGTCTCTTCGTAGCCACTCGCTGATACTGACTAAATTCTTTTTTTATCCCTTAATCTCTGATTAATATTGCACCCTAAATTTTACTTATGAACTTTCCGGATAATCTTCGCTACACTAAAGATCACGAATGGATCCGTTTGGAAGGTAACGAGGCCTTCATTGGTATTACCGATTTTGCTCAACATGAACTGGGGGATATCGTGTACGTTGAAATCGAAACTGTGGGGCAGCAATTGAACTCAGGTGATGTATTTGGTACTGTTGAAGCAGTGAAGACCGTTTCTGATCTCTACCTGCCGGTGAATGCAACGGTATTGGAGATTAATCCCAAGCTCAACTCTAACCCCGAATTGGTAAATAACGATCCTTATGGCGAAGGTTGGATGGCAAAAGTAAAACTGGGGGACGGTGCTGACGTAGAGTCACTTCTCGATGCCAAGGCTTACGGTCAATTGGTGGGTTAACCACTGACTCCAACCAACTCTCTGTTAAATAACCAGTACAGGCGCTGATTAACCTGGCAACAGTGTTTGACAGCGCCTTTTTCAATCCTTTCCACCGACAAGAAGGAAACTCCACACCTTTCTTCATTTTGTAATCGACACCCGCCCTTCTGCCACCCTGTCAATTGATTCTTGAAAGACCTTCTTCAATTATTCTTCCTCACGACTTTAATTGATTTGGATCAACCTTCCCAAGTCTTACTGTTCGCCCGCTTCTTACCTTAAGCTCCGGCCTACTTTGCAACAAGTAATCACCACCCGACACTCACAAATAATTAATAATCAATAAATCTAAAAAGAACATCTGGCACCTAAAACGACCCTCCCCCGGATATTCCCACTCAAAGCCCACTTTAAGCCCACTTAACTGCATCCAAAAGTTCACCGTATCTCTATTGCAGGGGCTATCCGGCTCTGTTTCAGCCTGGGCCTAAAGCATTATCGCACTCTTTGTTTATAATTGTAAAATGTTGAGATGGAAACTCTTCCGCTACAAGCCGGTTGCAATATTTTGGTTCCTTCTTATGTGCTTCCTTTTCTTTCTTCCGGGCTCTGCTCTTCCGAAAGAAGACTGGCTTGACCGGATCTATTTTGACAAATGGGTACACACAGGCCTTTTTGCCATTCTGCTGTTTTTGTGGAGGTCTTCATTCAAACTAAAGCTCAGCTCTTACAATGCTGTCTTGATGATTTGTGCTTTAGTTTATGGACTTTCTGTTGAGTTCATCCAAAAGTATTGGGTGGTGAATAGATCCTTCGATCTCGTAGATGTTCTATTTGATATGGTGGGAGCCAGTATAGGACTGACGCTTTGGTGGTGGGTATATAAAAAAAATAAACCCCTGTAGAAACAGGGGTCGCAACCAAAACTAACTGCTTATGAGAAAATTGACTGCTTTATGTGAGAAGAACTGAAATATAATACGCAAATATGCTGCCAATTGTTGTCCGCCTTTTGTTAACGCTTTCCAAAACCACGAAGAACTAATCGGCAACTATCTTCTACTATAAAAAACGATGCCAGACACAAAGTTAGCTGTAGTGTTTTAGCTATATTTTGCCATTAACAAAAAGCTTGCAAACGAATGACTTTTGGCTGACAGAAATATATTTGGATTAATTCGTATACTGTTATGTGTTAGTCAATAACATCGGGAAAGAAAATCCTCAAACTATTCATCAATTTTGCCTTGCCATTTTCTCTGCGTTTTCTGCAAACTGTAAAGCTTCAATGAATTCATCTATATGTCCATCGAGAACATCCTGTAAATTATATAGTGTAAGTCCTATGCGGTGATCCGTAACACGGCCCTGCGGAAAGTTGTATGTCCTGATCTTTGCACTCCTGTCGCCTGTGCTAACGAGGCTCTTTCTGTGCCTTGATATTTCTTCTTCCTGTTTTCGTACTTGTTCTTCGTATAATTTCGTCCGTAGCATCTGCATTGCCTTTTCGCGATTACCTAACTGCGTTCGCTCGGTCTGGCATATGACAACAGTCCCTGTCGGTAGGTGCGTAAGCAGCACTTTTGTCTCAACCTTGTTTACATTCTGTCCACCTGCACCACCACTTCGTGCCGTCTCCATCTTCACATCACTCTCCTTCAACTCGAAATCTACTTCTTCGGCCTCTGGCATTACCGCAACAGTAGCAGCACTGGTATGAACGCGCCCGCTGGCTTCGGTATCGGGCACCCTCTGCACACGGTGCACGCCGCTTTCAAACTTCAGTGTTCCATACACATCATCACCCACCACCTCAATCTGTACCTCCTTATATCCTCCCACGGTTCCTTCATTCTCACTTAACATCGCCGTCTTCCAACCCTTTCGCTCACAATATTTTAAGTACATCCTTACCAGGTCACCAGCAAATAAGCTTGCTTCATCGCCACCAGTGCCTGCACGTATCTCGAGTATGGCGTTCTTCTCATCCTGGGGATCTTTTGGTATCAGCATCTGCCTGATACTACTTTCCATCTTTTGCTTTCTCTCTTCTGCAACCGGTAGTTCTTCCTTCGCGAGTTCCCTCATCTCTTCATCTCCACCATTCAGTGCCTCATGATAAAACTCTACATCGTCTAATACTTTCCTGTAGTCAGTGTAAGCCCTTACGATCTTCTCAAGGTTTCTATACTCTTTCGAGAGCTGCCCAAACTTTTTATTATCACTGATGATCTCAGGATTGGTTAGTGCAACACCCAGGTCTTCGAACTTTGCTTTTATGGCTTCCAGTTTATCAAGCATAACGGGCCGCAAAAATAACGAAGTGCCCTGTAACAAACTGCAAGGCTTGCCTCTACAGTAGGATTTAGCAATTCATTCGCTGTTAACTTCGTTTATTATGGACTACAGAAAGCTGAAGGCAGATCGTCTTTTTGATGGGTACCGCTTCTTGGATGACAAGGTTTTAATCGTTTCTACTGAGGGAATTATTGAGGATATCGTGGCTTCGGCGGATGCAGGCGAGGGTATCGAAACTGTCAACGGTACTCTCACGCCAGGCTTTATCAATTGCCACTGTCACCTTGAACTAAGCCATATGAGGGGCTTGATTCCAGAAAGGACAGGCCTTGTAGACTTCGTATTCAAAGTGGTGACTGAAAGACACCATTCTGAGGAGGAGATCCTGGTCGCAATTGACAAGGCCGAAACTGAAATGTTGGAGAACGGGATTGTAGCCGTTGGAGATATCTGTAATAATTCACTCACCCTAGCTCAAAAACAAAGGGGCCGTTTATCGTATTACAACTTCATCGAGGCAAGCGGCTGGTTACCTTCGGTCTACCAACCAAGATTCGAACGCGCCAAAGACGTGGCCACGGACTTCTCTATTCTCGATCATCCGTATTCCATTGTTCCCCACGCTCCCTATTCCGTATCTGAAAACCTATGGCGCGAAATACAACCCTTCTTTGAGGGCAAGACGGTAAGTATTCATAACCAGGAAACAGCTTTCGAGGATGAATTCTTTCAAAAAGGTAGTGGTGACTTCACCAGGATGTACGACATGATGAAGATCGACAATACTCACCACGTGCCGACAGAAAGATCAAGCCTTCAATCTTACTTCAACAAGCTTCGAGGTGCCAGTAATGCTATCCTCGTCCATAATACCTTCACGCAGCAGGGTGATCTTGACTACATACAACTCCAAACTCCAAACTCCAAACTCCAAATTTTCTTCTGCCTTTGTGTAAACGCTAACCGTTACATTGAAAATGCGCTACCGCCCATTGAAATGCTCAGGAAGAACAAATGCAACATAGTTTTAGGCACGGATAGT
>Ga0157371_10005208_pt1 | contig 11053 bp, 8 predicted proteins | sample C45metaG_FD_113462 | JGI IMG/M metagenome (GOLD analysis project Ga0157371, IMG submission 113462) | Corn rhizosphere microbial communities from Kellogg Biological Station, Michigan, USA - C4-5 metaG | ecosystem: Host-associated > Plants > Roots > Rhizosphere > Soil | place: USA: Michigan... | reverse complement strand
GTCGCGGGTCCGCTTTGTCCGGTTTTATCCTACGTATTCAAGAGAAGCACCTGTCACCCCATGCGCATCGAACCTCGCCTGTTGCCCGACACCCTGCCATTCCTCGGTGATCTGCCGCCGCTGCTGACCCGCTTGTACGCGGCGCGTGGCGTGCAGTCGGAGGCTGAACTGGACAAGAGCCTGGCGCGGCTGATCCCGTTCCAGCAGCTCAAAGGCATCGATGCAGCGGTGGATTTGCTGGTCGTGGCGCTGGAACAGCGTCAGCGAATTCTGATCGTCGGCGACTTTGACGCCGATGGCGCTACCGCCAGTACCGTGGGCGTGTTGGGGTTGCGCCTGCTGGGTGCGGCGCACGTCGATTACCTGGTGCCGAACCGGTTCGAATATGGCTACGGCCTGACCCCGGAAATCGTCGAAGTCGCGCTGACGCGCACGCCACAGTTGCTCATCACCGTGGACAACGGCATTTCCAGTGTCGAAGGCGTCGCGGCGGCGAAAAAGGCCGGGCTCAAAGTCTTGGTCACCGACCACCACTTGCCCGGCGATGAGCTGCCGCTGGCCGATGCCATCGTCAATCCCAACCAGCCGGGTTGCGGGTTTCCAAGCAAGGCGCTGGCCGGCGTCGGGGTGATTTTCTATGTGTTGATGGCGCTGCGCGCGCGTTTGCGCAGCCTCGGCTGGTACGAAAGCAAGCCGCAGCCGAACATCGGAGAATTGCTGGACCTGGTGGCGCTGGGCAGCGTGGCCGACGTGGTGCCGCTGGATGCCAACAACCGGATTCTGGTGCACCAGGGCCTGGAGCGCATTCGTGCCGGGCGAGCGCGGCCGGGGATCAAAGCGATCCTCGAAGTCGCCAAGCGTGAACCTGCGCGGATCACCTCGACCGACCTGGGGTTCATAGTCGGTCCGCGCCTGAATGCGGCGGGGCGCCTGGATGACATGAGCCTGGGCATCGAATGCCTGCTCACCGATGACGCAGGCTTGGCGCGGGAAATGGCCGTGCAGCTCGATGGCATGAACCAGGACCGCAAATCCATCGAGCAGGGCATGCAGCGTGAAGCGCTGGCTCAGCTCAAGGATCTGCCGGTCGAGTCGATGCCGTTTGGCTTGTGCCTGTTCGATCCAGAATGGCACCAAGGTGTCATCGGAATCCTCGCCTCGCGTATGAAAGAGCGCTATTTCCGTCCGACGATTGCCTTTGCCGATGCAGGCGATGGCTTGCTCAAGGGCTCGGGACGTTCGGTCCAGGGTTTCCATATTCGCGACGCCCTGAGCGTGGTGGCGGCGCAGCATCCAAACCTGATCAGCAAATACGGCGGCCATGCGATGGCGGCTGGCTTGACGTTGCCGGAAGCGAATTTTCCGTTGTTCGCCGAGGCCTTCGACGCCGAAGTGCGCAGGCAATTACGCGAAGAAGACCTGACCGGACGGCTGCTGTCGGATGGGGTGTTGGCGGTCGAAGAATTCCACCTCGAACTGGCCCGCGCCTTGCGCCATGCCGGGCCTTGGGGGCAGCACTTCCCTGAACCGTTGTTTCATGGCGTGTTTCAGTTGGTCGAGCAGCGCGTTGTCGGCGAGCGGCACCTGAAAGTGGTGCTGAAAAGCGAATGCGGCTCGGTGAAACTGGATGGCATTGCGTTCGGTATCGACCGTGATATCTGGCCGAATCCCACCATCAAGTGGGTAGAGCTGGCGTACAAACTCGACCTCAACGAGTTTCGCGGGAACGAGACGGTGCAATTGATGATTGCCCATATCGAACCCCGTTGACTCCGTCGCGGGCAAACCCTGTGGAAGCGGGGTTGCCCGCGATAGCGATCTGGCTGACGCCAAATATCCCCGGAACCCTCCCTCATCCCCCGATGTCGACTAGGCTCTAAGCACTGCTTGATAATCCTTGTGACGTCTTGTCGAATTTTTTGCCCGCGGGGGCGGGTGCTCTACCTTTTTCCTGTCACTCGTCGACTTTTCAAACAGAACCCTGGAGCCTGCCCACTGATTCGAGAGGTGCCCCATGAGTCTGCTGCTTGAACCCTATACCCTTCGTCAATTGACCCTGCTCAACCGCATCGCGGTATCGCCAATGTGCCAGTACTCCAGCGTCGATGGACTGGCCAATGACTGGCACCTGGTCCACCTCGGCAGTCGTGCTGTCGGCGGTGCCGGGCTGGTGTTCACCGAAGCCACGGCGGTCACGGCCGACGGGCGCATCACTGCCGAAGACCTCGGTCTTTGGAACGATGACCAGATCGAACCGTTGCAACGCATCACCCGATTTATCACCGCTCAAGGCGCGGTGGCCGGTATTCAATTGGCGCACGCCGGACGCAAAGCCAGTACTCATAGGCCGTGGCTCGGCAAGCATGGCAGCGTCAAACCCGACGACGGTGGCTGGGTCCCGGTTGGTCCTTCACCGATTGCTTTCGACCCGCAGCACACGCCACCCAAACAACTTGATGACAGCCAGATTGCTGAGGTCATCCAGGCCTTTGTCGCCTCGGCCAAGCGGGCGTTGACCGCCGGTTTCAAAGTTGTCGAAATCCACGCTGCCCACGGTTACCTGTTGCATCAGTTTCTTTCGCCGCTGAGCAATCAGCGCCGCGACCAGTATGGCGGCTCGTTCGAAAACCGGATCCGTCTGGTGCTGCAAGTTACCGAAGCAGTGCGTGCGGTGTGGCCTGAAGAATTGCCGTTGTTCGTACGGGTGTCGGCCACCGACTGGGTGGAAGACGGCTGGAACCCGGATGAAACCGTCGAGCTGGCGCGTCGTCTCAAGGATCTGGGCGTGGACTTGATCGACGTGTCGTCAGGTGGCACAGCGGCCAATGCCGAGATTCCTACTGGGCCTGGTTATCAGACCCGCTTCGCCGAACGGGTGCGTAAAGAGTCAGGCATTGCCACCGGCACGGTAGGAATGATTACCGAGCCTGCGCAGGCCGAGCACATTCTGCGCACCTGTCAGGCCGACATCATCTTCCTCGCGCGTGAGCTGTTGCGCGACCCGTACTGGCCGCTGCATGCCGATGATGACCTGGGTGGCCGCAAGGCCACCTGGCCGGCGCAGTATCAGCGGGCGACGCATCGCGATCAGCCGATTCATGAGTCTGATTTGCGTGACTGAGTGATGCTGTAAAAAGCAAAAAAGCCCCGATCGAATTGATCGGGGCTTTTTTTTGCTGAAGGATATTCAGCGCTTGGGCTGGCCTCATCGCGAGCAGGCCCAGACACCCACTAACTATCAGCTGTACTTACGCTTATCCGGTGCGGGCGGGAAGTACTGGTACAACCAGGTCTCACTCAGCGTCCGGTCATTGGTGCGGATGAACAATCGCAGTTCCACTGGCGCCACGCTGTCATTGGTCGGGTACCAGTCGAAAGTGATCCGGTAACCCTTGATGTCATCAAGCAGCAGCACGTTGAAGTCCTTGACCTCGCCGTTGGAGCACGTCACCACCGGCTCGATCCCCGCGCCTTCCGGCAAGCGGTCCAGACCGCCGCCTGTGAAGTCCACGGCAAACCGGCGCGCCCAGACCTCAGGATAATGCTCGCCCGGTGCCCAGCCCTCGGTGAAGCCGCCCATGCCCGAACGGGTCGCGTTGACCCGCGCCAGCGGTGTGCCGACCGGCGGCAACGCGCTCCAGTAGAGCTTGTAGCCGTAGTTCAGGGAGTCACCGGCTGCGACCGGCTTTTTCGGGGTCCAGAACGCGACGATGTTGTCCAGGGTTTCGCCGGTTGTAGGAATTTCCAACAGATCGATAGAGCCTTCGCCCCACGCCGTCGTAGGTTCTACCCACAGGCTCGGACGCTTGCTGTACCAGTCGACGGTGTCCTGATAGCTGGCGAACTCGTGATCGGTCTGCACCAGGCCGAAACCTTTCGGGTCGGTGTCGGCGAAGGCGTTGAATTGCAGGGTCGCCGGGTTGTTCAGTGGACGGCAGATCCACTCGCCGTTGCCACGCCACATCGCCAGGCGATCCGAATCGTGGATCTGCGGGTGAATGGTGTCGCACATGCGGCGCTCGTGGGTGCCGCAGCTGAACATACTGGTCATCGGTGCGATGCCCAGTTGTTCGATGGCGGTCCGCGCATTGATGTGCGCGTCGATGCCCATGACCACCTGGCTGGCCTGGCAGTCAATGTCAAAACGGTACGCGCCGGTGGCACTCGGCGAATCCAGCAGGGCGTAGACCACGAAGCGGGTGCTGTCCTTGTCCGGCGTCTCGAACCAGAACTTGGTGAAGTCCGGGAATTCCTCACGCTTCTTGGCGTAGGTATCGACCGCCAGCCCGCGGGCCGACAGACCGTACTGGCCCGTGGCATCTACCGCACGGAAATAGCTGGCGCCGAGGAAGGACAGCACATCGTGGCGGTCCAGTTCCGGTGCCTTGAACAACTTGAACCCGGAAAAACCGAGATCGCCCGTGAGCTGCTTGGTGTCGACCGTGGTTTTTTCGTAGTTGAACAGGGAAGGGCGGAAATGCACTTCACGGGCCTGCCGCGTCTTGGGATCGACGCTGTACATGCGCACCGGTTGCTTGAAACCCATGCCGACGTGGAAAAACTGCACGTCCAGCTGACCGTTCAAGTCTTTCCACAACGAATGGTTGCCGTCGTAGCGGATCGCATTGAAATTTTGTGGCGTCATGGTCGCCAGTGTCGGCGGCAGAACTTGCTTGGTGTCCTGATAGCGGTTGCCGGCAAGTTGCTTGGCCTGGATCTTCAGCGCCTCGAAGTCGAACGCCTGGGCGTCGCCATCTGCGGTGCCATTGCCTGCCCAGGCACGCGCGGCCATCAGGCCGGAGGCCGATAAACCGGTGTAAGCCGCAATGGCCATGGACGCTTTGAGCAAATTCCTGCGATGCATAAGTACAACCTGTCGTGAACAATCCCGCGCCGTTCCTGGCACGTGCTGGATCAAAAATATCGGTTCGGACATGCCTTCGGCCAAACGCAACGGACTCTACACAGATAACAAATAGCTTAAACGGTTCGGTTACCGAGAAAAAATGATTGGTAGCACTTTGGACACACGGCAATGAAACAGGAGATGTCGGTGAAGTTTTCCCACAGTACTTTCTGATTCATAGGGCATTTCTGCTTTTTTTGACTAATTACTCTAAAAACCGCTTTTCAGCGCCGCGAATGTTCCTATTCTGTGTTCATGACCGGTTTCTGCCCTTCAGGCCGGCGACAAACAAAAAGGAGAGGGCGATGCGGTTTTTGAAGTTTTCTCGGGCTTATAGAAGGACATCGTCCATGACGAAAGTACAAGGCATCACCCAATTGCTGGGAATCTTTCCTTGCCTGACGACCGAGCGGCGAAGGCGCCGGCTCAGTACGGACGAAATGAAATTGTTGGAAAGGTATCGCGAGTTATCGGAAAGCGACCGGATTGCGATGCGGTATCTGGTGGATGCGATGCGGACTGTTTCGCGGTTTTGAGCGCCAAGCCAAAGGGGCGGACTGTGAAGTCCGCCCCTTTTTCATTTTTTCAATGCGTTCACATAAAGGTGCCCACGATCGTGAACGGTCGCTGTGCCTGCATCAGATCAGGCATGTCCCGCCACTTGATCCAGGCCTGATGCTGCCAATGCAGCAGCGGCACCGAGATCCCGGCCCACTGCAATGAACTCAGGCTTGGAATGTTATCCACAGGCGTCGCTTTCGCCTCGCGTAGCGTGGGTATGACTTCATTGCTCAGCCACTGACGCAGATTTCGGTTTTCCGGGACGAAATGGTGGACTAGCAACGCATACATTCCCGATTCACTGACCATCAGCGATTCGCCGGTTTTGCCGTCCTTCAGCAACCAGACGTATCGGCGTTGATCGGGATCGAGTTTAAGGGTGAGGCGTTGGTCCAGCGGACGGCCCATCAAGCGACCGAGGTCCTGGACGCAGAACCAGGCTTGGTTGTCTTGCATGAATGTGTGGAGGAAGCGGTTGTGGCGGGTGAAGACGGTTGGGGTGAAATGAGGATGGGTTTCAGATGGATTTAGCGTGTGTTCAAACATTTTTTCGACTCCAAGTTGAAAAGGGAGCCGCCACTCAGACGAGCGCGGTTGCGCCATGTTGAAAGTGTTCCGGCTTCGACCCCGGGTCGCTGATTTGGCAACGACGAGGTAAAGCCTATCGTTCAGGCGCTCGCGGCGCCAAGTCTCCTCTGGCGCCGCGTGTTGTAGGAATTGGTGCCTTTATCGGAAGGCTTGATCTGTAGGAATTTCCTGTTTTTGCTTGAAGTGCAGTGAAGCAGCGTTGCAGCCTTGGTTTTTCCTATAGTTTTTTCCGTATTCAGGAACGAACTGCAGGTTTGCTACATGTTGATTGAGTTTTCAGTTTCCAATTATCGCTCCTTCCGTGACAGGCAAACCCTGTCAATGGCTGCTACACCGCGCTTGAGCAAAAAGCGCAACATTTTCAAGTCGGTGGCAAATGGAGAGAAGCTGCCGGATTTGCTGAAGGTGGCTGCGATATATGGGCCGAATGCATCGGGTAAATCTTCGCTGATCAGGGCGATGGGCGTCATGGGGACGCTGCTGGCTTCACCGCCAACGTCAAATGATGAACCGCTACCTGTCTCACCGTTTCGGTTTGATCCGCAACTTCATGACGAGCCGAGCTGTTTCGAATACAACTTTATTCAAGGCTCACTTCGATATCGGTTTGTGTTACGCATGACGGCACAACGAATATTTGGAGAACATCTCGTTTCATACCCGAAAGGGAAGGAAACACTGTTGTATCGGCGTTTTTTGAGTGAGGAAGGCGAGCAGTATGTATTTGGCTCAAACCTTGAAGGAGGCAAAGAGGTTCACAATGCCTGGAGGCGTTTAACCAGCCCCAAGATGTTGTTCATTGCGCAAGCCATCGCGAACAGCAGCGAAGAGCTGACGCAACTGCGACAGCCATTTGCCTGGTTTCAGTCCGGTCTTCTCGTTATTGAGCAGAACAATTTTATGGGGTTGTCGGCGGCATCGATCAGGTTTCTTCAAATGGCATCCGACTATACGAACGACTTGAGAGACTTTCTGAAGGCCGTTGATATTCCAGTCTCGCAAATTCAGCTCAATACGGATGCGGACGTTTTACCGGTCAGTAAAAAACTGACGCTTAAAGAGTTCTTTGCCGCAGCGCAAAAAGACAAGATAACCCTGACTCATACGAGTCATTTGGGGCGAGCGGAGTTTGATTTTTCAGAGGAGTCCGGAGGTACGAAAAACCTGATCGGATTTTGGCTGCCCTGGTTCATGATCAATCACACCGACGGTAGCGGAATACTGTCTGTCGATGAATTGGACAGTAGTCTTCACCCAACCATAGTCGCCGATTTGATTGAAAAACATTTGGACAGCGGGCTGAACACTCAGCTGATCTTTACGACTCACGATACGCATCTAATGAACGCTCAGGCACTTCGGCGCGATCAGTTCTGGATCACTGAACGTGATACCAACGGCGCAACGTGCCTTTTCTCCGTTCACGACTTTGAAGGGCGCGAGGGCGAGGATGTTGAAAGGCGCTACTTCGAAGGCCGTTATCGTGGTTTGCCGCTGATCAAGAGGAGGTGATCATGAGGCGCTCGGTACGGTTATTTGATCGAAAAAAATCGCGATTCAAACAGCAACCCAAGGTGCTGATTCTTTGTGAGGACAGCAAGTCAGGAAAGCGATATCTGGAGGATGCGGCATTTCACTTTCGAGCCAATGCTCAGGTTGAAGTTGCCCATTGTGGCGTGACTCATCCAAGCGGAATTGTTGAAAGAGCCATTGCACGGCAAAAGGCTTTCGACAAGGTTTTTTGCGCCTTGGACCGCGATACTCACATTTGCTTCAATCGGGCGATCGACTTGGCGAAGCCACATCCCAAGATAAAAGTGATAGCGTCTTTTCCCTGTTTCGAATTTTGGTTACTGCTGCACTTTGGCTATAACAGGAAACCGTTCGCTGCTGTGGGTGGGAAGTCACCGGGTGAACTCGTGGCCAAGAGTCTTAGGTCTCAGCTTCTGATGGAAGGGTATGAGAAGGGTGAAAATGTCAGTCATTTTGATCTGTTAAAGGGAGCGCCTTTCAATACAGCAAGAACACTTGCCCCTCGAGTGCTCAGCGATGCTGCTAAGAGCGGCGAGCCCAATCCCAGTACTGAAATTCATTTGCTAATGAATGAGTTCGAAGCCCTTTCAGTACCTCAGTCGATTTAACGTCCCCACATCTCGCCCCGGCGCCGTAGCCAACACCGGGGCGAAACTCAATTACCGACTAACCTTCCAGGCATCCCCAGCAGGCGCCTTCCCGTGGTCATACGGCTTGGCAATCCACATGTAGATCAACCCCAGCCCGATAACGATCGCGGTACTCAACACCATCGCGTAGTTGATGTACCACGCCGCATCCGGCGTGCGTGGCCAGGCCATGTTGATGATCGCGCCGACGCCGTAGACCAGCGCGCCGATGTTGACCACCCAGCCCCAGGCGCCGAGGGTGAATTTGCCGCTGGGTTTCCAGCCTTTCAGGCGCGCATACAACGCCGCGAGAACGATCATCTGGAAGGCCAGGTAGATGCCGATGGCTGCGAAGCTGACGATGGTTGCCACGGCATCTTGCAGGAAGAAGCCCAGGATGATGATCAGCGCAGGCAGGACGCCGGAGACGAACAGTGCCGCTACCGGAACCTGGGTTGTAGGCGAAATCTTCTTGAGCAGTGAACTGCCGATGAGCATTTCGTCGCGAGCGTAGGAGTAGAGCAGACGACTCGCCGCCGCTTGCAGGCTGATGACGCAGGAGATGAACGAAATCATCACCACGCCCATCACCACTTTCGAACCGACCGGGCCGAATGCGTTGTTGAGGATGGTGGTGACCGGGTCCTTGTCGGTGCCGTTGATCACGGCTTGCATGTCCGGGACGGCGAGGATCAGCGCCAGGCAGGCGAACATCGCCGCGATGCCGCCGATGTAGATGGTCATGCGCATGGCCACTGGAATCTGCTTGCTCGGATTCGGGGTTTCTTCGGCGACATCGCCGCAGGCCTCGAAGCCGTAGTACAGGAACATCCCCGCCAGCGAGGCGGTGAGGAAGGCTGGCAGATACGAGCCATCAACGCTGATATCGAAGGTGTTGAACAGCACGCTGATTGACTGGTGACGCTCGAAGATCAGCAGGTACACGCCAACGATCACCGCGCCGACCAGCTCGCAGATGAAGCCGAACATGGCGATCCGCGCGAGCATTTTGGTGCCGCTGAGGTTGACCAGGGTGGCGAACAACGTCAGGAACAGCGCGATGACGATGTTGGTGTTGTTGCTTGGCTCAAAGCCCATCATCGCGGCCAGGTAAGGACCCGCACCTACGGCAACGGCGGCAATGGTCACGCATAGGGCGATGGAGTAGATCCAGCCGACCATCCACGCCCAGCGCTTGCCCACTAAACGGCGAGCCCATGGGTAGACGCCACCGGAAATCGGGAATTGCGAAACCACTTCACCAAAGATCAGGCACACCAGCAACTGGCCGCAACCGACCAGCAAATAGGCCCAGAACATCGGTGGCCCACCGGCGGCCAGGCACAGGCCGAAGAGGGTATACACCCCGACGACCGGGGAGAGGTAAGTGAAGCCCAGGGCGAAGTTTTCCCACAGGCTCATGCTGCGATTGAAGTTGGAGGTGTAACCCAGTTTGCGTAGCTGCTCGGCATCGCTGTCGGCGACGGCAGCAGAGAGTTCGGGTAGTGCACTCATGGTGTGTAAGCTCCGGAAAATCGGCAGATTTCGGATGTCCGAAACCGTGGCGGGGCCGTGAGGCGCTGCCCGGATCGGTGGTTATTGTTTTGGCTTCTTTGGCGTGGAACCTGGTGGTGCTTGTGCCGGTTTCTTCCTTGATATTGCGGTGTTGCCATCGCGAGCAGGCTCGCTCCCACAGGTACGGTAGTGACCCTGCCCGCGATGCGTTTAGTGCTTGAACATCACATGCCGAACGACGGTGTAGTCCTCCAGCCCGTACATCGACATGTCCTTCCCATAACCGGACAGTTTCTGACCGCCATGGGGCATTTCACTGACCAGCATGAAGTGCGTATTCACCCAGGTGCAGCCGTATTGCAGGCGTGCTGAGAGGCGATGTGCGCGACCGACGTCCGAGGTCCAGACCGACGACGCCAGGCCGTAGTCCGAATCGTTGGCCCAACCCAGCACTTGGGCTTCATCGGTGAATTTGGTCACCGAAACCACGGGGCCGAATACTTCGCGGCGTACGATTTCGTCGTCCTGATGGGCGTCGGCCAACACTGTGGGCTCGAAGAAAAAGCCATTGCCATCGACAGCCTTGCCGCCAGTGACCAAGCGGATATGCGGCTGAGCCACGGCGCGCTCGACGAAGCCGGCCACGCGGTCACGGTGTTGCGCAGTGATCAGCGGCCCCAACTCGGTCGACGGATCATCCTGCAGACCGTACTTGATGCTGCTGACGGCCTCGCCAAGCTTCTCGACGAACTTCTCGTAAATGCCTTCCTGTGCGTAGATGCGGCAGGCGGCGGTGCAATCCTGGCCGGCGTTGTAGAAGCCGAAGGTGCGTATGCCTTCCACGGCGGCGTCGATGTCGGCGTCGTCGAAGATGATCACCGGAGCCTTGCCGCCCAGCTCCATGTGCATGCGTTTGACGCTGTCGGCGGTGCTGGAAATGATGTTCGAACCGGTGGCAATCGAACCGGTGAGCGAGACCATGCGCACCTTCGGATGGGTGATCAGTGGGCTACCGACAGTAGGGCCACGGCCAAACACCAGGTTAAGCACGCCAGCGGGGAAAATATCCGATGCCAGTTCGGCCAGGCGCAACGCGGTCAGCGGGGTTTGTTCCGACGGCTTGAGCACCACGGTGTTACCGGCGGCCAAGGCTGGCGCGATTTTCCACGCGACCATCATCAGCGGGTAGTTCCACGGTGCAATCGAGGCGATCACGCCGACCGGGTCGCGGCGGATCATCGAGGTGTGGCCCGGCAGGTATTCGCCGCCTGCCGAACCGCTCATGCAGCGGCTGGCGCCGGCGAAGAAACGGAACACGTCG
>Ga0157371_10005205_pt1 | contig 11060 bp, 10 predicted proteins | sample C45metaG_FD_113462 | JGI IMG/M metagenome (GOLD analysis project Ga0157371, IMG submission 113462) | Corn rhizosphere microbial communities from Kellogg Biological Station, Michigan, USA - C4-5 metaG | ecosystem: Host-associated > Plants > Roots > Rhizosphere > Soil | place: USA: Michigan... | reverse complement strand
TAGCGCAGGACTCAGGCCAACAACCACCCGCAACTGCGCCTCCTGCCTCAAGCCCGGCACCTGCGACCCCCTCTCAATCAACTCCGCCGCCTTCGCAATCCACACCGCCGCCGCCCTCCACTTCGCCTCAGAATTCTCCCCAGCAACCCGACACGGGAGAAGGCGGAGTTTTTGTTTTTCGCAAGGATGTCGACGAAGTTTTACTTCACGCCATCGTCATCGATGACAAGCAGCGGATGGTTACGACCCTCGATCGCAACTCCTTCAACGTGTTGGAAGACGGCAAACCGCAAAAGATCACTTCGTTCCGGCACGAAGACGTTCCGGTCGCACTAGGAATCGTGATCGACAATTCCGGCTCCATGCGCGAAAAGCGCCAAAAAGTGAATCAGGCCGCTCTTAACTTGGTGAAAGCCAGTAACCCCCAAGATGAAGTCTTCGTCGTCAATTTCAGCGACGAGTATTATCTTGATCAAAACTTCACCAACGACATCAAGAAACTTAAGGAAGCCCTCGAGAAGATCGATGCTCGGGGCGGCACCGCGCTCTACGACGCTGTAGTGGCCTCCTCAGAAGAGCTCAAAAAGAATGCCCGGCTCGATCGCAGGGTCCTGCTTGTGGTGACAGATGGCGAGGATAACGCGAGTCGGGAATCATTGGAGCAGGCCATCAAGCGGCTACAGGAAGAAAACGGCCCTACTGTCTATTCAATCGGACTTTTGGGAGAGGAAAAGCAGCGTCGAGCGCGCCGCGCACTGCAGACGATGTCTGAGCGCACTGGTGGCATCGCATTTCTCCCCAAGACTCTCGACGAAGTGGACGAAATTAGCAAAACCGTTGCCCACGACATCCGCAACGTCTACACCATCGGCTACAAGCCGACCAACCCCCGCACTGCTGGCGGATATCGCACCATTCGCGTCGATGCCAAGGGGAAGGGCCTTGGTAAGCTCGTTGTTCGCACGAAATCGGGTTACTACGCAGGAACGGATCGTGCCAAAGCCGACTCACAATAGACGTTAGGTCCCACCGAATAGCTCCAGTTTGACGGTCTTCTTCGTGTTCCGTACCCTTAAGAGTGCCAATGCCAACAGTCGAAAATGCCCACCTGCGTGTTGCCGACGACATTACGCAACTCGTTGGTCAGACGCCGCTCCTTCAACTCAAAAAAATAGTTCCGAGCGGCTCAGCAGAAGTATTCGCTAAGCTGGAGTACCTCAACCCGGGTGGCAGCGTGAAAGATCGCGCCGCCGTCGGCATTATTGAACGGGCAGAACAGGATGGGAAACTGCGGCCAGGCAGTACCATCATCGAGGCGACTGCTGGGAACACAGGCATCGGACTTGCGCTGATCGGTATCAATCGTGGCTACAAGGTGCGGCTATTCGTGCCAGAAAAGTTCTCCGAAGAAAAGGTTACGATCATGGCGGCGCTCGGTGCTGACGTCACTCGAACACCAGACGCCGAAGGCATGCAGGGCGCAATCCGGCGCGCTTCAGAGTTGGCTGCCTCTGACCCAACCGCGTTCCTCGCAGCGCAGTTCGATAACCCATCCAATCCGGAGTATCACTATCAAACCACCGCCAAAGAACTCTTTGAACAGATGGATGGCCGCATTGATGCAGTTGTAGTCGGCTCCGGTACCGCAGGCACTTTCACTGGGCTGGCTCGTTACATCAAGGAGAGAAATCCCCATGCGCTCGCCATCGCGGTTGAGACTCAGGGCTCCGTCCTCGGCGGCGGTCAACCCGGTCCTCATAAAGTCGAAGGAATCGGGAATACCTTCATTCCGAAGAATTTCGATCCCTCCGTCTGCGACGAGGTATTCATGGTGACCGACGCGGATGCGTTCGCGACAGTGAAGCAGTTGGCCGCTCTTGAAGGCGTTTTAGGTGGTTCAAGCTCCGGCGCGAACGTATTTGGCTCGCTCGCGATTGCCCGCAGATTGGGTCCGGGGAAGCGCGTAGCCACGTTGATCCCCGACTCGGCAGAGCGGTATCTCTCCAAAAAGATCTTTGAAGGCGGCATCTGATTCGATCAAGTTTCATCCATCTCAAACGGATAAAAACATGACAGCAAAAGAGAAGGAAAAGGGTTTTGCCACACGCGCCATTCACGTCGGTCAGGAGCCCGACCCCTTGACTGGAGCGGTCAGTGTCCCGATCTATCCCACGTCGACCTACGTTCAAGAGGAGATCGGAAAGAACAGGGGTTACGAGTATGCGCGCGTTTCAAATCCAACTCGCGATCGCCTGGAGGAGAACCTCGCATCGCTGGAAGGAGGCATCGGATCGAAAGTCTTTGCCAGCGGCATGGCAGCCATCAACGCCATAGCGACCATGTTCAAGTCCGGCGACCATGTGATTTGTGGCCACAACCTCTACGGTGGCACTCCCCGTCTGTTCAACCAGGTCCTTGCAAATTTTGGGATGGAATTTACGTACGTCGACACATCAGACGTGAACAAGGTTGAACGTGCGATTCGTAAGAACACTCGCATGGTGTTTGTCGAGACTCCAACCAATCCGCTCATGGCATTGAGCGATCTGCAAGCGATCACCAAGGTCTGCCACGCTCGGAAGGTGGAAGTAGTCGTCGACAACACGTTTATGTCGCCCTACTTTCAGCAGCCGCTCGCCCTTGGCGCCGACATGGTTGTGCATTCCACAACCAAATTCCTGAATGGTCATAGTGACGGACTCGGCGGAGTGGTGGTTTGTACCAAGAAGGAACAGCTTGAAAAACTGGCTTTCCTCCAAAAAGCCGCTGGCGCGATTTTGTCTCCCTTCGAATGCTGGCTCATTTTGCGCGGAGTGAAAACTCTCGCCGTCCGTATGGAGCAGCACGATCGCAACGGGCGGGCTGTTGCAGGCTTCCTCGCAAACCACAAAAAAGTGCGAGGCGTATTTTATCCCGGGCTTTCCGACCACCCGCAACATGAACTGGCAAAACGCCAGATGAGCGGGTTTGGTTCGATGATCAGCTTTGAGACTGGATCGCTCAAGAACGCAAACAAGATGCTCCGCAAAGTGCGGGTGTGCTCGCTCGCAGAATCGTTAGGTGGGGTTGAGACCCTCATCTCGCATCCGGCAACCATGACTCATGCGGCTGTCGGCCCCGACGGTAGAAAGAAAATCGGCATCACGGACGGAATGGTGCGTATCTCAGTCGGAGTTGAGGTCGTCGATGACATCATCTCCGACCTCGACCAGGCACTCGACGCGATCTGAGGATCCGCTTTGACTCGACCAACTTCCTCACACGAGTGGGATGCGTCTGCTTACCATCAAATCTCCGGCCCTCAAGCGAGCTGGGGCGAAAAAGTCCTTTCGCGGCTCAATCTCACTGGTGATGAAACGATCTTGGACGCTGGTTGTGGCACGGGCCGCCTCACTGCAGGTCTCCTCGATAATCTCCCGCGCGGGCGAGTGCTTGCGCTCGATATTTCCCAGAATATGTTGAAGGGGGCTCGATCTCATCTCGGGCCCCGCGGCCATGCAAAACTTCATTTTGTCTGCGCGGATCTGGGAATGCTCCCTTTTTGCAATAGTCTGGACGGCATATTCAGCACCGCATCATTCCACTGGGTTCTGGATCACGCGCGCTTGTTTCAAAACCTTTTTATGTCTCTTCGGCCCGGAGGCTGGCTCGTGGCCCAGTGTGGCGAGACCCGCAACTTGAATCGTCTGAGGAACCGAATCCGTGAGATTGCCCGAACGCCGCCATATGCAAACTTCCTTTCCAAATTTGGGGAACCTTGGTTCTTCTCTGACGCTGAAGGTGCCTATAGCAGGTTGAAAGAAGCGGGTTTCGTGGACATCGAGACCAGTGCGGAGCCGGCATCCACCCCGTTTGAAAACTCGGCGCACTACACGGAATTCGTGCGGACTGCCATCGTCCATCGCCACCTAAGCCGTCTTCCCGGAGTGGAGCTAAGACAGAGTTTTCTTCAGGATCTCGCCGAGCAAGCTGCGCAGGATGATCCTCCGTTCGAACTGGATTATTGGCGCTTGAATCTCAAGGCGCGTAAACCGTAATCGCACGTCTTGAACCTACTCCACGGAATCGCCAAGCCATTGAAGATAGGCACGGCTGCCGTCTTCAATAGCGAAACAGATGATCTCCGGCACGTCATACGTGTGCAGTTCGACAATCGTGTCCCGCAATCGTTCAAAGATATGCTGCTTGGTCTTGATGATCAGCAACCACTCCTCTGTTTCCTCGATTTTTTCTTGCCAGCGATAGATCGATTGAATTTTCGGAAGAATGTTGACGCATGCCGCCAATCGTTTCTCTACAAGGCCCCGCGCGATCTTCTGCGCCTCCTCGTGGGACGCAACCGTAGTCAAGACGAGTCTGTTGTCAGTCATATAGAATCGTGCGTCGGGCGTTGAATTTTCAGTTCACGTCTGACATCTCAGACTGTAGCAAAGTCTTTGCAGATCCGATAAAGATCAGATATGGCCACTCAAATCAAGTTCGGCACATCCGGCTGGAGAGCAATTGTTGCGGAGGAATTCACCTTTGCGAATGTTCGCCGCGCCGTTACTGGCATTGCGCGATATGTGGTGTCCGAAAAGCCTTCCGGCGCGAAGGTCATCGTAGGCCGTGATCCCCGTTTTCTCGGGGAGACTTTCTGCGCCATGGCCGCCGACATCCTCGGGGCCCATGGCATTACCCCTCTTGTCATCGCTGATGCAGTGCCAACCCCCACAATTTCTTACGCCGTGATTCGGTCGGGCGCAGACGGCGCGCTGAACTTCACCGCATCCCACAATCCCCCCGAGTACAACGGCATTAAGTTCTCCACGCCCGACGGCGCACCCGCTCTGCCCGACGTAACGAAAAAAATTGAGGCGCAGATTGCTGGTTTGGGCGACGCCGCGCCAGCAACTCAGAATTCGAAAATACCGTCTCAGTCGCTTGATCCCCGCCGGATGTATCTCGACCGATTGAAAGAGCTGGTCGATCTCGCCGTGATCAAGAAGGCAGGATTGCGCGTTGGGTTCGATCCTCTCTGGGGCGCTGCGAGAGGTTATTCCGACTCTTTGTTGGCCGAAGCAGGTATCGAAGTGAAAGCGGTTCACGACTACCGCGACGTCCTCTTCGGCGGTCATGCCCCGGAGCCCGACGATCATCTTCTGGAAGATCTAAGAAGCCAGATGAACGCCATGAAAGCCCACATTGGCATAGCGACCGATGGTGACGCCGACCGCTTTGGCATCGTCGACCAGGACGGCGCATTTATCCAACCGAACTATGTCATCGCCCTCCTGTTTGACTACCTGGTGGAAAGCCGGGGATGGAAAAACGGTGTGGGCAAGTCTGTTGCTACCACAAACCTGATCAACGCCCTCGCGCAGCATCACAAGGTTGATCTGCATGAGACTCCCGTCGGTTTCAAGTACATTGGGGAGCTCATCAAAGCTGACAAAATCGCGATTGGCGGCGAGGAGAGCGCAGGTTTATCCATCCGCAACCACGTTCCTGAGAAGGACGGCATCATCGCGGGACTCTTATGTTGCGAAATGGTTGCACGTCGCGGCAAATCCATTAAGGAACAGTTGAAAGAATTATTTGCTAAAGTTGGTTCCTTTTACCCTGTTCGCGAGAACTTCCGCTTGACGCCTGAGGTGAAAGCAAAGTTCACTGAAAAGTTGGGGAACGATCCGACGGAGTTCGCAGGCCAGAAGGTCGTCGAAGTTGTTCGTAAAGATGGCCTCAAACTGGTCTTGGCGGATGGTTCGTGGGTTTGCTACCGGCTCTCAGGAACAGAACCGGTCGTACGAGCCTATACGGAAGCGCGAACTGAAGCAGGACTGAGTAAACTGGGTGCCGCGGCGAAAGAATGGATTTTTCAGTAGATCGCATCACGAAAATTCGGTCGCTTGCGAAGCCGGAAGACCGGTTGCGCGCGGTTATGCAACGTGCCCCCCAGGCGGAGGCGGTCGCTGCCCGTGCGATTGAAAAAACGCGGCCCGTCTGGTCCTGGATTTACGAAGAGCGCCGCCGCCTTGCGACCGCCTGCGTTGTGGTTATCACAGCTTGGCTGTTTCTCCACGTCACGTTCGGCAGTAACGGGATGGTCGTCTATCGTCAGAAAAAAGCGGAATTGCGCGCCCTGCAGACCGAGGTCCAAGGCCTTCAGTCCGACAATGATCAGTACGTGAACCAAATCAAGGAATTGAAGACTGATCCAAAGGCGATTGAGCGCGAAGCCCGTGAACAAATGCACTACACACGACCTGGGGAAGTTGTTTATGTCCGTCCGCCCGCCCCCGCCCCTGAAAAGCCGGCGACGAAGTCAGCCTCGCGAACCAAATAGGCGGCCGCCGCTTGTTCTCCCATTTCTGGCATCGAATGTGATAGGCTTTCCTCAATTCTAACGAGCCGCTCGTCTCAAACGCGGTAACTTGATTCCGGCCTCATGTGGGTCCCTTGGCGCATGCATCTGCAGAGCCGCCAGGCGGTGATTTCGCAGCTCAAGGCTGCATAAGGAGAATCATCCATGAAGAAGTTGCTAGTAATTTGTTTCTTGGCATGTGTGGCGCTTGTGCTGGTAGGTGCAGCATTCGCCGGTGACATGGGCAAGAGCGAGACGGTCAACGGCTGGATCAGCGACTCCAAGTGCGGTGCGAAGGGCGCAAATGCCTCCGCGGCTGATTGCACAAAAAAATGCCTGGCTGAGGGCGCCTCAGTTGTTGTCGTCACCGATAAAGACCAGAAGATTCTGGCCGTCGATAACCCGGATGCGTTGAAAGGTCATGAAGGGCATCACGTCGCAGTGACCGGCCATGTCGAAGGGGACAAGGTCCACGTCGAAAGCGTCAAGATGCTGTAATCGAAAATTTACCAGAACGAAAAAGGGGCGGCAGAAATGCCGCCCCTTACATTTGCCGTTCTAACAGCCCTCAGCGGACAACTCCCTCCACCGGCGAACTCGCCGTGGCGTAAAGTTTCTTCGGCATTCTTCCCGCCAGAAAAGCTTGTCTACCCGCCGCCACAGCATTTTTCATTGCTTCCGCCATCAGTACCGGCTCTTGCGCGCCGGCAATGCCTGTGTTCATCAGCACCGCGTCGGCGCCAAGCTCCATTGCGATCGCCGCATCCGAGGCCGTACCCACGCCAGCATCGACGATCAAGGGAACGTCGGTGATCACCTCGCGCAGAATCCGGATATTCGCTTCGTTTTGAATTCCGAGCCCGCTGCCAATTGGTGCGCCGAGCGGCATTACTGCCGAAGCTCCGGCATCAAGTAGCCGCTTTGCAAACACCACATCATCGGACGTGTACGGCAGCACGGTGAAACCTTCCTTTACCAAAACTCGGGTTGCCTCCAAAGTCGCCTGCACGTCGGGATAAAGCGTTGCTTGGTCCCCAATGACTTCCAGCTTCACCCAATCGGATAGTCCGACCTCGCGGCCCAACCGGGCCGCCCGAATCGTCTCATCCGCCGTATAGCACCCAGCCGTATTCGGAAGGAGAAAGTACTTCTTGGCATCGATGTAGTCGAGCAGCGATTCCTTGCTGCGATCAAGGTTTACCCGTCGCACGGCGACGGTCACCATGTCCGCGCCGCTGGCTTCGAGTGCCCTCGCCGTTTCCTGAAACGATTTGTACTTGCCCGTGCCCACGATCAGCCGGGAACGAAACTGCCTGCCAGCAATTATGAGTGGGTCCATGATGCAACTATTGTAATGAAAACTTCGAAGTAGCGAAGGGCGCTACGATACCGGCGTAATTTCAGCCTCTAGGTAAATCGCGTCGATTTGGCTCTTGTACCGTTCTTCGATGCCACGGCGTCTCACCTTCATCGTATGAGTAAGCGTGCCGGTCGCGGCCGAAAACTCTTCATCGACGATGATGACCTTTTTCAATTGCTCAAACTTCGCCATGTTGTGATTAAGTTCAGAAACAATTCCCTCGTAAAGTCCCCGAACCTTCACATCGCCAACAAGCTCCGCTCGCGATCCAAAGGATATGCCGTTCACGTGAGCCCATTCTTCGAGGAGCGGGAAGTGGGGCGAGATCAGGACGGCGGGAAACTTGCGTTTGTCGCCCAGAACGACCGCAGTCGCAATCAGCGGATTCAATTTGAGAGAGTTCTCGATCGGTTGTGGAGCAATGAATTTTCCGCCTGATGTTTTTATCAGATCTTTTTTTCGATCCGTGATCGACAAATAACCATCGGCATCCAGATGTCCAATATCCCCCGTCTTGAACCAATCCCCCTCAAATGCTTTTTGCGTTTCCTCTGGTTTTTTCCAGTAGCCTTTGAAAATCGATGGTCCGCGCACCAGCACTTCTCCATCTTCGGCGATCCGAACCTGCAGATTTGGTAACGGCTTGCCCACAGTCCCAATCCGATGCGCGCGCGGATTGTTTACCGCGATTACGGGAGATGTCTCCGTCAGTCCATAGCCTTCATGAATTCGTATTCCGATCACCGCAAACCAGTCGGCCAGCTCTCGTCCTAGAGGTGCCCCTCCCGAGATGAACAGCTCGACTTTCCCGCCAAGGCCCGCGCGCACTTGCGAATAAACAAGTCGGTTCGCCAATCTCCACGCAAACGACGTTGGAACCCGCCCCGCCAGCACCTCGTTCTCGTGCTTCTTTCCAACTCGCATCGCCCATTCGTAAATCGCGCGCTTGGGAAATGCTCGTGTCTTTTGCACCACCTGCATGTAAACCTTTTCATAGAATCGTGGCACACCTACAAAAACGGTGGGATGAACCTCATTTAACGCCTTCGGCAACATTTCCATCGAGGAGCAGTAGGCAAGCGTCACACCGTGGTACAGCATCGCAAAATCTACATGCCGCGCTGTTACGTGTGACAGTGGCAAAAACGAAATGCTCGTTTCGCCCTCACCCACACCGAATTCGAACAGCGAGCATTCAATGTTCGAGGCCATATTTGCGTGCGTGAGCATCACACCCTTCGAGTCACCTGTCGTTCCAGATGTGTAGATGATGGTGGCCAAATCCTCAGGGCCGATACTCCGGGCGCGCATATCAAAGTCCGCATCGCGCTGTTGCGGACCCTGGAGCATCAGTCGGTGAATCGGGTATGCCTGCGCGCTTTCGACGTGGTCCATCACAAGAATTCTCTCGAGAAACGTCTGCTCTCGGACGCTCAAAACTTTATCGAGTTGTTGTTTTGTCGAAACCGCGATGGCCCGAACTCCCGCATCGCGCAAAAGATTCGCCGTCTGGCGATCCGTCAGCGTCGAATAAATCGGAACCACAACCGCGCCAATCGCAAGGCAGGCAAAATCCGTGATCGTCCACTCCGGACGGTTTTCGCTCAAAATCGCGACTCGGTCGCCTTTCCCAATCCCCCAACCTTCAAGCGCACGCGCCACTCCGACCACGTTCCGATAAAGTTCTTCGGCAGAGATTGACACCCACTCAATGGCTTCGCGATGCATCATCACGCGAGGTCGCCTGCTGTCTGCGAGGGTCAGGAATATGTCGTTGAGCGTTCGGAGGCTCATGGTGTGAACCTGTCGTGCAGCACGGCCGACAACGACAAAGGGAAGAGGGGCACCGACTCAGAATTTAGCTGGTTCAATCCCACTCCGGCAAACCAATTCGTTTTTGACTTCGCAGCTGGACTTGAAATCAGTACCTTGGAGCCTGCTACACTCCCTTCGAAGTCACCCTAATTTTGTGGGAAAGGTACGTCGATGCGTAAGTTCATACCTGGAATCATCCTGACACTGGTGGTCCTACCCATCATAGGAATCGGAGCCGCCTTGTTGGGTCTTATCAATGCAAATGCCGACCAGGCCCCGAGCAAGGCGGAGCGTTGGCTTTCCATGCGGGCTCTCGATGCTTCGGTGGAGCGCCGTGCTCCCCATGACCCCAATCCCGTGCCGGTAAACGACGCCACGCTCATCGAGGGCATGAAAACATACGTGATGGCGTGCGCCGAATGCCACGGCAATCTCGACAAGAAACCAAGCCAATTCGGAGTTGAGCTATATCCACGCGCGCCCCAACTGATTATGCATGGGGTGCATGACGAAGAGTGGCAGACCTTCTATGTGATCAAACACGGTGTGCGGAATACCGGCATGCCGGCCTGGAAAAACTTGATGTCGGATATTGATATTTGGAAAATGACTGCCTTCCTGAGCCGCGTAAACAACCTTCCGCCTGCGGTGCAGGAGGAGTGGAACAAGGCCATGCAACAGCACTAATGCAGAAGGACTGAACGTTTCGATCCGCACGTCAGCGTTGTGAGGGCTTCATCTGTGGACATTTTTCTTTAGCCCGCCAGCGCTGACGTCTCGGACAGGATCGAGCCACAAACCTTTCTCGTCGGACGTTCCAAACCGCTTTGTTCCCGCCTTCCTAATCTCTTCATCGGCCACCTTTGCCAGAGGGGTATAGCGCGGGTGGTGAGACTCTTTATATGGATCGTTCCGCGCTGCGTTGTAACAACAAATCATCGACCAACGTGGGTTGTCGGATCGATTTTGGTCCGAGCGGTGCAGCAAATTTGCGTGAAAGAAGAGCGCATCTCCAGGATCCATTTCGACGTGGACAAGGTCGAGCTTCTTTAAAATCTCCTGCACTCGATCGTTGTCGGCTCCTGCTTGTTCACCCGTGAGCACGTGTTCAATGCGCCCGAGTTCATGCGATCGCTTGATCACTTGCAGGCATCCGTTCTCCCGCGTCGACGGATCGATTGCGATATAGGCGCTCGTCAAGAGAGGGAACAGCACGCCGTTCTGATACCAATACCCGTAGTCCTGGTGCCAAGTCCAAGCTCCGCCAACTCGCGGATCTTTCATGATCATCTTCGAGTGGTAGTGATAAACCTCGCCTTCTAATATCTTTTCAGCCGATCCGACAATGGATTCGCTTCGCGCCACCATGCCATAAATCGTATCCGTCGGATGATTCCACAACGAGAGTCGTACAGTCCCGCCCTCGCCGTCCGCTCGTCCAAATGAATGTTGATCGAGAACCCGGTCCTCACGCGCAGCCCTGCCCAGCAATCCGATTTCTTCGCCGTCAAGCATTCCGCGAACCAGGACGAATCCATCCCT
>Ga0157371_10005204_pt1 | contig 11061 bp, 8 predicted proteins | sample C45metaG_FD_113462 | JGI IMG/M metagenome (GOLD analysis project Ga0157371, IMG submission 113462) | Corn rhizosphere microbial communities from Kellogg Biological Station, Michigan, USA - C4-5 metaG | ecosystem: Host-associated > Plants > Roots > Rhizosphere > Soil | place: USA: Michigan... | reverse complement strand
CGGTCAGCATCAGGATCGGCGTCTGCTTGTGCGCCTCGTGGCGCAGCTTGCGCGCCACTTCCAGGCCGTCCATGCCGGGCAGCGTGAGATCGAGCACGATCACATCGAAATCATGCACCACGGCCAGATGCAGGCCGGTCACGCCGTCACCCGCAAAATCGACCACGTTGCCGCGGTCCTCCAGATAATCGCCGATGTTGGTCGCGATATCGCTGTTGTCTTCGATCACCAATACGCGCATGTGTCACTCCTGCGCAGCCGGCGCACGGGCCGGCTGGAGTTGCAAGCTTAACAATCTTGTGTGAACGCGGCGCGCCGGCCGCACCGGGAAGCTGAACGGGTTCTGCACAGGCAAGAAAAAGGCCCAGATGCGCGACTCGGCGTCGCCCACCCGGGCCCAAACAAACTACTGCCCCGATACCATCACCTGCCTTCATCGGACCCCGGAAGACTGGGGATCCACGCAAATAACGGTAGGCAAGTTATAGGCGATGGGGGGTTACGATGGAGTTAATCGGCACTCATCCCGCCATGAAACCGGCTGCGCGAGCCTACGTTGGCCCTGCCCCCCTTCACTGTCCGATAACGTTGCGAGCGACCGTCACGCGCGACCCCATGTCATCGGGCCAGCGGCAGATGTGCGTACCGGTAACGATCTCGCAATCGGCTTTTGCGTGAATTTCGTCACCCGTGTATGCGTTCGAAGAAGCACTCGCCGCGGTGGCCGCATTCATCATGAATGCCATCGTCTGACGATAGCGCGCGTGCGTCGACATGCCAGCGGGCAACGCGTATTTCCAACTGCGCATGGCCTGGATCGCCGACTGGTCGAATACGCCCGCCGGCTGGGCGCGGATCACGCGCATGTCCTGCACGCTGCCATCGGCGGCAAGCCCGAACTCGACCACGACCTGCCCTTCGATACCCCGCAGGAGCGCATTGCGCGGATAAATCGGCTGGCGGATGCGGATCGGTGTCGGCATGGCGGTCGCCAGCGCCGCGGTGGGAGCGATCGATCCGCTCATGCGCAGGGAGGGCTGGCGAGCCGGTGTCAGGTCGGAAACCTGCAAGGACGCCGGTGACAGCGTGGCGGGCGCGTCGATCGGTGGCAGCGGCTCTGTTGCCGTCGTCGTGGGCATTGCGAATCGCGGCCGTGCCACCGTCGCATGCAACGGTGCCAGATCAGGCAACTGCCAGGTTATGCGCGAGGCGGCGAGCGCCAGCCAGGGTGGCGTCAACGCTGGCTGCAACTGCAGGATGGATTCGGCAAGGGCTCGCTGCAAGGCAGCCTGCTTCCACTCGACCCGCAAGGTGAAGAGCACCAGGGCTGCGCCGAGCAGGACCGCAACGAAACGGGCCGACGTGCGCACGCGCGCCGCCTCGTGCGCCGGCACCACCAGATGCTGCACGCGGTCAAGCAGCACCCCGCCGTTGGCGGCCAGCAGCAGCGAGCCGTGCCGCTCGCGCAGTTCGCCAAGCTGGGCCAGCGCCGTCACGAACACATGGCGGCTGCCGCCGCTCACCGACAGCGCGAGCTCGTCGCAGCAGATCTCGCGCTCGTTGCGCACGTCACGCGAAATCCAGTGCACTACCGGATGATGGAAATACAACGTCTCCATGACCACCTGGAACAGGTTGGCGAGCGGATCCCAGCGCCGCAAATGCGCCAACTCGTGGGCGAGGATCAATTCGATCTGGGCCGTCGGAAAATTGCATGCGACCGCCATCGGCAACAGGATCACCGGCCGGATCCAGCCGACCAGCGCCGGCGTGGCGATGACCTTGCTGCACAGGACGGTGACGCGCCGGCGCAGCCCGAAACGACGTGCCATGTCGGCGACCCGATCCTGCCACGCCGGCAACAGGTCGGCCATGCGTACCAGCACCTTCAGCCGCTGCCACTGCCGCCATGCACGCAGCGACAGCAACAGCACGCCGCTCGACCAGGCCAGCACCAGCCACGGCAGGACGGCGTCCAGCCAGCTGCCCCAGGTCCATGCAGGATCCGCGGCGGCACCGTCGACGATGAGTGATGACGTCGCCACGCCGGTCGCTGCCTGGATGACGGACGGTGCCGTGTCCAGCAGGCGCCACGCCGTCAGCAACGGGCACAGCGCCAGTGCGACCAGCATGGCCATGCCAAAGCGATAGCGCGCCTCGCCACGCGGCAGAAACATCCGCACCGCGGCGTAGACCAAGCCCAGCAAGGTGGCCTGCCAGAAGAAATGCAGCAGCGTCCAGCCGATCACCCGCGTACCTGCAAGCAGTATCGGCAGCATGTCCATTACGGCGCGTCCTTGTCGAGCTTGTTCAGCAGGCTGCGAATGGCGCGAAGCTCCTCGCGACTGGTGCGCTGGCTGCCCAGCGCATGCAGTACCAGCTGCGAGGACGAGCCATCGAACACGCGTTGCACCAGATCCACCAGGAAGCGCTTCTGGGTGCGCTCCTTGCTCACCGCCGCACGATAGACATGCGCGCGCTGCGAATCGTCGCGTTGCACCAGTCCCTTGGCGTGCATCACCTGCAGCATTTTCAGTGCGGTGGTGTAACCGCTACCGTCGCCAAGGTGGAGCACATCATGCACTTCGCGCACCGTGCATGCACCGCGCGACCACAGCACGTGCATGATCTGCAGCTCGGCCTCGGTCGGCCTGGGTATGCCGGTGGATCGTTCTTTCATGTCGATTTCTCATCCCGCAGCAGGCTGTTCGTGCAGGCTGTCGACGCGATACCTCCCTGATCACCTCGACTTGCCGTTTCCGCGCTGGCCGGCATGGTAGCCCTCCAAGAGGCCTTTCCAGCCTCCCGGAGAATCATCCGATGCCACGCAACCGTCAATGGCCGCCGGGAGTCAGGCCGGGACGCGCCTGTTGCTGCATGAACTGCTCGCTCTTCTGGCGGTCCCTTTCGATGTCGCCATAGGTGCGGCAAGTGCGCTTGGGCAGCAACGAGCCGATCGGGCGCTCTGATTTGCACACCAGCCGCTTGTCATCGCGACGGGTCAGGATTGCGTTGATGGTCTCCTGGTCCTGAAACAGCCGGGCCTTCGCATCCGCGTCCATCTGGTCGACCGTGCTGTACTTGTCGAACAACGACTGCATGTCGCCGAACTTGACGTTCACATCGTTCCGTTCGCTGCTGTCGACGAATTCATAACGGCCACCGGCGGCCATTTGCTGATGCACGGCAGCGACCATCGCGCTGAAGTCGTCCTTGTTCTCGGCCTTCACGATCACTTCGGTCTTGTAGGCGTAAACGGCGCCCAGAGGCAACAAGGTCATGCCCACGGCCATGCCGATCAGCCAGAATTTGAATTTCATGCTACAGCTCTCCGCAGATCGTGCTGCACCCCGACACAGGACACCTGACGCACGACCCCCTGCGCCAATCCTACGGCCATGCTTGCCGGCGTGTCAACGAAGGTATTCGTACTATAGCTTTCGTAGCACGACCAAAGCTCAATGACGCGGGGTCAGCGGCATACCGTACTTCATGCTGGGATTGGCTTCGCCGCTAACGAATCCGGGGCGCGCGCGCCGGATCATTTCCTCCTGCGCGTACTGGCGGCCACGCTCCATCTCGCCATAGGTCCGGCAAGTACGCTTGGGCAGCAACGATCCCATCGGGCGCTCGGACTTGCAAATCAGCCGCCGGTCATCGCGATGGGTCAGGATCGCGTTCACGTTCTCCTGGTCGACATACAGCTGGAACTTCGCGTCCTTGTCCATCTCCGCGACGGTCTCGAACCTGTCGAACAACGACTGCATCTCGCCCAGGCTGGCGTCGATGATCTGCCGCTCCGAACTGGTGACGAACTCATAGCGCCCGCCGGGCACCATTTCCTTTTTCACGGCGGCGACTACCGCGCTGAAATCGGCCTTGGTGTCGGCCTTGACCACAGGCTGCGCCTTGCTGGCGCAAGCCGCCCCCCATGGAAACAGCGCCAAGCCCAGCACCATGCCAGCCAGCCAGATGTGCATCTTCATGTGCTCGCCCTCCGCGCTTCCGTTGCCGCCCCGGCGGGGCGATCTTCACAGGGAACCTTCCAAGCCATTGGCTTCCGGGAATCTCCGTACGGAATCGAACAATTTAAGAGGGTACGCCCGGATTCGATCATTTTCAACGACGACTTTCGTACTATATCCGTCGTATGACACGACCATGGCTCCGGCCGCGACTTCCTATGCTTTTCGCAGCGCGACGCGCCTCGTCCGCGCAACGGCAGCGGCTTCGCGCGCCTGCGCTTCGAGCAGGTCAATGATCGCGCCGGCCACGTCGACGCCAGTAGCTGCCTCAATCCCTTCCAGGCCGGGCGAGGCATTCACTTCGAGCAACAGCGGGCCGCGGTTGGAGCGCAGCAGGTCGACTCCGGCGATACCCAGGCCTAGTGCCGCGGCGGCGCGCACGGCGATGCGTTTCTCGTCCGCGCTCAACACGGCGGCTTTGGCGCTGCCGCCACGATGCAGGTTGGCGCGGAACTCGCCAGGGCTGGAATCGCGCTGCATCGCAGCGACCACCTTCTTGCCGACCACGAAGCAGCGCAGGTCGCTGCCCTTGGCCTCGCCGATGAACTCCTGCACCAGGAAATTCGCGTACAGCCCGCGAAATGCCTCGATCACGCTTTGCGAGGCGCTGCGCTTCTCGGCCAGCACCACGCCGGTACCCTGGCTGCCCTCGTTGAGCTTGATCACGTGCGGCGGGTCGCCCAGCAGGGCCAGCACGTCGGCGGTGTCGTCCGGGTTGTCGCCGAACACGGTGACCGGCATGTCGATGCCCTGGGCGGCGAGCATCTGCAGACAGCGCAGCTTGTCGCGGGCTCGCAATACCTCATCGGAGGGATTGGGCGTATAGACGCCCATCATTTCCAGCTGGCGCAGCACCGCCGTGCCGTAGAACGTGCTGCTGGTGCCTATGCGCGGGATCACCGCGTCGATATCGCGCACCTCCTTGCCCTTGTAGCGGATCGCCACCGCTCCTGGTGCGATGCGCACGTAGCAACGCAGCGGATCGAGCACGCGCACCACGTGGCCGCGCACGCGTGCCGCCTCGACCAGTCGCTTGGTCGAATACAGGCGGGTATTGCGCGACAGGATCGCAATTTTCATACAGTGGTCGTCACGGTGGGTCGATGGTCGCCAACGGCGGGCGGGGCTGGGTGTAGGAGCGTGCCGGATCCACCGCAAAACGCCCGTTCAGCGCGCTGCGGCCGAGCAACAGGGGAAACAGCATGTGCCGGCGATCGGTCAAATTGATGTCAACACTGAAGTGCTGGCCGGCCAGCTGGATTTCACTGCGGATGAACCAGCGTTCGGTGCGTCGCCCACCGGTATCGGTGACGGCGCGTCGATCCAGGGCGGGGGCCTCGCAAGCCACATGCAGCGGCTGACGTCGGCCGACGTGCATGGTGAAACGCAGCCAGGTCGCGCCGTCGCGCTGGAATTCTTCCAGCGTGTCGACGTGCAGCGAACTGCTGCGCGCGCCGGTATCGAGCTTGGCCTTGAGCATGCCGATGCCCAGCTCCGGCAACGCCAGCCGCTCCCGCCAGCCGAGTGTGATCAGATCGACCATGAAGGGTTCGGAATAGCTCGGATGCGGCGGGAGGTGGAGCGGGTGAAGGGAATCGAACCCTCGTCAGTAGCTTGGGAAGCTACAGCTCTACCATTGAGCTACACCCGCGTTGACCGGCGGATGGTAACCCGGGATTCGCGCGGTTGGAAAGCTGGCCCTTCGCCGGCACGCTTGGCCGGCGGCGGCAGCGCTTCGATGATCCACAGGCTCGACCGTTCGCTGCGCGCACGGGAGCGTCGCCGCCGGACCGTTCCTTCTGCCGAGCCGGACGCCCCAATGCCCGCTGAACGGTACCGGTCGCATAATCCGGCCAACTGTCATCGCCTGTCCGACAATGCGCGTTCCAGTGCCGGTAGCCAATGAAAGTCCCGCGGCCTTGTGCCACTCATGGAGAACATCATGCCCAGGTATGTCGAATTGTCGGCCATGTGGCGCCGTCATTGGCGATGGCTGGCCATCGCGATGTTGTTCCTGTTCGCCGGCTTGGCCCAGGCGCAATCCGCCGCCGATGACGACCGCGCCGATCCGCCAAGCCGGGTGGCGCGGCTGTCTTACGTTGCCGGCGACCTCGGTTTCCTGCCGGCTGGCGCGACCGACTGGAGCGACGCCGACGTCAATCGCCCGCTGACCACCGGCGACCGCCTGTCCACCGGCCATGACGCGCGCGCGGAACTGGAATTGGGCGGCGGCACGCTGCGCATCGACGGCCAGACCGACCTGGGCGTGCTCGACCTGAACGACCAGATCGCCCAGCTCGAACTGACCCGGGGCACGCTGAACCTCACGGTGCGCCAACTGGAGCCAGGCCAGAGCTACGAGATCGACACCCCGACCGTGGCGCTGGTGCTCGATCAACCCGGCACGTTCCGGGTCGACATCGACGACGACGGCACCCAGGTCACCGCCTTCAGCGGCAGCGCCGTCGTTTACGGCGAAGACAACGCACAGCGCACGATCAACTCCGGTCGCAGCTATCGCTTCGCCGATTCCCGCCTCGGCGCGGTGGCGATCAGCGAGATCGGCGGCGGCGACGCATTCGACGCATGGTGCGACTCGCGCGATCGTCGCTACGCGCAATCGATCAGCCGCCGGTACGTGTCCGACGATGTGGTCGGCTATCAGGACCTGGACCAGTACGGCGACTGGCAGGAAACCAGCGACTACGGCGCGGTGTGGTATCCGAGCCGGGTCGGCAACGACTGGGCGCCGTATCGTGATGGCCACTGGGCCTACATCGCGCCTTGGGGCTGGACCTGGGTGGACGACTCGCCATGGGGTTACGCGCCCTATCACTATGGCCGCTGGGCCCATACGCGCCGTGGCTGGGGCTGGATCCCGGGGCCGCGTGACGTGCGTGCGATCTACGCCCCGGCACTGGTGGCCTTTGTCGGCGGCGGCGGCTGGTCGGTCGGCATCGGCGGCGCCCCGGTCGGCTGGTTCCCGCTCGGCCCGGGCGAAATCTACAACCCTTGGTACCACTGCGGCCGCAACTATTACGTCCGGATCAACCGCGACGATGGGCGCGACGGTCGCGGACGCGATCGTCGCAACGACGACGATATCCGCCGGCATTACGAGCACTACCGCGCCGGCAGGCCCGAGCCCGACGAGCATTACGTCAACCGCAATGCGCCGCGTGGGTTCACGGCCGTGCCGGGCCGCGCCTTCGCCAGCGGGCGGCATGTGCAGCGCGATCTGCTGCGGATCGATCCGCGCAAGCTGGCCGACGCGAAGGTATCGCCGCGTGGCGCCGCCCTGCGCCCCGTGGCGGACAACATCCGCAACCCGCGCACGCACGCCCGACCGGCCGAAGGATTTCGCCCGGATGTGGTGGCCCGCCATGATCCGGCCACGCTGGTGCGCCCCGGCTCCGCCAGCAACCTGGACTCAGCGCGCCGCATCGGCAGGCAAGCCTCCAACGTTCGCCTGCTGAATCCGCGCGGTGTCCGCCAGGATGCCGGCCTGTCCCGTGTCGACCACGACGGCAGCGATCGGGTGGCCGCCGGCCGACCACTGTCGCCGCCGGCGCGGATCACGCCGGCAGGTCGGCTTGCGCCCGCGCCGGAAGTGGCGGCAGGCAGGTCGCAGACGATGCGTCGGGACAATGCGATCGGGTCACGCCAAGGCGAACTGCCGTCCACGCGCTTTGCGCATCGGCCCGCGTCCGATGCGCCGCTGCCCGGGCACCTCGAACAGCGGGCGCGCATGCCGATAAGGGAGTCACGAGACGCGATGCCGCGACCGGGCCTGAGCGTGATCTCCCGTGGCGATGAAAACGACATCCGCCCGAACGGGCGCGGCCTGCCGCCGGTACAGCCGGTTCGGCGCGCCACGCCAGTCGATCGCCCGCTGTCCGCCGGCCGTCCCATGCCAGCCAACGCTGCACGCTTCGAACGCGTCGAAACGATGCGCGCCGTGCGCAACGAGCCGATGCCCGCACGCCGCAACATCGAGCCACGATTCGAGCCACGAGTCGAGCGGGTCGACAGTTTCGCGCGGCAACCTGTCCGCGCGCAGCCACGCCCGATGCCTGCTCCAGTGCGGGCCGAGTCGATGCGGAACTACCAGCCTGCGCAGCGTGCCGCGCCCGCACCGCGCGCCGAAACGCCCCAGTCGCAAAGGACGCGGGAGCGCTCATCGGAACGAGCCGATCACCCCGTGAAAGCGAACGATCGGCAGCACTGATCGAGCCCTCGTGCACGGCCATCCCGGTGCGGGATGGCCGGCATCGGCATGCGTGTCTCGCTACAATGGCCGGATCGCCATTGCGTTCCCACCATGACCGAAATCCACGACGAGACCGCCTCCGCCTACATGCGCCGCATCCGCAGTTTCGTGCTGCGCGAAGGTCGCATGACGCCAGCGCAGCAGCGCGCGTTCGACACGCTGTGTTCACGCTACGGCATCGACTACCGCGGCACGCCGCATGACTTCGCGACGAACTTCGGTCGGCAAGCGCCGCTGGTGCTCGAAATCGGTTTCGGCAATGGCGAAGCGCTGGCCTGGGCCAGCGAACACGACCAGGTGCGCGACTTCATCGGCGTCGAAGTACACGGCCCCGGCGTGGGCCGGCTGATGAACGCGCTGGCCGCGCGCGGCGCCGGCAACGTGCGGGTGTACAGGCACGACGCGGTGGAAGTGCTGGAGCACGAGATCGCGCCGGGCAGCCTGGCCGAGGTACGCATCTGGTTTCCCGACCCATGGCACAAGAAACGCCACAACAAGCGCCGTCTGATCCAGCCCGAGTTTGCCGCCCTGCTCGCCTCGCGCATGGCGCCCGATGGCCTGCTGCACCTTGCCACCGACTGGCAGCCCTACGCCGGGCACATGCTCGAGGTGATGGAAGCCGCCCCTGCGTGGCGCAACCAGCTCGGTCCCGGCCAGTATGCCGAGAAACCCGATTGGCGCATCGAGACGCACTTCGAGCGGCGCGGGTTGAAGCTGGGGCATGGGGTTTGGGATTTGTTGTATCGCAGGGTTTGATGACCTCCTGCCGCGGCGCATGCTCCCCGGTGAGCCGGGCTTCTTCGTGGGCCGGACAATGCCCGCCCCACGAGAGGAGGAAGTTCCTCCAGCAAGGTGTCGCTCTTGGCCCGGGGTTCACCAGCAACCGCATCAGCCCGCTTATACTCGCGCTCATCCGCCCAGGGACGAATCGACGCAGCGTGAAGCTTCCACTGCCCCGCCGTATCCATGATTGCCAGCTGCACTGCCGGGGCGCCGGCTAGTGGGACTCTCGCTCACCCCCGACATGATTCTGGTACTCGGGCTGGTGGGCTTCACCATGCTGATGCTGGTGCTGGAGTGGATCCGCGCCGACATGGTGGCGTTGCTGGTGGTGGTGGTGATCGGGCTGACCGGGCTGATCCCGTCCGACCGCGTGTTCAACGGCTTCGCCGGCAACGCGGTGATCGCGATCATGGCGATCATGATCATGGGCGAGGGGCTCGACCGCGCCGGCGTGCTCAACCTCACCGCCAACTTCGTGATGCGCATGGCGCGCGGCGCGGAATCGCGGCTCGGCGTGGTGATCAACCTGGTCGCCAGCCTGTTCAGCGCGGTGATTCCCAGCCAGGCCCTGGCCGCGCTGATGATCCCGGTCAGCAGCCGACTGTCCGCGCGTACCGGCGTGCCGTTGTCGCGACTGCTGCTGCCGATGGCGTTCTGCATCCTCACCGCGACCAACACCACGCTGATCGCGAACTCGCCACTGATCGTGCTGAACGACCTGATCGCCAGCGCCAACGTGAACCTGCCGCCGGGCGCGCATACCATCCCGAAATTCGGCCTGTTCAGCGTGACTCCGATCGGCCTGTCGCTGGCCCTGCTCGGCGTGGCGTATTTCTACTTCTTCGGCCGCAAGCTGCTGCCCGGTCACGAGGACGAGCGGCTGAAGGTGACCCCGGGCCGCACCGAGAGCTACTTCGCCGAGACCTACGGTATCGGCGGCGAGACCGCCGAGCTCACCGTCACTGCGGAGAGCCCGTTGGTCGGCATGAGCATCGGCGAAGCGGAGCAGTTGTACGAGGCGCCGCTGATCCTGGCGATCAAGAGCGGCAATGACGCGCGCATGGCGCCGCCGGCGGATCACGTGATATGGGTCGGCTCGGTGCTGGGCGTGCTCGGCCCGCGCGAACAGCTGGCCCGCTTCGCCAACAACCAGCTGTGCCGCTTGTCCACGCGCATGCGCCAGCTCGGCGAGCTGTTCAACCCGACCCGCGCCGGCATTTCCGAGGTGGTGATCCCGCCCAGCTCGCGCTTCATCAAGCAGACCGTCGGCGAGCTGCGCCTGCGCAAGCGGTTCGGCATCTCGGTGCTGGCGGTGACCCGCGGCGACCAGGTCTTCCGCGACGACGTGCGCGCAGTCGGCCTGCGCGCCGGCGACACGCTGGTGCTGCACAGCAACTGGCGCGACCTGGCGCTGGCCTCGGAAGACAAGGATCTGGTCGTCGTCACCGACATCCCCAAGGACGAGCAGCGCCCCGGCAAGATCTGGCAGGCGGTCGGCTTCTTCGTGATGGCCAAGTGCCTGGCGCTGTTCACCAACCTCGACCTGTCGGTGGCGATGATGACCGGTGCGATCGGCATGCTGCTGACCGGCGTGCTGAACATGGACGAGGCTTACAAGGCGATCAACTGGAAAACCATCTTCGTCACCGCCTGCCTGATCCCGCTGGGCTGGTCGATGGATGCCACCGGCACCGCCGCGTGGATTGCCCAGGGCATGCTGGCGCATCTGGGCGGTGCCTCGCCGTGGGTGCTGCAGGCGTGCCTGGGCATCCTCACCCTGCTGTTCTCGCAGGTGATGTCCAACGTGGGCGCCACCGTGATGATGGTGCCGATCGCGATCAGCGTGGCCGTGGCCACCGGCGGCAACCCGTCCGCCTACGCGCTGATCGTGGCGGTGTCCTCCTCCAACACCTTCCTGCTCAGCTCCGGCCATCCGGCGCTGATGATGGTCACCGGCCCCGGCGGCTACAAGGGCAAGGATTT